>Ga0209300_1000444_pt1 | contig 21741 bp, 18 predicted proteins | sample Shrwel_input2_RT_FD_187535 | JGI IMG/M metagenome (GOLD analysis project Ga0209300, IMG submission 187535) | Subsurface microbial communities from deep shales in Ohio, USA - Utica-3 well 1 S input2 RT (SPAdes) (version 2) ... | reverse complement strand
CGGGCGATACTTACCTGATACCGACCGGGCTTTCGATCCACATTGCCGATCCTTCCCTGGCGGCCATGATCCTGCCCCGCAGTGGTCTGGGGCACAAGCATGGGATCGTGCTGGGTAACCTGGTGGTTATCCGAACCTAGGCTAGGTGTCTCAAAAGTCTAACAACATACTCCTCCACGCCTAACCCCTGAATTTTTTCACTCTCCTGTTGATTCACCCCTTTGCTTTCGAGGCTCTCTTAGCTAATCTGTATGCATGTACAGTATTTGGCTACAGGTTGAAGCCTATGGATATTTACTACGTCGACAGAACTCTCACTCCCCACCTTCGCTCCGAAATGAAAGAGCTGGGGATTGTCGACGGACTGCCTTTCACCCTGAGTGCAGACTTTAAGGATGACGCTGTAATAAACCGATTCCTGTGGGATTTGCCATCTGGAAGCCGGCGCTCTAGGAATACGTGGAAAGCTTACTCACAGTCATTGTCGATGTTTTTCCGCTTTCTGGAAGGCCTGGGTGTGGGGTGGCAGGAAGTAACAATGGAAGACCTATCGCTTTATCATCGCTTCCGGCGTTACGTAGATGAAGACGGCTTTAAGCGCGTGAGTTCCGGTACTTGGAATTCGGACCTGGTAGCGATAACCCAGTTTTATCAATGGGCTCAAGACGAAGACATTATAGAAAAGCTTCCATATCGGATTAGAAGCTCAAAGAATCTATATGGAAGAATAGTGGAGACCACAAACTTTACCGAAAGGTCGAAGGAAAAGGATATAAAATATATAGCTCCTATTGATTTTAAGAGGCAAGTTGCGCCCTCTCTGCTCAATTCCCGGAACGGGTTAAGGGATGAATCTTTAGCTCTATTTATGATATCCACTGGCGTAAGGGTAAGCGAAGCGGTCAATCTCAAACTCAAAAAATTACCGAACCCCAATGACCGTAAGTTCTCTGGTAAGAAAATATGCACGATACGGATTGTGGGAAAGGGCCAAAAGCCAAGAACAATAAGGGTTCCAAAGCATGTGTTGCGAACAGTTTGGCATTATGTAAATGAAGATAGGGAAGATGTAATTCAGAAGTTTTTTGGGTCTAATAGAAGAAAGAAGCCAGATAAGGTTTGGCTAACCGAATCTGGTAATGTCCCAAGCATTCGTACCGTAGAGAAAATATTCGAGCGCGCAGGCAATCAGTGTGGAGTGAAGTTACACCCACACATGTTTCGGCACACCTTTGCTATCTTCCAGTTATCAGCAATGATCAAAAAGTCCCTAAATGATGAAAATGGCAACCTTAAGTCTGCCAGTCGAGTAAACTCCTATCAGCGAATTTATCAGGATCCTTTGCGCGAGCTCCAGAACTTAATGGGCCACGAGAGCATCTCTACTACCTTTATATATTTAGATTATCTGGATGATGCTGAAGAGTTTCTAGATGAAGCGCTAGAAGAGTGGACAGATTCTCTTATCTGAAGAGGTGCTGGATGAGGAAAAGAAAAAAGATTGATCCTGATATTATTAAAAGTCACAAAGACACAAGAATCGTTCATATAGGATCATATAGACTCGATTTCTCTGGAAAAGTCGAAGGTGGGAAAGGGATAGACTTTACAGAATTATCTTCTAGGCCTAACTTGGCCAAGGTCTTAGTGCTTTCTCTAGATAGTTTGGTGAAAACGAATGGGCAAATTACAAGCATGAGAACTGTTAGTTCTTATGCTTCCACCATCTTCATGTTCTTTGAATTCTTGGACACGTCAGAATTTAACTGGGATATTGAGCGAGTTTCAGGGATCACTACTCAGGCTCTCCGTGATTGGCGAAGCTGGCTATATTCTAATGGCGAGTTCTCAAAGAGCTCTGCTAAGCGCCATCTTGAGCGGTTGAACGTTTTGGTGGATCAAGTTAGATGTTATCCCTCAATTTTTAATGAACATACATTAGAAAGTCTTGAACTGCCGGTGCCATTTAAAGGCACTTACTATGATCAGCAGCCATCAGAACCTTATTCCGAGAAAGAAGTTCAGACAATAGAAAAGGAATGTAGGCGCTCAATATGGGCAACTCTAGGCGCAATCGGGAAAGGCTGGAAACTCGTTCAGTCAGGAGAAGATCCAAGAAAAATATGCGGGAAGCTGGGGTGTAATTCCGAAGCATGGCGTAGAGAGAATAACATACTTTGGTATATCGTTAACGAATTAGATTGTGATTTCAAAGGGATGAATTGGTTGCGGGCAAATGGACATTACCAGTTTGTGAATGCGACTAGTAAAACCGGTAAAGGGGGTGAACACCGACCTTACAGCCTAAAGGGTGCATATAATATGCTAGTACCAACTACGCATGATTTATTGCCTTTTCTGGTGATGCTCCTAATAAAGAGCGGCCTGAACATGGAATCAATTCTGGGACTTAAGCGCGATTGTATAGTTGGTTTTGGAAAGAAAGACAACTTTGAAAGGCTTCGTTACAAAAAGGGTCGGGGTTCTCATGAGGAGCTGGAGCGTCCATTTTCCAATAAGGGCCTTTTCTCTACAATTGGGCTCATAAGGGCAATACTTTCTATTACTGAGCCGCTATTGAAACACCTGCCTGAAGAAGAGCAGAATCAACTCTTTGTAGGAATAAGTTTTAAGAACAGAGGTAAGCGGGTCGTCAGTTGGGGGAAAGACATTGGGCCATTTGAGAAACATTCGGGGCAGGCATCTTACATTACGAATATGTTTAACCGGAAAGATCCGAAGAAAGGTGATGGCCTGTTTGTATCTTGGGGTCTGAAAGGTGACCAGGGTGATCAGTTATTATTTGATAGTCGGCGATTTCGGAATTTCCATTTTACTCAACGATATCGAGCCACTGGTGATCTTGGTTATGTAAGTCGGACTGTGGCGAAGCATCACGGTGATGGGGGAACCGATATTTCGAGTAGAAACTACTTGAATAACAGGGCCAACGAAGATCTGCATTCTAGTGCTGTGTCGGATGCATTGAAAGAGCTGGTCGATGAGAGTGCGAAAGGTAAAGTTATAACGTCCGAACTCCCTATGGATTTTCGAGAAGATAATATCATCGAGGCTGTTACACGGGAGAATGATGAAAGTGATGACCTGATCGAGAGGATTGCTAAGGGTGAGCAGGACGTTTTTATTGCGCATTGTCGAGATTTTTATAATCAACCAGGAGGAAAGCCCGGTGCGCCATGCTCTTCCCCTTGGATGTGTTTTGATTGTGAGAATGCCATTTGGACCTCGCGAATACTGCCAAAAGTGCTGGCGTTTCTTGATTTCATTGAGAGCCAGCGGGAAGTTCTCCTGGAGCACGACTGGGAAGAAAAGTTCTATAAACCTTGGTCCATTATAAAGTATGCCATATTGCCAAGATTTGATGAGGAAAAGGTAGATGCCGCGAGCGTGCTAAAGAAGAGTGAGCGCTTATTTATTCCGTTAAATATGAGATCTGAGTAGATAAATATATGAGAGGCCAGAAAAAAGATCTTCAGAATATTGAAAAAGCTAGCGATCAAGTTTTTCCACCCGAAAGCACTATTGTACCCGCTAATGCTACGATATGTGGAGTCACCAATTTCGGTAATTCGGAGTGGAATGCAGTATCGCTGGCCAAAGTCCGGTCTCATATTCCGAACTATAAAATTGAATGGCTGAAAGCTTTTGGGGAAGATTTGTGCTTCGGTAGTCCCCGGCAGCTCATCAAGTCAATCATGGAGTTCGCGTATGCGCGTTTAGAGAACCCAATTGAAGGTGAGTCGCCTGCAGAATTCTCTACAGTAAAAAATGATGTTTATAGTCTGAAATACGTCGTGGTATGGATGCTGGAGAACCACGTCGATGAGTTTTCAGCTGTTGGTAAAGGTGAAATAGACGATTTTGTTCGGCATGGCATTTCCGAATCTTTCGAGGGCACAATCAGCGAACAGCGATTCGCTAGGGTATTGTCGACACTATACCTTTATGGCCGATATGGAAATAGAGTTTCGGATATGCTTCCATCTAAGGTGGTTCAGTATCTCAAGAACATCCCCTCCAAAAAGTTTAGTAAAAAGGCGTCGAGTACGATTGGCAAAGAAAATAAAACGGATCCTATTCCGGATCCAGTGCTCAAGCGGCTACTTTCCTATTCAATAAAATTAATATACAACTGTTGGCCGGATATAAAAGAGGCCCGTAAAAGGGTTTTTGAAATAAAAAGAGAGGTTATATCAACGACAAATCTGAGTGAGTCAGGGTGTAAGAAGAATATTGATAGAAAAGTTCGGCAGATGTTGGGGTCTCAAGCTATTAGTATTGATTCAGATACTGGTCAGCCTTGGCGGGAACCTTGGTCATCAGTTAGCGAGCTAATACAAGACGAGTTCGCAGTATACCAAGCATGTTTGGCGTTGGTTCTGTTTTTGTCTGGTATGAGGGCTGCCGAGGTAGAGGATATTCGAACTGGTGCCGCCTCAGTGGAACGGTCTCGGGACGGTGTTATCTTTCGATATCATATCAGAAGCAGGCTTACTAAAAACGCAGACCGGGTAGAGAAATGGACTACCATTGAGATCGCCTATGACGCCCTCTTGATCGCGGAAGAGGTTGCTAAGCCGCTGCGTGAGATTCTCGGAAGTGATCATGTTTTTGTGGAGAAAACCAGACCGCAAAGTTTATTTGGAGGAGCGCCTCTTGCCCTTTGCCCGCTGGACGAAGAGTATCAAGGGCCGCCAAAGAAAATCGGAAATAAATCTTTCGGCCGAGGCACTGCTAACCGATATCTAGATAGTCTGTCAAAGTATATCAATAATCGGTTTTTTGGGCGAGATGGGTTGTTACCCGATGAAGAGGGCCAGCCTTATAATTTAACGACGCGGCAGTTCAGGCGTACCTTGGCACGATATATCGCACGGCAACCGTTCGGTATAATTGCAGGTATGATTCAATACAAACATGCTAATACCGCAATATTTGAAGGCTACGCCGGTAACGATCCATCGTGGCTGTCGATCCTAGAAGAAGAAAAAGGTCTTGCTTCAATAGACTTTCTCAAGGAGGTCTATTTTGATATCCAAGAAGGAAGCGTTGGCGGTCCTAAAGGAGAGCAACTGATTAATGACTTGGAACTAGTTTTTGAGGATTTTCAGGGTCAGGCTGGTGATAAACGTAAAGATGGACTGAAATACTGGCTCGATAATCAGAGAAAAAACCTCCATGTTGGTTTGTTGAACTATTGCTTTTACGATCCAGATAAGGCCTTGTGTACTGCCGGAAAGGCCAATAATGATAATCCAGTGTTGAATCGATGCAATCCTAGCCTTTGTGAGAATAGTTGTGTTGGGACACGTCATATTCCGGTGTGGGAGCATCAGGTTCAGGATATCGATGATCTGCTTGCAGATGATGCGTTGTCTGAACCTCAAAGGATTATTCTTGAACGTGAAAAGAGTGAGGCAGTTCAGGTTATTTCCTCAGTCAAGTCGGTAGGGCGTTAGATGAAGAGTAAGGATAAGATGCGAAAAGCTCTGCAAGAGCTTTTTTCGGAGAACTCGAAGATAAAGATAGAAAATCTGCGCATCAGTGATTTATGGGAAAAAGCTGGCGTGTCTAAGGCAACCTTGTATCGGTATAACGATATCGTTGAGGAGTTCTACCAGAAGTTAGAGGATCATACTAACTCCCATTCAGTGGCTGGAGGTCGAGATAAAAGAAACAATAAAACGAAAACTACTGTTGCATCACTGAAGAAAGAGCTAAACGCTTTGAAATCGGATTTTGACAAGCAGATTGCTGCGGCGAGGCAAGAGATATATGTTCTCCATCGGATTATTGAAGCAAAAGATAAAAAGATCAAGCGAATGGAAGTCAGTGGAGGGTATCAAAAAACTGGTTCACCAGTTACAGTGATTACTTCCAAAAAGAATAAGTAACAGTTGAGCTCTGGCCCATGGTCAAATGAGAGTCCCACTCTCCAGTCGGGCTATCAGTAGTCTGAGGGTATTAATGTCGGCTTTAGAGCATAGCATTTGGTTCGGCGATTTATTGCCCAAGCCGAGGGTTGGACTGGCCATCCAGCGCTCTTTCGCCAATTCATCACCCTCGAACAGTTCAAGTGCCTCCTCGTGGGCTTGAGCAACAAGCTCAGCGATATGGGCTTCTTCTTGATTATCAGGTTGCATACTTAATCTGATCTCGTCCGTTGCAAAGGTGACTTCAGGCTCTTGGTCAACGCTCTATTGAATTTCAGGCAATATCTGCCCTGGGAAGAAAGCACAGAAGCCCGGGCTCGCCATTCCTTATTCTTACTTTCTTAGTGGACGCTGAGGAGCGTCTTGTCAGCCATCAGCATGCGCTTGTCGGTCATCTGAAAACAGAACTTGGCGCCATATGGGGGCGCCTTCATCCGGAGACTCCCGAGTGTCATAGACAAATCCTTCCTCCATTCGATAAATGTAGTCGATGGTCAGAAGGTTGGTGTTGTCGGTCACGGCAATCAGCTCCAAAAGATGATGCATTCGCCAGCAGCCTGATCCGTTGATGTTGGGCGGAGTAACTGCCATAACGCGCTCAATCCAGAACTGCTCATCAGTCTCGCCAATGAGGTTTACCAGATCAGATGGCTGTGTGAATAGATAGTGCCGGCATCCTCTGTTACCGACCCGGGAATAGCGGGTAGTGATATGGAACCAAACATCCTCATGTGAATGCTCTACCCCGCTCCAGAACTGGTCCCGACTGAAGGGTTTGCCAAGAAGTTCTTCCGTGTGATTTTGAGTCATAAACATGCTTTTCCCTCCAAAATGAATACTATAGTTTGTAGTCCTATAGTGTTCAATTGGTTGTCATGTTGCCTTTTGGGTGAGGAGGTAACATGGAATTGCGAGAGGCACTCGGGACAGCGCTCAGGCGACAACGCAAAGCACAAAGCCTTTCACAAGAAGCTTTCACAACAGTGAGTAGCAGGACGTACATAAGTCAGTTGGAGCGAGGTCTCAAGTCTCCGACACTCGAAAAAGTTGAAGAGTTGGCCAAGGCTATGGGTGTGCATCCGTTGACCCTGCTCACTGAATGTTTTTCGCTCAGGGATCAAAAAAGTGTGGAAGATCTATTCGCCCTTATTCAGCAGGAGTTGGCGAGCTTAAGATCGAAAGGCTTGTATCGCTAGATTCAACCCAAGTATAGCTTGTCCATAGGTAATAACTAAGGCAGGCTCGTTCCTCATATTTTGGATGAAATACAGTGCTTCCGGGATCACAGGGAAGCTTTCAAAGCGTAGTCCTTTGTGGGACCATGCTGGTCCGATGGAAGCGCCCTTTTAGGCCGAGCAAGGCAGCTGGCACCGCTCCCCCTATAGTTTCGCAAAACCAGTCTCAGTGTTCATATTTGGCCAATGATCAACCTACTCACAGGCATCTTTATTTCGGCAGGCTTTTTGGTAGCGGGTCTTCTGGCAACAGCAGCAACTCGCGCTTGGGCCAGCCATCGTAATATGTTGGTGGTTCCCAGCGAGCGTTGCTCTCATGAAATGCCCACACCCCATGGTGGTGGTATAGTCATAGCGTTATTGAGCATTGCTCTGGGTCTATTTGCCTGGTTGGCTGGCTGGGTGCCAGCACAACACTCTGCGTGGGCGTTTGTTAGCCTGGGAATGGTCATGCTGGCTATTGGCGTGTGGGACGACTTCGGCCATGTTTCTGCAAAGCTTCGGCTAGTGCTCCACTTCATGGTGGCCGGTATCGGTTTGATGTCTTTGCCCCATTTGCCTGTTATCTCTTTTCTTGGGTTCAACGCTGATGCAACCACAACCTTGATGCTCTGGCCAGTGCTGCTGGTTTCATGGGTGTGGTTGATTAATCTTTATAATTTTATGGATGGGATAGATGGCCTTGCGGGTATGCAGGCATTGCTGTTGTTCGCTGGAATGGCCCTGAATTTCTGGTACGTAGGCAATCAGGATTGGGCTTGGGCGTGTGTATTTATGGCAAGTGTTGTTTTTGGCTTCATGGTATTCAATTGGCCTCCTGCCAAGATTTTTATGGGTGACGGCGGCAGCGGGTTTCTAGGATTTGTCATCGGCTTTGTGGCATTGCTCTCTGCGGCTCTAACCAGTGTGAGTCTATGGAGCTGGGCAATTTTACTTACGCTATTTATAAGCGACGCCACCGCAACGTTGGTCGTTCGTCTTCTTACCGGTCAGAATGTACTGCAAGCCCACCGTTCCCATGCTTATCAGATTCTATCCCGGAGGCTTGGCGGACATTTGCCTGTCACGTTCGGCTACGGTACTGGCGTCCTCTTTTGCCTCATGCCCTTGTCATGGCTGGCAAGCATTAAACCTGAGCTGGGGTTTGGCCTTTTCATCACCACTTTCGCAATCGCATGTGCAATTGCCTATAAGCTCGGATGCGGTAGGCCAGAGGTCGTATGAAGGAAGCGTCCATTGCTATAACCGGCGCCTCTGGCTTCATTGGCCGCCATCTTCTCAGAGAGCTGAAAGCCGCCGGACTGCCAGTATTTGGCATCACCCGCTCGGGCTCGGGTGACACTCGTGCCGTTGGTGATTTGGGTGACAAGCCTCATTGGAAAAAATGTTTGCAGGGTGTTGAGACTGTTGTCCATTGTGCCGCAGTAGCGCATAGACCCCTGACCGACGACGCGAAGGAATTAGAGTATCTTTACCGTGTAAACGTAACAGCCGTTCAAACCCTTGCGGATACCTGTTTAAAAATGGGCGTGCGAAGGCTGATATTCCTGAGCTCAGTGAAGGTCTATGGAGAATCCACGTCAGAGCGTCCACCTTTTAAGGAAACCGACTCCCTAGCACCAGAAGATCACTATGGGCACAGCAAACAACAAGCTGAAACCATTCTCGATGGGTATGCTGATCGAGGCCTTCAGGTTTGTTCTCTCCGGCTACCATTAGTATACGGGCCAGATGCCAAGGCCAATTTCCTGAAACTGAAGAAGCTGGCGCTCTCCGGGCTTCCCTTGCCGCTGGGAGCCATAACCAACCATCGCAGTTTGTTGGGTGTTCAAAACCTCAACGCCACAATCGAAGAATTGCTCCTCCGGCCGGACTGGCCATACCAAAAGCTGAACGTCGCCGACCCCGACCCTATTTCGGTGCCAAATCTTGTGCGCCTGGTAGCGCAGAGCCAGGGCAAGAAAAGCCGGCTTTTCCCGGTACCCGTTTCGATTCTGCGCCTTGGCGCAAAGCTGATCGGTTACACAAATATCATTGACCGCCTGGCTGGTGACCTCGTGATGGACACTTCCCGACTTTACCAAACGTTGCCCTCTGCAAATCTGGTCAATACGGAGTTTTGTCTGATTGCTGAACAAACCGGGAAACATAAACAAACACTTACCAACTTGCGTCGCCAGACCAGTCACGTAGAATCAGGGCGCTTTTGATTACCAAGCTCGCTAATCGGACAGGGATGCCGTTAGAGACCGCCGCGTCCTGCTGCCCCTTCCCCCCCGAGCTTTCAAAATTCCTATTGTGTGGCCCAAAAACGCTGGACCCTGGTCGGTGGGGCGGTAGCGTGTCAAATCATCGGTTGTAACCAACGTGAAAGTTCTTCAGTTCTATCGCACCTACTTCCCTGAAACCCAGGGAGGGTTAGAAGAAGCCATTCGGCAGATCTGCCATTCCACATCCAAGCTGGGTGTGGAGCAGCGCATTCTTACCATGGCGCGAGTACCCAAGGTGGAAACTCTGGAGCTGCCGGAGGCGACCGTTATCCGTGTTCCTGTCCAGGCAGAGCCTGCTGGATGCTCTATGGGTATCGATATGTTTCGAGAATACCGCAAGCAAGCACAATGGGCTGATATTATTCATATGCACCACCCTTGGCCATTTGCCGATATCGTCCACTTGCTGTCTGGCATAGATAAACCAGTAGTGCTCACCTATCACTCCGATATTGTGCGCCAGAGGTTGATTGAGCGCCTGTACGCACCACTTCGCAGTTTATTCTATCGTAAAGTTAACAAGGTGGTAGCAACTTCACCGAACTATCGCGCTAGCAGTTCGGTACTTAAGTCCCTGGAGAAAAAAACCGAAGTCATACCTTTAGGTTTGAGTGACGATAGCTATTTAAAGCCCAGCGAGGCAGCTTTACAGTACATTCGTCTCCGGTATGGTCAAGGCTTTTTCCTGTTTGTGGGAGTTCTTCGCTATTACAAAGCTCTCCACAACTTGGTTGAAGCTGCAGCCATAAACCATTTACCAGTTGTTATTGCTGGCGATGGGCCGGAGCGAAAAGCTCTGGAAGCGATGGCTGAGCAATACGGTGCAAAAAACATACAGTTTGCTGGCTACGTATCAAACGATACTAAGCAAGCATTGTACGCCTGCGCAAAGGCAGTGGTATTCCCTTCAAATGCTCGTTCAGAAGCGTTTGGCGTCACTCTGCTCGAAGGCCAATTAAACCGAAAGCCCTTGATAAGCTGTGAGATTGGCACCGGAACCAGCTTTGTCAATCAGCACGGGAAAACCGGAGTCGTCATACCTCCCAATGACCCACATGCATTGGCCGATGCAATGAACCAACTTCAGCACAATCCCAAGCAGGTCGAGGCCATGGGTGAGGCCGCTAGAAACCGACTAAACACCGTATTCAGTGGGCAAAAAATTGGTGAGGCCTATTACAAGCTTTACCAGAAGTTGCTTCCACTACGGTAGGTTCCATCAGTTACCAACCTGATGGTGTATCTAATCTTTAGTGACTGCACCTAAATCCACTATAAAGCTAAGTTTCATCAAGCGGTAACTATGCGGGTAGACAAAGTAGCGCGAAGATCACGTAAAATAGGTTTTGCCACAAGCCAGTTTGGTCCGGGCTTTTGTCAAGGTGCCGAGGCATACATTGAAAATTTAGCTGCAGGGCTTGCGGATCAAGGCTGGTATTCAGAAGTTTTTAGTGCGCTAAGCGCAGAGTGCGACCTTGCAGCGAGCAACGAGAGGGGTTCTATCCCTTTTAAAAGTCTGGGTACCTCGGGTTGGTGTACTGTTACGGGCAATAATATTGAGTTTTTCTGCCAGCAGCTTGAAAAGTCTCAAATTGACCTGCTCCATCTTGTCCATCCGGGCCACCTTGGTATAAATATAGCCCGTGCTGCTCGTAGCTGCAACATTCCTGTAGTTATTACTTTGGTCGACTATTGGTGGTTATGCCCCAAAAATACTTTGATTCGTAGTGATGGAAGTATATGTGAAGGGCAAAAAACGAAAATCGTTTGTCAAAAATGTGTCATGCAGTCACATAGATTTGAGTGGGTACGTAACACCGCTCTTAAGTCTACCGCAGGATGGAAAGCCCTTATTTGTGCAAGCGACATGATACAAAAAATCAAAGGAAAGGCTTCAACGCACGAATGGGAGCAACGGTCGACTTTCTTGTCGGAAACGCTCGCTAAAGCTGATGCAGTCATTGCACTCTCAAAAACTGCAATAAAGAGAATACACCCGCTTGCGCCATATCAAAACTTCTCTCTTATACCCGTAGGCTTGGCTCCTAGATGGTTTGAGCAAATCCCTGATTGCGATGCAATCGGTCACGAAAAGACGGTAGTTGGATTTGCAGGTTCCATCGCTCATCACAAAGGGCTTCACACGTTGATTGCAGCGGCTAAAAAAGTGCCGGGAATCAGGCTCAATATTGCAGGGCCTGTGTTAGATGAAGAATATTGGCAGTCTCTCCAAGCTCATTTGGAAGGGCTAGACTTTCTGTACTATGGCGTTTTAAGTCGTGAAGATATGCCAAGGTTTATCGACGGTACAGATGTCATGGTGGTCCCCAGTTTGTCTCCGGAAAATCAACCTCAAACTGTGCTTGAAGCGCAGGCTCGCAGAAAACCTGTGATTGTGAGCAGCGTTCCAGGGGCAGCTGAGTTACAGCCTAATTCGAACTTGATTTTTGAAGCCGACAGCGTATCAAGCTTATCGGAGATATTAACTAAAGTGTTTAATGATACCTTGGATTGTTCACAGCCACTCCCTTCAACGATAGAACAAATGACAACCAGAACAGTAGAATTGTATTCGCAAATCTTCAATAAGCGGGATCACCAATGTTAGATGAATTTGGAAGTCTAGCTTCACTCACGCTACGGATCTCCCAGCGTGATTTTTCAGCTAAATATAAGGGTTCTACACTCGGTCTTTTGTGGTCGGTTGTTACACCGTTGGCAATGCTTGCTGTCTATACATTCATTTTTACGTATGTCTTTCGCTCGACATGGACTGGCATTAATGGTACGTCGCAGTATGCATTGAACATTTTTGTCGGTTTGATCTTTCATCTACAGCTTATAGAGACATTTGGCGCGTCGTCCGCAAGCATAGTTGGAAACCCAAACTATATTAAGAAGGTAGTATTTCCAGTAGGGATCTTACCATTAGCAAAAGTGGTAACTATCTTTATCCATACGCTAATAAGTGTTGTGGTTCTTTTTATATTTTATGCTTTTATTAATAATGGATTTTTTTTACTAGGGATGCTGAACTTCTTAATTGTAGTAATTCTCCATACGTTAATGTGCTTGGGCTTGGCTTGGTCGATCGCCGCAGTGGGTGTCTATGTTAGAGATATATCTCATGCTTTAAGTCTTTTCTCTATGCTGCTTTTATTTATGTCGCCGATTTTTTATTCAATAGAAATGGTTCCTGAAGAATTTCGATGGATAATGAACTTCAATCCCAATACCTTATTTATAAATAAGGGGCGTAATGCACTGCTGTCGGGTGAGTTGCTGTCGATTTCTAGCGTATTCTGGATATTTTGTGTGACCTCTCTATTTTGTTTTGTTTCATACAGATTTTTTAAATATCTAAAAAAAGGCTTTGCGGACGTTCTATGAATAAAGCTAATGTTATTGAAGTAAGAAACGTCAGTAAGTCATACAAACTCTATAGAAAGCCAAGCGATAGGTTAAAAGAGCTGCTGTTTAGAAGACGCTACCATGAACGGTTTTTAGCGCTTGAAGATGTAAATTTTGAAATAAGCAAAGGTGATGCTGTAGGTATTATTGGCGTTAATGGCTCTGGAAAATCTACATTGCTCCAAATGATTGCCGGCACGTTACATCCAAGTGAAGGGCACATATCGGTAGATGGACGCGTCTCCGCACTTCTTGAATTGGGGTCAGGCTTTAATCCCGAATTTACTGGGTTAGAGAATGTATATTTAAACGCCAGAATTTTAGGCCTCTCCGAGAAAGAGATTTCCGAGAAGCTTGACGATATCCTTGCGTTCGCTGATATCGGAGACTTTATCCACCAGCCTGTAAAAACCTACTCTAGCGGAATGTACGTGAGGCTAGCCTTTTCTGTCGCAGTGAGTGTGGATCCAGACATTCTTATTGTTGATGAGGCTCTTTCAGTTGGTGATGCAATATTTCAACAAAAGTGTATGAAAAGATTTTACGAGATCCGGAACTCTGGATGTACAATCCTTTTTGTTTCACACGACAGCTACCAAGTAAATACAATTTGTGATAAGGCGATATACCTTCGAGATGGAAGGGTGGAAGCTTTGGGTGCGGCAAAGACAGTCGTAGATATCTATGCTCAAGACTTAGAACGGCGCCAGGCTAAAGCAAACGGAAAAGATGGTTTCGAACCAAATAGCTCACAAGTAGACTCTTTGGTTGAAATTAGGGATGTAAAGCTACTTAATGCGTACGACGAAGAAGTATCTAGAGTCAAAACAGGCGACACCATCAAAATAAAGGCTTTGGTAGACCCAAAAGACTATCGACAACCACTTTCCTTTGTGGTGAATTTATATCGACATGATGGCCTATATATTTGCGGGACAACGACAGTTATGGACAATGTTGAGCCCAAAGAACTAGCTGGATTGAGTGAGGTCATTGCGTGTTTTCCAAATATCCCCTTATTATCTGGTCGTTATAAATGGAGGTTTGCTATAAATGATCAAGAGGGGTTAGGAATATTAAGAGAGGCTGTCCCTGTTTGTGAGTTTCAGGTGACAGATAGCTTTGAATCAGTGGGTTTGGTACATATCGAACGTCGTTGGTCTACCTCGGGGATTGCTCCGGAAAAAATATATAGTGAGTAAACTAGATGGAACGTCTTAACCAAATGCATTTGTCACGACCATCAATATATGCTGAGCACGCTGCCCGATACGAATGGGTTGCGAGGTTTCTGAAAGGCCAAGATAGGATCATTGATTGTGCTTGTGGTGAGGGATATGGATCATATTTGCTAAGTCAGCACTTTCCCGATTCGGAAGTAATTGGATTTGATGTTTCTAAAGAAGCATTGCTGTCTGCGAGAGCGAATTTCCAAGCAGAGAACCTTCATTTTCAACAATCCTCCATCGAAGACCTATGCAATTATGTCAAGAATGTAGATTGTTTGGTCAGTTTCGAAACCCTTGAACATACTCAGGTCCCGAGTAAAGCAGTTCAGTCGATTCGGCATGTGATGTCTGATGAGGGATTGCTGCTGGGCTCGGTACCATCAGCGTATTATGAGGATGCCTGTACAGAGATTTTTGGACCAAATATCCATCACCGCCACAAGTTTTCAAAGGCTGATTTGGAGGAGTTGCTCCTAAAAGAGTTTGAATGTGTTTGGATAGGCGTTGCCGTATTCGGGTTGGGGACGATTTTTATAGGTTCAGATGATCAGGATAGCCAAGATCAGGTTTTTTCAGATTCCATATCTTTGGAAGAGCCCATGGGATCTTTCGTTTTTATTGCAAGCAACTCAACAATACGTTTTAACAATGCGCTCAACGACTTGACCAAGGCATTCTATTTTGGTGTCGGCTTCGCACAGTATTTCTCCGACGAAGTAAACCCTCTTTTTGAAACAATTGATAATATCGAAAGCTTAGTAAGAGATCGAGATTCTTATATTAAAGATCTAGAAAGCAAGGTTTTTGGTCAAGCTGAATATATTGAGAGTGTTGAGAGTATTATAAGTGAGAAAGATAATTATATTTCAAATCTAGAGACGAAGATGGAAAATAGAGAGCGCTCACTACTTGAAACAATAAAAGATATAGAAAAATTAGTAAAGGATCGGGACTCTTATATTAAAGATCTGGAAGAAAAAAATTCTGATCAAGTCGAGTCCATTAAAAGAATTGAAAGTCTGGTAGATGAGAGAGATAGCTATATTTCATATCTTGAAAAAAACGTTAAAGATTTTCGCGATGTGCATAACTCTCTGAAGCATACCGAAAATCTTGTTGGTGAGCGAGATTTGTACATACAGAGTTTGGAAAAAAGAGTAGATATACTTACTGAAGAAAATTCGGCAAAATCTGAACAATATGCAGCCCTTAGAGATGCAGTTCACTCACTACCACTGCTGAGGAAGGTCATTGACAGAAAGCTGAAAATTAAGGGTTCATACTATGATAAGTGAGCAGTTGTCTATGCAAGAGGTGTTAAAAAAGTCGTCTGGGAAGAAAGCAGTTTTCTTCGATTTTTTCGATACCTTGGTAACCCGGACCGTCCATCCAGAGCATGTTAAGCGCTTATGGGCAAGGGATCTATCACTGATACTTGATATGTCTGAGACAACTGAAGAGTTGTATGGCATACGTGCAGAAGTGGAGTCGGCGCAATGCCAGGAAAATTCAAAAGAAGGTGCCGATCTTGAATTCAAATTTAATGAAATGGTTCAAGAAGTTTTTAAAAGATCCTCTGTGAATAAGTCAGTTTCAGAACAAAAGTTTTTGGAGCTCGCCACATCATTAGAGCTGAATCATGAGAAGGTTACGCAGACACCAATTAAACAAAATTTTGAACTTCTTCAGGAGTTAAGTAAAAATAAAGATGTTTTCATAGTATCTGATTTCTATTTCCCAGCGAGCTTTATTTGGGAGCTGTGTGATTTTCATGGATTTTCACCTTATCTGAAGAATATTTTTACATCCTCAGATTATTTGCTGACAAAACGTAGCGGTCGGTTATTTCAAGAGGTACTAGACAATTTGGGCGTGGAGGCATCGGAAGTAGTGATGCTTGGTGACAATAGCCATTCTGATGTGAGCATGCCTGCATCCCTCGGAATAGCTGCCATTCACCTTGAAGCTGACCACACTCCGTATCAAAAACATTGGGACAGGTCTACCCCAAAGTGTGGATTAAATACTTTTCTACAACCTCATCAAAGTGCTAATTGGAATCCATTTTCATGGCTTGGCTCGACCTTCTTTCTATTTATCCGCCGACTGCATGCGAGCTTGATTAGGGACGGCCATAAGGATGTTTTTTTTCTTGCGAGAGAGGGTGAGTTCCTAAAAACGCTCTTCGATGTATATCAATCGCAATTTGTCAAAGAGACGGCGCTCCAGATTCGTTCGAATTACCTTATGGTTTCTCGACGGTCCACTTACCTTCCTTCCTTAAAGGCGATCGGAGAAGAGAATTTTGAACGGCTTTTCAGTCAATATCGGTTCATGTCGACAGCTACATTTCTGAAGAGCATTAATATCGATAGAGCGGAGCTTGAGTCGTCTTACGAATTCCAAAAATTCGACTTTAATATTGAATATGAAGATTTCCCGACTTCTGATGCTTTCTACTTTCTCAAGAGCTCAAAAACCTTTGAAACGGTGTATGAGCGGCAGCGTTTGAAGCAGAAAGCGGGACTAATGGCACATCTCCAAAAGCTCGAACCTCTAGATTACAATGCGATTGCAATAGTAGATGTTGGCTGGAAAGGATCTATCCAGGACAATCTCTCGCTTGCCTTTCCTAATACTGTGTTCCATGGATACTACTTAGGATTGGTGGAAGGCGTGCCTTATGAAAGAAAAAATCCAAAAAATCCGCTGGTCTTTCGGGTTTCGCTCGGAGAGAGAAAGCCGACTAATATTTTTAATGAAAACCGTGCTCTATTTGAGACTATGCTTGCAGCATCTCATGGTAGCACACAAAAATATGAGCTAAATGGCTTGGCGGTCACTGAAGAGAAACAAGCCGAACAAGATCAGTTTTTTTCGCTTTTTCGGCATATTCAAGGGAATGTTCTTAGCGTATTCAGGAACTTTTGTCTCGATTTAGAGCATCACTGGGTTGACGACGATGTAATGCTTGAGGCCGAAGTCAAGCACTACATGAGGCATATTCTTCTTCCTTCAAAACAGGAGTTGGATATTTTTGAAGGGCTAGTGCATTATGAAAACTTTGGTTTTTTTAACTACACTAAGTTTGATTCGCAAGAATCACTCATTTCGTTAAAGTCACGGCTTAAGAACTTATTTTTATTTGTGAAAAGGCCTAGGTCAATTCTAATGACGGCTTGGTGGAAGCCTTTAGCTTTCCGGCAAATGGGGCTATCACCGCTGAAATATCTATATTTCGCTTATAAAAGTTTCACTCTGACCTCGAAGGATTAAGATGAATATTGCGGTACTTTTGTGGAGCCCGGATATCAGCGGGGGAACTAATGTTGTTTTCGAGCATGTCAAACGACTTAAAGAATTCGGCCACCAAGTTTCAATGATAACTGAAGATCCTGTTGGTGAGTCGGATGTGTCCTGGCACACAGGTGCATCGGCACTCACATGGAAGACTTACGATGACGTACAGGAAGAGGTATTTGATCTTGCTATAGCAACATGGTGGCGTACTGCGTTGTATCTTAATAGACTACATGCCAAGAACTACTCATACTTTGTCCAGTCTATTGAATCTTTTTTCTATCCAGAGGAAGAGAAACCTCTTCGACTGCTAGTTGAGTCCACCTACAACCTCCCTGTTTGGACCATTACAGAAGCACATTGGATTCAGGAACATTTGAAAAGCCGTTATTTTAAAATGGCGAAAGTAGTGAAGAATGGGATTCGTAAAGAAATTTACAAGACCGATGGGGCAATTAAAGCGGAGCGAGATGCCACTAAGTTACGTGTTTTGGTGGAGGGGCCTTTAGGAGTTTCCTTTAAAAATGTTGAGAAAACGATTGAGCTTTGCAAGCAATCTGACGCAGATGAAGTATGGCTTTTGACATCATCGCCAGTCGATAAGTACCCAGGCGTTGATCGTATTTATTCCCGTGTTCCAGTGGAAGAGACAGCTGAAATTTATCGGTCGTGTGACGTGCTTGTCAAGCTTAGTCGAGTAGAGGGTATGTTCGGCCCACCCTTAGAAATGTTTCATTGTGGAGGTACTGCGATTACCTACAATGTAACGGGCCATGAGGAGTACATGATTGATACAAAAAACTCTTTTGTTCTCGATATGGAAGATGAAGCTGGAGTTGTAGAAAGAATTAATATGTTGAAAGATGATCCGGAATTGCTCCTTGCTCTAAAAAAGGAGGCGATAAAAACTGCCGAAAAATGGCCTGACTGGCATCAGTCTGCATTGGAGTTCGAAGAGACCTTAAAGAATATTTGTGTTCAGAGCAGGCAATCCATTTCTGAGTTAACACCCTTGATAGAAATGGCCTGGAGTCAATACGGAGTCGCAGAAAATTACCGGTTGAGGGTGCTAGATCTTGAGGCATCTATTCGCTTTAGGAAGATCAGAGCGGTGCTATGGGAAAAGTTCCCCAAAACATATACGTGGCTTGCTTCGTATAAACGAACTCTTCTTCGTAAACTACAATAATATGCTTATAGCTTTTGATGCTAGGCCTTTGAGTGGGAAAATTACGGGCATAGGGCGCTATACTCTGGAACTAGTGAATGCTATGGCATCTTCAAGGCCAGAAAGCTCTTGGGTCGCCCTAAGCCATGAACCAGTCAATTCGAATCTAAAATTTCCTGATAATGTAGACTACATTTGCTCGAATTGGAATTTTCCAGGGGATGGAGTTCTTTGGTCCCAGACGGCACTGCCCTATCTCATTAGGCGCTTAAAACCTGATGTTTTTTGGTCTCCTCGACATCATCTTCCTTTACTTGGAACTCCGGCAACAGTTAAAACGGTCCTGACTATTCACGACACGGTTTTTGTAAGGCACCCGGAGACTATGCGGAAAACAAACCTGCTTGCTGAGAAGCTTTTATTTTCGGCTTCACTGCAAAAAGCGCAGGCTATTACGTCAGTTTCTGCATTTACGAAATCTGAACTTGATCAGATCTTTGGTCCGGTTAGTCAGCCAATCCGGGTAGTTCCTGGCGCTGCTTTTAGTGAGTTTGAGAATTTGGATTGGATTGCAACCCCTGAGAAATTCATTCTCGCGGTTGGTACGTTGGAACCACGAAAGAACTTGGAAAGGCTTATAGCTGCTTATCAGCAGCTTCCGGATGAATATCGAAACTCTTACCAACTGATGATTGTTGGCGTGTCCGGATGGAAAGACCGGCTCGATAGATCCATATCTTTTAACAACATAATATTCACAGGCTATGTCAGTGATGCTCAATTAAATTACCTCTATAAAAGAGCGTCGTTATTTGCTTTTATATCTTTATATGAGGGATTTGGGCTCCCATTGTTGGAAGCGTTTAGGAGCGGAACACCTGTGATTACTTCTGATGAGTCCTCACTTCCAGAAGTAGCCGGAGATGCAGCCCTCTTAGTCGATCCGATGGCGGTAAATGAGATTACGCTCGCAATTACCAAGGTTCTTTCTAACCCTAGTTTGGCAAAACAAATGAGCGAGAAAGGGTATGCCCGAGCCGCAGACTTTGACTGGAGGAAGAGTGCCGAAATCATGTGGTCTGTTTTTGACATGTAGCGAGCCCTTAAAAATCCAATGTTGGGTAAGTTCTACCGTCTTCTTGTTTAATTACGTTTTCGCCCATTAAGATTTGAGCTACTTTGGCCGGGAAGTGGTGATCGTCAACCCCGATCCAAGGTTGATGCTATGACAATAATTATGGGACAGGGCAGGCGCTTCAGGCCGCGGAGTGTGAAGCAACCCTCGACGCGCGTTAGGAAGCCTGGCTGACGACTCAGACCAGACGCTCGTTCCTAGACGGAGGATCGGCTTCACGACTGAAAAGTAAGGTGGTGAGAACCCACGGTTATCAGCATGAGAACCGTCGAAGATTACTGGCCTCAGCGTCTGTCGTGACCCGCCCTATAACAGCGGGAATTTAGCTCTGAAAAAAAACGGCCTGGACTGGTGCGCGCCTCTTGACGTGGGGAGTCATATCAACGCGTGACATCGGTCATCCCTGCTATCTAAAAATCGAAGTGGCGCATTGTAATCTCCGCGTTTTAAAGAGTTCAATTCAGACTCTGATCGAAGGAGGATTATTTCTAATGCCGTGGCATGCGGTCCAACATAAACCCGGACAAGCAAATAGGGCACTGGCAAATCTGGAAAACCAGAATATTCGAAGCTTTCACCCGGAAGTCTCGATTGAGCGGATAGCTAATCGTAAACGCACGGTTCGGTCGGAGCCATTATTTCCCGGCTATATTTTTATTCAGGTGGATCAGGATGACTCTTGCTGGAGGCAGCTTCATTCGACCCGTGGAGTACTTCGAGTATTGAGCTTTGGTGGAAAGCCCGGGGTGATACCCGATGAAGTGGTCGACTATATTGCCGATAATCTGGAAGCCGTCGAGTCAGCAGGTGGCCTGAGAAAAGGACAGCCTGTCGGTATCCAAGATGGACCTTTGAAGGGTTTAGAGGCAATATTCCAGTCTTACGATGGTGAACAGCGTGCTGTTGTTTTGATCTCGTTCATGCAGAGTCAGCAGAAAATTAAGGTTGGTCTTGCCGATCTACAGCAAACTCGCGGAAGGTGATTAACTAAAGTTCCCGAGCGAAGGTTTGGTTATTGTCACTAATGCTGATTTGATTATTGCGTCGATACCCCCCTTCTACTTCCTTCCTGTTTTAGGCCTCGCTTCCTGTGAGGCCATTAACCCTCAATGACGCAGCAAGTTACGGCTATTTTCTGGTATCGTTCTGATTTAGTGCCTGCCAGAATTTTTTAGCGAGCTCAGAAAAATTCGAGTTAAACTTAATGAACCTCAGCATTTTTGGATGTTGGGGAAAGCTTTGATGGTGTACTTATGGATTCGAAGACCTATCTGAAGATGTCTGCGCGAACAGCTTCTTCAGAATTTCATGAAGAAATCGTTGATGCCAGCATGCTGGAAGGCGCGATGACTCAAGCGATTGATGTTGCGCAGACTGCTGATAATGTAAAGAAGTCGCTCTTTTACGGAAGGCCGCTTCCTGACGGGGCTGCTATCCAGGAACTTCGAGGCAAGACAACCCACCTTGATGTCAGCGCTATTCATCAGGATTACTTGCATGCCGCTCTCGGGTTGTTCACCGAGGCTTCAGAGCTTTTGGAAGCTGTTCTAAAAGCTATGGAGACGGGCACCTTGGACGAAGTTAACGTATTTGAGGAGCTCGGAGATACAGAGTGGTATATGGCTATGTTGTACCGGTTGCTTGAGAAGACGCCTGAGGAAGCCAGGGATGTGAACATCGAGAAATTGACCAAGAGGTTCCCTTCTAAATTTGCGTCTGACCGAGCGATTAATCGAGATGTTAGTGCCGAGAGGAGTGTCCTTGAAGACGGCCACAACAGTGGAGGCCAGTAACTTTGCGGTATCTTGAGACGTCTTTTTGATATTTGAGGTTTTGGTATCTCTCAAGATATTGAAATGCAATGATAAATTCTTGATTCAGGCGCCGTGAGACTCGGTTTTGTGGGCGTATAACTTGCGGTTTGATCGATTCGGACTACCAGGGTGAGTTGATGGTGTCCTGCTGGAACCGTGGGCAGTCCACGTTCACCATCAATGTTGGCGAGCGAATCGCGCAGCTGGTCCTGGTGCCGGTGGTGC
>Ga0209300_1000437_pt1 | contig 21920 bp, 21 predicted proteins | sample Shrwel_input2_RT_FD_187535 | JGI IMG/M metagenome (GOLD analysis project Ga0209300, IMG submission 187535) | Subsurface microbial communities from deep shales in Ohio, USA - Utica-3 well 1 S input2 RT (SPAdes) (version 2) ... | reverse complement strand
TAATTGGTTATGATAGAGAAAAACAGAATAAAGCGGCAGGTATTAGAACAAATGTTATTGTTGCTGTTATTTCGTGTGTAATTATGATCTTATCGGTGGAAGTTGCCAAAACTGGAACTGGAATTGGAGGAGTCGAAGGTGACCCTGCTCGTCTAGCTGCTCAGGTTGTAAGTGGAATTGGTTTTCTGGGTGCAGGTACAATTATTAAACAGGAAGATAAGGTTGAAGGATTGACAACTGCGGCCAGTCTCTGGGGAGTTGCAGGTTTAGGCCTGGCAGTAGGATATGGTTTATATGATATTTCTATTGCTGCAGCTTTTATCATATTTTTAAGTTTGAGGGTTGCCCCTTCTGTAAAGAAGAGAGTTTAGTGATATCCTCATCGCGTCTATGGTATAATGCTGAAGTTTTACTTGATGGTCAGGTAAGATATAGAACTGACTATTATGAATAATTTTATATTACCGGTTTAAATATTGCTAAAAAAATGAATAGAGGAAATGGTGAACTGGTTAAATTCAAGATCCAAAAGGGAAAACAGTTGAAGAAATGATGGGATAAACAAAAATATAGTAATTATCTTACTGCAGTCTAATTAAGCATAGAAGGCATCGAAAAATAAAGAGACTAATTGAAGGAGGAGTATAAATTGAGAAAGAATATTAAGACTTTATTTCTAGTAATAGCTATTGCTGCCTTATTTTCAATTTCAGTATCGGCTCAGATTCAAGTAGAAAATCGGAATATAGATTTTGATCTTATACCAGATGAAATAACTGCCCAATAGTGATCAACCAGCATTTCCTGGTTCCGGTAGAATTTTTGGAAGTATTTTTAAATTTCACAGTTAGAGTTCAAGAAGGATTAACTATGCCGGACAGGATTGATAGAGGTGATCAAAACGAAGAGAGCCTTCGTTTTAGAGTTTATCTCAATGATGATGAGTTTGATCGTTATGAGCAGTTAAGACTGCGATTTGAAATCATGAATACAGGTAGAAATGATGTTAATCTTCGTTTCAATTCTGCCCAAAAATATAATATTTATATAAAAAATAGATTTGGTCGAGTTCTTTACTCCTGGGCAGACAGCAAAATATTTTCCCAGGCAGTACAGAATATTGAAATTGAAGGCAGAGATTCTCTAAGATTTGAAGAAGAAATTGATTTAAGTCAATTTAGAGAAGGTAGGTACTATGTTGAGGTAGAAATTACAGCTGATAATTATGATTTTGCAAAAATCGAAAAAGAATTTGAGATTGATGACTAAATAGAATATTGGCTTTTTCCAAAGAGGATTTGGTCATAATTTGGCTAAATTCCCTTTTTTTAGGGTTTATATAATAACTGTAATTTTAATCGATAATTATTTTTTCCAACTAAGAGATTTAATAATAGTAAGAAAAGCACCTGTAGCCTTGGCCTTAAAGTTACTGGCCTACAAGATACCTTCAGAATGGTAAAAAGCAGCTATGATCGGGGAGAAAGGAAGAAAAAAATGGGCCTTATTTTTACACTTCTATCAGCAGTTTTACTAACAGCAGCAAATTATTATGGCAGCTTATATTTTTTGAGCTGGATTTCGCTTCTTCCCTTTTTCTACTATCTTTTTATTTTTAAAAATGAAGAAATGACTTATACTCAAATATTTTTTAGCGGCTGGAATCTTGGCTTCTGGATCTTAGTTTTATCAGGTAATTTTCTCTATCACTCTATTAAATTATATACTTCGGCGCCGGAGTTAATTATCACTCTTCTATTAATTGCACTCTTTTTACTGCTTTCTTTAATCTACGGTTTATTTTTTCTGCTATATTTTTATCTGCAGCGGCGATTATTTACTCAGAATAAATTTAGACCTTTTTTATTTGCTCTCTGCTGGACTCTGTTTGAATATGGCCGCCACCATCTGCTTGCCTTTTTCCCGATTGCAAATCCTGCCTATACTCAGGCAGAATTTTTAAGTTTTATTCAGCTGGCAGAGCTGGGTGGACTCTGGCTTTTAACTTTTATCTTGATTTTGGTCAATGCTCTCTTTTTTCAGCTTCTTTTTCAGAAAAAATATAAAAACATCTTTATTTTAAGCCTGATAGTAATCCTGGTCTTTGGTTTTTCTTATTCCCGTCAGCAGACAAATTTTGCCGGTGCAGAATCAGCAGAATCTTTAAAAATCGGAATTATCACTACCGAAATTGAGCAGGAGAAAAAATGGAGTTCAGAACAGCTTAATAAAAATATTGACTTAACTTTAAATGCTGCTGCAGAACTAAATCAGACACAGTTGATAATTGCTCCCGAAACCAATCTCACTTTTGATTTTCACGCAGATCATTATTACAGGCAGCAATTTTTAGATGAACTTGCAGAAGAATTTGAAGGCCCAATTCAGATTGGCTCCCTGGCAGCCAGAGATTCGAAGAGGGGCCGCTACAACAGTTCTTATCTGATATCAGCTGCAGGGGAAATAATTTCGCGCTATGATAAAAATCTTCTTTTATATTTTGGAGAGACCTATCCCTTTTTAGGAATTTTGAATAAATTTACCCCCTATAATTTTTCATCTTTAAATTCTGGTCAGGAAATCAGCCTATTTAGAAGTGAAAATCTGAATTGGAAAACAGTGATCTGTTCTGAAATCTTATATCCAGAGTATGTAAAAGTAGAAGCTGGGGAAGTTGATTTCATTGTAAATCAGACAAATGAAGCCTGGTTTAAAAACAGCAGACTTTTAAAGAATATTATGTGGCAGGCGGCTGTGATCAGGGCGGTTGAAAATAGAGTTCCGGTGATTAAGACAGGTAATCAGGCTCATAATGGGATTATTTATGCTTCAGGTAAGTATCAAAAAGTAGATTCTGCAGAAAATTATCATATATTAAAATTAAATTAATTTGCCCAAAACTCTTTTCAACGACTATTCTTTTCTGATATAATCGAGTCAGGAAAATGTTTTCAGAGCAAATAACCCTTTTTAATTGGAAAAAAATTCAAATTTTAAAACTTTTGGGCAAAAAACAGTTAAATATTTAATACTGGTGGATATGCTTTAATTTAATATCCACATTTTTTATCTCAAAAAAGTTTAAATTTTCATTTTATTGATCAGATAACAAATTCGGAGGTGCCGAAATGGCAATTAAAGATGTAAAGAAATTTCCCATTGGAGGTATTCATCTGCCTGAGAAAAAAGGATTGACTAGTGATCAGCCAATAAAAGTGATGCCTGATCCAGTTGAGGTGGCTATTCCCTTATCTCAGCATATTGGCGCTCCAGCAGAGCCCATAGTTGTGGCTGGAGATAGAGTAAAAAAAGGTGAATGTATTGCTGAACTGCAGGGAAGAATATCAGCCAGAGTTCATTCCAGCATCAATGGAGTAGTTAAGGGAATTGTTGAAAGGAACAAACCTGGAGAGGGAACTTATAAATGTATTTTAATTGAAAAAGATGATTCAGATGCTGCAGCAGAAAAAGTAAAGGTGGATCGAACTACTCTGCCTGATGTAGAGAAAATCAGAAAAAAGGTTGAGGCAGCAGGTGTGATTGGAATGGGGGGAGCTGGTTTTCCCACTCATGTCAAACTAGCACCACCAGAAGATATGGAAATTGATACAGTGATTATTAATGGGGCTGAATGTGAGCCTTTTTTAACTGTTGATCACCGTCTGCTTTTAGAAGAATATGAGGATTTATTTCGAGGTCTGGAGCTGATCAAAAAAGCGGTCGGAGCTGAAAAGGGAATAATTGCAATTGAATTGAATAAAAAAGATGCAATAGAAAAGCTGCAGGAAAAGGCAGTAGACTGGCCGGGGATCGAGGTTCAGGCTTTAGATACCCGTTATCCACATGGAGCTGAAAAACATTTGATTAAAGCTGTTTTAAACCGAGAAGTTCCCAAAGGTGAGCTGCCGATGGCGGTTAATGTGGTTGTTAATAATGTGCAGACTGCAATCAAAATTGCCAGAGCTGTTGATTTTGAGGAAGCGGTAACAGATCGCGTGCTGACTGTTAGTGGAGAAGCTTTAAAAACTCCTTCGAATGTTAAAGTTCCAATCGGTACTTCACTGAAAGATGTGATTGAATTTTGTGGAGGACCTAAAGATAAAGAGGAATATCAGATAATTGTTGGTGGTCCAATGACCGGGATTAATGTTGATGATGGCAGCATTCCGGTTGTTAAGGGAACATCAGGGATTGTTTTAATTACAGCAGAAGAGTTTGCAGCCAGTGAAACCCGCCCCTGTATCAGATGCGGCAGGTGTGGTGAGGTCTGTCCCATGTATCTGGCACCAAATAGAATAACTGCTTTTATCAATAATGGCCTGCTTGAGCGTTCACTGGAAGTTGGCTTAATGGACTGTATAGAATGTGGAGCCTGTGCTTATATCTGCCCATCCAAAAGGCCACTGGTCCGCTGGTTAAAACGAGGTAAGGCAGAGCATAGAGCAAATAAAAAATAAAGAGGTGGTATTTAAAAAATGGCAAATTTATTTAGGTCAAGTGGGCCTCATATAGAGAGCCCAGAAACTATAGAAACCAATATGTGGAGTGTAGTAATAGCACTGATTCCTGCTTTAATTGCGGGAACATACTTTTTTGGCTTATATGCACTTTATTTAGTGCTGGCCAGTGCTTTAAGTGCTGTTTTATTTGAAAAACCTTTTGTCAAAAGTAAAGCCACCCTTGGAGACGGGAGTGCCTTTCTGGCCGGTATTTTACTTGGTTTGACTCTGCCGCCTACGGTTCCCTGGTGGATACCAATTCTGGGTGGTTTTTTAACAGTTGTAGTTGGGAAACACTTATTTGGAGGGTTGGGCAGCAATATCTTTAACCCGGCTCTAGTTTCCAGAGCAATTCTACTTTTATCCTACCCGGCCTTAATGATCGAATGGGTAAGTCCGGTTGATGGAGTTTCAGCGGCCACAGCTCTGCAGCTGGGGAGTGATTCTTTTAGCTATACTGAACTGATAATCGGAAATATTCCGGGCAGTATTGGCGAAACTTCTGTTATTGCTCTGTTAATTGGTGGAGCTTATTTGTATCTTAGAGATTATATTGATCTGAGGATTCCGCTTTCCTTTATAGCTGGTGCGGCTGGAGCAGCGATGATTTTTGGTCAGGATCCTATTTTTGCCGTCTTTTCCGGAGGACTAATTTTTGCTGCTATTTATATGGCAACAGATATGGTAACCTCTCCGGTTGCTAAATGGGCAAAGATAGTTTATGGTCTGGTTGGAGGATTTTTAACAATTTTTATCCGCCGCTACACCCCCTATCCTGAGGGAATAACCTTTGCAATTTTGATTATTAACGGAGCTTCTTATTTTCTCGACAATGCTTTTGAAGAACCCCATTTTGGCGAAGTTGAGTATGTTAAGAAAAGAGTTGCTCATTTCAGTGCAATAATCATGGCGGCTGTATTAATTTTACTTGTCGGCATGACTTTAATCGATGATGACGATCCCTATCCCGGCAGTTTAACCTACAGTCATTTAAAAGAGGCGGTGCCGACAGCAGAAAATTTTGAAATAATAGAAAGAGACAATAATGATATTTTATTTGCAGCGCGAGCAGAGGAAGAAATTATCAAAGACCTTGTTTACATATCTCGTAATGGTTTTGAAGCTCCAATAGAGATTTTATTGAGTCTGGAGCCAGCAGGTAATATAGATAAAATTCAAATTATAAATGAAAGTGAATCACCAACTCTGGGAGCTAGAATTAAGGATCAGGAATTCCTGTCCCAGTTTAGAGAATTTACAACTGCTGATGCTGATCAGGTTATGGCAGAAACTGATATGATTAGTGGAGCAACTTTTTCTTCTCAAACAGTATCCCGGGGAGTTCAGGCTGGTTTGAGGCTTTTAATTGCAGAACAGGAAGCTGGACTGCAGGATGGAGTCTATCAGGGTCAGGCTGAAGGAGCACAGGGAGATATTGTCCTGGAGATTACAGTTGAAAATGGAGATATAGTTAATGTAGAGATTTTAGAAGAAGAAGAGACTGAGCATCTGGCAGATCCTGCTTACGAAGAGTTAGAAGCTCAGCTCTTAAGAGAACAAACTGCTGATTTAGATGTAATATCTGGTGCAACTTATACCAGTGAAGCATATATGGAAGCGGTACAGCAAGCAATAGACCAGGCTTCCCCAGAATCCAGTTCTGATGGTGATTTTGAAGATGGAACTTATCAGGGTTCAGCTCAGGGCCACTCAGGTCAGATCGAATTAGAAGTTGTTGTTGAAGCTGGAGAAATTACCGAAATTGAAGTCTTATCTCAAAATGAAACTGAGGGTCTTGGTGATGATGCAATTGAAGAGATTGCAGCTCAAATTATTGCCGAGCAGAGCCTCGAAGTTGACTCAATTTCTGGGGCTACTAATTCTTCAGAGGGAACAATTAATGCTGTTAGGAATGCTTTAGACTCTGATTCGGAGTCAGCTGAGACCGATGCTGGTTCTGAAGAAGATTCAGAAAGCGATACTGATTCCTCAGCAACCTGGGAGGAAGAAGACTCTGAGGGAGAGGAAGAAACTGCAGCTGAAGAAGAAAGCGAAGGTGGTCTGATCAACTTATCTAACCTTGACTTAGAAGCCGGAGAATATAGAGGTTCAGCTGAAGGGCACCGAGCTCCTATAGAAGTCAGTGTCTTGGTTGAAGATAACGAAATCAATGAGATTAGAATAGTGTCTCAGGAAGAAAGCCCCGGTATTGGAGATGAGGCAATGGCAGAACTGAGTCAAAATCTACTTGCCGAGCAGAGTCTGGAAGTAGATCTGGTTTCAGGAGCCACCAATTCTTCTGAAGCTTTTCTGAAAGCGATAAATAATGCACTTACAGGTGAGAGGTACGGCAGCCTGGAAGAAGCTGAAGATCTGCAGACAGCTCAGGAAATTCTTGCAGCTGAAGAAGATTCAGAAAGCGATACTGATTCTTCAGCAACCTGGGAAGAAGAAAGCGACTCAGAAGAAAATGCAGAAGAAACAGATGAAGAAGCTGCAGAAGGAGGTTCCAATGGATAAAAACCTAACAATACTAGAAAAAGTAATGCTGATGGGGCTTTTGCCCCTGCTGGGAGCTACCAACAATTTAAAACAGGCTTTAATCACAGCTATCAGTGCGGTTTTGATTTCGCTTTTAATAAAATTCTTTGCCAGATTTATGACTGAAAGAGAGGATTATCACTGGTATTTACTGATTGGAGTTGGTATTACCCTAAGCTATGTTTTTTACATAGCAGTTATCGATATCTTTCCGGAATTAGAAATCTATGTTAACAACTATTTACTGCTGCTTGGTGTAACTCCATTGATATATATTGGAGCCAGTAGAAGTGAGAATAATTTTTTCTCCTATCAGAAGGATTTCTTTATTCTAATGATTTTTGTCGGTGCTCTGCGTGAACTATTAGGTAGAGGCAGTATCTTTTCTATTCAGCTGACAGCAGCGGGTTATCCACCTTTGGGTTTTGTCAAAGATTTCCCCGGCGCCTTTTTAATAGTCAGCATCATTTATCTGCTGGTAGAACTTTCGCGTAAGGATAAAAAAAGCCTGAGGGAAGGAAGTGAGAAAGTTGTCTGAGTTATCTCGTCTATTTTTAAATTCATTATTAAGTGAAAATATGAGTCTTGCTTTTTTCCTCGGGATTTTATTTATGATGGTTGAATCAGGATCGATCAAAAAAACAGCGGTCAAAGGTTTAAAGTATGTGAGCACAGTTTTTGTAATTAATATACTGGGCTGGTTTTTACACAGCTTTTTACCATCAGGTCTGGATCCACTCAACCCGGCAATATTTTTTATTACAACAGTGCTTGGGGTTACCGTTCTCAAGTACTGGGGTGAGCTTAAAGGGGAGTGGTTTGGTCTGCCTAAATTCATTCTGGCTATTGGACCGCTTTTTGGCACCCAGCTGTTGATCCAGAATGGGGGTTATGTTTATGCAGAGATGATGACAGTAAATACAGCCTATATTCTGGGCGGCTATATTCTTTTTGTGCTGATTGCAGCTATCAAAGAAGAAATAATCGTTTCTGATGCAGCACCTGTTTTTAAAAGTTATTCGACTCTGCTGGCTGCAATTGCAATGCTGGCCCTGGGAGTAATTGGGATACAAATTATCTAATTAACTTTGGTTAATCCCAGTCAGAATAAGTAAAAAATTTAATATAATAAATTGAAGCAAACCGGATTTCTCAAGTTTTTGAGGGCTCCGGTTTTTTCTATTCTAAATTACTTTAAATTTGGATAATCTTCAATAAACATATTTATTTTTAGTTCTTAAGAAAAAAATTGTAATTTAAGCAGGAAAAAGCTGACTGATGTTCAATAATATATACACGAGTAATTTACTCAACATTTTATTGGACAGGGATTAAGATTCAAAACCGGGAGGGATAGTAAGTGTCTGTTAATTATCAAAAATTGTATGTTTATACTCTTGGTAATTTTTTGGTCAGAAAAGAAGATGAAATCTTATTTTCGGGGGAGAACAGCTACCTAAATAAAAGATGGCAGTTATTTTTATACTTATTATTTAATAAAGATAAAAAAATCAGTGATAAGAAATTAATTAAATTACTTAATTTAGAAGAAAATGTTTCTCCCTATCAGTCTTTGAGAGCCTTAGTTTATCGGCTGCGTAAGGATCTAGATTTTAAAAATAGTAATTTTATTATTAATAAAAAAGGTGGCTACCTTTTTAATTCAGAAAGCAGTTACTGGCTGGATTGTCAATACTTTAGCGGGATGATTAGAAGAGCTAAGTCAGTTAAGGAAAAAGATAGAGCTATGGAACTTTATCAGGAAGCAATATCTTTATATAGAGGCAGTTTTCTCAATCATCAGCAATTAAAAGATATTAAGTTTAATCAATTGCAAGAACAATATCAGGAACTTTATAAAGAGGCGGTTCTTGAACTGGGAGAGATTCTGGCTGCCGATCAAAGGCATAAAGAGGCAGTTGATCTTTATGAAAAGGCAATCCAGCTTAATCCCTTAAATATTGACTTTTATACGGCTTTGATCAGCTGCTACAAAAAGCTGGGCCGACCTGATCTGGCTTTAACGAAGACAGAAGAGGCTCTTTTATATCTAAAAAACACAAATTTACCAGTACCAGAAAATCTTAATTTGGAGATCGGCAATTTTTTTAAAAATGATATTCAGGAAGATCCTCAATTAATACTAGAAAATAATAAACTCTGTCGGGGGGATGTATTTGAGTGTGGTCCAATGACCTTTGCCAGTGTTTATTCTCTGGAAAAAAGAAGAAGTAATCGGCAGGATAAAGATATTTACCTTGTTCACATAAAAATTAATGGAACAACAGCTGCTGATAAATTAAGTAAGGCTGAAAAAATATTGCGGAGAACAATTAATAAAGCCCTAAGGAGCAATGACATTATGACCCGCTGGAAGACAAGATACTATCTTGTCTTATTTGTAGATATTAAAACTGATGCAGTGGATAAAATTTTAAAAAGGATCCAGAATATCTATAATGACAGCTTTCCCCCGGTAGAAACAAGTGTTAGCTACAGCTATCAGAAAGTCTAAAAATCAATATTTAAATAATAATTATGGGTGCCCGAAAGGGTGCCTTTTTTAATCGTCTGGAAAATGATATTTACCGTGATATTTAATTAGAACAGTTCTTATCATTGCTTAAACTTGAGCAAATTGCTATAGTATAAATAACGATAAATTAAATATCAAATAAATTTGGGAGGTGGTTAAAAAAGTTTAGATTCCAAAATTTATAAGCGACCGAGTTGGGAAAGTTTTAGAAGAAAATCAAGGAGAAAAGTAGTCTTCTTTTTGGAGATGCTGATCCATCATTTTTAAACTGGTCACCAATAGAATGGTGGGGAGTCAGGGTGAAACCGGTCCAAAAAGCAACAAAACCAAAAAGGAGGAGAAAAAATGAAACTTAGAAAAAAATATTTAGTCATGGCTCTTGTTTTAGTATTTGTATTTGGTGTGGTAAATCTGGTGGCAGCTAATGATCATCTGGGTGGCCCCTGGTATATTGACACCGGTGAATACTTTGGTAATGTACCTTATAATATGGGTCTTAATGCAGAAATCCTACAGATGGGAAATAATGACTTTGCAACAATTAACCAGAATGGAGTTAACTTCGCTCATATCGGCCAGGGAGTAGACTATCAATTCTCTCCCCCTGCAGCTGGTCCAAGTTCTGATAATACTGCAATGATTGATCAGACAGGCTGGTTAAATGAAGGAGAAGTTAATCAGCGCGGTACTGACAATGTGGCAGATGTAAATCAGGCTGGAATGGAAAGTTATGCAGGTGTAGGACAGAATGGTCATGATATGTATGCTTACCTCAAACAGGATGCCACTGATAGTTTTATTAGAGCAAGTCAGTTTGGTGGTGAAGGTTCAACAGTTCTTGCCTTCCAAAAGGGAGACCTAAATAGAATTAGAACCAGACAGCAGGGTGATTATCACTTTGCTAAAGTTAAGCAGGCAGAAGGCAGTCATTTCAATTACGCAAGCTTAGAACAGCGTGGTTCAGATCAGACTGCATTTATCTATCAGGCCGGCAATGAAAATGGTGCTCGTGTAGAGCAGGCTGGCTACAGCAACTTTGCCAAAGTAAAGCAGGATGGAGATCACAATGAGGCAACAGTTGATCAAAATAATGCCTTTGGCCTGAGTGCACTGATAGATCAAAATGGTAATGATAATCAAGCTGCCATCACTCAAACTGGTGGAGGCTATTAATATATAGTAATAAGATCTATCTTAAAAAAGTAGAGAGCAGCAAATTTTGTTTGAGATAGTTCTTAAAATTGTAGAAGGCGGTCTGGATATATTAGTTAAATATAATATTCAGGCTGCTTTTTTCAATTTGTTATTACGGTTAAGCAGGAGGTGTTTAGATGTTAAAATTAAAAGCTCACCTTGTTTTAATTGTGCTGGTTACTGCCCTTCTTTTAAGTGGAGTAATTACAGCCCAGTCTCCACCTGGGAATCCTGATGTAGGTTTTGAATTTCCCGGTCAGGGAGATTTTCCTGGCAACTATAACCCTTTTTTACCTGGTGGTAGTAATGGCAATCCCGGGCAGGGGGGACCTCCGGGAGATAATCCTGGTCAGGGAAATGGACCTGGAAATGGATTTGATTATGGTTATTTTGATTTAGATAAAGAAGCATATATCTATCAAAATGGTGATTATAATCAGGCTGGTATTTATCAGAATGGCAGACATCAGGCTTTAATTAAACAAGCTGGCGATAATAATAATGGGAATATAAATCAGTATGGTGAGGGCAATTTTGCTGCTGTTAAACAGTACGGTGCTGATAATGATGCCGAAGTTAATCAAAATGGTTTTGCCAATCAGGCATTTATCGGACAGTGGGGTCTGGCAAATCAGGGAAGTATCAGTCAGAATGGTGATGAAAACTCAGCTCTGATTCTTCAAATTGGAGATAATAACCAGGCCAGTATTGAACAAAATGGAAATGATTTAGATCTGGAAGTAATGCTTGGTTTGTAAAATAAAGCAGCAATTTATTAAAACCGCTGTTTAAATTTTCAACAGCGGTTTTAATAAAAAAGATAGTTTTAGAGCTAAAAAGGAGGCGGGAGTAATGAGAAGATTAGTTATTATACTCTTTATATTAGTCAGTTTAATATTTTCGACAACTTTTTTTACAGCAGCTGAAAATTATACGATGAGCTGGCGGTTTAGGATTTTTAATAATCCCAGTGCCAGACAGGTAGCCATCAATACTGCCGAAAAACAGGATGGCTTGATCGAAGAAAATCAGGATCCTGTAGAAAGATTTAGAGAAAGTTTTGAACGAAGGTTAATGAGTACAGTACAGCGAAATTTAATTGATCAAATCTTAGATGACGAAACAGATGCTGGTGGTAATTTTCAAACCGGTGATTTAGATATTACTGTAACTGAAGATCCTGATACTGGAGATGTTACACTTGAGATTACAGATCTAAATACCGGTGAAACAACAATTATAACTTATTCAGCTGATGAATGGCCTACCGACTATGATTATTAAACAGCATAATTTATCTGTTAAAATTAGGAGGAAAAAACGATGAAAAATATAATTTTAATTTTTGCTTTAATTAGCTTAATCACATTTTTTAATCTGGTTCCGGTCATGGCTCAGGACAGTTTAGATGCCAGAATGGAATTAATTGAAGCTTCACAAAATCTGCAGCAGCGTAGAGAACAGCAAACTGCTCCTTATCAGAAGCATCGCTTTGGAGTTAGCTTAAGCAATTTTGGCTCAGCAGAGAGCATGGTTAATCCTGGTTTGAGGCTGGAGAATCAATTGACAGATACAGGAATGATAAACCTGGTTTCTGAACTTTATTATATAAGAGAAAGTGAAGATCTTGCCGCATTTTTATCTCTTGCCATTAGACCGGTCTCTTTTGCTTATTTAGGATTGGGGGCAGAACTGAGCGGAAAAGCTGATTATCAGATATTTGCTGGAGCTAACTTAACTGAGAATATCTTTATCGAACTGAAGGGAGTTAATGATGATAGTGATATAGAAGACAGTGAACTCTACTTTGCTACGGGTTTTATGATTGGATTTTAAAAAATTCTAAACGATTCTGGGGAGGTTTTGCTAATGCTTAAAGAAAAAAATCACTCAAAAGGAGAAAATAATGAATTTCAAATAATTTTAATTTCGATACTTATATTTTTAAGTCTACTGATGGTTACGACAGCGGCAGCTGCTCAGACTGAGGAAGAAATAGAAAATATGTCAGAAGCTGAGGCAGAAGAATTGATGGCTAAAATACTGGAAAAGTCTTCAGATATTATGACTTCAAGGCCCAATGTTACAGCAGCTACTCAGTTATTAGCATCACTACCAGAAAGAGAAGAAAAACCAGCAGTAGCTGTTTACAGTATTGCTGATAGAACGGGTCAGGTAAAAAATGGAGGCTCTGCAGTTGTGACTCAGGGTGCCACAGATATGATGATTACTGCTTTAAAAAGATCAAGACAGTTTAAGGTTTTGGATAGAATAAATTTTGGAGATTTTATGAATGAACAGAATTTAAAAACAAATGAGCGGCTGGCTTCGGGTCAGGGGCCTACAATTGGCGAAATGACTGGAGCTGATTATGTAATTCAGGGAGCGATTACTGAATATCAGGTAGATAGAAGCACAGGTGGTGCCGGCTTGAGTATTGGTGGAGTTGGTGGAAGTAAGGAATATGCTAGAGCCACTACTGCAATTGATGTTCGAATTGTTAATACAACAAGTGGTGAGGTGATTTGGTCTGAGAGTTTAAAAGGAGAAATCTTGGGAGAGAAAGTTGGACTGCAGGCATTTTCTTTTATGGGAAATAATATTGTAGAATTTGAAACAGGCCAGGGTAAGCAGGAAATTATTAATTTAGTAATTAGAACCTTGCTGGAAGAATCAGTTTATAAAATTTATGCTAGTGGGGTAATTTGATGCTAAATAGATATATTAAAATAATCAAACTTAGTTGTTGAATAAAATATGCTTATAAAATTAATATTTGCTCTAAAATTAAAGCCGGCGGCGGAATACGTCGGTTTTGCTGTTGTTTTAAATTAAAAAATGTTATAATATTATTATTAAGAGCTAGCCTTTTAACACAGGGGGGGATCAATATTTCTACAGATAAAGCAAGTACATTTAAAATAATGGATTTACAGAGTGGAATGATAATTGCCGAAGAAGTAAGAAGTGAGTTTGGTGGAGTTCTAATTCCACCGGGGACCAGATTAAATAGAAAATTGATTGAGCAGTTAAAAGAAATGGCCTTAAAGGAGATTAAAATAAAATCAGCAGCTGCTGTAAAAGAAGAAAAGGATAGAAAAAAAATAGCCAGAGAGAAATATCAGGAAAACTTAGAGAACTTTTCAGAAGCCTACAAGAAGGCATATTATATGAAAAAAGTTGATTTTAAAACAGTAAGAAGCCTCTCAGAAGAAGCGATGGAAATTTCTGATTATCTTGATTTAGAAGATACTTTAAAAATGACCAGAGAGATTGATAACTACACTTATTCTCATTCACTGCATGTTGGTATTTTAGCCAATAAATTTGGTAGGTGGCTGCATTTAAGTGAAACCAGACTCTGTAATTTAACTACAGCTGCTCTGCTTCATGATATTGGTAAGAGTAGAATTAAAAAAGAAATTTTGACTAAACCTGAATCACTTACAGCAGAAGAATATGAAAAAGTTAAAAAACATTCACAGTATGGGTATCAGCTGCTTAAAAAAAGCAATCGCTTTTCTAAAAGTATTATGGCAGGGGTTTTAACTCATCATGAGCGCTATGACGGCAGCGGTTATCCACTTGGGTTAAAAGCTAAAAGAATACCGCTTTTTGGGCGGATTATTGGTATCTGTGATACTTTTGATGCTGTGACTACAGATCGTCCTTACCAGAAATCGGTATCACCTTTTACTGCGATTAAAATGCTGGAAGAAGATTTTAATTCATTTGATCATAAGTTAAAATCACTTTTTGTTGAAAAAATCCCCTATTCTTTAATAGGAGATCAGGTGGAGCTGAGTAATGGCGAGATTGCTAGAATTGTCTTTATTAATCCAGTCCATCCGGAATCACCTATAGTCAAAGTTGGAGATAATTACATTGATTTAATTGACGAAAGTGATCTGAGTATAAAAAGCCTTGTTAAAGATGTTGCAGAAGTAGAAAAAACTTTAAGAGCAAAAGAATAATTTTTATTGAGGAGATTTTATGAATTTTTTATCTTTTTTACCAACTGGAATCATTGTTTTAAATATAATTTTCATCATTTTGCTGATCTTTTTTGAAAGAAAAGATCCAACTGCAACCTGGGCCTGGCTATTAATTCTGACTTTAATCCCGGTACTTGGTTTTATACTCTATCTTTTCTTTGGACTAACTCCGAAAAAAAGAAAAATATATCAGCGCAAACAGCAGACAGATGAGTTAAATAATAGTAGGATAAGATATTTTAACCGCAATTTGGAAGAACAAAAAGAAGGTTTTGATCATTTAGAGCAGAGCATTATGTGGCTGGCCTTCGAAAATGACCTGCCAGCAGAAATTGGCCACAACCAGCTTAAAATCTACAGTAGAGGACAGGAAAAGTTCGAAGATCTTTTTCAGGATTTAAAAAACGCCAAAAATTTTATTCATATTAATTATTATATAATAAATGATGATCAGGTTGGAAACGAGTTTATGCAGATTTTAACGAAAAAGGCAGAAGAAGGTGTGGAAGTGAGGCTGCTTTATGATAAGATGGGTTGCCGAAATCTTTCGCGTTATTCAATTTTTAGTCTGGAAGATGCAGGGGGAGAGGTAGTTCCTTTTGCTCCTTTTGTACTTGATATTAATTATAGAAATCACCGTAAAAATGTAATTATTGATGGCCAGATCGGTTATCTTGGTGGAATTAATATTGGTGATGAATACCTTGGTCGTTCCAGGCGTTTTGGTGACTGGCGGGACACTCATTTAAAAATAATGGGAGAAAGTGTTGACAGTCAGCAGTACCGGTTTTTACTGGACTGGAATTTTGCCTCAGGTGATGATCTGCTGGAAAAAGAAAAGTATTTTCCAGAAAAGAAGTATCAGGGAGATTCTGCTGTGCAGATTGTAAGCAGTGGTCCTGACTCCAGGGAAGAAGAAATAAAGGCAATGTTTTTGAAGATGATCTATGAGGCTGAAGAGACAATATATATTCAGACTCCTTATTTTATTCCAGATCAGTCCATGCTGGAGGCCTTAAAACTTGCTTCTCGTTCTGGTGTTGATGTCAAAATCATGATTCCTGACCGTGGGGATCATCCTTTTGTTTATGCAGCTAATAATTCTTTTGTCGGTCAACTTCTAGAAGCTGGTGCTCGCTGTTACCGTTATACTAAAGGTTTTCTTCACAGTAAAACAATCTGTATTGACAGTCGGGTGCTTTCGATCGGAACCACCAATATGGATGTTCGCAGCTTTAAGCTTAATTTCGAAATTAATGCCTTTATTTATGATAGAGAAAGAGCAGAATACCATGATCAGCTTTTTGAGGAAGACTTGAAAAATTCTGCAGAAATCACCAGAGAAGTATTCGAAAACAGGGGCTGGACAATGAAGCTCAGGGAATCAGTTTCGAGGCTTCTTTCTCCAATTTTATAACGTGCAGCCACCGTTTACGGAACCAATTTTTTCCAATAAATAATAGAATCTGTACTACCGCCCTTTTTTCGGGGCGGTTTTTCTTTTATATATTATATTAATTTAACTTTATTTCCTTTTATTCTATATTATACTTTTAATAGTATAAATATTAGAAAAGGAGGAAATTTAATGCAGAAATTTGATGTAACAGCTCATAATTATGACTTCGTTTTGCCAGTTATGACTTAAAGTTGTATAATAGATATAGAGAGAACAGAATAAGAACTATAATTTTATGTATCAAAGGCTATACTGATTCAACAGCAGGTTTTAATTGTGGCAGTGTAGGTTATAATACAACTGTTGTAGATATGTCTAAAAAAGACGGAAACAGAAACTGGAAGAACTAAAAAAGAAAATTGAAAATAAAGAAAAGATAAATTATCTGGATTTAATCTTTTTACCTTTAATGAACAGTAATCAAAAAATGATTAATCGGGTTAAAAACACTATTGAGCTGGAGATTAAGCTGGATGTGGATCAAAATTTAAAAAATAATATTGTTGTTTTAACATTTGTTTTATGTGATAAATTTTTAAGTAATCAGGAAATCTCAGAAATATGGAGGGATTACAAAATGGTTAGAATATTTAAATATGCAAAAGAGCAGGGGAAGAAAAAAGGTAAAATTGAAGATTTAAGCAAGAAAATAATAACTTCAGATTCTAAAGAAGAATTAGTAGATTTTTTGAAGCATTAATTTAAATACAAATAGGATTTAATCAACCGGTTGAAGTTGAAAATTCAGCCGGTTTTGTTGATAGACATAAATTTATGGAATAAAGATAAAGGAGCCGATCTTCGAGGAGCCAACATTGATGAGATTATTATCTGAAAAATTAGTTTTTATTAAAAAGTTTTGGGAGGTTAGAAATGAAGAGTCGAGTTTTTGTGAGAGCAAAAAATAAATTTAAAGAAATAGAAATTACTGATATAAATAAACCTGCGATTTCGGAAAAATTTTTAAACAAGTGGCAGAACATCTTAAATCTAATCACAGATTTAGTTAATATTTCTGCAGCTCTGATAATGAAAATCAATTCAGAGTCAATAGAGGTTTTTCTTAAAAGTGAAAATAAGTCAAACCCTTATGAAATTGGAGAAGAAGTAGAGTTGGGTGAGGGCTTATACTGTGAGACTGTGCTGGGAGAGAATAAAGAGTTATACATAGAAAATGCCTTAAAAAATAAGATCTGGGAAAGTAATCCTGATGTTGAGCTAGAAATGATTTCTTATTATGGTTTACCGATAAACTGGCCGGATAAAAAGTCATTTGGGACAATCTGTATCCTTGATAATGAGAACATAAAACTGCGGGAAAAGGATAAAAAGCTGCTGCAGGAATTTAAAAACATAGTTGAAGAAGATCTCGGACTTTTGATTAATCAGGCTGAATTAATTGATCAAAAACGACTTTTCGAGAATTTATTCGACGAATCTCTGGAAGGGATTCTTTTAATGGATCAGGATTATAATGTACTTAAAGTTAACTCTAAGTTCGAAGAAGTTTTTGGTTATTCTGAGGCTGAGCTGCTGGATAATAATATAGAAAATTTTATAATACCAGAATCCGAAGAAGAAAATTTTTATAAATATAAAAATCAGGTTCTGGCTAATAATAAAGTTGAAGCAGAGGTGAGAAGAAAAACCAAAGAGGGGACAATCAAATATTTTTCTCTCCATGTTATTAAGGTTGAATTGATGGCCGGCAAATTAGGGATTTATGCTGTTTATGATGATATTACTGAGCAGAGAAAACAGAAGGAAAAAATAAAATATCTTTCATATAAGGATTCTTTAACTAATTTATATAATCGGCGATTTTTTGAAGAAGAGATGAAGCGGCTGGACACAAAAAGGCAGCTGCCAATAAGCATTATTATGGCAGATGTTAATGGGTTGAAGATAATTAATGATAGTTTTGGTCATCAGAAGGGAGATCAGTTATTAGTTAAGACAGCTAAAATTTTAAAGTCGACTATCAGAGATGAAGATATTTTGGCCCGTCAGGGTGGAGATGAGTTTGCCATAATTTTACCGAAAACAGATCGAAAATCTGCCCAGCAAATAATAAATAGAATTAACAGGAAGTGCGAAGAAACTGAAGCTGATGAACTGCGGGTTTCAATTGCCCTGGGAACTGCCACTAAGACTGAAGAAATCGAGAATATAGAAGAAATTTTAAAACAGGCTGATAATGATATGTATCAGAACAAATTATCAGAAAGTAGAAGTACAAAAAGTAAAATAGTAAAGGGCCTGGTTGATACCTTAAACGAAAAAAGTAATGAAACAAAGGAACATTCAGAGCGAATGAGTAATCTGGCAAAAGATTTTGGCAGATTTTTGGGACTTAATAATTCACAGCTGCATCGATTATCTCTGCTTGGCACCTTACATGATATTGGAATGATTACAATTCCTGAGTCGATCTTAAATAAACCAGATAAATTAAAAGCAGCCGAATGGAAGATTGTCAAAAAACATCCGGAAACAGGTTATCAGATTGCTTCAGCATCAGAAGAATTTACAATAATTGCTGAAGATATTTTAGCTCATCATGAGCGCTGGGACGGAAGTGGCTATCCGCGCAAGTTGAAACAGGAGAAGATCCCTTATCTGGCAAGAATAATTACTATTATAGATGCTTATGATGTGATGACCCATGATACTCCATATAAAAAGGCTGTAAGTAGTGAAGAAGCTCTACAAGAAATTGAAAAATGTGCTGGAGGTCAGTTTGATCCAGAATTAGCAGAGAAATTTATAGAGATGATGAGAAGATAATGATATTACAGGATAAAACGGAATATACAAATGAGTTATTTGATGATAAATCTCTAAGTGAGATAACTATTAGTGAAAGTAAATTCAATAACTGCAGTTTTAAAAATACCAGGTTAAAAGAAATAATGACAAAAGAATGTAATTTTGTCGAATGTGATTTTTCCAATTCTTATTTAAATGCCTCAGTTCATGAAAATTCAACCTTTTTGAATTGTAATTTTGAAGGAGCCAAATTATTTAATGCAGACTTTGTAGATTGTAGAATGGTTGGTGCAAACCTAGTTGGTGCTGACCTGACTGCACTAAAAATAATTGGTGGAGACTGGTCATATGTTATATTTAGACATAATAATCTGTCGGGATTCGATTTAAGGAGAATAAAGTTTGCTGGCGCAGATTTTTATGGCTGCAATTTAAAAGAAACCAATTTTGGTGAATCTGATTTGAGTGGTGCGGTGTTAACAAAAGCAAAAATTAGTGGGGCCAATCTGAGGGGAGCTAAGATTGCTGGTATTGATTTTAAAAACATAGAATTAAAGGATGTATATCTAGATTATATGCAGGCGGGGATAATAGTTGAATCACTGGGGGCCTTAATAGAATAGGATTATCAATAAAATGTAATTTCACCGGTATAATGCAGGAATACAAAGCCTGATGTATAATATAAGCATTATCACTAAAATGATGTCTGAGGTGAGCAATTAATGGAGAGTTTAATAGATAAGTTATCAATAGGGGTTGTAATAGCTGACCAACAGGGCCAGCTTTTATTTACCAACCAGACTATAAAAGAGATGACTGGATATACAGAAGCTGAAATTAAAACAATGGAAGACTGGTACAAAAAGGCTTATCCGGATCCGGAATCTAGAAAAAAAGCCAAAAAATATTTTGAGTATGATATAGAAAATGATATTCAGGATAGAACCTATAAAATTACAACTGCTGCTGGTGATTATAAATATTTTAATTTCCGTTATTCACAATTAGATGATGGGAAGATGCTTTTTGAGATTATAGATATTTCTCACCGTATTCAGCAAAAACAGGAGTTAAAAAATCAGAAGATAATATTTGAGAACCTCTTTACTAATTCACTGGAAGGAATTACTTTACTGGATTCAGAATTTAGAATATTGGATGCTAATAATAAGTTTGAAGAGATATTTGAGATTTCAGAAAGTGATTTTAAAGATGAGTTTGTTTTAGACGTTGTTAATTTAAATGAAGAAACAGAAAATATAAAAAAAGAAATTAATGCGATTTCAGAAAAAGAAGATTGGGAAAATGAAGTAAGATTTAAAGTTAATAATAAAATCAAATATTGCAATGTTCATATTTTTTCTGTAGAAAATGAAGAATATAATCGGTTAATTTATGTTGCAGTTGATGATATTACTGAAACTAAAAAACAAGAACTTGAATTAAAAGAAGTAAAAGAGAGATTGGAACTTGCTGTAGAGGGTGGCAATATTGGTATTTGGGATTGGAATATTCAAGAAGAATATATTCATTATAATAAAAACTGGGCTAAGATGCTTGGTTATCAAGTTTCTGAGTTAGGTAATGATGTTGATACCTGGCTGGAATTGGTTCATCCGGACCACAAGGAGAAAGCTTTAAAGGATATCAAAGATCATTTAAGTGGTAAGAAGGATAAATATTTTAATGAACATAAGTTAAAGACTAAGTCCGGTAAATGGAAATGGATTAGAGATATTGGTAAAGTGACTGAAAGAGATGAAAAAGGAAACCCTGTCCGATTTGTAGGAGTTCATATTGATATAGATCGGGAAAAAAGGGCAGCAGAAGAAATTGAATACCTTTCCAATCATGATGAACTGACCGGCCTTTATAACAGAAGATAATTTAATGAAGAGCTTAAAAGGTTGCATAATTCCAGAAAGTATCCGATCAGTATCATTGTTGGAGATATGAATAGATTAAAAAATATTAATGACAATTATGGCCACAACATGGGGGACAGATATATTAAAAGAACTGCAGAGGCGATTAAAAGCTCTGTCAGAACTGAAGATGTAGTTGCCAGAATTGGTGGAGATGAATTTGCAGTTATCTTACCTGAGACCGATTATTCTATGGCTGATGATATTGTTGATAGGATTTTAAAGAGGATAGAAGAGGATAATAAGATTGAGGAGCTGCCGGTTCCTTTAACTATTGCTCTGGGTTTTGAAACTACAGATTGTAATAGTCAGAACCATAGTGTAAAAAACATAAAAAAATGTTACAATAAAGCTGATGAAAAGATGTATAAACATAAATTTGCAGATAGATGTTAATATAAAGCAATCTAATCTAATTTTTTTCTAATCCAAAATTAAAGCATTTTTAATCAGCAGCTGCTATTATATAATTAAGCTAAAAGAAATAAAGTTTACCCCTTTTTGAAGCTGCTGCAGAGAGCATCTATCATATAAATTAAAATACTAGAACTTTTCTCCTTATTTTTACCGTCCTTTTATTGGGGCGGTTTTTTATACATTATATTAATTTAACTTTATTTCCAAATTATTCTATGATATACTTTTTATAGCATAAATATTAGAAAAGGAGGAAATTTAATGCAGCAGTTTGAGGTGACGGCTCATAATTATGATTTTGTTTTTAAAGATTCTTTTAGTCTCTTTAAAAATGATATTGGCGATTTCTTAAAGGTGGAGCTGCCTGGAATTGATTCTTATCTGGAGACTGAATTTGCTGAGATTGAAACAAGTGCGGAAAGGATGGATTTAAATTTTAAATTAGAAGATGGTTCAATTTTGCATTTAGAAGAAGAAATAGAGGTTTCTGTTGCTGATCTGATTCGTTTTGCTTCCTATGACCTAAAGTTGTATAATAGATATAGAGATAGAATACGGACAATAATTTTATGTATTAAAGGT
>Ga0209300_1000434_pt1 | contig 22083 bp, 18 predicted proteins | sample Shrwel_input2_RT_FD_187535 | JGI IMG/M metagenome (GOLD analysis project Ga0209300, IMG submission 187535) | Subsurface microbial communities from deep shales in Ohio, USA - Utica-3 well 1 S input2 RT (SPAdes) (version 2) ... | reverse complement strand
AATAAATACAGATTCAATAATTTTAAGTAAATAAATTGAAAAAATATAATATTAATCATCAAATACCCGGTTATCCGGGTATTTTTTTATTTTATCTGCAGAATATTGCAGGATTAATTTAAATCTCATTGAATATATAAAGTGAGATTTAATTTTTTAAACAAATAATTTTCTAAATACTTTTAATATAAAAGGGAGGATAATGATGATTAACTTAGAACTGAATGAAAAACAGTTAGAAAAAGTAATCGAAAGGGCTAGAGAAGAAAACATAATTCTGCCAACTTTTAAGCAGATGAAAAATCCGGAGCTGATACCGGATAAGATCAAAGAAAAATTAAAAGATATTGGCCTCTGGGATGTAAACAGCTATAATTTATTCCGCATCAGCTGGAAAAATGAACCTAAAAAGGAGGGGGGCCTTTATGATGGAGTAAATTATATTGAATTCCCTTCAGAATTAACAGGTGTTGATGCCAGAATTTTTGCTATTGTTGGTAAATGGTTTCCTACAGGTGCCCACAAGGTGGGAGCCACTTACGGCTGTCTGGCACCACAGCTGGTGACCGGTCAGTTTGATCCAACTTCCAGTCATGCAGTCTGGCCTTCAACCGGTAATTACTGCCGTGGTGGAGCTTACAACTCTCAGCTTTTAGCCTGTGATTCAATTGCAATTTTACCCGAAGGGATGAGTAAGGAGCGTTTTGACTGGCTCCAGAAGGTGGCGGGAGAGGTAATCCCTACTCCAGGTACAGAAAGTAATGTAAAGGAAATTTTCGATAAGGTATGGGAGCTTAAAGAAACAAGAGATAATATTACAGTTTTTAATCAGTTTGAAGAATTTGGTAACCACCTCTGGCATTATGAGGTTACAGGTTCTGCGATGGAAGAAGTTATCAGAGCTGAGATGGGTGAAAATGATAATTACTTTGGTTTTTTTGCAACTTCAGGTTCTGCTGGAACTTTAGGGGCTGGAGACTATCTTAAAGATCAGTTCCCACAGAGTAAGATTGCTGTTGGGGAAGCACTGCAGTGTCCTACTATTTTAAGTAATGGTTTTGGCGCTCATAGAATAGAAGGTATTGGAGATAAGCATATACCCTGGATTCATAATGTTAAAAATACTGATATGGTAGTCGCAATTGATGATGAGCGGACAATGTCACTGCTCCGTTTATTTAACGAAGAAGCCGGAAGAGAATATTTAGTTGAACAGGGAATTCCTAAAGACTTTATTGAAAAGCTTGAACTAATGGGTGTTTCAGGTGTTGCCAATCTAGTTGGAGCAATTAAAATAGCTAAGTTTTATGAGCTTGATCAAAATCAGATGCTGATGACTGTTCTAACCGATTCTCTTGAATTATATACCTCACGCCTGGAAGAAATGAGCGAAGAAAGAGGAGAATATACAAGAGAAGATGCAATTAAGGACTATCACCGGTATTTAAGAGGTATTGATACAGAATATACCTTAGAAATGGGACTTGAAGAAAGACGCAGAGTTCATAATCTTAAGTATTATACCTGGATTGAACAGCAGGGTAAAGATTCTGAAGAATTAAATGCTCAGTGGTATGATTATGAAAATTACTGGGGTGGAATTCACGCTCAGGCAGAAGAAATTGATAAATTAATCGAAGACTTTAATCAGAAGACAGGTTTATTAGAAGAGCTGTAGAATTATATAAATAGAAATAGTAACTGAGGTGAAGCCGATGAAATATGTAACAGGGCTGCACTGTATTAAGTGTGGTAAAGAATATGAAGCAGATCCTGAGCGTTATCTCTGTGATGACTGTAAGGATGGAATTTTAGATGTTGATTATGACTATCAGAAGATAAAAGAAGAATGGTCAAAAGAAGATTTGAAGACAAATCCAGATCATCGTATCTGGCGTTTTGAACCACTGCTGCCGATCAAGCCGGAGACAGAAAAGCCTAAACTTGCTGTTGGTAATACTCCGGTCTATAATTCGCCTGCTCTGGCAGCAGAATTTGGGATTAAAGAATTGATTATTAAAGATGATGGTTTAAACCCAACAGCATCTTTAAAGGACCGAGCTTCAGCGATGGCTGTAGTTAAGGCTCAGGAGGCAGGTGCTAAAACTGTTGCCTGTTCCTCGACAGGTAATGCAGCTTCTTCCCTGGCTGGGAATATTGCTTCCATGGGAGGTAGAATGAAGGCTGTTATTTTTGTGCCCGATCGAGCTCCAGCAGGTAAGCTGGCCCAGCTTTTAATTTATGGAGCCGATGTTGTTTCAGTTAAGGGTTCCTATGAGGAAGCCTTTCATCTTTCAGCAGCAGCTATCAAAAAATGGGGCTGGTATAACCGTAATGCTGCTATTAACCCTTATCTGGTTGAAGGTAAAAAGACAGTTTCACTTGAGCTGGCAGAACAGCTGGAGTGGGAGATGCCGGACTGGCTTGTATTTTCTGTTGGTGATGGCTGCACTATTGCCGGAGCTTATAAAGGTTTATATGATTTAAAAGAAATTGGCTTTATTGATCGAATTCCAAAATTATTAGGAGTTCAGGCTGAAGGCTGTGCACCGATTACAGAAGCTTTTAGAACTGGAAAAGATCTGGAAGTTACAGCTGAAAATACAATTGCAGATAGTATTGCAGTTGGTAAACCCCGTAACTGGCTCAAGGCAGTCAGAGCAGTCAAAGATTCTAAGGGGGAGATGATCAATGTGAGTGATGATCAGATTCTTTCCATGATGAGGATGCTGGGTAAAAAAACAGGAATCTTTGGTGAACCGGCTGGAGTTGCTGGGATGGCAGGATTGAAAAAAGCTGCTGCAGCAGGAATTATAATGGCAGATGAGACTGCAGCCGTTGTAATCACTGGTAATGGTCTTAAAGATGTTAAAAATGCCAGGCGGGCTGCAGATAGCCCGATCGAAGTTGAACCGGATCTTGAAAAAATAACTAAGATTTTTGCTAAAAAGGGTGTGACGCGAGATGAGTGATAATTTTAGATTGGGTCAGCGGATTAGGAAAAAACGCCAGTCAAGTGGCATGAGCCTAAATGATGTGGCGGAGAAAATTCAAAAAACATCAAGTTATTTAAGTCAGGTCGAAAGAGGTCTGGCAGAACCTTCGATTACTGCTCTGCGGGAGATTGCTGGGGCTTTAGAAGTCCCTATTTTCTATTTTTTAATCGAAGAAGAAAACCACAACGCAGTTGTTCGCAAAGATGAGCGTAGAATTTTAAATTTTCCCGGCTCACATTTAACTTTTGAGCTGCTTTCTCCAGATTTAAATAGGGAGATGGAAGTAATTGAGGCTACTTTAGAACCTGGAGCTGAGACTTCAGATGAGCCTTTAAATCATTTGGGCGAAGAGTGTACCATTGTAATGCAGGGTAGGATGTATATTCAAATTGGAGATCAGGAATATGAATTAGAACCAGGAGATAGCATTTATTATAAAGCGAGTTTATCTCATAAGATTAAGAGTATTGGTGAGGAAGACTTACACTTTATATCTGCTATTACTCCACCTAATTTTTAAATTTATGGAGGTGACAGTTAAGTGATAGAATTTGATAAAATTGTTGAACAGGCAGAAAGCTATCGTTCTGAAATCAGTGCTTTTTTGAGAGATATGATTCGAATTCCCAGTGAGAGCTGTGAGGAAGAGAAAGTTGTTTTAAGAATTAAAGAAGAGATGGAAAAGCTTGGCTTTGATAAGATTGAAATTGATGAGATGGGTAATATTTTAGGCTATATTGGTCACGGAAGTCATGTAATTGCTATGGATGCTCATATTGATACTGTTGGAGTGGGAGATGAGTCTCTCTGGGATTATGATCCCTTTGAAGGTTATGAAGATGATGAAATAATTGTCGGGCGGGGCTCCAGTGACCAGGAAGGCGGAATGGCCTCGATGGTTTATGCTGGTAAAATTATTAAGGATTTAGGCCTGGAAGATGATTATACTTTAGTCATTACTGGTACAGTTCAAGAAGAAGATTGTGATGGCCTCTGCTGGCATTATATTTTAGAAGAAGATGATATCAAACCTGAGTTTGTAGTGATTACCGAACCTTCATCCTGTAATATCTACCGCGGCCACCGGGGCCGAATGGAAATGAAGGTCAGCACTCATGGTGTCAGCTGCCACGGTTCAGCTCCAGAAAGAGGAGATAACGCAATTTATAAGATGGCGCCAATTATCAATGAGCTCAAAGCTCTGCATCCAAACTTGACTCCACATGACTTTTTAGGTAAGGGAAGTTTAACAGTTTCTGAAATTTTTTATAGCTCACCTTCTCGCTGTGCAGTAGCAGACGGCTGCAGTATTTCGATTGACCGCCGCCTGACCGCAGGTGAGAGCTGGCAGTTTGCAGTTCAGCAGGTTAAAAATCTACCTGCAGTTAATGAAGCAGAAGCAGAAGTTGAAATGTATAAATATGAAAGACCTTCCTATACCGGTCTTAAATATCCAATTGACGCTTATTTTCCAACCTGGCTGATCGAAGAGGAGCATCCAGTCTGTCAGACTACAGTTGAAGCCTACAAGGAATTATTTAAAGAAGAGCCTTTAGTTGATAAGTGGACATTTTCCACTAATGGAGTTTCAATTATGGGCCGCCACGGAATTCCCTGTATAGGTTTTGGACCAGGACACGAAGATCAGGCACATGCACCCAACGAAAAAACATGGAAATCAGAACTTGTTAAAGCAGCTGCAGTTTATGCTGCAGTACCAAAATTATTTGTGGAAAAATATGCCGATCAGATGCCGGAAAAAACAGAAAATCTTCTGGCTGAAGAATAAATTCACTTGAACCGGGTACAAAAAAGCTTTTTTGTACCCGGTACCTAAAATATAAAAAGGAGGAATTTTTAAATGGAAACACAATTAAGAGGACGAGACTTTATTACACTGCAGGAATGGACTAAAGATGAAATTGACACACTGCTTGATGTATCATTTGACTTAAAAAGAAAATTTGCGATGGGTGAACCAACACCATATTTAAGAGATAAAACAGCATTTTTAATGTTTTTTGAGCAGTCAACCAGAACTAGAAACTCAATGGAAGCAGGGTTGGCTCAATTAGGAGGCCATGCTAACTTTTTAGATACAAGCACCATGCAGGTATCTCACGGTGAAGTTGCAAAAGATACAGGTATTATTTTAGGCAGTTATGGACATGCAATTGCCTGCCGCAACTGTGTCTGGGAAATTGGAAATAAATATCTGCGCTCTCTGGCAAATCATGCCAAAGTTCCGGTTATGAACTTACAATGTGATCTCTACCATCCAATGCAGGGTATTGCAGATTTAATGACAATTAAAGAAAAGAAAAAAGAAACCAAAAATCTAAAAGTTTCAATTATCTGGGCTTATGCTACAAGCCATAAAAAACCAATATCTGTACCTTTAACTCAGGCACTGCTTTTCCCACGTTATGGTATGGATGTAACTTTAGCCTATCCTGAAGGTTATGAGATGCCTGATTGGGTAATTGAGCAGGCCAGGGAAAATGCTGAAAAACATAATGGTAAATTTAAAATTACCCATGATCAGGATGAAGCTTATCGTGAGGCTGATATAGTTATTCCTAAAAACTGGGGCAGCTGGGTTACAAATCAGGATGATGCAGTAATCGATGATCTCTTAGAATCAAATAGACACTGGAAGTGTACAGAAGATAGAATGGCAGTGGCTGATGATGATGTAATGTACATGCATGCCTTACCTGCTGACCGCGGTAATGAAGTTGAAGATTCTGTAATTGATGGTGAACATTCAATTGTATTTACAGAAGCAGAAAATAGACTTCATACAGCTAAGGCTGTTATGACTTTAACAATGGGTGGTAAGTAAAATAATTTGAGATAGCAAGCAGTTGGAAATTTTTAAACTAAATTTTTTCTCTGAGTATCTACTGTAGGAAATTATTCCCGAATATCCAGTACCTTTTATATGTCGTGCAGGAGAAATAACTTTTTAGGTTTAATATAAGAATTAAGAAATATAAAAAAGGAGAGATTCTATGCAGAAAAGTAGTGAGCAGAAACGGGAAATGTATGTTGAGGATGAGCCTTTTTATGGTCTGGAAGATAAGCCGCCTTTAGCGGAAACTCTGCTTTTAGGTTTACAGCATATGCTGGCCATGTTTGTAGGAATTATTACACCTCCTTTAATTATTGCTGGAGTTGCCGGCTTAAATGCTGCAGAAACTGGTTTCTTTGTCAGTATGGCCTTAATGGTCTCTGGAGTAACAACTTATATTCAGGTTACAAAAGTTGGACCGGTTGGCTCAGGTCTGCTGGCAGTTCATGGTACTTCTTTTACCTTTGTCCCGATGGCGATTGCCGCAGCAAGTGAGGGAGGATTACCCTTAGTTTTAGGAATGGGACTTGCCACTGCTCCTGTTGAAATGATTTTGAGCAGATTTATCAGACAGACCAGAAAAATATTTCCTCCTGTTGTAACAGGAACTGTAGTTATGTTAATTGGTTTAGGATTAATGGAAGTTGGTATTACTGATTTTGGTGGTGGAGCAGGTGCCGAAAATTATGGTGCACCTCAGAATCTTATTTTAGGATTATTTGTTTTAACAATCATTATTATTGCCAACCGTTTTGGTAAAGGTTTAGTTAAGGTGGGAGCAGTAGCAATTGGTTTGATTGTCGGTTATATTGTTTCTATACCCCTGGGTTTAGTTAATATGGCTGAGGTCACAAATGCTGGCTGGTTTACAATTCCTCAGCCATTTAAATATGGAATGTCATTTAAGTTGAGCCACCTCCTGCCCTGGGTTATGGCTTATATAATAACTACAGTGGAATCAATAGGTGACTTAACAGCTGTAGCTGAAGTTTCTGGTGAAGATGTATCAAATGAACAGCACATAGAAAGACTCAGTGGTGGTATTATGGCTGATGGTGTAGGTAGTGCAATTGCAGCAGTTTTTAACTCATTACCTAATTCAACTTTCAGCCAGAATATCGGGGTTATTCAGATCACAAAAGTAGGAAGTAGAGTAGTTGGAATAGCAGTTGCCGGAATTTTATTTTTACTGGGCCTGGTTCCTAAAATTGGTGCTTTAGTCAGTGTAATGCCTAATCCTGTTTTAGGTGGAGCAACAATTGCTCTTTTTGGAATGGTTGCTACTTCTGGAATAAAAATTGTTACCAAAAATGGACTGACAGATAGAAAGATCTTTATATTGTCTATTGCTTTAAGTTTTGGCCTTGGAGTAACATTTAGACCGGATGTTGTGGCCCAGCTGCCGGAAGTCATTTCTACAGTTTTATCATCTGGAATAACAGTTGGTGCTATTATTGCGATTGGTCTAAATTTACTGCTGCCTGAGAAAAATGAGAAAAAATCTGTTAATTAATAAAAAATTATACTAAAAATCTGTTAATTTAAAATATTTTGTTATATAATAATAAATAAGAATTAAATAATGTAAATTTTATTTCATGGACTTTCACCATTTTAACATTTCTCTCAACTAAAATTGAGATAAATGCCGCAATTATTCTGATTTGCAGATTTAGAGCAGGCAGAGAATGTTGTCTGAGCTGGATACTGTTTTGATCAGTTATTTAGGCCGGCAAAAATGGCGGAAGTCCTTCTGTTTAATGGGTGATTTTTAATAAATTATTTTCTTACTTTGATTTTTTTCAAAGAATCATGCTTGATTTAGCAGCAGAATTTAGATGGGCAAAAGTTTTTGAAATTTTAATTATGGAGGTGTAGTAATGGCTTTTAAACATGTAAATAAGGGTGTCCAAAGAGTTGATGCCTATGAGAAAGTTACTGGTAAAGCCAAATTTGGAGCAGATATGGAATTTGCTAATATGCTCTATGCTAAAGTATTAAGAACAGAATATCCGCATGCTAAAATACTCGAAATTGATACTTCTGAGGCAGAAAAAATGCCGGGAGTCAAAGGTGTATTTACAGCCAAAGATATTCCTAATAATCTCTTTGGGGTAATTGTACAGGACCAGCAGGTGCTGGCTGAGGATAAGGTGGTATTGGCTGGAGATGGAGTGGCAGTGGCTGCAGCAGAAACTGAAGCTGAGGCGGCGGCTGCTCTGGAAAAAATTAAAGTTGAATACGAGGAGCTGGAAGGGATTTTTGATCCGCTGGAATCTCGTAAAGAAGGGACATTAAAATTACACCCGGAAAAAGATGATAATCAGGTAGTTCATCATCCCCTGCGTAAGGGAAATGTTGAGCAGGGATTTGCTGAAGCTGATTTAATTTTAGAAAGAGAATATACAACTCAGTTTATTGAGCATTCCTATCTAGAACCGGAGGCAGTTGTGGTTGTACCCAATGAGGATAATCATCTGGTTTCAGTTTATGGATCAATTCAGAATCCATATGCAACTCGTAATGCGGTTGCAGCTGTATTAGAAGTCGAATTGGCTGATGTGCGAGTTATTCAAAATCATATCGGTGGTTCCTTTGGCGGTAAAGATGAAGTTGTTTCGGCAATGGCGGCTCGGGCAGCAGTGATGGCTTTAAAAACCGGCCGTCCGGTTAAAATGGTCAACAGCAGAGAAGAATCTTTTACCGAAAGTTATAAACGGCACCCCTATCATTTAAGCTATAAGATTGGGGCAACTAAAGAAGGTAAGCTGACAGCAATGGAAATTGAGGCTGTTGCAGACAGCGGCGGCTATGCCTGTCAGACACCATTTGTAACCTGGCGCAGTGTGGTCCAGGCAACTGGTCCTTATGAAGTAGAAAATGTTAAGACTGATACCTATGGTTATTATACTAATAATCCCTATACTGGAGCAATGCGTGGTTACGGCTCCCCTCAGGTTATTTTTGCTCAGGAGTCTTTAATGGATGAGCTGGCAGCTGAGCTTGGTCTGGAACCGGTTGAGCTCAGAAAAAGAAATATGTATTCCCAGGGTTCAGTTACAGCCAGCGGCCAGAAATTAGACAGACATACTGTTTCCTTAAATGAAGTTATGACTAAAGCTATGGATGCTATAGATTACAAAAAGAAATACGAAGAATATTCTAAAGAGCAGCCCGGAGATAAAAAGAAGGGGATTGGACTTTCCATTTCTTTTAGAGGCTGTAGTTTAGGAGCAGAGGCGATTGATGCAGCAGCTTCTGTAATTCAGATTAATAAAGATGGTAGTGCAGCAGTTTACAGCGGCCTGGCAGAAAACGGTCAGGGTTTAAAAACTATTTTCTCCCAGATGGCGGCTGAAGTGCTAGGAATTCCAATGAGCAAAGTAGAGTTTAAAGAACTGGACACCAGTTTCACTCCAGACAGCGGCTCAACAGTTGCTTCCCGTGCTACCTTAATCGGGGGGAATGCGGTTAAAGATGCAGCTGAAAAATTAAAGCAGAGAATTATGGACTTTGCTCAGGATAAATATGATTTTAAAGCAGATCAGATGGAATTAAAGGACGGCTTTTTATATGACGGCCAGGGCAATAGGCTGGCAACTTTTGCTGACCTAACAGGAGAGATGGGCAATACAGGTATTTTGATGTCAGCTTACGGCTGGTATAAATCACCACCAATTTCCTGGGATGAAGAAAAAGGTTGTGGAAATCCATATTTCACCTATGTTTACGGCTGTCAGATAGCAGAGGTTGAAGTTGATACCGGAACTGGTGAGTTGAGTGTAATTAATATGGCAGCAGCTCATGATGTCGGCCGGGCCATTAATCCGGAGAATGTTAAAGGTCAGATTTACGGTGGAGTCATGATGGGTTTAGGTTATGGAATTATGGAAGAGCTTGAACTTAAAGATGGAGTTATTCAGGGAACTAATTTCCATGATTATATGATCCCAACTATTAAAGATATGCCTGATATTAAACCGGTAATTGTAGAAAACCCTGATCCTGACGGCCCCTTTGGAGCCAAATCAATTGGGGAGCCGACTTTAGAATTAGGTAGTGCAGCAATAGCCAATGCAGTAGCTCATGCTTCAGGCAAGAGAATTCGGTCTCTACCCCTTAACTTAGAGCGAGTTTTAATCGGTCATGCTCTGCATAAGGGAGGTAAATAATAATGGTAGAATATCAATTACTTAGAGCTCATACTTTAGAAGAAGTACTAGAAATTTTAGAAGAAAAAGATAATGTAGAAATTCTGGCTGGTGGAACTGATCTAATGGTTGACCTTCACCAGCAGGACGAAAAATTTGAAGATATAGATTATGTTTTAGATATTACGGCAGTTGAAGAACTTAAAGGAATTAAACTGGGATCAGAGACTGGCGAAATAGGTGCTCTAACAACCCATGCCGAAATAGTAAGCAGTATAAAAATAAATAAAAAGCTGCCCTTTATTGCAGCGGCAGCGAGCAGTATCGGTTCAACTCAGATTAGAAATCGGGCAACTATTGGTGGTAATCTGGCCAATGCAGCAGCCTGTGCTGATTCATTTTCACCTTTAATTGCTTTAGGAGCAGAAATTGTACTGCGCTCTAAAGGTGGAGCCCGCAGGGTTTTACTTGAGGATTTTGTGGAGTGGCCTTTTCAGACAATTAAAAAAGATAATGAAGTTCTAGAAAAAATAGTTTTCAAAATGCCGCAGGGAGAATATTACAGCAGCTATCAGAAAATCGGGCGCCGCAAGGCCTTAAGTATCTCCAGAATTTCTCTGACTCTTTTGGCTGAGGTAGAAAATGGAGCCGTTAAAAAGGCTCAGGTGGCATCAGGAGCAGCAACACCCTTTCCTGTACCGTTTAGAAAGGTCAATGAGTATTTAAATGGTAAAACTTATGCCGAAATTGATCCGGTTGCAGCTGGAAATATTGCAGCAGATGAGATGGTTGGCATCACCGGGGAAAGATGGTCAACCCCTTATAAAAGGCCTGCTCTTGGCAAGTTGGTAGAAAGAGCAGTTGAAGATTTATTGGAGGAGGCAGGATATAATGGCTGAGCAAGATGTGGAATTAACAGTTAATGGAGCCAAACATAAATTGCAAGTAGGTAGTCAGGAAAGACTTTTAGATACTATTCGTGAGCAGCTAAAGCTGACCGGAACCAAGGAAGGCTGCAGTGTAGGTGAATGTGGAGCCTGTACTGTAATTGTAGATGATCAGGCAGTTAATTCCTGTATGGTGCTGACTGCTCAGGTAGACGGCAGTGAGATTATCACAGTTGAAGGGTTGGAAAGCAAAAGTGGTCTGCATCCACTGCAGAGGGCATTTATTGAGAAACAGGCTGTCCAGTGTGGTTTTTGTACTCCGGGAATGCTGATGTCGGCACTGGCTCTTTTAAATACCAATCCTGAGCCGAGCAAAGAAGAGATTAAAACCGCTCTGGAAGGTAATTTATGCCGCTGTACAGGATATCAGCAGATAATTGATGCAGTTGAGGTGGCAGCTGAGGAATGGGGTGCCTGGAATGGCTAGAATTTTAATTAAAAATGTGAAAGAGATTATTACGATGAATAAGAATCGGGATAGGCTAAAAAATGCTGATCTCCTGATTGAAGATGGAAAAATTTCACGAATGGGGAGAGAGATTGAGGTTGAAGGAGAAGTTGACCGGACAATTAACGGCCGTGGCTATTTTCTCTTTCCCGGTCTGGTAAATTTGCACCATCACTTTTATCAGGCTTTAACAAGGAATCTGCCTGAGGCTCAGGAGTCTGAACTTTTTGACTGGTTAAAATATCTTTATCCAATCTGGTCTCGGCTTAATCCTAATGCAGTCTATTATTCAACCCTGCTGGCAGCAGGAGAGCTTTTAAAAACTGGCTGTACAACAACAAGTGATCATTTTTATGTTTTTCCAAAATCACAGCCTGCGAATTTGATTGATAATCAGTTCGAAGCTGCTGCAGAAATCGGGATCCGTTTTCACGGAACCCGCGGCAGTATGTCCTTAAGTGAAAAAGATGGTGGTCTGCCCCCTGATTCAGTGGTGCAGACTGATGAAGAGATATTAAAGGATTCCAGAAGAGTAATTGAAAAATATCATGACAGCTCATCTTTTGCTATGCAGCGGGTGGCTTTGGCTCCCTGTTCACCTTTTTCAGTGACTGAAGAGCTGATGATAGAGTCGGTGAAGCTGGCCCGGGACTATGGGGTTCAGGCCCATACTCATCTGGCAGAAACCAAAGATGAAGAGCAGTTTGTTTTAGAAAAAACCGGCCTCAGACCCTTAGCTTATATGGAAAAGCTTGGCTGGGTAGGAAATGATATCTGGTATGCACATGGAGTTCATCTAAATAGTGATGAACTGAGCCGAATGGCTGAAACTGGAACCGGTGTTTCTCACTGTCCGGTTTCCAATATGAAGCTTTCTTCAGGTGCCGCAAAAGTGCCGGAGATGATCAAAAAAGGAGTACCGGTTGGCCTGGGAGTTGACGGCAGTGCCAGCAATGATTCTTCCAATATGATTTTAGAGATGAAGTCAGTCTTTTTGATGCACCGGCTGGTCCACGGGATGAAGTCAATTACAGCTGAAGATGTGCTGGCCTTAGCAACAAATGGCGGCCGTGATGTTTTATCACAGCCTGAAATTGGAAGTCTCGAAGTAGGTAAGGCAGCAGATATGTTTATGGTTAATTCAAAGCGCCTTGGTTTTGCCGGCGGCCTATATGATCCGGTTTCAGCTATAATTAATACAGGTGATACTCAGATAGTTGATTATACAATTGTTAATGGAGAGATTGTGGTTGAAGAGGGAGAATTGACTCGGGTCGATGAAGATGAGATTATAGCAAAGGCTAATTCTATTTCTGCTGAGATGGTAAAAGGCTAAGAAAAGTTTTGAATCAATGTTTTTGACTGAAATAGGATAAATTTATTCCAACATTAATTTTAAAATTAAACTAAGATTCATATTTCCGTTAAATCAGACTTCCTTCCCGATCAGCACCTCCTGTGCTGCGGTCAGCTAAAAACATCGTGTTTTTAGGTCTGATTTAACTTAATATTCATCAAGTTTAATTAGATAAAATATCTGAGTCATCAAATTTATTCCTATTTCAGTCAAAAACTTTTAATAGCTGTTAAACTTTTCTTAGCCTCAACATACAGCGGCAGAAATTGAATTACCCTCGCCTGGGATAGACCTGTAGGGTTGATTAAAATCTTGATCGGGCGAGAGGAGTTCAAGCTTTATTGAAGTCTTATTAGTCAGAGCAAGGTACATTTATTTATAGTTATGTTCAATGCTCGGCTTGATAATTTTTAGTCCTCGGCTATCTGCGGCCTCGAGAAGATACAAACAGCTGTTGATTTATGGCTAAGATACTTCTTGTTAAATTAATAGGCGTATTATATTAAATGCTGGTTATAGGCTGACAAATGGTCTTATATATTAATTAAATTTTATTTAAATTTTCGACCTGAAAAATCAGAAAGAAAGGAGTGGTTTCTTGCTCTTATTAACTAATGGAACAGTAATTACACATGATGAAGATAATAGAGTTATTAAAAATGGAGCAGTTTTAATTGACGGAGAAGAAATTAAAGCTTTAGGTGAAGCTGAGCTTTTAAAATCGAAGTATCCGGAGGCTGAAATTAAAGATGTAAAGGGTAAAATAATTATGCCGGGGATGATCAATACCCACATGCATATTTACAGCACTTTTGCCCGGGGTATGGATTTAAAGACCGAGCAGCCGCCCCGCCATTTTTTAGAAATCCTGGAGAAAATGTGGTGGAGGATGGACAGCACATTAAAAGCTGATGATATTTATTACAGTGCACTTTATGCTTTTTTGACAGGTTTAAAACAGGGGGTGACTTCTGTTTTTGATCACCACGCCAGCTATGGTCAGGTTGGATATTCGCTTGATCTGCTTGCTAAAGCAGTGGAAGAGCTTGGGATCAGGGCTGATCTCTGTTATGAAATTTCTGACCGCAATGGCCCGGAGCAGTCTCAGGCAGCAGTTGACGAAAGTGAGAGATTTTTAAAAAGGATTAGGGAAAAAGATTTGGACCATTTAAATGGTAGAATTGGTTTACATGCTTCTTTTACCTTAAAAGATGAAACTTTAGAGCAGGTTTCAGCTCTGGCAGATGACTTAGACAGCAATTTCCATATTCATGTAGCTGAAGGACAGACTGATTTAGAAGACAGCCGGTTACGAGGCTATAATGGAGCTGTTAAGCGTCTTGATCAGTACAATATCTGTCGGCCGGGAACAATTGCTGTCCACGGTGTACATCTGCAGGAAGGTGAGCTTGAAATTTTAAGAGATAATGACTGCTATCTGATTAATAATCCGGAATCCAATATGGGTAATGCAGTAGGAGCAGCACCCTTAAAGGAAGCACTTGATAAGGGTTTAAAAGTTGGCCTGGGAACAGATGGTTATACAACTGATATGTTTGAGAGCATCAAATTTGCCAATTTAATGCTCAAACATCAGAATCGAGATCCTCGACTGGGCTGGACTGAAATCCCGCAGATGGTCTTTAAAACAAATGCCCAGCTGGCAGGCGAAAGCTTTGGCACAAAGCTTGGCGTTTTAAAAGAGGGAGCAGCTGCAGATGTTATTGTAGTTGATTACAGTTCCCCAACAGAAATTAATAGTGATAATACTTATGCCCATATCCTATTTGGCATTAATGGTGGGATGGTTGATACAACAATTGTTAAAGGCAGAATATTAATGGAAAACCGGGAGGTGCAGATAGTTGATGATGAGAAAATCACCTATGAAACAAGAGAGCAGGCAGCCGATTTCTGGAGTAGATTTTGAGCAGTATTTTCAGCCAAAGAGTTTAAAAAAAGCTCTAGAAATCAAGGCGGAATATCAGGATCAGATTGAGGTGGCAGCAGGTTCTACAGATTTACTGGTAGCAAATTACGAAAAACTGCACGAAATTAAAAACTGGCTTGACCTGGATAAATTAGATGAGCTGCGAAAAATTGAAGTTAAGGATAATAAGCTGCATATAGGAGCAATGGCAACTCATCTGCAGCTGATGAAATCAGATCTAGTTAAAGAAAAATTAGCGGTTCTGGCTGCAGCAGCTGAGGATGTTGGCTCACCTCAGATCAGAAGCCGGGGTACAATTGGCGGTAATATCTGTACTTCATCCCCAGCAGGAGATCTTTTAGCACCACTTTTAAGTTATGAAGCAAGTTTTAAGCTGCAATCAGCCGAAACTGAAAGAATTGTTGCAGCTGAAAAATTCTTTACTGGACCAAAAAGGAATTTGATGGAAGCTGATGAACTTTTAACAGAGATCATTATTCCACTTACAGAAAATGAAAGAGAGGGTACCTGGATTAAAGTCGGAAGGCGTAAGGCCTTAGTTATTTCAACCCTGACCCTTTCGGTAGTGCTCGAATTTGAAGCTGACAAAATAGTTAAAGCTGGAGTGGCAATGGGTTCAGTTGCCCCAACCCCAATTAGACTTGGAGAAGTTGAAGAGATGATGCTCGGCAGAAAAATGGCTGAGCTGGATTATAAAAAGCTGGGTCAGGAAGTTAAAGCCCGGATTAATCCCATTGATGATTTAAGAGGTACCAAAGAATACAGAGAAGATGTGGCAGTAGATGTGATGGTTAGAGCCTTAAATGAAATTGAAAGAAAGAAGGGAGGAGCAGCTGATGCAGATAACATTAACAGTTAATGGAGATAAAAGAGAATTAGAAGTTACTCCCTATACCAGGCTGCTCGATTTATTGAGAGAGGACCTTGGTTTAACAGGAGTTAAAGAAGGCTGTGGTAAAGGTGAATGTGGAGCCTGTACAGTAATTATGAACGGAGAACTGGTGGCTTCCTGTCTGGTTCCAGCACCACAGGCAGATCAGGCAGAGATTCTAACAATAGAAGGATTGGGAACAAGAGATGATCTGCATCCAATTCAGGAATCATTTGTGGAAGCAGGAGCAGTGCAGTGCGGTTTCTGTATTCCGGGAATGGTTTTAGCAGGTAAGAGGCTTTTAGATGAAAATCCTAAGCCAACCGAAAAAGAAGTTCGTTATGGTCTTTCCGGTAATATCTGCCGCTGTACCGGTTATACGAAAATTATCGATGCTGTAATGCTGGCAGCAGATAAACTTGCAGTTGAAGGAAGTGGTTCTAATGACCGATCAGAATAAAAAAATTAAGGATTATTTCTGTAAACATACAACCCGCTGTACAGTTGAAGGAATTAAAAAAAGTAAACGTTATGTTGGTCATGATGTGCTCAAAGCAGATGCCTGGGACAAGGCAACTGGGGAAGCGGTTTATCCGGCTGATATCAGTTTTGATGATATGCTCTACATTAAGATCAAAAGAGCAGTCCATCCTCATGCCATTTTAAAAGATATAGATATTTCTCAGGCTAAAAAAGTAAAGGGTGTAGTTGATATTGTAGTGGCTGAGGATATTCCAGATGTCAGACAGTATGGTCTAATTATCCGAGACCAGCCGGTTTTAATTGCACCGGGAGAAAAAATGCGCTATATGGGCGATGCTCTGGCAATAGTTGTTGCTGAGACAAAAGAAGCAGCTAAAAAAGCAAGAGATTTAATCAAAGTTAAGGTTGAAGAACTGGAGGTAATCACCGATCCTTTTCGGGCTATGGAAGCTGATGCCCCTGATATTCATCCAGATGGAAATATAGTTATCACTCATCATTTAAATCGTGGTGATGTTGACGAGGCTTTTAAAAATTCGGCCATAGTGGAGGAAAATCGCTATCAGACTCAGTTTATCGACCAGCTGCCCATGCAGAATGAAGCAGGAGTTGCATTATATGATGAGCGCCACGGTGTAGTTGATATCTGGGCTGCAACTCAGTGGCTGCATGATACTCAGGCAGATGTTGCTCAGTCTTTAAGATTATCAAAAGACCAGGTTAGAATTATTCAGCCGACAATTGGTGGAGCCTTTGGGAAAAAAGAAGATGTTTCAGTTCATATTCACCTTGCAATTGCAGCAATGCGGACCGGCAGACCGGTTAAGCTCTGTTTTAGCAGAGAAGAATCAATGATTACTCAGTCCAAACGCCATCCAATTACAATTATCAATAAAACTGGTGTAGATCGCGATGGTTATTTAACTGCCTGGGAAACCAAGTTTATTGGAGATACAGGAGCTTATGCTTCCAGTGGGCCGGCAGTTGTGCATAAGGGAATGTACCATGCAGCAGGACCTTATAACTGTCCTAATCTGCGCGGAGTCTCCCATGCAGTTTATACCAATAATACCTATGCTGGAGCAATGCGCGGTTTTGGTACTGCTCAGGGAGCCTTTGCCTACGAACAGCAGATGGATATTCTGGCAGAAAAATTAAGTATAGATCCGGCAGAATTCAGACTCAAAAACATTTATCAAAAAGATTCAATTACTCCCAACGGTCAGCAGCTTACTCACAGTGTTAATGCAGAAGAAACAATTAGAAGAGTGATGGAGCTCAGTGACTGGAAAGGGGGCAGAAAATAATGAAAAAATTTGGACGCGGACTGGCAACAATCATGTTCGGTTTTGGTTATGGTGAGGGTTTTCCTGACCATTCTATTGCCTCAATTGAAATTAAGGAAGATGAGCGGATAGTGATTCGAACAGCTGCAGCAGATGTGGGTCAGGGAGTTATTACAACTGTAATTCAGATTGCAGCCGAGATTTTAAGGATCAGCCCCAACTATTTTGAAGTGGTTCAGGGTGATACCCATAAAACTAAAAATTCTGGTTCAACCTCAGCTACCAGACAGACCTATTTTACCGGTAATGCAGTTAAAAAAGCAGCTGAAGATATGCTGGCCAACTTATATCACTACGGCAGTTTAGAATTCCGCAGCAACCATCCTGAAATTGCAATTGAAGATGGAAAAATATATATGTATGATGATCCTGATGACTATATCACCTACTGGGAAATGGCAGAAAGGGTTAAGGAAAGAAAAGAAAAATTGGAATCTGAGGGTACATTTTTTCCTGTAACCTACAGTCCTGATCAGGATGGTCAGGCTGACAAGGTCTATGTTGCCTATACATTTCTTTCTCAGGTAATTGATATTGAGATTGACACAGATACTGGCACAATTGACCTCTTAGATGTTTATACAGCTGTTGATTTAGGTAAGGCAATCAACCCTAAAAATGTGGAAGGTCAGATCGAAGGTGGAACAGTACAGGGACTGGGAATGGGAATGATGGAAGACCAGGTTATCCGCAGCGGTAAGACTCTCAATGCGGGCATGACCGATTATCTTGTTCCGACAAGTGTTGATGTACCTAAATTTAAACACTATTTAGTTGAAGAAGAGGATTCTGAAGGTCCATTTGGCGCTAAAGGTGTAGGGGAGCCGACTTTAATTGCGGCAGCACCAGCACTGGCTAATGCAGTTTATGATGCGATTGGAGTTAGATTCTTTGATTTACCGATCAGTCCTTCAAAAATCAAAAAGGCCCTTAAGGAAAAAGAAAAGGAAGAAAATAGCTAATGGCTAATAATTATCTGATTACTGGAGCAAAAGGGGTCGGCAAGTCAACTCTGCTGGCCCGGCTGCTTCAGGAACTGGATCTTAAAACAGCTGGTTTTGCAGTCAGGAGAATTAATGCTGAAAATGCTAAGCCGCTGCTATTTGAACTTCGGCAGGCAGCTGAGTTAAAGGAAAAAGGAGCAGAAACTTTGAAAACTAAAGCAGCTTCAGATTTTTCTGCTGCCGACAGGGTAAAAGAAGATCAGGCAGAGGCTAAAAGATGTCAGGAAACTTTTGAACTTTTCAATGAAGCTCCTAAAACATTAAGCCTTTCAGCAGGAGCTGATGGTTCTCTTAAGCTATTAAGACATCAGAAAATTTTTGCTTACAGAGAAAATACTGCAGAAAAATTTAAAGTTCAGACAGAAGTCTTTGATGATTTGGGTGTTGAACTTTTAAGACAGAAGGCTGAAATTGTAGTTCTGGATGAGCTGGGGCGCTTTGAATTAGAGGCCAAAAAATTTCAAAAGGAAGTTTTTTCTCTGCTCGATTCAGAAAAAATTGTTATTGGAGTTATCAAAGCTGAATCCAACCCATTTCTGGATAAGATTCGACAGCGAGATGATCTGATAATTCATGAATTAGAAGAGTCTAATCAGGCGCAGAGGTCAGAAATTTCTAATAATCTTTTAGAAAATTTAAAAAATACTACAGCAGATAAAATTTAGCAATTAATTTAAAGAGGGAGAGTGGATAAAATGGCTGATATAAGTGTTAAACTGTTTGATCTTAAATTAAAAAATCCGGTAATGCCGGCTGCAGGACCACCAATCAAAGATGCTGAAATGGCAAGAAAAGCAAAAGAAGGCGGTACAGGAGCGATTGTAACTAAGACTATTTCCACAAAAGCTGCTGAGGTTCCCCGTCCCAATATGGCTCAGACCAGAGGTGGCTTTATGAATACAGAGCTCTGGTCAGAAATGGGACCTGAGCACTGGTTAGAAAATGAATATCCTAAAATTAAAGATTTAGGGCTGCCGGTAATTGTTGGTCTGGGTTATAGTGCTGAACAAATTAAGGAGCTTGTTCAAAAAACAGAAAGCTATGCTGATGCTTTTGAGCTCTCAACTCATTATTTAGGAAGTGATCCTACTCCGGTTATAGAAAGTATTAAGGCTGCCAAGAAAGCAACTGATAAACCGGTAATGGTCAAATTAAGCCCCCAGGTTGACATTCCTAAATTTGCTAAAGCTGCAGAAGATGCGGGAGCTGATGGCCTGGTATTAATCAACTCATTTGGACCAACCATGGATTTTGATATAGACAGCGGCAGACCACTGATGGGAAGTGAAGATGGTTATGGCTGGCTTTCAGGTGAGGCAATCTTTCCTCTTGCTTTAAGAGCTGTATTTCAGGCGGTTAAAACTGTTGATATTCCGGTGCTAGCTGTTGGCGGAATTTCTACTGGAGCCGATGCGGTCAAGATGATTATGGCTGGAGCTCAGGCAGTACAGACCTGTACAGCAGCGATACTTAAAGGTCCAAAGATTTACGGTAAAATTGCCAGAGAAATAGATGAATACTTAGAAAAACACGGCTATCAAAATTTAGATCAGATTCGAGGTCTGGCCCAGAAGGCAGCTCCGGAAGCAGCAAATTACGAAACCAGAGTACCAAAAATTAAAAAAGATAACTGTACCGGCTGCCGTTTATGTATTACAAGCTGTGTTTATGATGCTAACTACTTAGATGATCAAAATAAGATTGTGATTGAGGCTGAAAAGTGTGCCGGCTGCGGTCTCTGTGTTACCCGCTGTAACTTTGCTGCTCTTGCACTACCATAAAAGCTAGAGAAAGGGGGAGCTTATGCTGAGAAAAGAATTATTAAAACAGGCACGCGGTTTAGAAAAAGCGGATAAAGTATTTAAAAATGCATTAATTGTTGATGTATTTAATGAGCGGCTGCTGGAAAATGATATAGCGGTTGCAGATGGAATTATTATTGGAATCGGTGATTATCAGGGCAAGGAAGAGGTTGATCTGGGAGGAAGAATTGTTACTCCAGGTTTAATAGACGCTCATCTGCATATAGAATCTTCAATGACAAATGTCGATGAGTTTGCACGGGTGATTATTCCTCGGGGAACGACTACTATAGTTGCTGATCCACATGAAATTGCCAATGTAGCGGGACTAACTGGAATTAAATATCTGCTGAAAGCTGGTAATTCTCAGCCCTGGAATTTTAACCTGATGCTCCCTTCTTGTGTACCGGCCACCAGTTTTGAAAATTCAGGAGCTGAACTTAGCGCAGCAGATTTAAAGACCCTAATTGATGAAGAAGGAATCTTTGGTCTGGGAGAAGTTATGGATTTCCCTTCAGTAATTAATGGTGATCCGGGAATCTGGGATAAAATTGAAATGGCTTCTGATTTATTTAAAGATGGACATTCTCCTGGTTTATCTGAGAAAGATTTAAACGCTTATTTACTGGCAGATATTAAGGCTGATCATGAGGCAACAACTGCAGCTGAAGCAATAGAGAAGGTTTCTAAAGGGATGTATATTATGATTAGGGAGGGTTCGGTTACCAGAGATTTAGTCAGCTTGCTCCCTGCGGTTAACAGCAGCAATTCTTCCCGCTTTCTTTTTGCCACAGATGATCGGCATCCAGGCGATCTGATCAAAGAAGGACAGATTGATTTTGCTGTGCGGAAGGCAATCCAGTATGGACTTTCTCCCTTAAGAGCTGTTAAGATGGCTACGATTAATGCTGCAGAAGCACTGGGGATTAAAAAATTGGGAGCCATTGCACCAGGTTATAAGGCGGATTTGTTGGTTTTTGATAATTTGAGAGAATTTGAAGTCAAAAAAGTTTACAAGGATGGGCGGCTGGTGGCTGAAGATGGAACTCTGCTTAAATCAATTGATGATAAAATTTCGCTGGACAAAAAGGATTTTATGAATCAGGAAATTGAAGAAAAGATCTTTAATTCAGTTAGAATTGGAAAAATTTCAGAAAGTGATTTTCGCCTGCCGCCGGCTAAAAAATACAGAGTTATAGAATTGGTCAAAGACCAGGTGGTAACTGGAGAATCGGTTTATCATACAGAGGCAGAATATGATGATGAGCCACCTGTAATTGAGCTAATCGGTCATAATCTGGTTAAACTGGCTGTTGTAGAAAGACACCATAAAACTGGGAATGTTGGTCTCGGTTTACTCCGCAATTTTGGCCTAAGACGGGGAGCAATTGCAACCTCAATCGGCCATGATGCCCACAATATTATTGCTGCTGGAGTCGGGGCTAAAGATATGGAGCTTGCTGTCAGAGAAATAGAAAAAATGCAGGGTGGACTGGTGATTGTAGTTAACGGCAAAGTAGAGGGAACACTGGCCTTACCGGTAGCAGGTTTAATGGCTGTTAAATCTGTCAAAGAAGTTGCAAATCGCTTAAATAAGATGCGGGAGATTGCAAATGGTCTGGGTGTCAACCGTGATGGTCCGTTTATGACTTTATCTTTTATGGCTTTAACTGTAATTCCAGAGCTTAAATTAACTGATCAGGGATTATTTGATGTTAATAAATTTGAAAAAGTTGAGTTGATTATTGAATGATTTAAAGCCTGTTTAAAATAAGCTATTTATGTATTTTTATGGTCTGACTTCAAAACTTTATTGACAAGCTGCTCAAGTTTATCTATAATAATAGATGGAATTGAAGTTAAATCATTATTC
>Ga0209300_1000429_pt1 | contig 22265 bp, 30 predicted proteins | sample Shrwel_input2_RT_FD_187535 | JGI IMG/M metagenome (GOLD analysis project Ga0209300, IMG submission 187535) | Subsurface microbial communities from deep shales in Ohio, USA - Utica-3 well 1 S input2 RT (SPAdes) (version 2) ... | reverse complement strand
CTGGCCGCCCGCCGAGTCCATAGCCCGCTGGAGCTGGATTCCGGCACGAGCATTGTCGCAACACTTGACCTGCAGTTCTGATCAGACGAGGACCAACCATGACACAGCAAATCACCATCACAGACCCGCAGTTCAGCGAAGAGCTGCGCGCCGTCCAGACCACTGACCCGGCACACCCGGACACCTGGAACCCGCAGTTTACGGCGCTGCTGAAAAACGACCACTGGCTGCGCGATCTGATCATGCAGACTCAGGGCCAGGTGGAAGACATTCTGGGCAGTGATCCCATCAACCTGAGCGACCAGCTGGACGCCCTGGTGCAGTACGGCGCGCAGCGCGTGTTCACCGAACGAGACCTGCAAGTGCCGACGTTTGAAATCACCAGCGCCGTGGGCGGTGACGACTCCATCGACCTGGACAGCACCGAAGGCGTCGAAGTAGGTCAGCACTACGCCATTAACGACAGCGGTAACGTGCAGGTGGTCCGCGTGGCCGAGGTGCTTTCTGCTACCCGCATCACGCTCACCACCACCCTGATCAGCACCGTCGCCAACGGCTCAAAACTAAGCCGCAGCGCGCCGGGCCACTACTTCACTCCGCAGCTGGACGACATGGAGCGCGGCGGAACCATCCATCTGCTGAACGAGGTTTCCGGCGTCCAGGGCTGGAGCGGCAACGCCTGGCAGACCCTGGTTAAGCGCGCTGACGGTGGTTATGACGTGCCAGCCGGTGTGGAGCGCCTGCGCGTGAATGGCGACCCGGGCCGAATTGCCGTTATTTCGGCGCTGCCTATCAGTGTCACCTGGCGCGCGGTAAACCGCAGCCCCTCCGATGGCGACACCGGCCTCACCGTTACCCCGACACTGGAAGGCGCGCCTTACTACCCGCTTTATGGCGTCCCTCAGGAACGCCGGGAGTTTCAGATTATTGAGCAAGGCGGTAGCTTTGCCAGCCCGCTGTACTCCGGAGAGGAAGTGCCGCTCGACTCCACTCCGCTGACCAGTCACGCAGTCGCCACGCCCCTGTCTACTGACAAGGTTTACCAGTGGCGGTACCGGGACAAGAACGTGGAAGGCGAGTGGGCGCCGTGGTCTCTCCCCACCACCTTCACAACCGCTGACACCTTCGTGGCGACTCCGAGCGTTACCAGCCCGCTGGATGGCGCAACGGACGTGCCGGAACAGCCGGTTATCGAGGGCAGCGCCTTTAGCGTGGTGAATGGCTCTGACACTCACGAGTCCACCTCTGTGCGCATCAAGGACGACACCGGGGCCACGGTCTGGGAGCTGGTCGAATCCGCCACCCTGGATAACATTTCCGTGCCGGAAGGCGTTCTGGAGGAAGGCGAGCGGACATACACCATCGAGATCCGCCACCACGGCGCCACTTTCGGGTCTTCGGCCTGGTCTGATCCGGTAAGCATCACCACGTCGGCCAGCTTCATTCCGGATTTTGAAGCAGAGATCGGCGCGCCCTACGGCGGCGGTTTTGTGGCCGGCAAGATCGTGTCGGACTATGACGGCCAGACTTATGGCCTGATCGTCTCGGATGGCAGCGGCGACAGCGTGCTGGCCGGCACAGGCACCATGAACTGGCGCACGTCGCGCACCTCTGTGACTACCACCGAGGGCACTCCGCCCATGACACTGGCCGATGGCCGCGCAAACCACAACGCCATCCTCGCGCTGAACAGCTTGTCTGAGTTCCCTGCTTTCAAGTGGATCGAGGATAACTGCAACAGTGGTGCTGGCTTGAATGGCCACTCCGACTGGTACCTGCCGTCCCGGGATGAGCTGGAGATCATCTACCGTAACTTCAAGCCGACCACTCAGGACAACAATGACGGCACCCGCACCACTTCCGGGTTCGGCGGCGATGGTGCCACATTCGGCACCAACGCCAATTCCCTCCCGGAAGGCGCCGGATACACCCTGAGCGACCCAGCCCAGACCACAGACGCGAACTTCCAGGCGGCTGGCACAGACGCCTTCGAGGCCAACCTCTACTGGTCTTCGACGGAGACTAGCGCCGACTTCGCCTGGTACCAGTACTTCGGCAGTGGCAGTCAGAACTACAGCACCAAGGACAGTAGCAACCGGGTGCGCGCTGTCAGGAGAATCGCACTTTAACCTTTTCACTTTTTAAGGAGATCAGGCCGTGAAGGCAAAGGATCTGCCCATTTACCGGGACACATTCGAGCTTATGAAAATGATCACGCAGTTAACCCGCAACTTCCCCAGGGATTTGAAGATCTCACTGGGCGAGCGCCTGCGCAATGACTGCCTGGACATTGTTCTGAATGTGTACCGGGCCAATGCCGCACGACAAGGCCGCCGGGAAATCATCGAAGCCATCCTGGAATCTGTCCAGGTGGTGGAGATGACGCTCCGGCTGTGCTGCGACATGGCGCTGATCAGCAAAAAGCAGCATGGAAAGCTGGTTGAAAGGACGGACGCCATCGGCCGACAGGCCTTCGGCTGGGCAAGGAGCTGCCCATGACTCATCAAGTGAACATGGCCAGAACGTGCAGGGCTACGGCTTTGCGCGGCGAGCCAATAATCTCGGACTGCTCCCGCAGGGCATGGCAAGCCGGCCAGCCCCGCGAAAGGGCGAAAGCCAGTTTCGGTGTGGTTTCACGCATCCTGCGCCGCGACGTGTCAGTGAGCAGCTTAACGAAGACGCCTTCGAGGCCAACAACTACTGGTCTTCGACGGAGAATAGCGCCGACAACGCCTGGAACCAGAACTTCAACAATGGCAATCAGAACAACAACAACAAGGACAATAGCAACCGGGTGCGCGCTGTCAGGAGATCATCATGTTCACCGCTGAAGAGATCTTCCAGGCCTACTACGACTGCCGCCGAAACAAGCGGAACACCTCTTCGCAGCGGGAGTTTGAGCTACGCCTGGAGCGTAATCTGATGAAGTTGCAGAGGGATCTGAACAGCGGCACCTACCGGATCGGCCGCTCCATCGCGTTCGTGGTGAGCTATCCGAAATGGCGGGAGGTGTGGGCGGCCCAGTTCCGGGACCGTGTGGTTCATCACGTCATTTACAACCGGGTGGCGCCGGACTTCTACCGGCGGTTCATCTCTGACAGCTACGCCTGCATCCCGGGCCGGGGTGCGCTCATGGGCGTGGAGCGAATCCACCAGTTCATGCGCCAGGCCACCGAAAACTGGCAGCGCCCTGCCCACTTCCTGCAGGCGGATCTGTCCAACTTTTTCGTGAGCATCGACAAGAACATTCTTTTCAGCCTGCTGTGTCGCCACATTACGGATGACGAGACACGGCAGCTGACGGCCCAGGTGCTTTTCCATGACCCCACAGACCGGCCAATCATCAACAGCCCTGCCTGGAAGTTCCGGCATGTACCCAGGCACAAGAGCCTGTTCCACAGTGGCGGCAAGGGTCTGCCCATCGGCAACCTGTCGAGCCAGTTCTTCGCCAACGTGTATCTGGATGCGCTGGACCAGTTTGTGAAGCGCGACCTTGGCGTTCGCTGGTATGGGCGTTACGTGGATGACGTGGTGTTGATCGGCCACGACTCGGCAGACCTTAACCGCGCCTTTGAGCAGATGCAGGCGTTTGTCGAACAAAAACTGGCCCTGAGATTCCACCCGAACAAGACTCAGCGAAACACCGTTGATAAAGGCATCAACTTCTGTGGTTATGTCATGAAGCCGCACCGGCGCTATGTGCGGCGCCGTAGTACAAACGCCATGAAGCAAGTGGCAGGCAGCAACGAGAGACAATCAGACCCCGGGAGCTGGGCAGCCAGAATGAACAGCTACCTGGGCCTCTGCCGACACGCGAACACTTACCGGCTGCGCAAGCAGCTGGCCATCGAAACCGGCGTAGCCTTCGGCCCTCGCCTTGAAAAAGTCACACCCCGAAACCTCAAGAGGATTGCCGCATGAGCAGGAAATACGTAACTGCCTACTATCTGGACGCAAAGGACGGCCGGCCAGCGAATGAAGCCCCACTGCGTCACGGCCCAGTCACCCCGAGTGAGAACCTGGAGATCAGTGTTGTTGATCGCCGCGAGTCGACGCCAGTCATCGTCGGATCCATCCCGTCCAGTGAGACGCTGGCCCCGGGGATGACGCTGATCGAGAAAACAGATCATGATAATCGCGTCGCAGCGGTAGAGGGATGGAAAATCGATAACGAACTTCGTGAGCTGGAGAAGCGCCGCAAGACCATGGTGATTTCTCGCTTCCAGGCGCTCGCGATCCTTCGCCAGTACGGCAAGAGGGAGGCTGCAGAGCAGATCATGGCCGACCCGGCAACGAACGCGCTAACCGTGGATGCGTGGAACTATGCCACCGAGTTTCGCCGCCTATCGCCAACCATCATGTCCCTGGCTCCGGCTTTGGGTCTGACTGATGAGCAGCTGGACCAAATGTTCGAGGAAGGGGCGCAGATCGAGGCGTGAAATCGGTCAAGGTCGAAATCCAGATCCCAACCGCCTGGAGAAAGCGTGCCCGCTACGTGCTCCAGGAGGAAGTAACCATTAGCGGGTTTAACGTTCCTATGGGATTTGCCACGGATGGCGCTACTGTCCCTCGGATCCTTTGGCCACTGTTCCCGCCCGTTGGGGAGTACTTCCTGGCAGCGGCCGTTCATGACTACGCCCTGATTGAAGGGCGTGGCTGGCCGGCGGCCAACGCACTCTTCGATTCCAGTCTGAAGGAACTGGGTGTACCCTCCTGGAGGAGGCGCATCATGGTCTTCAGTGTCCGGCTTTACGGCTGGTACCGGTCAACATTTGTCAGATAATCCCACACAACTCCAGCGCATGGATGTGTCCTCCCCTGGCGGTCAGCATTGCATAAAAGCACACCGCCAGGAGTTTCACCATGCCAGACCAATACCATCACGGCGTCCGCGTCGTTGAGATCAACGAAGGCACACGGCCCATTCGCACGATCGCAACCGCGATTATCGGCCTTGTTGCGACGGCCCCGGGAGCACTTGCCGGTGTAGCCGCAGAAGCCACCCTTCGCCCGATTGCCGAAAACGCCGATATCGTCTTCACTGCTGCCGCTGTCGGTACCGATGGAAACAGCATCCGCGTACGTTACATTGATCCCGAATCCGCCTCTGCCACTTTGTCTGTCAGCGTCACCGACCAGGACATCACCGTAAGCTTGGCAACCGACACCGAGGGAGCCATCAGCAGTACGGCCGCAGATATCGTCTCCGCCATCGGCGCCAGCCCGGAGGCCACGGCACTGGTGACCGCTGCTCTGGATACCGGCAACGACGGCACCGGTATCGTCAACGCGATTGACTGGACCGTGCTGGCCGGTGGCGAGAACGAACCCTTCCCGCTGAACACCCCGGTACTGATCACCGATATCTCCGGCGCGATCGGTGACGCCGGCACCACCGGCACCCTGCCCTCTGCCCTCGATGCCATTGGCGACCAGGCGAACGCGCCGGTTGTTGTTGTGCGAGTGGAAGAAGGCGCCGATGATTCCGCCACCGAAGCCAACGTAATCGGCACAACCACCCCGGCTGGCAAGAAAACCGGCCTCAAGGCACTGTTAGCGGCCGAGCAGAACCTCGGTGTAAAACCGCGAATTCTCGGCGCACCTGGTCTGGATACCGAAAACGTCACCGCCGAAGCCGTTGGCATTGCCCAGAAACTCCGCGCCTTCGTGTACGCCAGCTGCTACGGCTGCGCCAACATCGAAGAAGCCATCATGTACCGCAACGGCTTTGGTGCCCGTGAGCTGATGCTGATCTGGCCCGACTTCGTGGCCTTCGACGTGAACACCGCCACCTCCAGCACTGCGCACGCAGTCGCACGCGCCATGGGTATGCGTGCCAAGATCGACCAGCAGGTGGGCTGGCACAAAACCCTGTCCAACGTCGCCGTGAACGGCGTCACCGGCATCAACAAGGACGTGCACTGGGATCTGCAGGACCCCAACACCGACGCCGGCCTGCTCAACGCCAACGAAGTCACCACCCTGATCCAGCGTGACGGCTTCCGGTTCTGGGGCTCTCGCACCTGCAGCGCGGACCCGCTGTTCCAGTTCGAGAACTACACCCGCACCGCGCAGATCCTGGCAGACACCATTGCCGAAGCGCACCTGTGGGCCGTGGATAAGCCCATGCACCCGTCCCTGGCCAAAGACATCCTGGAAGGCATCAACGCCAAGTTCCGCGAACTTAAAGCGCTGGGCCTGCTGATCGATGCCAACGCCTGGTTTGATGACCAGGCCAACACCAAGGACACCCTCAAAGCGGGCAAGCTCTACATCGATTACGACTACACCCCGGTGCCCCCGCTGGAAAACCTCCTGCTGCGCCAGCGCATCACCGACCGTTACCTGGTCGACTTCGCGGCCCGCGTGAACTCATAAGGAGCACTGACCCATGGCACTACCCAAGAAGCTCAAGCACTTCAACCTGTTCGGCAACGGTGACAACTGGCAGGGGCAGATTTCCTCCCTCACCCTGCCGCCCATGGTGCGCCAGATGGAAGAGTATCGCGGCGGCGGCATGAACGCCCCGGTTGATATCGACATGGGCATGGAAAAGATGGAGTTCAGCTGGACCCCGGCAGGCCTCATCCCCGAACTGTTCGACAACTTCGGCACCAGCCGCCTGGACAGCGACATGCTCCGCTTTGCTGGCAGCTACCAGCGCGACGACACCGGCGACACCGTACCGGTGGAAATCGTAGTCCGTGGCCGCCACCGCGAGATCAATATGGGCGATGCCGAAGCCGGCAGCGACAACACCCAGAGCATCACCACCACGCTCAGCTACTACAAGCTCACCATCGCCGGTGAAGACGTTGTGGAAATTGACGTACCCAACATGATCGAGCGCGTGCGCGGCACGGATCGCCTGGAAGAGCACCGCCAGAACATCGGCCTGTAAGGAGCCAGTAACCCATGAGCAAAAACGAAACCACCACCGTTGCCCTGGACACCCCCATCCAGCGCGACGGCGAGAAGATCGAAAGCATCACCCTGCGCAAGCCCATGTCGGGCGAGCTGCGGGGCCTGAGCCTGGCTGAAGTGCTGAACCTGGACGTAGACAGCATCACCAAGCTGGTACCGCGCATCAGCACTCCCACGCTCACCGAGCACGAAGTCCGCAACATGGACCCGGCAGACCTGGTGGAAACCGGCAAGGAGATCGCCAGTTTTTTGCTACAGAAGCGGCACAAGGGCTAATCCCGCGCCGCGTAGACGATGCCATGGCTGATGTGGCCGCCATATTCCACTGGCGGCCCTCAGACATGGACGCAATGCCCCTCTCAGAACTCATGGAATGGCGTGAACACGCCCGCAAGCGCAGCCAGCCGGAGGAATGATGTCAAAGAGCCTGGACCTGAAGGTCATACTGGCCGCCCGGGACAAAATCACCGGCCCACTGAAGAAGATCAACGCCACCTCCTCCGGTACCGCCAGGGCACTGAAGCAGGCTCAGGCGGAAACCAAACAACTGAAGACCGCCCAGCGGGACATCTCTTCCTTCCGAAAAATGGACAAGGCCCTGAAAGAGAATTCAGCGGCCCTGAATGCCTCTCAGGAACGTGTGCGCCAGCTGGGCCACGCACTGAAGACCACCAAAGGCCCGACCACAAAGCTCCGAAACGAGTACAACAAAGCCCGCAAGGACGTGGAGAAGTTTACTCAGAAGGGGCAGGAACAGAGAAAGGAGCTGAACCAGGTCCGCAAGCGACTGAAGGAAGCCAGCATAAATACCCGCAACCTGGCCGATGAGGAGCGCCGGCTGGATGAACGGATGAAGGTGGTTAACGAGCGGATCCAGAGACAGAAAAAACACCTTGACCAGCTCGGCAAGGCTGACATTTCCGGCAAGTTCGGCAACATGACCAGCGAGGTGGGCAAATTCGGTCGGCGCGCCGCCATGCTCGGTGGTGGCGCAGCCGCCGGCATCTTCGGCATTGCCAACTCCACAGCCACGCTGGGCGACGAGGTGGCCAAGACTGGCGACAAGATCGGCATCGCCCTGGGGCCATTCCAGGAGCTGCGCTACGCCGCCGAACGCTCCGGCGTGTCCACCCAGAAGTTCGACTCCAGCTTGGAGCGGTTCGTTAAGCGAATGGGAGAGGCCACCCAGGGCACCGGCGCGGCCAAAAAGGCCTATGAAGAGCTAGGTCTTTCAGCCGCCAACCTGTCGAAAATGACCCCGGAAGACAGCCTGGCCGTAGTGGCTGACCGCCTGAGTTCCGTGGAGAACCAGTCCCAACGTGTGGCCTTGGCTGCCCAGCTCTTTGGCCGTGAAGGCGTGGCCATGGTTAACATGATGAAGGGCGGCAGTGCCGGGCTTAAAGCGCTTCGCAAGGATGCACGAGACACCGGCTACGCCATGACGGACGGGGCCGCCCGTGGGTCCGAGCAATTCAAGGACGCCCTGCTCGACGTGCAGCTTGGCATGAAGGGTATGAAGAACGTGATCGGTGCGGAGCTTCAGCCCGCCCTAACCTCGCTCATGAAAGACCTGTTCGGGTGGATCAAAGAGAACAAGAGCCAGGTGCAAGAATTTGCCAGGCAGTTTGGTGAACGCCTCAAGGCAGCCATCCCTGTAATCAAGGATGTCGCCTTGGGCGTGGCTTCCATGGCCAAAGGTATAGCGACGGTCACCGGCCACATTGCCGGGCTGGTGGGCGGATTTGATAACCTGGGCATGGTCATGGCCGCCGTATTCGCCATGAAGCCGGTCCTGGCCATTCTGGCTTTCGGCAAATCCCTGTTCATCGCAGGCAAAGCCCTGGCAGGGTTCGCCGGGGCTTTGCCTATCGTGCAGGCGGCGCTGCTCAAAACCACCCTACTCACGAAGGGGTTGTGGTTCGGCGTTAAGGCATTCATACCCAAAGCGGCTGCAGCTATCTTCGCCTTCAGCAAAGGTGTGGTAGCCGCAACAGCAGTAGCAGGCAAGGCGTTGTGGGCCTTTACTGCCGGGCTCGCGAAGATGGGCCTTGCTCTGCTGACAAATCCCATCGTGTTAATCATAACTGGCGTGGCTGCCGCCATTGCCGGTGCCGCCTATCTGATCTATAAGAACTGGGACGGCATCGCCGGCTGGTTCTCTGATCGCTGGAACGACATTAAGCAGGCCTGGTCCGAGGGGCTGGCCGGCATCGGCAAGCTGCTCATCAACTGGTCCCCCGTTGGCCTTCTCTACAAGGGCTTCTCTGCCCTCATGAGCTGGCTGGGTGTAGACATGCCCGCCAACCTCACCGATGCCGGCGGCAAGATGATTGGCGGCCTGGTCTCCGGGATCCGCACGGCGGCCGGTACTGTGTTCAGCGTCCTGTCCGGGCTCTGGGGCCAGATCAAAGGCGCCTTCAGCGAGGGTATCGCAGGCGTTGGCAAGCTGATCCTCAACTGGTCACCGCTGGGGCTGTTCTACAAAGCCTTCTCCGGCGTGCTCAGCTGGTTTGGCGTAGACCTGCCCGAGAGCTTCAGCGGCTTCGGAAAGCAGATCCTGGATGGCCTGGTGGGCGGCATCATGGGCGGCCTCAACAAGGTCAAAGACACAATCACCAACGCCGGGCAGAAGACCATCGGCTGGTTCAAGGATGTGCTGGGCATCAAGTCGCCCTCCCGCGTGTTCATGGGCGCTGGCCGCGACACACTGGAAGGCTACCGACGGGGCCTGGTGCAGCAGGAGCCAAAGGCCCTGAAGCAAGTGAACACCTTCGGCAAGCGTGTACGCCAGGTGGGTGCAGGCATTGCCATCGGCGCATCCACGTTGCCAGCCGCGGCGGATAACGTACAGTTCGACAGCCGCCCGCCCATCACCGGGCCGGTCTCAGCAGCGCAACAGCCCGCTGGCGACACCATCACCATCAACATTAACGCTGCCCAGGGCCAGAGCGCTCAGGAGATCGCGGCGGAAGTAGACCGCATCCTGCAGGCGCGCGACCGCCGCAAGGCCACCCGGGCCCGCAGCGCCCTGTATGACCGGGATTAACGGGAGAACCGCACCATGATGATGACCCTGGGCATGTTTGTGTTTGAGGTTAAATCCCTCCCCTACCAGCAGCTTCAGCGGGCCACCCAGTGGCGGCACGCCAGCCAGAGCCGGGTGGGTCAGCGGCCCGGTTATCAGTACCTGGGCCCGGGCGAAGACACCATCAGCCTGTCTGGCACGCTTCACCCGGAGATCACCGGCGGCCGCGTTACCCTGGACGATGTGCGCATTATGGCCGATGAAGGCAAGGCATGGCCCCTGATTGAAGGCTCGGGGCGCGTTTACGGCTTCTGGGCCATCACCGGCGTGAACGAAACCAGCTCAGTGTTCTTTGCAGACGGCGTGCCTCGCAAGATCGACTTCACCATAGACCTAGTGCGAGTGGACGAAGACGACTTCCAGGCATTCCGTGATCAGGCCGGCACCAGCCGCGATGCCGGTATAGGCCTTGGCCTGTACACGCCGCGCCGCAGCGGCGGCGGGATGATCGCCTGATGCAACACCGCGCCCCCTATTACCGCCTGGTGGTGAATGGCACCAACATAACCCCCACCGTGAACGGCCGCCTGATCGACATGACCCTGGAAGAAACCCCGGGCGATGAGGCAGACACCCTCATGATCACCATCAGCGACCACGACAGCCGGGTAGAGATCCCGCCCAAGGGCGCGGAAATCGAGATGGCCATGGGCTGGAAAGGCCAGCCGCTGATTGAAAAAGGCCTGTTCATCGTGGACGAGGCGCACTTTACCGGCCCGCCGGATCAGATCAGCATCACCGCCCGCAGTGCCGACATGCGCAACAACCTGCCGGCCCGGCAAACCCGCTCCTGGCACCAGGTTACCCTGGGCGACATCGTCAGCGAGATCGCGGCCAGCAACAGCCTGGAGCCCGTGGTGGCTGAGCGCCTGGGAAGCGTTGCCATAGAGCACCTGGACCAGACCGACGAATCAGACCTGAACCTGCTGAACCGGCTGGCCGAACGGCACGATGCCGTCAGTGCCGTGAAGGCTGGCCGCCTGCTGTTCACTCCGCGCGGGGAGGCTCAGACAGCCAGCGGCAACAGCCTACCGGAGATCGCTGTAACCCCCGGCTCGGGCGACCAGTACAACTACCGGGAAGTAGACCGCGAGAAATACACCGGCGTGATCGCCTTCTGGGACAACCTGGAAGAAGGCCGGCAGGTGCAGGCCATGGCCGGTACCGACGAACGGGTAAAGCGCCTGCGCAGCACCTACCCCAGCGAGCAGGAAGCCATGGCCGCCGCCACAGCGGAGCTGCACAGGCTGGCCCGGGGCGAAGCCGAATTCAGCATTACCCTGGCTGTGGGCCGGCCAGACGTGGGCCCGGAGTGGCGCATGAGCGTGAACGGCCTGAAACCCCAGATCAATGGCCGGCAATGGGTGATTACCCGCGCCAGCCACAGCCTCAGCGACAGCGGTCTGATTACCTCCCTTAACGCAGAAACCCTCACCCAATAGGAGAGCACCATGTTCTATGTATGGCTTTGGCTTTTATTCATCGACCTACCCCTGGCTATCCTGCGCGTGCTGGTGGCCATCGTTGGCCCGCTGGTAGTGCTGATCGCCCTGCCCTTTGCCAGGCCGGCCCGGCACCACGGCAACCCCGAGTTCCCCGGCTGGGAAATGATGCGCCTGCCGCGCCTGTTCGCGCCCTGGGACAACCCAGACTACGGCACCATGGGCAACCGCGCCTATGGCACCAGCAAGGCCTACAACCCCTTCTTCCACGGCAACCCTACCGGCTTCTGGAGCCAGTGGTACTGGCTGGCCATCCGCAACCCGGCCAACGGCCTTACCCGCATGCACCTGTTCAGCTGCGTGCAGGGCGCGTGCGACTACGTGCGTTACGAGGGAAAGAAGGTGGTGGACAACGGCAGGTACGGGCAGCAGACCGTGTGGGCTAAAGATGGCTGGCGACTGTTCACCGGCTTCTATGCCATGGTGCCGTACTGCCCCTGGTTTGATTTTGAGCTCAGGATTGGCTTCAAGCTGCTGCCGGACGATCCGGAGCGGGATCGGCCCGTGGGGATGACGCTCATCATCAACCCGTTTAAGCGGGCCGCGCGAAGGTAGTTGGTTATTCCTCCCAGGGCTCCGGCAGCTCGCCAGTGTCCAGCATCATTTTCAGGCCTGGCTCATCAATGATCAGGCAACCACGGTCCCGAGCTTTTGCGACCTTCGCAGGTCCAGCGTTCGGTCCGCAGCAAAGAAATGCCAGGCCTTTGGTCACATCTTTCTTTACTGCCATTTGGTGATCGCTGGCCAGATGTTCCAGAACCGACCGCTGCACCTTTGGAAACCCCGTAAAGCAAATCTCCGGGCGGGACTCAACTTTCGGGGGCGCTGGCACATAGGGCCGGGTCAATACAGCCTCGCCTTCACCAAGATATCGATTAACGCGATCTTTCCGGAACGTTCTGAACTGGCTGTCCGCAGTGCAGACCCCCTGAATATACCGCCCCGACTCTTTCCAGTGTTCAACTGTCCAATCCGTCGTATGCCCCCGAGAATCGGTGTAATTGAAGGATAAAGAATTCATGCTGCCCCCCCTTTTTTTTGTTCGACCTTAAAACACCCGGCCGCCGCGCCAGTAGCACTGCCCGACGATCTCCACCTGTTCCATGTTCTCCGGGTGGATTACCTCAGGCTGATACATCGGGTTATCGCTGGAAACTCGCAAACTGCCGTCCGTCATTTCCTGCAGCCGCTTTATGCGCAAGCCGTCACCTATCCGGATGGCAAACACGCCATCAGGCTTTGTTCGTGATCGGTCGATCAATACGGTGTCGCCATCGGACAGCGTCCCGTCCATCGAATCCCCGGTCACGCGAATGGCCACCAAATCCTTCGAGTGAAGCCCTTCCCGGGCCAGCCAGTCCTTCCGGAATTTCAGATAACCGCTGATCAACTCCTGGTCAAACAGGGAACCATGCCCGGCGCTTGCCTCGATGTCATAAACCGGTATCTCGCTGTATTCATCATCCAGGAAGTAGCCGGCGGCGCGCTCACTGAATCCCTGGGCTGCCTCTCCGAAAATCAGCCAGTCCAGGCTTTTGCCAGACTTAATGCAGAACTTGACGCAATACTCAATCGGAATCGAGCCTCGGTTTTTCCAGTTATAAACGGCCTGTTTTGAGGCACCCACATACTCCCCCACAAGCCCGTCATTCTTCGCCCCGATGACCTCTCTCATTCTGTGAATGATATTTTCACTATTTAAAAGTTTGTCATTCATTTTGAGTTCCGATAGAAATTTACAATTCCCATTTTGTTTACAAGCTTGCGTATTGGGTACTATCATTCTGTGTAACACGTAATTACACGAAGGATACACCATGAGTGCCGCCAATAAACCCGTATTCACTCGCGCCCCATCCGGGGTTGTGGTTGCCAAGCCGGTTGCCCTTCGGCTGATGCAGCAGGAACGGGACGAGCTTTACGAAATCGCCCGCAAAGAAAACCGCTCCATGTCTGCGCAAGCTCGAATCTTCTTTCTGAAAGGCCTGGAGCTCTACCAGAGCCAGCAGTCCGCCTGAGTCATCAAGGAGTAGCGCCATGTATCAGGATCCAAAACGCATCCGCAAAAACCGAGTGAGCCTCAACCTGGACGACTACGAGGCCGCCGTGATCAACGCCCTGGTGGATTACACCGGAACCGACAGAGCCAGCCTGCTGCGCCAGATGCTTATCGCCCAGGCCGAAGCAGTGCTGCTGCCCTCAACACCAAGCATGGCCGGTGGTGCGCCACTTTCCGAGGCCCAAACTCGCACCATTTAAGGTCCTTAAAAGATGCCGGAAATATCCCTGGAACTGACGGACCAGCAATCACACCTGCTGGACACCATCCGGAAGCAGCAAGGGCTGCAAACACTTGACCAGGCCGCCGAATGGCTGGTGAAGCAAAGGCTACGCGGGGCAAGCCTGAAACTAACCGGGCGAAACCGAGCCCTTCACGCAGTAGGAGGCCAGCGCAAATGAAGCTCAGCCAGATCAAGCGCAACTTCCTGCAGCTGAGCTGCCCGGCCTGCGGCGACAGCTGCCAGATACAGACAGACTCAGAGCTGGAAAAGCAGGGCAAAGCGGCCATTGCCATATGCCGCAACCATCTGAATTGCGGCTACAAAGGCACGGTAACGCTCACCTATGGGCCATTGCTGGCTGCCAAGAACCCTCAGCAGCCTGCGCAGCCAGTAGTGCCGGCTAAGGAGGCGCTGCGGAACTTCATTCGCATTCTGTGCCCGCACTGCGGGGGCGTTTGCAGGGTGCGCACCAGCACCCAGGTTATCCCAGCACAACGCACCGCGTATGTGTTCTGCCAGGACGAGGACTACTGCGGTTATCGGGGCGTGGTGTTTCTAACCCACGACTCCCGGCTGGTGGCAGACCCAAAAGGGAGGGTGAAGTCTATCCCTCTCAACCCGGAAGCCGCGCGCGATGTCCAGCAAGATATGGATTTCACGTTTTTCAAGCACGACCAGACCAATAACGAGGACAAATAACCATGAACACGCAGCTGATGCAGCCACATGCAAACCCTTTCAACTTTGATGATGTGCAGGTACGCACGGCCACCGACGATCACGGTGAGGCCTGGTTCTGTGCGAAAGACGTTTTCTCAGCGCTGGATATCTATTGGAAAGGATCAAAGGGTCTCCTAGGACTGCCAGAAAGGTGGCAAAGGGTCTCCTATCTGGAGACCCCTTCCGGCCTTCAAAGCGCGGTTTTCATCTCAGAAGCGGGTGTTTACCAGACCCTTTTCCGCTCGAGAAAGCCAAAAGCTCAGGAGTTCGCGGAGTGGGTGTGTGAAGAGGTCATCCCTTCAATTCGAAAACACGGTTTCTTTGGAACTGTGCCAGCGAGCCAGCGCCTGTCCTTCTCCAAGCAAATCGCCTCCCTCACCAAAGACCTGGTGAAAACCCGAGACCAGTTCCAGCGCCAGATTCTTCTGGGCGAACTGCGCACCCTCTACACCCTGATCGGCCAGCCCATGCCACGGCAAGACCTGCTTGGGCGTGACACCAAACAGCAAGACCTGAACCTGTAATAAGCACCCATAAGAGGACGCAGCCATGAACAACGCAGTCAACAGCACCATCACCAACGCCGCCTACGGCCAGCTGATCGCCCTGCGCAAAAGCAACCAACAGGCCCAGAGCTGCATCGAAATGGTGTCTGAAACCCTCACTGAAGAGTACGGAATCACCCGCAAGCGGGCCCAGACCATCGCCGCCACTGCCTGGCTGGACCTTGAAGACGTTGGCCGGCCTGCAGCCTACGTAGACATGACCCGCACCACCGCAGGCGTTGTGTGCGTTACCTGCCCAACCACCGGGCGCACCACCCTTTTCAGTGCCCGGGAGCTGATGGCCCTGCGCGAGCAAATTCCGGTAACACCCATTCGCACCAACGCCTGATCCGGAGCTTCTTTCATGCAAGACCAACTACGGGCCGACATTCTGCGCCGGCTGCAGAGCGACTTTGACGGCGTTGAGCGTGGCGAATACCTGCGCCGCATCCGCTGTCCGTCCTGCGGCAAGCGGGAAGCCTTTGTGGGCACCGAAAAACCCTGGATGGTTCAGTGCGGCCGCGCCAGCAAATGCAATGCGCAGCACCATGTGAAGGAACTGTTCCCGGATCTGTTCGACAGCTGGACAGATCGCTTCGCCAAGCGGGATCCCAAGCCGGGCGAAAAGGTAAGCGGTACCGAGGTTGCGGATGCCTACATGGTCCATGGCCGAGGTTTCGACCTGGAAAAGGTTCGCGGCTGGTACACCCAAGAAACCTACTGGGATTACAGCCGCGATATTTCATCCGCCACCGTGCGCTTTCGCATCAATGACAGGGGCGACTACTGGGAGCGGCTGATCGACAAGCCGCACCGATTCGGCAAGAAGAAGGCCCACTTCAACTACGGCAGCAAAACCAAAGGCCTGGCCTGGGTACCGCCCGGGCTGGATCTGGCCCAGGGCAAAGAACTGTGGTTTGTGGAAGGCATCTTCGATGCGATCGCTCTGTACCACGCCGGCATTGCGGCCGTGGCCGCCTTCAGCTGCAACAACTACCCGGACACCTTCCTGGCTGAGCTGCAGAAGGCCCGGGAAGAAGCCGGCGAAGACCTGCCCCGCCTGATCTGGGCCATGGATGGCGATGATGCCGGCGTTCGTTACATCCGCAAGTTCGCCAATATCGCCCGGTCCCAGGGCTGGAAGGTGGGCGCGGCTGTCATCCCCCAGGAAGGGAAGCACAAGCGCGACTGGAACGACGCCTGGCAGCGCGGCGAGCTGATCAACGAGGACGGCGAACCCACCACCAAGGAATTCCTGTACCAGGGTGATCTGGTCATCGCCCGCAGTGCCCAGGAGAAGGCCAACCGGATCTACAGCCACACCGGGCGCAATGAGTTTCCCTTCGGCTTCAACAACCGGCTGTTCTGGTTCAAGTTGAACATGGAGGAATTCCACAAGGCCATGCGGGACCTGGAGGACAGCGACGAGCCGCTGACCGACCGCCAGATGGTCGACCGGGCCCTGGAACAGTGCAACGCCGTGGTGGAAATCGCCAACTGCTACCCCACTGCCCTGTATTACCTGGCCAACAAGATCACCGACGAAAGCTGGTACTACTACCGGGTGGATTTCCCCCACGATGGCAGGCCGGTGAAGAACACCTTCAGCGGTGGCCAGCTGGCCAGCGCCAGCGAATTCAAGAAGCGTCTGCTGGGCATCGCCCCCGGTGCTGTCTGGACCGGCTCCAGCCAGCAGCTGGACCGCCTGCTGAAGCAGCAGATCAGCGGCATCAAAACCGTTGAGACCATCGATTTCATCGGCTACAGCAAGGAGCACGAAACCTGGGTATTCCCGGAACTGGCCGTTCACGCGGGCCAGATTCACGAGCTGAACAACGAGGACTACTACGACATTGGCCGCATGAGCGTGAAAACGCTTTCAGAATCCGTGGCACTGTCCATCAACAAAGATCGCAGCGACTACCAGCGCGGCTGGGCCCGGGATCTGGCCGAGTGTTTCGGCCCGAAGGGTGTTATCGCCCTGGCCTACTGGCTGGGCAGCCTGTTCGCCGAGCAGATCCGGAAGGAGCACAAGTCTTTCCCCTTCATAGAGATTGTGGGTGAAGCCGGTTCCGGTAAATCCACCCTGATCGAATTCCTGTGGAAGCTGGTAGGCCGGCAGGATTACGAAGGCTTCGACCCCAGCAAGGCCACCCTGGCAGCCCGGGCGCGCAACTTTGCCCAGGTGTCCAACCTGCCGGTGGTGCTGATCGAATCCGACCGGGACCAGGACGGCGCCGGCGGCAAGCAAAAACAGTTCGACTGGGACGAACTGAAAACCGCCTACAACGGCCGCAGCGTGCGCAGCCGTGGACAGAAGAACGGCGGCAACGATACCTACGAACCCCCGTTCCGTGGCGCGATCGTGATCAGTCAGAACGCCCAGGTGAACGCCAGTGATGCCGTGCTGCAACGGATCGTGCACCTGAACGTTACCCGCGACGGCCACAACGAAACCACCAAGGCCCTGGCCGAGAAGCTGGAGCGCACACCGATGGACCAGGTCTCCGGTTTTGCTCTGCACGCTACCACCTCAGAAGCCCAGATCATGCGCATGGTGTGCGAGCGGTCCCCCCAGTATGAAAAGGCGCTGGCCGAGCTGCCGGAGATCCGCATCCACCGGATTGCCAAAAACCACGGCCAGATGATGAGCCTGGTTGATTGCCTGGGCCCGGAAGGCCTGAAGCTGCTGCCGGAATCCTACCTGGAGCCGGCCCGCGAAATGATCCTGGACATAGCCAAGGAGCGCCAGAGCGCCGTCAACGCAGACCACCCGATGGTGCAGGAATTCTGGGAAGCGTTCGATTTCATCGAGGGCCTGAGCGGCACCCCCACCCTGAACCACTACGGCGAGAACGAAAAGATGATTGCCGTGAACCTGAAGCACTTCGAGCAGGTGTGCGCAGAAAACAAGCTGCGCATTCCCCCGATATCGGAGCTGAAGCGGCACCTGAAAACCAGCCGCAGCCGGAAGTTCATCGAGAGCAGCCGGACGGTGCGCTCCGTGATCCGCGAAAACACCAACGCCCTGGGCAGCACATCCGTGCGCTGCTGGATCTTCCAGAAAGAGACCTGAGGAGGAAGCCATGGAACACACCATCACCGAAGCCGCAGCCCTGCTGGACATTGGCAGAAATACCCTGGCCCGCGAGCTGCGCCGCCTGAAGATGCTGGACAAACACAACATGCCCGCCGGGCCGTTCCGTGGCAAAGGCATCTTTGTGGTGAAAACCGGCACCTATGAACACCCAACCAGGGGCAAAACCCCCTACACCAAAACCCTGATAACCGACCGGGGCCTGGAGCTGATCCGGTACCGGTTACCACCAAAAGAGGAAACGCCCATGAACAACCAGCCCGAACAGCAACCCACCGGCCGAGTGCACGATCTTGGCGAGCTGACCGTGATCAACGAAGACCACGGCCGCTGCCACCACCGCGTGGCCATGGTGGTGGTGTTCGATTCCCCCGAGCAGGCACAGGCCTGCGTGAAGGCCGGATCCGTTCGCCTGGTGCCATCCATGGACCTGAACCCAGACGCAACGGAGGCCCTGCGCCATGGCGGATAAAGCCGACATCGCCGGGGATTACATCGAGCAGTCGCTGGAGCTGGCCCTGGCAAACCAGCGCAACCGGGCCGCGGCCACCAGTAACGACCCGTACTGCGAAGAGTGCGGTACCGAGATCCCCGCCCAACGGCGGGAAGCAGTGCCAGGCTGCGCCACCTGCGTGGATTGCCAGCAGCTGCTGGAAGCGAAAACCCGTAACTACCGATAAAGACAGGCCGGAAAGGCCGAAGGAGAAACCATGGAAATGCTGACGCTAACCGAAGAAGACATGATCGAAAACCTACACCTGGCAACGGAAGAAGCGTTGCTGCAATGCATGGTGCTGAACCGCCGGGGCATCGTGCAGGTTCACTCAAACATCCACGGCCACACGCACAGCATCGACATCCGGATCATGCCCGCCAATACCGAATGGAGGGACGGCATCGAGCTGCCGGATAAACTCGCCGAGATCGACATCAGGCTCACGTTTTACGACTGGTACAACCAGAAGGAAATGAACGAAGAGTACCTGGCCCGCATGGCCCGTCTGGAACAGTTCATCCGTTACCTGGACCACCTGATCGCGCTGAACAAGCCCATCGAAGTCGAGCTGAAGGAGACCGCGGCATGAGCACGCAAACAGTCTCACGGCATGAGTTTGAAGAAGGGCTTCGGGAAGATGGTAGCTGCCAACAGCCTCTGCATCGCCATTCGGTCTGCGTTATCGAAAAGGACATGCACAGAATGATCGGTGCGAGCGTCGCCGATTGTGAAGCGACACTCAACGGACTGCTTCGCCACTACCAGGCAGACGCGCTTCGCCGAATCACTGGTGTTCTTCAGCTGATGAATGAGCGCGGCATTGAGAAAAGGAGCCACCGACAAGCGATGGCGAGGGCTGCGCGGGCTCTGATCAAGAATCTTGCGGAGGTCCCAAGCGATGAGTAGGAAGCGAAACCGCAGAAAGAACCACAGCGCAATCGCCAGAGACCAGCGCCTGTTCGCCAACTCCCGGGTGTGGACCTGGGAGGGCCTGACCAGCCAGGTGGATGGCCAGCAGTACACCACTGCAGAGCGGTGGTCACCTTTCGGCTGGATCACCATGGGCGAAGACCTCGCCCACCACCTGGTGAATCGCCCCCGTAACTGGTTTGTCGGAGTGCGCGCACTGTGCCGCACGCCCGACGGCAAGAGCTGGATGGAAAGCCGGCTATTCGATCTGCCCAGCTACAACATCCAGCAGGTAGAGAACCTGTACCACGAGCTCCGGGCCGACGCACTCAATGCCCAGCGCACCGACCAAGTGTATGACCTGGGCTGGATCTGCCAGACCTGGCACGGGAAGAAACCCGAGGATCCGCTGGAGCTCTGGCACTACCAATACGCGCCGGCGGAAATCATCCGGCAGGTCACCGACAACGAGAAAATCATCAACCGCATGGCCGGCCCGGGCTTCAGCCAGGAGCGATACGACCGCTGGCAGCAGGTTAACCGGGAATACCTGGAAGACAGAAAGCGGGTTTTGGAACAGGAGAACGCAGCGTGAAAGAAGCAATGATCGACATGATGTTCGAAAACAACGTCCGGGCTGAAGCCATCATCCATATCCCCACCATGCTGGCTCAGGACGCCTGGCCGGACATTGCCCGGGAAGCCCTCATGGAAGACGAGCCAGACCGGATCTGGGAAGAGATCGGCATCGAGCCGCCCTACGACCTCGACGACGAAGGCCTGATCTTCGAGCACCTCACCGACAACCGGAAGTTCGGCTACCTGGTGAAGTTCGCCACGCCGGTACCACAAGATATCACGGCTGATTCCCACCGCCTGTCCTGGGGCTACTACAGCATGAAGTGGATCTATGCCGAGAGCTACGAGCAGGCCTGCGAAAAGGCGCTGGACTGGCGCCAGGAGTTCATCGATCAGAGACGGGAGAAAGCCCTGGCAGAAGGCGGTGACAGTGATTGATATTAGCAAAGCGATTGACCCCGAGGACCTTCCACTTTGCCCTCTGTGTGACCAACCGATCATGAGAGGTGAACTGGTCGATATCGGAACGGCAGCTGGCGCCATTGCTTTGGTACATGAGGATTGCGCCAATCAGCTGAAGGACGGCGATTGATGAACAGGAAATATTTGGAGCGAGCCCGGAGTTTAGGCGCTTTGGCTCCCGAGCCAAGAGAGCCTCCAGTGTTGCTATCGAAAACCGAGACGCTCAGACGAGCACTCAATGATGGCAAACCCCGATCATCTGCTGAACTGGAAGCGCTGACCGGAATTCCTCAGAAACGCGTGATTGCGCTTTTGAGCTGGGATATCGATAACGGACGAATCGAGCGCATAAAGGATGAAGGCCATCCCATGCGGCTACGCAAAGTCAACGAACGATCGGCCCAGATAGAGCGCTCCATCCGGTTCCTCGAATCACTTGGCTACAAGATCACACAACCGAATTCCAAAAATTTGGAGGGTCATGATGTCCGATAACGAACTTAAAGGCGGACACCTAGCGAGATCCGCAGCCATGCTCTGCCAGGATCCGGAATTCCGCCGCTACCTGGACCGAGCCCAGAGCCACAAAGGCGGCGTTCACATTCCGGATGGTACCCACTCGGAGGAAGACGCCCGGGACCTGATCCTGACGGCCTGCAAGATCAGCAGCCGGGCCGAGCTGGACCACAACGTTCAGGCCGCAACCCGGTTCCGGCAGATCAAAGCACACTATCAACGCTGGCTCGGACGGCAGAAACGGCGCGAAGGAAACCAGCAACACGAAAGCAAGACAGGAGCCTGATCATGATGCAAACAGAGACCAGCAAGCGGGAGGCGCCACCGGTCAAGCGGTTCGATCCAAAGTACGTTCAGGTCTCACGGAAGGAGGCGGCCGCGATAATCGGCAGAAGCCCCACCGAATTCGACCGTTTGCGGAAGCGTGACGACCGCTGTCCGAAAGGACACAAGGCCGGAAACGGCCGCATGGCGCGGGTTATGTTCCGGCTTTCGGATGTTTATCGGTACAGCGAGCAGCTTATTGAAGACGCCGAGCAGGCGGATGGCAGGAGCTAGCTTCGTGTATACCTATTTGTATACCTGAGCCAAAAACCGATGTAAACACCTGTTTTTATTGGCTTCGAAAACTCCCTCATCAGGAGCTAGAGAGGCTAACCGAGTGTAACCGTACTTGGCTAGAACTCTCGTTGAAAGCTCGTTAGGGCTGGTATAGTGTTCACCTGGTTTAACCAGGCGTCACCGTGCCAGCCCCTTTTTTTATGTATACCCCTTTGTATACCTGGCCCCGCCTTGTAGACCTGTGCTCAAACTATCCCGGATCAATGCATGAAACGGTCACGGATCAAGCGACGGCCGCTCGCCGATACAGTTCTGGACAACCTGGAGCCTGAAAGCAAGGACTATCGCGAAAAAGACAGTCCTGGTCTGTATTTCCGGGTGAAATCCAACGGTACCAAGTCTTGGAACCTCAGATACAAACGTCCGAACGGTAAATGGGCATGGCTTGGACTGGGATCTTACCCGAATGTTTCCGGCGAGGCAGCCCGGGAAAAGGCTTACGCTCTGCAGAAGAAAGCGGCCAGCGGTGTCGACTTGAAAGAATACAGCGAGGGCAAACGCTCAAAACCGCTGTTCCGAGAGGTCGC
>Ga0209300_1000428_pt1 | contig 22270 bp, 17 predicted proteins | sample Shrwel_input2_RT_FD_187535 | JGI IMG/M metagenome (GOLD analysis project Ga0209300, IMG submission 187535) | Subsurface microbial communities from deep shales in Ohio, USA - Utica-3 well 1 S input2 RT (SPAdes) (version 2) ... | reverse complement strand
ATATAATAATCTTATCCCTGAATGGTATATTTTTCCCACATTTCATCTGAAATAGCAATTTGTAGCATCATGTATGGTTGTATCGGGTTTCCAATAGCAAAATATATCCACTTACCTGCCAGATTCCAGATGATGGCAGCTCATAATAATCCATTGTGCGTCAATGAATCCCTTCCTTTACGCAAAATAGTGCATATGTCGGGAGTGGCGGTTCCTTTTATCGCGGATATTTATGGCAGAGAATATGCCGCACTGGCACTTGCGAGTGCAACACTTATTTTTCTCATTATGGAAGTTATCAAACCGGCTGAAAAGAAATGGTATGTATATGGTCTTTTATGGAGGAACAGGGAGAAAGAAGTGTTTGCACTGGATCCTTTTTTTTACATTCTATCTTTCTTTGTCCTTCTGGGTCTGAGTTATTTTGTAAACGAAGGTATATGTTATGCTTCCATGGTAGTTTTGGCTCTGGGTGATGGAGTAGCTCCGCTGATCGGTCATCTGGGGAAATTGAAACTGCCTGGCTCATGCAAGACGGTGGAGGGCACTACCGGAGGAATAATCCTGTCTTCTATAGTAGGATTTTATTTTGTTGGAGCGCTGGCTGTAGTTGGTAGTGTGGCCGGTATGGTCGCGGAATGTTCTATTTCCCGCCATGATAACCTTTTTATACCATTTGCTGCACTTATGGCAATGCTTTTAGTAAGAGTATTTTTTAAAATTAATGTATGAAATATTTTTTAAAAACCTCTTTCACTGAATCGGAATCTGTATTTTTGTATTCAGGATTGTTAATTATTATTAGTTGAAATTAAATAGAAAACAATATATGGGTCAACAAGGAAAGTCTTTTCCCTAGGGAATGATTTTATCTAGCTCATTTAGATTCTATCTCTGAGTTTATGCTGCTTTAAATTGATATAATACAGGTTGTTACAATGCACAAAGATGAACTGATCCAGTTGCATACTTTGATGGTCCAAATCAAAAGGTATCTGGAAGATCAGGGTGTAGAGCATGATTTTGAGGATTATAATTCCCTCTCCATAAGTCCGGTCCACATCCATCGAAGCAAAGCAGAACACAAGCATGCAATCTTTATCCTCGGCAATCACCTGGCATCCATCATATCAGAAGATGAGATCTCCAGTATAAGCAGGACTTCTGTCAGGATGCAGGAGTTTGCCGAGAGATCGGGAGATGGGTTTTCACATAGTAACTGAAAGGAACTTAAGATATGACAGGCCAATTATCTGTCAATAAATCTTCATACAAACCTGCGGGATATAGATATTTCTTCATAATTATTCCGCATTCCCCGTCGATGTAATAACCCGGTTCATACCAGCAGTCAACAAATCCCATGCGACTATAAAGACGTCGGGCGTTTTTATTGCTGGCACGTACTTCCAGGCGCACATATTTTACGTTCCGGTTGCGAAAATATCTCTGTATTACCTGCAATAATGCCTGACCGATTCCCCTTCTCTGGAATTCTTTTTTAACGGCAAGGGAAAATATCCTCCCTTCCTGTTCACTACTGCGATATCCCATTACAAAACCAGTAATGGTTTTCTCACTTTCAGCAACAAGAAACCCTTCCGGGTTCATTTCATAAAAATTCATGTAGGTGTAGGGGTCATGGTCTTCGAATGCCTCCATTTCAATCTGCAGCACTTCGGCAAAATCCTTTCCTTCGAATTTTCTAAACAGCAATGTTACCCCTCCCGGGCCTTTACAATTTTTTAACGTGCCTCACATCCACGGCAATGCCCCGGTTGGAATGTATCATCTCGGGGCCGCTCATTGCAGCACGTCCGACACAGAATGCTTTATCTCCGCATATGAATACTTCATCATTGGGGCGAATCCGCTCATCTGCATCGATGACTCCCGGTGCCAGTATTGAACCGCGTGGCACGAAATCATCGATATTTACAACATAATTTCCTGTTTCAATAATCCTTTTAGCTCCTTCAATGGTCAGGGCTATTGTACCATTTTCGGGAATCAGGGTTATGAGTTGTTCCTTATCCAGGAATGCCTGGTAGCGGGGGAATGGGGCTTTTATTTTTGAATCCGGTGGTAAAAGGGCTTCACCGCAACCCACACCAAACTGGTAATCTGCAATGGCTTTTAGCATGTCCCGTCTGTAATCTCCTCTGTAGCTGAGCCCGTTACACAATTCTTTCATCGTATCTTCCAGTTTGTGCAGGGAGTTTTGGGAGGTTACATTTCCGTCGGATGTGTAAGTTATTTCCAATCCGAGTTTTTTGGATACGTTTTCACATATACTGCGATATTCATCTTCCACATGTGCTACAATATGTTTGTAAGGATGTTTTAGCAGGAAATTCTCCAGACATTCCCCTACCCATCTGTGTTCCTCTGCATCCCAGTAGCCCGTTACCGTGGTGTCATAATGTGCTGCAGGATATGTGACTTCCAGTTCCCGGGGTACTACTCCCAGGGGTGAGGTGATTATGACTTCCTGCACAAGTTTGAGGTTTTTGCCAAGTGCCTTGCGGAATCTGGAATGGGTCATAGAAATAGAGTAAGGTTTGCGGGCCGAACAGGGTAAAAGTAGCAGGACATCCTTTTCTGGTGGTGTGTATCGCTGTTGTACTCGTCGGGCAAAGCGTACAACTTCGGGCCTTGTCAGGGATTCAGAGGTTGTTGCAAGCAGGGGTGCGGGTTTGAATAGGGCTGTTCTTTCTTCGAGGAAATCGTATTCTGCATCACTCAGGCGCAGCATTGCCACAAGGGCGGGGTTATGACGGCATCTTCCTTCCACGTATTCCCTGAGAGAGGCACTGCGTATCCGTTGTCTGACAAGGGCCACTTCTGCCTCAAGAATAGCGATGTTATGTTTTTCAAGTAGCCGGGCGCGTTGTTTTTTATCCATGTCTTTTACTTCTTTTGCACTCGTACCGCTGCAATGAGCACAGCAACAGGGCAATTCTGCAAGTCTGTCCAGGTGGATGAAACCGGCAGATGTCATGTATTTATCTTCAAAGGCAGCGATCGTTGCCCTTGTCGTATCCAGGATGTCCACGCCCAGATAAATCAGCATGGCAACATTTTCAGGCAGGGCGATATTCGGTGCATACAGGGCCGAATCCGGTGCAATGTTCTTCCTTACCTTCATGAGCTCGGCCAGCAGCCTGCGAGGGTTGCCTTCATGACAGCCGATGCCGTCTGCCACATAGAGGTCCCGTGTAGTTTCCGGGTCTCTTTCAGAATAGGCTATACCCGTGGGTCCCTCGTCAGCTGGCACATCAATCTTTTCACAGGTAACATCTCCTGCTACCATGGACGAATATGTGCAGGAAGGCATGATTATGAGTTTATTTTTTCCCACACGTTCCCTTAATTTCAGGGTAGCTTGTGTTGCTGCTTTTCCATTCCCGAAATGCCATTGGCTGCCTGGATATATTATATCTCCTTCTGCCTCTGGTTTGAGGGAAGAAGGGTCAATTACCGCTGGTGTAGGGATTGTGTTGTTAAGATAGAGGCTTCCCGTTCTTGCAGCCCCATCTCTCTGGTGGACTTCAAAGTATCTGGTCATGGCATAGAATAGAACTATATAGATCTAAACGTTTTCTACTCAATCACATAATATTGATCAATACATTACAGGTTGAACGTATATGCTTCTTAACAGGCTGAAGGAGATAGTCGGCGATAAAAACGTAAGTAATTCGGCCTCGGACATTTGTTGCTATTCTTCGGATGCATCCCGGGTAAAAGGTCGTCCTGAATATGTGGTACGCCCCCATAATTCAGAACAGGTAAGCAAGATAGTAAAACTTGCTTCTGAAAATGAAATGCCTGTGGTGGCCCGGGGTGCTGCCAGTGGGCTTGCAGGTGGTGCAGTACCGGTACGTGGTGGAATTGTGCTGGATATGAGCGGTATGGATGAGATTATCGATATAGACATTGATAATCTGCAGGTAACCATCGGACCTGGGGTCGTGCATTCCAGGCTAAACGAAACCCTGAAACCCCATGGTTTTTTCTTCCCTCCCGATCCGGGCAGTACTGCTATGTGTACCCTGGCGGGCCTTATAGCGAACAATGGCAGCGGAATGCGTTCCGTGAAATATGGAACTACGAAACGTTATGTGCTGGATCTTGAAGTAGTTCTTGCGGACGGCAGCATCATAAGGACCGGTTCAAGAACACTAAAAATGGCTTCAGGTTATGATCTGACATCCCTGATGGTAGGTTCTGAAGGAACCCTGGGCATAATTACTGAGGCGGTTTTGAAGATTTATCCCCTGCCCCGCGCCAGGCTGGTAATTCTCCTTTCCTTTGATAGTGCAGAAAAAGCGGGAGGCGCAGTTGTGCGTATCCTTTCCTCGGGAACTATTCCCTCCGCCTGTGAAATACTGGATAATACCACTATTCGTGCCCTGAAATCCTATGATCCGAGTCTTGATATCCCTGATGCAGGTGCTATTCTTATGGTTGAGGTGGACGGTTCAGAAGGTGCGGTCTCCGAGGCGTCAGAAATGGTGAAAAAGGTATGTGAAGGGATTGCAGATGACATACGTGCGGCAAAGGATGAACAGGAAAGTGACCGCATATGGGCCGGTCGGCGTATCGTGGGGGCGGCAATAAGTCGCCTGGATCCCCTGCGCAATCGGGTGTATGTAGGAGAAGATGTCGGTGTGCCAATAAAAAAGATACCTGAGATGATCGAGAATGTACACAGGATATCCGATGAAGTAGGAATTCCGATCATGATATATGGCCATATAGGAGATGGCAATCTGCATACCGGTATGAGTATCGATATGCTCAGTGAGGAAGAATGGGACAAGCTCCACAGGGCTGCTGACCTTATCTATCGCAAGGCAATAGAACTGGGGGGGACTGTCTCCGCAGAACACGGAATTGGTGGTGCACGCTCGAACTATATGGAACTTGAGCATCCTACATCCCTGCCGGTAATGTCCCTTATCAAGAAAGCCCTTGATCCCAAAGGAATCCTCAATCCAGGAAAACTGGGGTTGGATAAATGAATGATGAAAATCGCAGGTCGATCCTGAAATGTGTGCACTGTGGAACCTGCAGGGCTTATTGCCCGGTATTCAATGAATATGGCTGGGAATCCACCAATGCACGGGGCCGAATGCTCATCGCCCAGCAAATAGATGAAGGGGCGGATATTGATGACAGTTTCCGTTTTTCCCTGGATACCTGTACAACCTGCGGCATATGTGAGCAAATGTGCCCTTCAGGGGCAATACCTCCGGATGTAGTTGAAAATGCACGTGCAGCAGTTGTGCGCAAGGCCGGAGCCAGTAAGGCTCAGGAAAAACTCAAAAAGGATACTGTTGAATGGGGCAATCCCCTGCGCGAATCCCGGCAACGTCTGCACTGGCTTGAACCGACGGAGAGAGATGAACTGCCTGATAAATGCGAATATGTTTATTTTGCAGGTTGTATGACTGCATACAGGTATCCGGAAGTTGCACGTAAAACCTTTGATATACTCAAGAAGTTCGGGGTGGGTGTTTTGGAGGACGAGGTATGCTGTGGTTCCCCTCTGCTTCGCACAGGCTCTGATGCCTGTGAATTAATCGAGCACAACATGGAGCAGATAAAAAAGAGCGGAGCAAAAACCATAATCACAGGATGTGCTGGTTGCTACACTACTCTGAAAAAGGACTATCCCGATGGGTTTGATGTACTTCATGTTTCCGAGTTTTTAGAACAAAAACTCGATGAACTGGATATCCACAAACTTGATATTTCCGTGTCCTATCACGACCCCTGCCATATAGGCAGGGCACATGGTATATACGAAGCACCGCGCAATGTTATCAGGCGTATCTGCAATCTAGAGGAGATGGACACCCACCATGAAAATGCACACTGCTGTGGTGGCGGAGGTGGTGTGAGGAGAAGTTTCTCAGATCTTTCCCGCTCTCTTGCCTCCAAAAGACTGGATGAGATTCCAGAAAAGGCCGAATTACTCGTAACTTCCTGTCCCCTGTGCCGCTCCAATCTTGAGATGGCTGCAGAAGACTGTGAGCTCATAGATCTTATTGAGCTGCTCGAAAGGGCAATGTGTTAATTTTGCTATGGCGGAAGTTTCCATATATCGATATCCTCCCTTTTCAGGGTTGTGATGGATATTATGGAATCTGTCGTGTCTATGTACTTAAGTGCCAGGTCCCTTTCCTGGCGGATCTGCTCCTGCAATCCTTTTACTTTTAGCAGGGTCTCAATACGGCTCTTGAGTATGAACTCATCAATTGGTTTCAGGACAAAATCGTCTGCACAATTATTGAAGGCCCTGATTTTATCTTCCCTGTTGTTTATGGCTGTTGGATTCCCACATGCCGTTTTTGCCGGAAATCAGACATTTCCAGCTGTTACCCACAAGATCCATTCGGTCTGCCGTTTTTAAAGCTTCAAGAATATATTTACGATTTCGTTTGTCCCTGTAATGGAGGATTGTGCGCTGGATTTTCTTGTCTCTTCGTGATGTAGCAACTTCTATATTTTCCCCTGTGAAGGGATCAATTCCGGTATGATACATGCAGGTGGATGCTGTCATGGGGGTTGGTGTAAAATCCTGGACCTGCTCACTATAAAGTTTATTATCACGTATGTATTCGGCAGTTTCGATCATCTCTTTTAGCCCGCAACCCGGATGGCCGGACATGAGATATGTCTGGAGGTATTGCTCTTTGCCCAGTTTCTTGTTGATTGCTGAATACATTTCCACAAACTTTTCAAAAACATCCCTGCCGGGTTTTCTCATGCTGTCGGTGACTTTTTTTGAATAATGCTCCGGTGCCACAGCAAGTCTCCCACTGACATGCTTTTTACATATCATTTCCAGATACTCAGGTTGGGTCAGGGCAAGGTCGTAGCGCACACCGTAGGTTATGAAAACCTTTTTCACCCCCGGAATTTGTTCCAGGCGATTTAGTAGTTCCATGTTTTTGCTGTGGTCAGTATTCATTGAGGGACAGACCTTGGGGTAGAGGCAGAACTTGTCGGTACACACGCCCTTGCTTTTCCATTGGGGGCATTCCATTGAATACATATTTGCGGTGGGTCCTCCCACTCCATTGATATTTCCCTTGAAATCTTTCATTTTGGTGAGGCTTTTTGCCTCTCTTAAGAGTGATTCAATACTCCTGGAATTAACCATGCGGCCCTGATGGTGGGCGATGGCGCAGAAAGAGCATGCACCAAAGCAACCCCTGTGGGTAGTGAGGGAGAAGCGCACCGGCTCAATAGCAGGGATATCTTCTTTGTAAGCGGGGTGTTTTTGTCTGGTGTAAGGTAACTCATAAACCTCATCCAGTTTTTGGGTTTCAAGAGGTTTTGCCGGAGGGTTCTGGACAATGATAGTTTTGGGGTGGGGCTGGACCAGTACTTTCCCATTTCCCGGATTTTGCTGCTGCCAGAGGGTTCTGTAATTTCTGGCAAAGGCTTCCTTTTCTTCTGAAACCGTAGTGTAGGATTCCAGTTCGATATAATACATGCCTTTAAGTTCTTCTTTCCAGCTCTTCACCGGGGTTTTCCAGACGGTACCGGGAATGTCCTTTATTTGTTTGATATCTTCTCCTGCCTGTAATCTGCGTGCGATTTCTTCTGTCTGGGTTTCGCCCATCCCATATATAAGGAGGTCTGCCGGGGCATCTGCAAGAATTGATTTCCTTACCTTTCCTGACTGGAAATCATATTGTGCAAGTCTGCGCAGGGAAGCTTCCACGCCTGCAATCACAATAGGGGCATCCGGATATGCCTGATGTATACGATTGGAATATACAATGGTCGCCCTGTCCGGTCGCATACCGGGAGTACCTCCCGGAGAATACATATCACGTTTCCGTGGCTTGAGGGATGGCGTATAGTTGGACACCATTGAGTCCATGTTGCCGGCGGTGGCGGCAAAGAAAAGTTTTGGTTTTCCAAGTTTCTTAAACTCTTCCGGTTTATCGTGAGCCGGCTGGGCTATTATTCCCACTCTGAATCCTCTGGCCTCAAGGAGGCGGCCTATCAGGGCAGCCCCGAAGGAAGGGTGATCAACGTATGCATCGCCTGTCACTATGATTATGTCAAGGGTGTCCCATCCCCTCTGATGCATTTCTTTTTTTGACATGGGGAGGGGCTTTGATGTTTTCTTATCGTGTTTCATTGTTATGGATCACCATATGGTTCGGGATGCACGCATTGAAAGCTGGATCTGGCGGTTGGCATCACTTTTTATCACCGGTCCATGGCCTGGATAGAGGGTTTCTACATCTATTTCTGCCAGTTTTTCGATTGATTCTGTGAGTTGCCTGGCTGAGCCGCCTTCAAAATCCGTGCGTCCAAATCCGCCGGATGCAAAGACTGTGTCTCCCGAGAACAGGCTTTTGGAAAAAGGTTCGTAGAGACATATGCCTCCCGGAGTGTGGCCGGGTGTGTGGATTATCTGAAGGGCTTCGATTTCGTCTAATTTGATCATATCCCCATCTTCATAGAGGATATCCGGCTCAATAGCAGGCGCTTTTTGCCCAAAGAATGTTGATACGCTTCCCATATCATCCGCGAGCATGGCCCCATCTGCCCTGTGGACACCGACCTTTGCCCCGCTGAGTTCCACAAGCAGGGGTACAGCTGCTGTATGATCATAGTGGCAGTGGGTCAGGATTATCAGTTCCAGTTTATTGAGGTCTATATGACTTTCAATTTCCCGGGCAAGTCTTTCTCCATTCAGGCCGGTATCGATGAGGATACTGTCATTTATAAGGTAGGAGTTTGCATCATTGGTAGTGGCATTGCATTGTATGACTTTCATGTAAATCCCTTTAGATTTTGAATGCGTTATAGGTATTTTTCCGTGTGATTTCTGCCACGTCGGCAGGTTCCATGTCCTTTATTTCTGCGATTGTATTTATGGAATCGACCAGGAACTTGGGTTCATTGCGGCCTTTACGCGGTGAAAGATAAGGGCTGTCTGTTTCTATCAGCATAAGTTCTTCAGGTACGGTGGCAGCGATCTCTTTGTGATGGCTGGAGAAGCAAACCAGGGTAGGTATGGATATATAGTGGCCGGCATCAGTTATTTTTTTCATTGTCTCTAAGGAGCCGCCATAACAATGAAAGATTACTCTGTCCAGATGCCCTGTCATTGCAAATGCTTCATCCTCTGCGTCCCTGCCATGGATAACCAGGGGTTTTGTATGATTCTCTGCAATCGTGATGACCTGTTTAAATACTTCCATCTGTTTTTTACGTAGAGTTTCATCGGTGCAGTGATAATAGTCCATCCCTGCTTCTCCAATGCCGATAGCCTGGGGGGCATACTCATCAAGCTGGGAAAGGATTTCCGGTACCCTGTCTTTATCGGGATTGGTGGCAAGCATGGGGCTTAACCCTATAGTTGGGTGGATGCATTCATGGGTTTTGGCCAGTTCAAGGGTTGAAAAGTTGGTTTTCAGGTCAATTCCCGAATTGATCATTTCTCCTGCCCCGGCTTCCTGTGCACGGAGGATGACTTCTTCACGATCCTTGTTGAACTTGGAAAAATCAAGATGGCAGTGTGAATCTATAAAATAAGGTGACATGTTCCTCACTTCTGGAGGAGCATGTTAATAGCGGTTACGAGTGCTTCAACGGATGCATATACAATATCTGCACTTGCAGAACGTGCGGATACTATCCGTCCGTTTTCATCCTGTACGCCGACTATTACCTCTGCAACGGCATCCGATCCTCCGGTTATTGCTTCAATACGGAAGTCATGGATACTGATGTTTGCGTGTTCACCGATTATTCCTGTAACTGCTTTCAGTGCCGCGTCGACCGGCCCGATTCCGATATTGGAGAGTACTCTCTCCTCATCGTTAACCAGTGCTTTCACAACTGCTGTGGGTGTTGTGACGTTACCCGTCATTACAGACAGCTCTTTGAGGTCGATTGCAGGCTTGCCCATTGGTTTGTGCATGACTGCACAGGCAATCGCGTAAAGGTCAGCATCTGTCAGTCGTTTGCCCTTGTCTGCTATTGTTTTTACCTTTTCAATGATGTGATTGAGTTGTTCATCATTGGGGTTAAGGTTGGCAGCTTCAAGGGATCTGCGTACTGCATGTTTGCCGGCATGTTTGCCCAGTACGATACGGCGCGTGTGGCCCACCATCTCCGGAGTCATTATGCCCGGTTCGAAGGTGTCAGAATTTTCGAGGACGCCGTGGGTATGAATTCCTGATTCATGCGCAAACGCATTCTCACCAACCACCGGTCGATGGGCTGTGATTGGAACCGTGGTGTAGCGCTCGACCATACGTGCAGTTTCAACCACATATTCAGTATTGATATTCAGACTGGCACCGTATATGGATTTGAGGCTCATAACCGTTTCCGCCAGGTCTGCATTGCCGGCTCTTTCACCAAGACCGTTTACCGTCACCTGCGCCTGGTTGGCGCCTGCTTCGATTGCCATCAGGCTGTTTGCCACAGCAAGCCCGAAGTCGTTGTGGCAGTGTGTGTCTATCGGTATACTGATCTCTTGGCGAAGGTCACTTATCAGGTTGTACATGCCCGACGGGGACATGACACCCACGGTGTCTGGCACGTTAATAATGTCGCAACCTGCTTCTTCTGCTGCCCTATAGATTGCTACCAGGTAGTCAAGGTCGGTTCGGGTGGCATCCATGGCAGAAAACATGCATCTCAGTCCGTGATCTTTTACGTATCCCACGGCCTGGGTGGCCATTTGTTGCACCTCTTCACGACTTTTGCGTATGGTGTGTTCCCTCTGGATGTCCGATGTGGAGACGAAGGTGTGTACCATGTCCACTCCTGCGTCTATACAGGCGTCGATATCTTTTGTGAGTACCCTGGCAAGGCCACAGACCTCTGAAGTTAGACCTGCATCGGCTATGGATTTAACCGAATCCTTGTCTCCTTCGGATGCAATTGGAAAACCTGCTTCAATCGTATCTACCCCAAGTTTGTCAAGCTGCTTTGCAATATTGAGCTTCTGTTTTGGGGTCAGGGATACACCAGGGGTCTGTTCCCCGTCGCGAAGAGTAGTATCAAAAATGGTTATTTCTTTATTTCTAATCGATTCAGCGCTGTAAAAAGCGATCCCTCAGTTTGTTCTTCGCATACATGATAATTCCTGCAAGCCACTTTGTTTTTCTACTATTTATATTTGCGTGTTATTTATGGTTTAATTCCGGAAATCTATGTGAGATGTCCCGCCACGAAATCTATATATACTATGATGGTATCTTAGGGCTGCTTTCGATGACCTGTTTCATGCGCGAACCTTCCTGGTTTGCCGTGTGAAATGTTCCGGTCTGGCCGGAACATAAGGTTTATATACCAGAAGCAATATTCATGAGTTCCCGCACAGAACGTGTGTGGGAGAATAAATCACCTTCATATTCATGGAGACAGGAGATAACAATTCTGTCTGACTCACGCAATGGCAGTTCGGTGAATTCTGATCGTTAGTATTAAGAATTCACTGTGCAGGGCCTTTAATCAGCATCCATGTTGTTTAACAGGTACCCTGCCAACAATATCCTTTAACCTTCAAAAGGTGTGCTAGAAATATCATATAATTCTGGTTGATCCTGCCAGAGGTTACTGCTATCGGTGTTCGACTAAGCCATGCTAGTTAAATGTTCTTCGTGAACATAGCGGACTGCTCAGTAACACGTGGACAATCTGCCCTTGGGTTCAGCATAACCCCGGGAAACTGGGGATAATTCTGAATAGATCACATATGCTGGAATGCTTTGTGATTAAAAGATCCGTCGCCCAAGGATGGGTCTGCGGCCTATCAGGTTGTAGTGGGTCTAGAGTACCTACTAGCCAACGACGGGTACGGGTTGTGAGAGCAAGAGCCCGGAGATGGATTCTGAGACATTAATCCAGGCCCTACGGGGCGCAGCAGGCGCGAAACCTTTACACTGCGGGAAACCGCGATAAGGGGACACCGAGTGCCAGCATACAATGCTGGCTGTCCACATGTGTAAATAGCATGTGATAGCAAGGGCCGGGCAAGACCGGTGCCAGCCGCCGCGGTAACACCGGCGGCCCGAGTGGTAATCACTATTATTGGGTCTAAAGGGTCCGTAGCCGGTTTAATCAGTCTTCCGGGAAATCTGACAGCTCAACTGTTAGGCTACCGGGGGATACTGTTAGACTTGGGACCGGGAGAGGTAAGAGGTACTACAGGGGTAGGAGTGAAATCTTGTAATCCCTGTGGGACCACCAGTGGCGAAGGCGTCTTACCAGAACGGGTCCGACGGTGAGGGACGAAAGCTGGGGGCACGAACCGGATTAGATACCCGGGTAGTCCCAGCCGTAAACGATGCTCGCTAGGTGTCTGGAATGGTGCGACCGTTTCAGGTGCCGCAGGGAAGCCGTGAAGCGAGCCACCTGGGAAGTACGGCCGCAAGGCTGAAACTTAAAGGAATTGGCGGGGGAGCACTACAACGGGTGGAGCCTGCGGTTTAATTGGACTCAACGCCGGACAACTCACCGGGGGCGACAGCAATATGTAGGTCAAGCTAAAGACTTTACCTGAATCGCTGAGAGGAGGTGCATGGCCGTCGTCAGTTCGTACTGTGAAGCATCCTGTTAAGTCAGGCAACGAGCGAGACCCGTGCCCACTGTTGCCAGCATATCCTTTTTGGATGATGGGTACTCTGTGGGGACCGCCGATGCTAAATCGGAGGAAGGTGCGGGCTACGGTAGGTCAGTATGCCCCGAATCTCCCGGGCTACACGCGGGCTACAATGGTTGGGACAATGGGCTCCTACACTGAAAAGTGACGGTAATCTCATAAACCCAGCCGTAGTTCGAATTGAGGGCTGAAACCCGCCCTCATGAAGCTGGAATCCGTAGTAATCGCGTTTCAATATAGCGCGGTGAATACGTCCCTGCTCCTTGCACACACCGCCCGTCAAACCACCCGAGTGAGGTATGGGTGAGGGCGCGGACTTTAGTGCTGCGTTCGAACCTAAATTTCGCAAGGGGGGTTAAGTCGTAACAAGGTAGCCGTAGGGGAATCTGCGGCTGGATCACCTCCTAAGCAAAAAAACTTTCGATCAGAAACCGAAAAACTGCCATTGCACTCATATAATCCAACATCGTTGGGATACCAAGGGCTTGTAGATCAGTTGGAAGATCGCTGCCTTTGCAAGGCAGAGGCCCTGGGTTCGAATCCCAGCAAGTCCATATTTAATGCACCAGGCAAGTAATTTTGCCCGGGAAGGATGGATGTGCTCTTTCTGACCAGGAAGAGCACGATGAGATCGTGTATAAGTTGCATACCTGACGCTTACTGGAGTAAGCAAACGGATAATGGCATTTATGCCAGCAGGTGAATGGCTCGGCTCAAGGACCGATGAAGGACGTGTCAAGCTGCGATATGCCCCGGGTAGGCGCATGAAGCCTATGAACCGGGGATCTCCTAATGAGACCTCTTGACCTTATGGTCGATCAGTAATGATCGGGAACGTTCCGAATTGAAACATCTTAGTAGGAACCGGAAAAGAAATCGAAGAGATGCCGCTAGTAACGGCGAGTGAACACGGCAAAGTTCAAACCGAATCCCTCTGGGAACAGAAGGGACATGTGGTGTGGAAGGACTTTTCCAAGGATCCCATCTCACAGAGACCGAATTTGACTGGAACGTCAAACCACAGAGTGTGATAGTCACGTAGGTTAATGTGAACGGATCTGGAATTGTTCCAGAGTACCGTGCGTTGGATATCGCGCGGGAACCCGGGAGGCATCAACTTCCAAAACTAAATATCTCTTGAGACCGATAGTGAACTAGTAGGGTGACCGAAAACTGAAAAGTACCCCAAAAAGGGAGGTTCAAAGTGCCTGAAACCTGTTGGTTATGGAACGATATGGCATGAAAGGATCTGCGAAATGAAGGAAACAGTCGCGAGGCTGCTGTACGAGTTTCGTTGCCGATGTCATATCTTACGTTTTGAAGAACGGGCCAGGGAGTGTATTTCAATGGCGAAGGCTAACCGAAAGGGGAGCCGAAGCGAAAGCAACAAGCATGCAGTCTTCGGACAAGATGCGGCGTATACAAGTGCGTGGAGTCATTGGAATACGACCCGAAGCCGGGTGATCTAGGCGTGGGCAGGTTGAAGCGTGGCGAAAGCTACGTGGAGGACCGCAAGCGGTACTGACCTGCAAATCGTTCGTGTGACCTGCGTCTTGGAGTGAAAGGCTAATCAAACCCGGCATCAGCTGGTTCCTTCCAAAACATGTCGTAGCATGACCTAACCGGAGATAGTCGGTGGTGTAGAGCACTGATTGGGGATCCCGGGGGAGAAATCCCTCGCTCCCCTGTCAAACTCCAAAACCACCGTCGTCTGAGAAAGTTGGAGTCCGGGCTACTGGGGTAAGCTTGTAGTCCGTAAGGGAGAGAACCCAGCCCGTGGTTAAGGTCCCTAAGTGTCGACTAAGTGTTAAAGATAAAGGGTGTCCCAGGCCCTAAACAGCTGGAAGGTTAGCTTAGAAGCAGCTACCCTTTAAAGAGTGCGTAACAGCCCACCAGTCGAGGTCTGGGGCCCCGAAAATGGACGGGGCTCAAGTCGACCACCGATACCACGGAGTACCGAAAGGTAATCTTGTAGGAAGGCGTTGCGTTCGGGCAGAAGCAGGGTTGTGAAGTCCTGTGGACCGTACGGAAACGAAAATCCTGGTAATAGTAGCAGCATAGTCAGGTGAGAATCCTGACCGCCGAAGGGGCCAGGTTTCCTCGGCAATGATCGTCAGCCGAGGGTTAGTCGGTCCTAAGACGTACCGTAATTCGAGTACGCCAAAAGGGAAACAGGTTAATATTCCTGTACCGTTTAGCACTAAACTGACGTCTCAGGGCAGGTTGAGCAGCGTTGTCGCGCTGTCTAAGCATCGAAACCCGTGGAGAGCCGTAATGGCGAGAAGCGGGCGAATATGTTATTGCGAAAGTCAACTGCACCCCGGGACCCGTGAAAAGGAAGCTAAACGACCGTACCAAGATCTGACACTGGTGCCCCTAGCTGAAAAGGCTAAGGCGTGTCGGAATTAATCTGGCTAAGGGAATTCGGCAAATTGGCTCCGTAACTTCGGGAGAAGGAGTGCCTGCCATGAAGATGGCAGGTCGCAGTGACCAGGGAGCTCTAACTGTCTAATACCAACATAGGAGATCGCAAACCCGAAAGGGCTAGTACGATCTCTGAATCCTGCCCAGTGCGGGTACCTGAAACTTCGGTCCAACGGAAAGAAGGGCCCGTAAACGGCGGGGGTAACTATGACCCTCTTAAGGTAGCGTAGTACCTTGTCGCTTAATTGGCGACTCGCATGAATGGATCAATGAGAGCTCTACTGTCCCTAGCCAGAATCCGGTGAAGCTTACATTCTAGTGCAAAGTCTAGAGACCTCTAGGGGGAAGTGAAGACCCCGTGGAGCTTTACTGCAGCCTGTCGTTGGGTTGTGATTTCGGATGTACAGTGTAGGTAGGAGGCATCGAAGCCCGTGCGCCAGCATGGGTGGAGCCGTCAATGGGACACTACCCTTCTGAAGTCGCGACCCTAACTCCGCAAGGAGGACCCCGATAGGTGGGCAGTTTGCCTGGGGCGGGACGCCCTTGAAAAGATATCAAGGGCGCGCAATGGTTGACTCAAGTGGGTCGGAAACCTGCTGAAGAGTGCAAGAGCATAAGTCAGCCTGACGCGATTTAGCATAGCAATGGATCGCGAGACGAAAGTCGGTTCTAGCGAACCTTTATGTCCTGCTTGATGCGGGCTAAAGCTGACAGAAAAGTTACCCCGGGGATAATTGTGTCGTTGCCGGCAAGAGCACATATCGACCCGGCAGCTTGCTACCTCGATGTCGGTTCTTTCCATCCTGGCCGTGCAGCAGCGGCCAAGGGTGAGGTTGTTCGCCTATTAAAGGAGATCGTGAGCTGGGTTTAGACCGTCGTGAGACAGGTCGGTTACTATCTACTAGAGGTGTATGTGGTCTGAAGGTAAGTTGCTTTTAGTACGAGAGGAACAGGGCAACGGCGTCTCTGGTCGATCGGTTGTCTGACAAGGCAGTGCCGAGCAGCTACGCGCCAAAGAATAAGAGCTGAAAGCATCTAAGCTCGAAATCCAACCTGAAAAGAGACCACTGTAAGGATGCCGGTAAAAGACCGGTTTAATAGGATCGGGATGTAAGCACTAAGGAAACGAGGTGTTAAGTCCGCGGTTACTAATAATCCGTGCCGCTTCCAATTGCTTATTCCAGGCGAAATCAGGTATGTAATGCATAAATACACGGTCCGATGAAACGCAAAGTTTATGACGGTTGCGTCATATGAATACGCTTCGCACATGACCAATGTGCCAAGGTGGCGGAGCGGCTACGCAATCGCCTGCAGAGCGATTCCATCCCGGTTCGAATCCGGGCCTTGGCTTTCATCCATCTCATATAAGTTGAGGACAGCGGCCATAGCGGCAGGGTAACTCCTGTACCCATCCCGAACACAGAAGATAAGCCTGCCAGCGTTGTATACTGTACTAAAGTGCGAGAGCCTTTGGGAACTATGCATCGCTGCTGACTCAACTTATTGACTTTTACTAATTCTCTATATTTTTTCTTAATTATGCTATCTGCAATATCTTTCCTCCTATTATCAACTCGCTAGGTAAATCAATACCAAATCTCCAATTTTATTACAGCCTGATGTTGAAGGGAAGATTAGAGGAAGAGGATTTAGATAGATTGGATATAGAACTATCTTTAAACTAGGGGTAGTTTCGTGACAATATCATCAATTATTTTTGTTTATAATGCAGATAGTGGACTGTTGAATGAGATGAAAGATTATGTCCATAAAATAGTTTCTATATCTTCTGATGAAATGAATAAACGGAACTGGCAGTAATGTAGGTAGGATCTGTTGCCTATCCAGTAGGTTTTACTGTGTAACTTTCGTGAAAGTAATTATTGAGGACAATTCTCAACAAATCCTTGGGATTCACATTATAGGGCTTCAGGTATCCGTACTTATACATCAGATAATTCCCTTGATGTATGTGGATGGCCCCCAGACTCATCCGCTTGTACATTCAATGGATATACATCCTTCCCTGAGTGAAGTTGTAAAAAGAGCTTTTTATTATCAATACTCCATAGGGGAGTATCATATGATCGTTAAGGAAAAAGAGCTTGAAAAATCCTAAAATCGGAAGACTGCCCTCCTTTTTTAGGAGGACAGCTGCATAATTGCTTCGGCCAAGTCGCCGTTGGCATTTTTGAGAGTTTCTTTTGCTTTTTCTTCAGACACACCTGTTTGTTCGGTAACAAGTCTGACATCATCCTCTGGGATTTCAACTTCCCTTGCTACTTCCTCAGGAGTGCCGACGATCTGGTATGTGTCGACTCCCTGTGCATTCATTATGCTTACGTTTGCATCATTGAATACAATATCTTTGTCAGGGGTACGGATGATTACCTGCTCCACATCGGAAATTTCATCTACACTAATTCCCATCTGTTTCATCATCTGTTTCATCTTTTTTGGGTTCATACCCTTGCCGCCCATTCCTGGAATCATATATCATATCTCCTTTAAAGGATGATGTCTATTACTTGCAGTTATATATAAATTAGTGGCAGCCACTGCCGCATGAACTGCATCCACTCATTTCACTGGGATTGTCGATGACAAATCCATTGCCTTGAGGGGTTTCTATGAAGTCGACTGTGGCTTCGGAAAGTTCTTCATTGATGTCATTTGCCATCACGATCTTGATTTCTTTGTCGGTGACAGTAACATCATCTTCTTTGGTTTCATTGTCAAGTGCCATACCGTACTGTACACCACTGCAACCCATCCCTGCGACAAAAATTCTCAATGCGTGGTCTTTCTTGTCTTCCGATTCCATCAGGGTTGTAAGTTCTGTTGCTGCTTTTTCTGTTATCTCTATCATGTGTTTTCTCCTTTAAGGGTTCGCTATGGTTACCATTAGCATTGGGTTATATATATAAATTTTTCCTATAAATATTGTTCGCTCAAATAGGAACGATTTACATTATTTCCACATCATTATCGACCGGATTCAACAATACTTCCCCATTAGTAGCGTTTATATCCACCGAATTCCTTTTACCCTTTGCTTCCCATACGGGCAAATACACCATCTCAATTTTCATCTCAATCTCTTTTTTGGAAGGAGAAATCCGTTTGTGTTCGGAAATTATAGCTTCACCTATAGTGTTATCGAATTTGACATCCCTGGTGTACTGATCAATTATTCTTTCAAAGATGGCTTTGGTGGCCTCTTCTTTTGTAACAATTGGGGCTTTGACCTCATAGTCGTTGACTTCTACCTCTGTCTGATTACTTATTTCAGGCAGCTCTAAATCCTCAAAAATTTCATTCATTGAGTTAAAGTATCCCTCTCCATCGCCTTCTATGTCTATTATCTTGGATCTGAATTGTCTCTGTGCCTGAATCTCATAAGTATATTTCCACAAAGGTACAAACTTGAGTGCCGCATTTGTGACATCTCTTTGATGTGGTTTTGCAATTGAGATCGCACGCTCTCCGGTAATATTCACAGGGGCACTGCGCAGGTCGATCACCTTGTTTTCAACTGAAGGTATTGTTTCAACATCAGATTTCACTTCAGGTTTGCTTTCAATTGTTCTATTTTCCACTTCATTCTTGGTGCCAGTAAACACATTTGGTTTCTTTTTCTTGTCATCAGCGATGATATATTCTTCCGTGGCTTTTTCTACAGGGGCACTTTGTTTTCCCAGTTCAATACTTTCCCCCTCGATGTCTGCCAGCACAGCGTTACCGATCTGGTATGCAAGTTCTTCCCTGTCCCATACAATAACCCCCTTTTTCTTTGCATATTCAATTTGTTCCTCAGGAGCATTTCCTGGTGTTACTATAAGGCCGGCCCCATCGCGGATGTTGTATGCAAAATCTTCAATATATGATGTATTCAGGAGATTGCTGAATTTTATGTACATTTTTTTTTCATCTTTTTCTGCGATTAAGTCAGCGATACTGGAGTCCACTATCCTGTATCCAGATGATGTGAAAATGTCCTTCAATATTTGTGTAACGTTTTGTTTCATATTTCCACCAATTTATATTATTAATTATTAAGTGCCCCGGTAGTAGTTTCAAGTTCAATTCCCTTCTCGGTTGCATTGTAGGGAATCGTCCGGTTTAAGGGGATCATACCTCTCATCTTGCGAATCAATATGGATCTTTCTATCTCGCTTCCCCTTTTCCGCATTCTGAATTCAATGACACCGTCACAGACATTTTTCAGATTATTTTCAACTATATTGTCATGCATGCCAGCGGTCATTGTTATTAGATGGACGGCACCTGTAGCTTTTCCTACAGATGATATTATCTCAATTGTATCTACTACATTATTAAGCTCATAAGCTCGCAGGAAATAAGATATGGAATCTATAATTCCCCTGTATTTTTCTTTTCTCTCTTGTGTAGCAGTTGCTTTGAGAAGATTCATAGGATCGGTATCTTGTTTTATGAAATCTTTCGCAGAAAGGGATTCTGAATATGATTTTGGGAGAACATTATAAAAGCGAAGGCTGTAGGTGTCTACGAAATTCATAGTTCCGCTTTCAATGTAATCTTCTATGTTCCATCCAAAAATTTTCATTTCAGAGGTTATTTCGGAGACCGGTTGTTCTGATGTCAGGTAATAAACATTTTCCTCATCAGTTAGCCCCCCATAAGCAAACTGCTGGGCAAATATTTCAGAGCTGGCTCCGGGTTCTGCAAGTAAAAGAATCGTACTTCCCCCGGGCACTCCTCCCCCCAGTTGCACATCAAGTCCCAGCATTCCTGTACGTAATTTTTGTGCCCTGTTTTCATTAAAAGCGTAATCCATGTAATCACCCAATATTAATTATAAATTTAAATCTCCAATCTTTTTATATATTCATTCCTCTTAGTTTTTATAGTTATAGTTTTATTTACGGTGATTCGATGATAACTTTAGATGACCTGAAATTCAAAGATAACCTTATTCCGGCAATTGTGCAGGATCATGAGAACGGGGATGTATTGATGTTTGCATACATGAATCGTGAATCTCTTAAAAAAACCCTTGATAGCGGTATTGCACACTACTGGAGCCGCAGTCGTGGGAAGTTGTGGAAAAAAGGGGAGAGTTCCGGGAACATTCAACATGTAAAGGACATTCTTGTGGATTGTGATATGGACACCCTGCTTTTGAAAGTAAGGCAGGATGGGGGTGCATGTCATGTGGGTTACAGGTCATGCTTTTACAGGAATATTACTGGAGATATAGTGGGTAAAAAGGTCTTTGATCCCGATGATGTCTACTGATCCGTACTTATGATGCAATTAAATTAAATATCTTCGTATCATAGCAATAATTATGGATAATCCTAAAGCTCTGAAGATTGTACCCGATACAAGCGTAGTTATAGATGGTCGTATTTCCCAAAAGGTGAAGGAGGGAGAGTACAGGGGATCAAAGATTCTGATCCCCGAAGCTGTAGTGGCCGAACTGGAAGCCCAGGCTAACCGGGGGCTTGAGATCGGGCAAAAGGGGTTGGAAGAGCTTAACCAGCTTAATCAGTTTGAACAGGAAGGTCTTATAGAGCTTGATTTTGTGGGAGAGCGCCCCAACCTTGAGCAGGTGCAACTTGCAAAAGGAGGGGAAATAGATGCCCTTATACGATCAACTGCAGAGGATTTTGATGCACTTTTTGTTACGGGGGACAGGCTCCAGGCGGATTTTGGTCGTGCCAGGGGGTTGGAGGTGGAGTATATTCATCCACCATCGGCTGAGTTTATTCCTCTGCACATAGAGAGTTTCTTCACTGATGACACGATGTCGGTACACCTGAAAAACAAAGTATCCCCCATGGGCAAAAGAGGCAGTATTGGGGACGTGAGATTTGAAAAAATCCGTGATGAACCCTGCAGCTATGGTGAACTGCATCAAATGTCCAGAGAACTTCTGGAGAGAGCCCGGGCTGACAATGAATCTTTCATTGAAATGTCTACGGGAGGAGCTTCCGTTCTGCAGATTCGCAATATGAGGATTGCTATTTCCCAGACACCCTTCTCGGATGATATTGAAATTACCGCTGTGCGTCCGGTAGCTTCTGTGAAATTCGATGAGTACAGGCTCAGTGAGAAGCTTAAGAAACGTGTGGATATGCAGAGAGGCGTCCTGATCTCAGGCCCTCCCGGTGCGGGAAAATCAACTTTTGCAGCCGGGCTTGCTATATATTTGCATGAAAGTGGTTATGTTGTAAAGACTATGGAATCTCCCCGGGATCTTCAGGTGCCTCGTGAGATTACCCAGTATGCTCCGCTGGACGATGATATGGCCAATACGGCAGATGTCCTCTTGCTTGTGAGGCCGGATTATACGATTTATGATGAGGTAAGAAAAAGTCGGGATTTCGGTATTTTTGCTGACATGAGGCTTGCTGGGGTTGGCATGGTCGGTGTAGTACATGCCAACAGGGCAGTAGATGCCGTACAGCGTCTGATAGGAAGGGTTGAGCTGGGCGTGATTCCGCAGGTAGTGGATACAGTTGTATTTATTGAAAAAGGAGAAGTTGCAAAGGTCCAGATACTGGATTTCACTGTAAAGGTTCCTTCTGGTATGACCGAAGCTGATCTTGCAAGACCGGTAATCACAGTGTCGGATTTTGAAACAGGCAAAGTCGAATATGAGATTTACACCTATGGTGAGCAGGTAGTTGTGATGCCTGTTGCCCTGGAATTCAAGAAACCTGCCTGGAACCTGGCCGAAGGTGAAATACGTGAGGTTGTGGAAAATTATGCCAGTGGTCCGGTAGAAGTGGAAATGATAAATGATAGTAAGGCTGTTGTCAAGGTCTTTGAACATGATGTCCCAAAGGTAATAGGAAAGGGAGGTTCTGTGATTGATCGCATTGAAAAAATGCTGGGGGTACACATCGATGTACGCCAGTTTGACGGTTCGTCCAAAAAAGAATCCCCTATGGAAGTCAGGCCCGTTGTCGAACATACGAAGAAACACGTTGTCCTTTCAGCTCCGGAGCTGGCCAAGACTGATGTGGAGGTTTTTGTCGGTGAGCAATATCTTTTCACTGCAACCGTAAGCAGGCACGGTGATATCAAGGTGCGTAAAGGTTCACCGATTGCCGATGAGATTGTTGATGGGATCGATGAGGGTTACCCTGTATTAATAAAAACACTATAAATTCAATTGTTATATTTCTGAATATACGG
>Ga0209300_1000426_pt1 | contig 22303 bp, 25 predicted proteins | sample Shrwel_input2_RT_FD_187535 | JGI IMG/M metagenome (GOLD analysis project Ga0209300, IMG submission 187535) | Subsurface microbial communities from deep shales in Ohio, USA - Utica-3 well 1 S input2 RT (SPAdes) (version 2) ... | reverse complement strand
CTAGTAATGACATATAACCCCCCCAAAATAAAATATATTATTTTTGTTCTTTTCTTTATTTTTGTGTATAATAATAATAGTGCTTTAATATATTTTAACCTATATTCACTATTCAATGCAAATAAAGAACTGGAGGAAATGATGGATCCATTTAAATATATAAATTCGTTATCATTATTTGGAACTGATGCTGGCTATAAACCTGGACTTGCTAGAATTAAACGTCTGCTTTATTATTCAGGCAATCCAGAGCAAAATTTAAATATAATTCACATCGCGGGAACAAACGGCAAAGGATCGACTGCAGCTATTTTAGAGAGGATTTACAGAGAGGCAGGATATAAAACTGCTTTTTACAGTTCACCTCATTTTTTTCACTTTAATGAGAGAATTAAAATTAATGGTAAAGCCTGTTCTACTTATGCTCTGGCTGAAATAAGTCAGGAAATAAAAACAGCAGCTAAAAAATTGGAAGTTGAAGGTTTTGCTGATCCCAGCTTTTTCGAAATTGTTACAGCAGTTGCTTTTAAATACTTTAAGCAGCAGGAACCGGAAATAGTAATTTTAGAAACTGGTCTTGGCGGCAGGCTTGATGCTACAAATGTGATAAAAAATCCAATTTTATCAATTATAACTAATATCAGTTTAGAACATAAAGAGTTTTTAGGTGATACAGCTGTCGAAATAGCAGCAGAAAAAGCTGGAATTATTAAAGAAAACTCTAAAGTTCTCACAGCTGTTGAACAAAAAGAGGCTCTCAAAGTAATCAGAGATGAGTCTCTAGAAAAACATTCGAAATTTATAGATTTAAATGAAGAATATCAGCTAATTAAAAGCAGCGGTAATCTTAATGAAAATATTATTAGCTTGCAAAGAAATGGTAAAAAGAAAGAAAAATATAAGTTATCACTTTTAGGAAAACATCAGGCTATAAATGCGGCTTTGGCCTTGAGAACTGTCGAAGAGCTGGCAGATGATTTTCCGGTAAATAAAATAGATATAAAAACAGCTCTGGCAGATATTTATTGGCCGGGAAGAATGGAAAAAGTAGCAGAAAAGCCGTTAATTATTCTGGATGGTGCTCACAACCCGGCAGCTTTTAAGGAGCTTACAAAAAACATTGATCATTCCAGCGTAGATTTTAAAAATTTACATTTAATTTTTTCAGTTTTAAAGGATAAAGATTTAAATGCTATTTTAGGAGAATTTTTAAATTTAAAGCTCAGTCCTAAGTTTTATCTGGCTGAAAATAATTCTTTTAGGACGGCTTCAATAAATAACTTAATCGAAACAGTAGAAGCAAAAGCTTTTGCATATCAAAGTTTTAAAAATATAGCAGAGGCCAGCAGTGCTGCCTTAGAAAGTGCTGAGCCTGACGATTTAATAATTGCAGCTGGTTCTTTCAATACAGTTTTTGAGGCTGGGATTGAATTTATGTCAAAAAAAATTAGAGGTGGAGAGAATGAATAAAAATGAAAATGGATTTTCTTTAGTTATTGTAGTACTTTTTATGTCAATAGCTGCTTTATTCATTGGATATTTAATGGGGAGCTGGTTAATTTCTTTTCTGATAAAAGATAATTCTACAGAAATTGCTGAACAGAAACAAAATACAGCACAGGTTAATCAGCAGGTTGCTGACAGCAGCCAGAAAAAAGTTGAAGAAATTAACAATACTGAAGAAAATCTGACTGCCCCTCCTGATGGAGGAGAAACCGCTCCTGAGGAAGCAAAGAACACTGCCGCAGATAATAAGATTGAGCAGAGTGATGTTAAACAAAACCAGAATCAGAATACAGCTAACATAAATGATAATTCTTCCGAGGGCACTGAGAGCATAAGTGGGTTTGGTGTTCAGATTGGAGCTTTTTCCAATTATAATAATGCACTATCAGTAAGTGATAAAGTTTCAGAATTGGGATATGAAGTTGTAATTACAGATTCCAGCCCACATCAGGTACAGGTAGTTGGTTATAAAAATAGAGACCAGGCAGAATCAGCAGCTGAAGAATTAAAGTCAGAAGGATATCCTGGTTTCATAGTCATTCGTGAATAAAATCTTTTTCTTAGATACTGTTGTTCTTATTTAACAATTAGTATATAATAATATATGGTTTGCATTTTAAATCTAAATTTATAGTAAATATTTCAAGTATAAATTTTGTTAGAAAAAATATTTGAGGGGGGAAATTATATAGTGAAAGCTTTGACTTTTAAACAGGGGATACATCCTGAGTATAATAAAGATTTAACAAAGGATAAACCCTTAAAAAATGCTAAACGTCCTGAGGAAGTAATTATTCCTCTGAAACAGCATATAGGTGCACCACTAAATATAATGGTCAAAAAAGGTGATCAGGTTGATATGGGACAAAAAATTGCTGATGGTGATAGTTTTGTCTGTGCTCCTATTCATGCTTCAATATCTGGAACTGTTAAAGAAATCCGAAAAGTAATAGATCCAGGTGGAAATACTGTCGATGCTGTAGTTGTTGAGGCAGCAGAAGAAGATACATTTAATTCAAATTTAGAAAAACATGATAGTTTGGATAATCTAGATGCAGCTGAGATTCGAAAAATTATTAGAGAGGCTGGAATAGTTGGTATGGGAGGGGCAATGTTCCCAACTCATGTTAAAGTTTCTATTCCTGATGACAAAAATGTTGATTATGTAATTTTAAATGGTGCAGAATGCGAGCCTTATTTAACAGTTGATCATCGAGTAATGGTTGAAAGACCAAAAAGTATTATTTTTGGTTTGAAAGCTTTAATGAAAGCAGCTGCTGCTCCAAAAGGAATTATTGGAATTGAGGAAAATAAACCTGAAGCCATAGAAAGCATGCAGGATGCAGTAAAAGATGAAAATAACATAGAAGTTCAGGCCCTTGAAACAAAGTACCCACAGGGTGGAGAAAAAATGATAATTGAAGCTCTGATTGGTAAAGAAGTTCCTGCGGGAGGACTGCCGCTGGATGTTGGAGTGGTGGTCAACAATACATCTACTGCAGCAGCAGTTGCAGATGCAATTAGAGATGGGAAACCATTATATGAGCGATCTATTTCAATTACTGGCCGGGGAATTAATTCTCCCCAAAATTTAATTTATCGGATTGGTACAAAGATTGGTGATCTGATTGAAGAAGCTGGCGGCTTAAAGGAAAATGCTGCTAAGGTAATTACAGGTGGACCAATGATGGGGGTAGCGCAAAAGAACCTCAATATTCCTGGAGTAAAAGGTACATCTGGTGCTTTAGTTTTAATCAAGGAAGAGGTTGAAGATTATGAACCTTCTCCCTGTATTAACTGTGCTAAATGTGTAGATTCCTGCCCGATGTTTTTAATGCCGACTCAGTTAGTTAATTATGCAAAAAATGATATGGTAGATGAATTAGAAGAATGGCAGGTATTAAGCTGCATTGAATGTGGTTCTTGTTCATTTGTCTGTCCGGCTAAAATACCTCTGGTTCATCATCTGCGTCTTGGTAAGGCACAGGTTATGGCGAAAAAAAGAGAAGAGAATTAAGGAGGATAATCAATAATGAATAACGAATTAATTGTAACATCCTCACCACATGTTAGAGCTCAGGATTCAGTTCAAAAAATCATGTGGTCCGTTGTTATTGCTCTGCTGCCAGCGTTTTTTGCTGCGGTATATTTCTTTAAAGGAAGAGCAATATCGGTGGTTCTAGCAGCAATTGTTGGTGCGGTTTTAACAGAATACATATTTCAAAAAATAAGAAAGAAGAAAATTACAATTAAAGATGGGAGTGCGGTAGTTACTGGCTTACTTCTAGCACTTACTCTACCACCGTCCATTCCACTTTGGACTGCTTTTTTTGGTTCAGTAGTAGCAATTGGTCTTGGTAAACAGGTTTTTGGAGGAATCGGTCAAAATCCATTTAATCCAGCTTTAGTAGGTAGAGCGTTTTTAACAGCAGCTTATCCAGTTTTAATGACAACCTGGACTGTAGATGGAGTTTCTTCTGCAACTCCTTTAAGTAAAATGAAAATGGATGGTATTGCAACTGATATCTGGAATCTTTTTGTGGGTCAGATTGGTGGTTCTTTAGGAGAAACATCAGCCTTAGCTTTATTATTAGGTTTTGCTTATCTTTTATATAAAGGCTATGTTAACTGGAGAATACCGCTGGCAATGGTGGGAACAGTGTTTTTAGGAACCTTTGCCTTTGGAGCAGATCCGATTTTTCATTTGTTTGCTGGTGGTTTAATGTTAGGAGCTTTATTTATGGCCACTGACATGGTTTCTACTCCAACTACCAAAACCGGCCGCTGGATTTTCGGAATTGGAGCTGGTTTATTAGTTGTTATAATCAGGTTCTGGGGCGGCTATCCCGAAGGAGTAATGTACAGTATTTTGTTGATGAACACAGCTGTACCATTGATTAACAGATATACAAGACCTCGCAGTTTGGGAGAGGTGAAATAAATGGAAAAGAACAGTAAAAAAGCAATGATCATAACTTTAGCTACAATTGGTATAATATCAGCCTTACTTTTAACTTTTGTTTACGAATGGACTACACCCTATATCCAGGCAAATCAAGCTAAAAAACAAAAACAGGCGATTAATGAAGTTTTACCAAAAGTAGAGAAAATAAAAGAAGTAGAAAAAAATGGCAGTGTTTTTTATGAAGGTTATGATGCCAGTGGTAATCAGGTCGGTGTTGCTTTTATAAGCAGTGGTGGCGGGTATAATGGTGTAATTAAAATTATGATTGGTGTTGATCTAAAGAGTAATGAAATTTATAAGATTAGTATCTTAAACCATCAGGAAACTCCAGGTTTAGGTGCAAGAATTACTGGCAAAAAATTTAAGTCTAATTTTAAAAATAAACCTTTTGGAGATTATACTGTTGTAAAAACTCCGCCCTCTAAAGAAACGCAGGTTCAGGCTATTGCAGGAGCAACTATTTCTTCAAGAAGTGTTACAAAAATTATTGAAGATGCTTTAGGGAAAATAAATTCAGCTTATGGAGGTGGAAATTAATGTCTCTAGATTTTAAACAAGTAGTATCAGATTTTAAAAATGGACTTTGGGCTGAAAATCCAATTATTCGTCTGGTTATTGGAATGTGTCCAACTCTAGCTGTAACTAATACAACAGAAAATGGTTTAGCTATGGGTTTAGCCACAGCGTTTGTTTTAATTTCTTCAGAAATTGTGATTTCTCTAATTAAAAAATTAATTCCAACAAATGTGCGTATTCCAAGTTTTATCTTAATTATTGCGACTTTCGTTACTTTTGTTGATTATTTTTTAAAAGCTTTTTTCCCCGGCATAGCAGCTTCGCTGAGTATTTTTGTACCTCTGATTGTTGTAAACTGCCTTATTCTTGGTCGTCAGGAGGCGTTTGCTTCTCAGCATTCTACTCCAAGAGCGATAGCAGATGGAGTAGGTATGGGTCTCGGTTTTACCTGGGTTTTGGTTTTACTGGGTGCAATTAGAGAATTCTTTGGTATGGGATCAATTTTTGGTTTTACACTTTTAGGAGAATGGTACCGTCCAATGGTTATTATGATACTGCCTGCTGGAGCTTTTATTACCTTAGGTATTCTGGTTGGTATTATGAATCAAATCAGCAGGGAGGGTAAATAATGGAAGAATTCACACAAATATTATTATTATTTATTAGTACTGTTTTAATAAATAACTTTATCTTAGTTAGATTTTTAGGAATTTGTCCCTTTTTAGGTGTATCAAAACAGGTAGAAACAGCTTTCAGCATGGGTCTTGCTACAACTTTTGTCATGACCCTAACTGCAGCTGCAACCTGGTTGATCAATACTTTTATTTTAGAAGCATTAAATTTACCATTTTTGCAGTATGTATCATTTATTATCGTAATTGCATCTCTGGTACAGTTTGTGGAAATGTTTATTAAAAAAACAAGTCCAGTTTTATATAAAGCATTAGGTATTTTTCTGCCTTTAATTACAACTAACTGTGCAATCTTAGGTCTGGCTTTACTGATTCCACTTAATGGTTATAGTTTTATTGCAAGTGTAGTTTTTGGATTTGGAGCTGGTGTTGGTTTTACATTAGCGATTGTCTTAATGGCAGGTTTGCGCGAAAAATTAGAATTTGGCGATGTGCCGGGAGCATTAAAAGGTGTGCCAGTTACTTTAATCATTGCAGGTATTATGGCTATGGCTTTTATGGGCTTTTCCGGGCTCATCTCAATGTAGTGGAGGTGGCAGTAAATTAAATGAATCCAACATATTTATATTCTTTAATTAGTATGGGAGGGATGGCAGCATTTTTAGCTGCAGTTCTGGGTTTTGCTTCAGAACGTTTTAAAGTAGAACAGGATCCCAGAGTTGGTAAAGTCGAAGATGCTCTCCCTGGAGCTAACTGTGGAGCCTGTGGTTATGCAGGATGTTCAGCTTTTGCAGAAGCAGTAGTTGCTGGTGAAGCACCTGTAGGAGGCTGTCCTGTTGGTGGAGATAAAGTAGCATCTGATATTGCAGATATTATGGATGCTGATGCAGATAGCTCTGATAAAGTTGTGGCTGAATTATTATGCAGTGGTGGAATCAAGGAAACCACTAAGTCTGGTAAATATCAGGGGATTAAGACCTGTAAAGCTGCTCATTCAGTTAACGGTGGAGAAAAGGAATGTCAGTTTAGCTGTCTCGGATTTGGTGATTGTGAGGCTGTCTGTCCCTTTGATGCTATAGAAATGAATGAAAATGGCTTACCTCAGATTAATTATGATAAATGTACCGGCTGTGGAAAATGCGTAGAAGAATGTCCACGTAATGTTTTAACCCTTGCCCCATTATCCGGAGAAACACATATTAGATGTTCATCACACAACTCTGGTAAAATTGTACGAAAGACCTGTGAAGTCGGATGTATTGGCTGCAGTCTCTGTGCTAAGGTTTGTCCGGTTGATGCAATTGAAATGAAAGATAATCTGGCAGTAATTGATTACGAAAAGTGTGTTAACTGTGGTAAATGTGCAGAAAAATGTCCAACAGGAACTATTGAATTCCAGGGGAGATGGATTGAGAAAGTTGAAATCAATGATAAATGTGTCGGCTGTACCCTCTGTGCGAAAGCCTGTCCGGTTGATGCAATTGAAGGCGAAGTTAAGAAACTGCATGAGATTGATCAAGAAAAATGTATACAGTGTGGACTCTGTTTTGAGGCCTGTAATGTTGATGCAGTAGATATTTTTTATAAAGATGAAAATTAATATTTTATAACCCTTAGATCCGTCCTCTTAAAAGGGCGGATTTTGACTTTACTTAGAATGTGGACATCAGCCGGCAAAGATGTTAAAATATATAATAATGGTAGTAAAAAAGAAATTAGTGGTGAATTTAATTGAAAATAAATGATATTTTAACATTATATGATAAAATTTTAATAGTTTTTGTAATTTTATTGAGTCTTATCCTGCTGCTAATTCCTTTTTATTATTTTGGAGCTTCAGCTGAGGGAGAAGAATTAATTCTTAAAGTTCAGCAGGGAAATAAATTAATTAAAACTGTGGCAGTTGCTGATAGTTATCAGAAACCAATTATTTTTGAAGTAGAAGGTCCAATTGGAATTCATACAATTGAGGTTAATCAGGGTAGGGTAAGAGTTAAAGAAGCCCCGGCAGCAGATCCACTAAAAATTTGCGAAAAAACTGGCTGGATTGAACGTGAAGGACCAATTATTGTCTGTGTACCAAACTCATTGAGCCTCTGGCTGGAAAGTACAAACTCAGATATAGATGGGATGAGCTTTTAAAATGAAAAAAACAAGAAAAATTGTAGTAATTTCATTATTGATTTCTCTGGGTCTGGTTTTACATTTGGTAGAAAGTGTTTTCCCACTTTCTGCAGTAGTCCCGGGAGCAAAACTCGGGCTGGCAAATATTGTTTCCTTAATTGCAATTTCATTATTTGGATTTTCAACTGCTTTTCAGGTAGTAATCTTTAGAGTAATCCTGGGTTCATTATTAGCTGGAACCTTTATGACCATAAATTTTTATTTAAGTTTTAGTGGTGGAATTTTAAGCTTTATGCTGATGTATTTAGCTTATTATTTTTTCAAAAATTATTTTTCTTTAATTGGGATTAGTATTATTGGAGCAGTCGCTCATAATACAGCTCAGATTACAGCTGCCTATTTTATTATAGCCAATATTGGTATTTTTTATTATCTACCATTTTTAATTTTACTTGCTCTACCAACAGGTTTTGGGGTTGGGCTGGTCAGCTATTTTACTCTTAAACATTTACCATATTCAATTTCTGGGGGTAATTTTAATGATTAAAAAAGAAAATAATGTAAAAAATGATTTTAAATTAGTTTTAGCTTCTGCCTCTCCGAGGCGAGAGGAAATTTTATTACAGCTAAATTTAAAATTTACGATTGTACCTTCTAATATTGATGAAGAGGAATTTACCAATAGTGATCCAGTTAAGCTGGTAAAAATTCTGGCAGAAGAAAAAGCGAAATCAGTTTTCAATCTGGTAGAAGATGCAATTATTATTGCTGCAGATACAGTAGTAGTTCATAATGATAAAATATTGGGAAAACCGGCAAATGAAGAGGAAGCTAGAAAAATGCTTAAAAAACTTAGTTCTGATCAGCATCAGGTAATTACCGGAGTTGCAGTTTTAAATTCAAATTCAGGTAAAGCTCATGTTGATTATAATATTACTGATATTAAAATGACAGATCTTACTGAACAGGAGATTATTAATTATGTGGAAACAAGGGAACCTTTAGATAAAGCTGGTTCTTATGCTATTCAGGGTTTAGGAGGTCTTTTTGTGGAAGAAATAAAAGGATCTTATTACTCTGTGATGGGACTTCCCATCCACCAGCTTGCTAAATTATTAGATAAATTTAATTATGGAATCTTATAAGAGAAAGGAGCTAATTTTTGATGGATGGTCTTCAGACCAATTTCACCATCAAAGAACTACCAACAGAGGAAAGACCACGGGAAAAATTATTAAAAAAAGGAAGCAAGTATTTATCGACAGCTGAGCTTCTGGCTTTAATTATCAGGACTGGAAATAAGGAGAAGACAGCAGTTGAACTGGCACAGGATTTACTTAGCTTTTATGGAGGTCTGGAAGGACTACAGGATTTAAGCTGTGAGGAACTGCAAAAAATCAATGGAATTGGAACAGCTAAGTCAGCTCAGATTAAGGCAGTTACCGAGTTAAGTCTCAGAATTTCAGCCTTGAAAACCAAAAAAAGAGATCTGGTGAGTAATCCTATTCAGGCAGCTGAACTTTTGGCAGGAGAAATGAAATTTTTAAAACAGGAAGTTTTGCGTGTTATTCTGCTGGATGTAAAAAATAAAGTGATTGCTGTTCCTGAGATTTCGCGGGGAGGTCTTTCAAGTTCTATTGTTCATCCCAGAGAAGTTTTTAAGGAAGCAATTAGACGCAGCAGTGCAGCAATGATTTTAGTTCATAATCATCCAAGTGGTGACCCAACTCCCAGTGCTGATGATTTAAATATTACAAAAAAATTAGTTAAGACTGGAAAAATAATTGGAATTGAAGTAATGGACCATATTATTATTGCTGGAGATAAATATTTGAGCTTTAAAGAAAAATCTTTATTTTAATTTTGATATAATTTGCAAAAAAGTTTTATATAATTTGAAAGGGGTTTTAATTAAATGGTTTTTAAATTTTTAAGTGCACCGTTCTCAAGGGATATGGGTGTTGATCTTGGGACAGCAAATACACTTGTTTATATTAAGGGGAAGGGAATTTTGATTAGAGAACCTTCAGTTGTTGCCCTAAAAAAGGATAAGCAGGAAGTACTTGCTGTTGGTGATGAAGCAAAGAGAATGATTGGTAGAACACCCGGCAATATTATTGCAGTCAGGCCGATGAAAGACGGAGTAATAGCTGATTTTGACGTTACAGAATCAATGCTTCGTTATTTTATAACCAAGGCCCATAAAAGAAGTAGAATGGTCAGGCCAAGAATAATTATCTGTGTTCCTTCAGGGGTAACAGAAGTTGAAAAAAGAGCTGTTATTGATGCAGCAGTCCATGCTGGTGCCAGAGAGGCTTATTTAATTGAGGAGCCGATGGCAGCAGCTATTGGTGCTGGTTTACCTGTCCATGAGCCGACCGGTAATATGATAGTTGATATTGGTGGAGGAACTACTGAAGTTGCAGTTATCTCTCTGGGAGGTATTGTAACCAGCCGTTCTATTAGAATTGGTGGAGATGATATGGATGCTGCCATTGTTCAGTATGTTAAAAGAAAGTATAATTTGATGATTGGTGAGAGAACAGCTGAAGAAATAAAAATTGATATAGGTGCTGCTTTTAGTGATGATCCAGAAGGTATAAAAGAAATTAGAGGTCGTGATCTGGTGAGCGGGCTTCCAAAAACTATAGAAATTAATGGAGAAGAAATTCAAAAAGCTTTAGAGGAGCCGGTGGTAAATATTATTGATGCAGTTAAAATGACTTTAGAGAAAACACCACCCGAGTTGGCTTCTGATGTAATGGATCGCGGAATTATTTTAACTGGTGGAGGCGCTTTGTTACAGGGTTTGGATAAATTATTAATTGATGAAACCCAGATGCCGGTCCACATTGCAGATGAGCCACTTGATTGTGTTGTTAAAGGAACTGGAATTGCTTTAGAAGAAATTGAATTTCTAAAGAAAATATTAATTACACCCAAAAAACTATCATAAGGGGGTGTACCTGTTGTTTGAATTTAACAGGAATACATTAATTGCAGCAGCTTTAGTTGTTATTTTAGTCCTGATACCTGGTTTTGTTTATTTTAGTGATCTAAATATACCTGTTGTCAATTGGTTGAGTGATATAATTTATAATGCGATTACACCTGTTTTAAATGTTATTCATAAGTTTGTGGAAAGTATTAAAAATTTCTTTAGCACTCTTTTTTCAATTGATGAAATAAATAAGGAAATTAAAGAATTAAGACAGAAAAATAATGTTCTGGAAAGACAAATTCTCTTTTTAGAAAATATAAATAGAGAAAATAAGAGGCTGCGGGAACTGCTTTCTTTTCAGGAAAAATTGGATTACCAGATGATTGGTGCTGAAGTAATTGCAAATTCACCTTCCATCTGGGAAAAAACAGTTACAATAAACCGTGGTAAACGTGATGGATTAAAAGCTAGAATGCCGGTAATTACTTACCGGGGCTTTTTAGTTGGTAGGATAGAAAAATTGGGCAGTAGTTCAGCCCAGGTCAGACTGATTACTGATCAGGATTTTGTGATTGGTGGTATAATTGCCAGAACAGAGTCCAGAGAAATTGGTCTTGTTCGAGGCAGTGGGAGAGAAGATCAGCCTAATATTATGGATAATATTGCCTGGGATGCTGATATTCAGAAAGGTGATGTTATTTTAACATCGGGTTTATCTAATAATTTTCCTGCCGGCCTAAAAATTGGAGAAGTTGCAGAAGTTGAGACCGATAATTATGGTCTTTCTCAAAAGGCTGAGATAAAGTTATTTATTAACGATCTTACTTTAGAAGAAGTTTTGATTATTAAGAACTTTAATCAGGAAATCACACAATAAGGTGTTGCGCCAGAAAAAACGGTTGAAATTAATTTAAATGAGGAAAGTGAAGAGGATGAGAGAAATAGAGAAAGCTAAGAAAATTAAGAGTATGATATTAATCATGGTGAGTTTAAATTGAAAAAACATTTAATAAATATTTTAATTTTAATCTTACTTTTAATCTGTCAGCTATCAATAGCCATTATTTTCCCATCTTTAAAACTAATTCCGGACTTTATATTGATTTTTATAGTTATCAGAGCAATAATTTTTGGAGCAAAGGATGCAATGATTTATGGAGCTGTTGGTGGTCTGTTACAGGATGTTTTTTTAGGTTCTTTTATTGGTTTTTTTACACCGGTAAAAACAGCAGTTGCTTTTTTAGCTGCCTTATTATCAGGTCGTTTTTTTCCAGAGAATTTATTAATTCCACCGCTGGGAGTTTTTATGGCAACAGTTGTTCACGAATTATTATACCTGCTGCTGAAGGAAAATTATCTCTTTACAGCTAATTATCTGCTTTTGATTAAGGAAGTAATTTTACCTCTTGCGGCCCTTAATGCCCTGATTACTTTTTTTGTTTATTTAATTTATTTTCTCTGGGGAAGGTGGGATCTAAGTGGACAGGCATAAAATATTGAAAATAATTATTCTTCTAATCTTCATTATTTTACTGTCCAGAGCCGCATTTCTACAGCTTGCACGTGGTGATTATTATTATGAGATTTCAGAAGGAAATAGAATTTCAGTAAGACCAATTAATGCTCCTAGAGGCAGAATTTATGATAGGCGGGGAGAAATTATTGTTTCCAACAGGCTTACCTATAATTTGTATTTGATGCCGAATGAAATCCCACCCGAAAGTACAGCTGCAGAAATTTTGACAGAACTTTCAAGTTTAAGTCACCTGTCAGAAACACGTCTGCTTTCTAATTATCAAAATGCAGAAGTGGATACAGATGTAGAGCCAATTCTTTTGGCTAGACATCTAAAAAAAGAAGATATGGTGATTATTGCTGAAAATAAAGATATACTGCCTGGATTATTAGTTAAAGAGTCTTCACTTAGAGACTATATTTATCCAGAAAAACTGGTGCATACCACCGGATATATTGGTGAGATTAATGAAAAAGAATTAATCACTTTTAATAAAAAAGGATATAATTATCGCGGCGGTGATTTTGTTGGTAAAACTGGTTTGGAAAAAGAATATGAGTTTTATTTAAAGGGTAAACGAGGAGCTGAACAGGTTGAAGTAAATAGTAGAGGAGAAAAAATAAAAACTATTGGAATTAAAAAGCCTGAGCCTGGTAATGATCTAATCTTAAATATTGATTTTTCAATGCAGATAGCTGTAGAAAGATTATTGGAAGAAAGTTTTAAAAATTTAAGAAAACTAGCCGCTGAAGACAAAGATAGATCAATGCCGACAGGTATTTCAGCTGTAGTTATGGATATAGATAGCGGAGGCATAATCAGCTGTGTTAGTTTACCTGATTATAATTTAAAATTATTTGCAAAAGGTATTAGCAGTATTGATTATCAGCAGTTGATTAATGATCCTCTTAAACCACTGCTTAACCGCAATACGATGACTGCTGTACCTCCTGGATCTATTTTTAAGCTTGTTACTGGCACTGCCGCGATGGAAGAACTGGGAGTAAAAGCAAACACAAGTTTTTATGACTCAAATGGAACATTTTATATTCCTAACTGGTCCGAACCTTTTCGAAACTGGAATCCTGTTGGAGAAGGAAAACTAGATTTTGTAAAAGCAATTGCAAGATCTAATAATATTGTTTTTTATGAACTTGGTTATGAATTATATAAAGAATATGGGGGAGGAATGCTGGCTAAATATGCAGAAAAATATGGACTGGGTAGTAAAACTGGTATAGATTTACCCTCAGAAAAAGGTGGATTAGTTCCGGATGAGGAATGGAAACAAAGTCAGTTAAACCAGAGCTGGTATCCAGGGGATTCAGTCAATTTATCAATCGGACAGGGTAGTTTATTGACCACCCCGGTACAGATTGTATCTTTAATTTCTGCTGTAGCTGCTGAAGGTATAGCCTATGAACCACAGCTTGTCAGAGAAATAAAAAATTCAAAAGGGAAGACTGTTAAAAGATTTAATCCGGAAATTAATATCGATTTACGAGATGAAATTGACAGTAGAGTTTTTGAAGCTTTAAAACAGGGGATGTATGATGTTGTTAATAAAAATTATGGTACTGCATCCAGACATTTTAATGATTTTCCTCTGTCAGTAGCTGGTAAAACTGGTACTGCTCAGACCAGTGGTTCCAACCACGCCTGGTTTGGAGGTTTTGCGCCCTACGATGACCCTCAAATTGCTGTTGTAGTTTTCATAGAAAATGGAGGTTCCAGTGCTTATTCAGTGCCAATAGCTAAAGAAATTATGGAATATTATTTTGGATTTAAAAATCATAATAATGGCAATAAAAAATTATACTATTATAATAAAGAAAGTTATAAAAAAAATGAGTAAATATAGTCCAGCAGCTCAATTTGAATTTACTGGTTTGCTAAGTGTTTTAATCAAGAAAAGCAGGTATTTTAAATTTATTAAAGAATATATTAAAAAGTGTAGTAAAGAGGAGAGATCTTATGGCTTCTGTTTTTTCATTTCAGGCAGTTTCAGATGGGATAGTAATGAACTTTCGTGAGGGCAGTTCTTTTGGCAGCATTAAAAAATCTGTCAGCCTCCATGCTGCCGAAGCTTCTGACTTTTTTACAGGTGTTAACCTGTATTTAAACTTAAGTGGATTGGAATTAGCATACGAGCAGATGGAAGAATTAATGGAGATAGTAAAAAACTATAATCAAGTAAATAAAATATACTTTACAGCCCGAAAAATCAAAAATGAAGAAAAGAATGAAGAAAGTTACTCAGATGCTGTGATAATTAATAGAACTCTACGCTCAGGTCAGAGAGTTAAACATCAGGCAAATATTGTAATAGTAGGGGATGTAAACCCTGGTGCTGAAGTTATAGCAGGTGGCGATATTATTGTTTTTGGGAGGTTAAGAGGTGTTGTACATGCAGGTGCTGGTGGCAGCAAAGAGTCACAGGTGGCTGCCCTAAAGCTTAACCCGACTCAACTGCGGATTGCTTCTTTGATTGCCAGATCACCAGATGATAGTGATAGTTCAAAACTGCAGGCAGAAAGAGCATATATAGAAGATGATCAGATTATGGTAGCGAAAATTTAGTATAAATTCAGGGGGGATTAAACTTGGCAGGTAAAACAATTGTTATTACTTCAGGTAAAGGTGGAGTAGGTAAAACTACTTCTTCAGCTAATATTGGTACTGCACTGGCAATGCATGGTAATAAAGTATGTTTAATTGATGCTGATATTGGTTTGAGAAATTTGGATGTTGTGATGGGTTTAGAAAATAGAATAGTTTATGATATTGTGGATGTAGTCGAAAATAACTGCAGGCTTGAGCAGGCAATGATCAGAGATAAGCGTTATGATGGTTTATATCTTTTGCCGGCAGCTCAAACAAGAGATAAAACTTCAGTAACACCTTTTCAGATGAAAGAACTTATTGAAGATTTAAAAGTAGAAATGGATTATATTATTGTAGACTCACCGGCTGGAATTGAACAGGGCTTTAAAAATGCAATTGCTGGAGCAGATAAAGCTATCATTATTACCACTCCAGAAATATCTGCTGTCCGAGATGCTGATAGAATTATTGGTTTACTGGAAGCAGAAGGACTGCGTGATCCAGAAGTTATCATCAATAGGATTAGAGCAGATATGGTTGAACGTGGAGATATGATGGGTATTGATGATATGATTGAAATACTTGCTATTGATTTAATTGGAATTGTACCAGAAGATGAAGGTATTGTAGTTTCTACCAATAAGGGTGAACCTATTGCTTTAAATGATAGAGCTAAAGCAGGACAGGCATATCGTAATATTGCCCGCAGAATTATGGGTGAAGATTTGGAGATGATGCCGTTAGAAAAAGACAATTTTATAAGTCGATTTAAAAAATTGGTTGGTTTATCTTAATATAAGGGGGGGAGTAAAATCGATATTTTAAAGTGGCTCGGTTTAAAAAGTGATGATAATAAGAAAAGTAAGAGTGTAGCAAAGGAAAGATTACAATTTGTACTTGTTCAGGACAGAGTAAAATTAACTCCTGATGAAATGGATTCAATGCGTGATGAATTAATAGAGGTCCTAAGTAAATATATAGATGTTGATTCTCAAAAAATTGAAATGGATGTTAAGCGTGAAGATGATATGACAGCCCTGGTTGCGAATTTCCCCCTCAAGGGTTCAAAATAGAGGGGTTGCGCCATTATGAACTGGAACAACAAATTTCTGCGATATTTAAATTTTAATGTACCACTTGCTGTAATACTGCTAATTATTATTGGCTTTTTCAGCATCAGTTCTGCTGTTGAGATTAATCAGGCAGACAATGGTGCTTTAATATTTCTACAAAAACAGGCAGTCTCGGTTGTACTGGGGCTTCTGGTGATTTTTATTCTGCAGGCTTTTGATTACAAGATTTTTAAAGAATATGCAGCTGTAATTTATATTTTAATGCTGATGCTGTTGACTGCAACGCTGTTTTTTGGACGGGGTGTTTCCGGAGGAGCACACTGGCTAAGTATAGGTGCTTTTAATTTTCAGACTTCAGAATTATCAAAAATTATGTTGATCTTAGTTCTAGCAGCTGTGATTGATAATAATTCTGATGATATGGGCTATTTAAAGGGGATGTTTTTACCTTCAATTACCGCTTTTGTTCCTTTTGCTCTAGTAATTTTGCAGAATGATTTGGGAACAGCCCTGGTTTTATTTTTTATTTATTTAGTTATGCTTTTTGCTGGTGGTGGAAATTTCAAGTTTATGGCCGTGTTTTTTGGTGGTGGTTTCTTGTTGGTTGTGTTAATTATTACTGCTCATGTAATGCTGAAGACTCCACTTCCCTTTTTAAAAGAATATCAGCTGAATAGATTGATTGTATTTATAAATCCCAATATTGATCCTCACGGCAGCGGTTATAACATTATTCAATCGATAATTGCTCTGGGCTCAGGTAGATTGTTTGGTAAAGGACTTTTTGCAGGCACCCAAAATCAGCTCAACTTTTTACCGGAAAAGCATACTGATTTTATTTTTTCAGTAATTGGCGAAGAGTTTGGTTTTATTGGCTCAGCAGTAGTAATAATATTATTTCTATTTTTACTATGGCAGTTTTTAAATATTGCAGAAAATGCAAGAGACCGCTACGGTTATTTGGTTGTGATAGGTGTCACGGCAATGTTTTTATTTCATATCCTGGAAAATATAGGTATGACGATGGGAATCATGCCGATTACCGGTATTCCACTGCCCTTTATTAGTTATGGTGGTACATTTATGTTGACTTCGCTGACTGCAGTTGCAGTAGTAATTAATATAAACTTAAGAAAAAATAAATTAATGTTTTAAACTATGAGGTGGTTTTTTGCAGTGTAAGAAAAAAATTATAGAAAATTTATATAAAATATCCAATCCGGAGCGATATACTGGTAATGAATGGAATTCGATAAATAAAGAATGGACTCCGGAAAGAATGAAGGTGGCCCTTGCTTTTCCTGATGTGTATGAGATTGGAATGTCTCATCTGGGTCTTAAAATTTTATATCACTTAATAAACAGAGAAGAAAATATGCTGGCAGAAAGAGTATATGCTCCCTGGCAGGATATGGAGGATTTAATGAAAGAAGAGGAGATTCCATTATATACTCTGGAATCTTATCATGAAATTAAAGATTTTGATATTTTAGGTTTTACTCTGCAGTATGAAATGAGTTACACCAATATTTTAAATATGCTCGATTTGAGCGGCCTTTCTATTTATGCTTCAGAGCGTGAGGAAGATGATCCACTGATAATTGCCGGCGGATCTATAGTTTTTAATTCTGAGCCGATAGCAGATTTTATTGATTTATTTTTTGTGGGAGAAGCTGAATCTCTGATTATTGAACTTTTAAATGAATATAAAAGATTAAAGGCTGAAGGATTTACAAAAGCTGAAATTTTAAAGAAACTAAATAAAATGCCGGGGATCTATGTTCCGTCTCTCTATAGTGAAGAATATGGAGACAGCGGTGAGATCTTAGCTTTAAATTCAGCTGCAGGTGAAAAAGAAAGAGTTAAAAAGCAGCTTGTTCAGAATTTAGATCAGGCCTTTTATCCAACAGATTTTATTGTCCCCTACCGGGATACAGTCCACGAAAGAGTTGTTTTAGAAATTTCTCGAGGCTGTACCCGCAGCTGCAGATTTTGTGCAGCCGGTATGGCCTATAGACCTGTTAGAGAAAGAAGTGTTGGGCGCCTGATGGAGCTTGCCGAAAAGGCCTTAAAGTCAACAGGTTATGACGAAATCTCATTAACCTCTTTAAGTACAGTTGATTATTCTGAAGCCAGGAAGTTGGTACAGCAGATGACCGAAAGATTTACGGAAAAAAAGATAAGTGTATCATTGTCTTCACTCCGGGTTGATCAATTTTCAGTAGAATTAGCTGAAGAAGTGCATAAAGTTCGAAAAACGGGTTTGACTTTTGCTCCAGAAGCAGGAACTCAGCGGTTAAGAGATGTGATTAATAAAAATATCAGTGAAGAAGATATTTACAGTGCGGCCCGTTCAGCTTTTGAAAATGGCTGGTCTAAAATTAAATTATATTTTATGATTGGACTGCCAACTGAAACTATGGAAGATGTCAGAGGAATTGCAGAGATGGCTCAAAAGATCAGGAATATTGGCCAGGAAGTTCGCCGAAATACTAAAAAACGAATGCGGCGAATTGAAGTTTCGGTCAGTGTATCAACCTTTGTTCCCAAGGTTTTTACTCCTTTTCAGTGGCATCAGATGGATGATATAGAAACAATTATTAAAAAACATGATTATTTAAGGGCTAATATTAAGGGCAGAAGTTTTTCTTTCAGCTGGAATGATCCGGAACTTTCACGTCTGGAGGGAGTGCTTGCCAGAGGAGATAGAAGGCTTTCAGATGTAATTGCATCTGCCTGGGAAAAAGGAAGCCGTTTTGAAGGCTGGTATGAGTGCTTTGAGCCCAGAATCTGGGGAGAAGCTTTTAGAGAAAACGAGATAGAGCCGGAAGAATATCTTAGGGAAAGAGGAAAAGATGAAATTTTTTCCTGGGAAAAAATTGATATTGGAATTCCAAAGTCTTTCTTATTAAGAGAATATAAAAACGCAGAGCAGGAAATTTTAATAGATGACTGTAGATTTGCTGAGTGTCACGGCTGTTCAATTTGCGGTAATTTTGAAGTTGACCTGGAATTAGTGGGTGAGAGCAGAGATGAATTACAGAATTAAATTTGCTAAATTAGAAGATTTAATGTATATTTCACACTTAGAAGTTATTAAAACTTTAAGACGAATTATCAGGAGAGCAGAACTGCCGGCATCCTTTTCTCAGGGATATAATCCGAGAATTAATCTTGCTATTGGACCACCACTTGCTGTTGGTCTAATTAGTAAGGGGGAATATTTCGATCTGGAATTAGAATCAGAAATGGATCCAGATAAATTGATTGCCGATTTGAATTCTGTCTCCCCAGAGCATTTAAAATTTTTAAAAGCGGTGGCAGTACCGGATGATATTAGATCGCTCTCATCTTTAGTTGATACTGCTATCTATACAATTAATTTTGATTATACTGAAAGCAAAAGTTTAGAGGAAGAAAAAGAAATGTTGAAGAAATTTATGGATCAAAAAGAGATAATGGTCATTAGACATCGCAGGAAAAAATCAGACAGAAAAATAGATTTAAAGAAAAAAATATTTTCTGCAGAAATAACAGATAAAAACAAATGGAAATTTGCAGTTGTTACAGGGAGCAGGGGGAATGTAAGACCGGAAGAACTTAACAGATCTCTAAGAGAAAAGTATCCAGAAATCAAAGATTTTTCTCCTCTGCAGGTTATTAGAGAGGGGATTTTTGTTAGAGATGGAGAAAAATTCAACCCTCCCTATGCAGAAAAATTCATCGGGAGTTGAAATAGATGAGCAGACAAATAATAATTAATTCGGAATATAGAGAAAGAAGAGCAGCTTTATTAAATAATAATTCTTTGGAAGACTTATTTTTTGAAAGAGATACTTATCATAAGAGTGCAGGTAATGTTTATCGGGGTAGAGTGCAGGATGTACTGCCGGGAATGCAGGCAGCCTTTGTTGATATTGGAATTTCCCGTAATGCTTTTATTCATTTAAATGATTTATATCCAATTTTAAGTAATGAGCAGAAAAAGAAGTTGAGTCAAAAAGATTTGAATGTTAAACATGTATTACAGCCAGGACAGTGGTTGATGGTCCAGGTTGTTAAAGAGCCAATGGGATCAAAGGGAGCAAAGGTTACCTGTAAGATTTCTATTCCAGGTAGATTTTTTGTTTACATCCCTTCTGATAATAAGATTGGTATTTCACGTAGAATTAATAATGATGGTGAGCGGGGACGTTTAAAATCGATTGCCCAGGATTTAAAAGATGGCAAAGAAGGTTTAATAATAAGAACAAATGCCCGTGATGAAAGCTATACAAAGCTGCAAAATGATTACAATTTTTTATCGGGAACATGGAAGCGAATTCGTAACGATTTTTTCCAAAAAAATGATATAGATATTTTATATCAGGAAGAAGATTTACTTAAAAATTTAATCAGAGATTATTTAGATGAAAATATTGATCGAGTAGTTGTGGATGACAAAAAGGACTATCAGCGTTTAATTGATCTGACTTCAGTTTTTGCACCGGATCTAAAAAATAGAATTGCACTTTATCAGCGCAATATTCCTATTCTGGCAGCATATAATATAGAAAAAGAAATTGAAAGTCTGCTGCAGCGTAAGGTATGGCTTAAATCTGGTGGTTATTTGGTCATTGATCAGACAGAGGCTTTAGTGTCTATTGATATTAACACCGGTAAATTTACAGGTAAAAAGAACCTGCAGGACACAATAGTCAAGACTAATAAAGAAGCTGTAGCTGAAATCGCGAGGCAGATAAAATTAAGAGATATCGGTGGGATTATAATTATTGACTTTATAGATATGAGTAATCAATCTGATCAGCAGTCAGTTACTGATTTACTGGCCAATGAGCTTGCAAAAGATAGGACTAAAACCTCTATTTTAGGTTTTACTCAGCTTGGTCTTCTGGAGATGACCCGCAAAAAGGTCAGAGAAGGTTTTGGCTCTCTAATGCAGAAGGACTGTCCAGTTTGTGGAGGAACCGGAAAGGTTTTATCAGAGTCTACAGTAGCGATGAAGGTGATTCGTAAAATTGATGAGATAACAAGTAGAAAGAAATATCCTGCTGTATCTCTAGAACTGCATCCAGAAGTGGCAGCAGTCTTAATTGGAGCTGGTGGAGAAAAGCTGCAGGAGCTGGAAGACAAGTTTGGAATTGATATTTTCATTAGCGGCAATGCAGAACTTAAGTATGAGGATATGATAATTGAAAAGGGCAGTAAAGAGGATCTGCAGCCGGAAATTTTGGATTTAGATGCAGGTGATAGAATTACAGTTAAAATTGAAGATCAGCATGCCAGTAACGAAGAGGCAGGAATAGCAAGAATAGATGGCTATATTATTATTGTTAATGGTGCAGGGAATATGGTTGATAATGAGGTTGAGATTGTTATTGATGATATGCATCGAACATACGCTAGAGCACATCTAGCATGATGCTTATAAAAACTTAAATCTTTTTTAAATAGCACATAGATTGGAAGCTTAGATGAAAGCTAATTCATTTCGGTCAATTCCTTGACTATAGAGCTGATATATGCTAGAATTTATATTTGGAGTTATTTATCCAGCCTTCATTTTGAAGGTGCCAAAACCGCACGGTACAGGTAGTAAAATCTCTTGCAATAAAGGGTGCCTCATCCGGCGAGTCTGAGGTAAGGGAGGTGTAACATATAATGTACGCTATTATTAAAACTGGCGGTAAACAGTACCGCGTTGAAGAAGGTCAAATAATTAAAATTGAAAAGCTTTCTGCTGAGGAAGGCGAAAACGTAGAATTTGATCAGATTTTAGCTGTATCTGATGATAATGGGTTTAAAGCAGGTTCTCCAATGGTTGAAGGAGCTTCTGCAAAGGGAAAGGTAATCGAACAGGGTAAGAATAAAAAGATTGTCGTTTTTAAATATAAGCCAAAGATCAGATATCGCAAGAAAACCGGTCACAGACAGCCTTACACTAGAGTTTTAATCGAAGACATAAATGCTTAATTTTATATATAATCGAAATAAGCAGTAATATTAGCTCTTTAGATTTAGAGCTGGTATTCAACTTTTAAATATTTAAAAATTTATTTTCTAAGGGGGTGGAGTTAAATGTCCCAGAAGAAGGGTGTTGGTAGTTCCCGGAATGGTCGTGATAGTGAATCGAATCGGCTGGGTGTTAAGGAATTTGACGGTGAATTTGTATCAGCTGGCAGTATTTTAGTACGTCAGAGAGGTACTAAGTTTAAGCCGGGTTTAAATGTTGGCCGTGGAAATGATGATACTTTATTCTCCAAGGTTGACGGTTATGTTAAATTTGAAAGAAAAGGTAGAAAGAATCGTCAAATCAGTGTGTATACAGAAGATCAGGTAGCAGCTATTGCTAACTAATATTATTGTATAATATCCCTCAGTGCTTTAGGTGCTGAGGGTTTTTTTAGTAGTTAATAAATTACAATT
>Ga0209300_1000422_pt1 | contig 22483 bp, 36 predicted proteins | sample Shrwel_input2_RT_FD_187535 | JGI IMG/M metagenome (GOLD analysis project Ga0209300, IMG submission 187535) | Subsurface microbial communities from deep shales in Ohio, USA - Utica-3 well 1 S input2 RT (SPAdes) (version 2) ... | reverse complement strand
TAACGAATTAACGAATTAACGAATTAACGCAATAACGCAATAACGCAAGGAGTCGCCGACATGGCCGCACCCAGCAAGAAGCCCGGCAGCAAGGGGCTTCCTCCTCAGCCGACGCAGACCGCCCACGTGGTGGGAAACCACACCAGCAAACCTGAGGCCGGCGCCACGGTGCCCTGTAACTTCCGGGTAGACCCCGAGTTCAAGAAGCGCCTGAAGACATTCGCCGCGACACATGACATGAGCATGGTTGAGGTGTTCGAGACGGCAGTGAACGAGTACATGGAGCGCAAGGGCGGGGCCTGAAGTGTGCCGAATCACTCGTTTTTCAAAAAATCATAAAATCACGTTTTGACGATTTCACAAAATCGCGCTATGGTGAAGCCATGACAACAGCACGGCGAGACACCCAACCCATGACACTGAAGAAGCCGGTTACCGAGCGCGCCCTGATGGCCAGGCTGAATCGCCGGCTGAAGAAGGACGGAAGGAAGGTCCATAAGACACCGCCGAGTGCTCAGCAAGAGCTTGGCACCTGGCATGTCGTCAATATGGAGCAAGGCACGATCGCCGATCACGGCATCGAGGACCTGGAGAAGTTTGCAAGAGAGGAAGGAGTCTTGAAGCCGTTCGAAGCCCTAGAGGGCTGAACGAAAAAGGCCCCGCGACGGGTGGAGCCGTCCGGAGCCATGACACCGCGCCAAACCTTGGGAGGAAGCGCAATGCATGTACATGATAAGCCCCGCCGTGTGCGCGTGGGAACCCTGACCCGCCGACAGCTGGCCGCCCTGGTCGAGGTGCTGACCCCGTACAGCGCTGAGCCCGTCACCGCCCCCGTCATGGAGCTGGCTACCCGGCTGGCCCGCGTCGAGACCGCCAACGCCAGCATGGAGGCCGCCCAATGAAACGCCTGTCACGTGAAGCCCAGGAACGCCTCGACGACGCCTATGATGCTTTGCGGCTCGAGCTGGCCGGCGGGCCGAAGGCTGAGCAGACGCTGAAGCGCCGGGAATCCACTGAAACCAGCATCAAGAGGGCGGCCTGATGAAAACCACGATCACCTTCGACAGCAGCTTGATCGCGGATCCTGAGCAGCGCGAGAGCGTTGAGGAGTCGCCGGGATTCGAGCTGGCCCCGTTCCTGCGCGCGCTGGCTGACGAGTGCGACCGTAGCGCTGACCTGCCGGCGTCGAGGGCGCTTCGTCTCGATAGTGGCTCTATCGTCGGCGAGGTGGCTACGGATCGCATGTGGGGCGACCAGGACGAGCTAGTATTCCTGACCACGCAGGACGTGATCGCCAAGACAGGTTTGTCCAGCACCACGCTTCAGCGCCGCCGGCAGGATGACCCTGCCTTCCCCCAGCCTGTGGTGTTGAGCCGTGTCGCCGGCCGGGCGCGAAGCATCCGCTGGATCAAGTCGGAGATAGAGGTCTGGATGCGGCAGCAGGCGATGTGTCGCCTGGAAGCCGAGGAGGGCATCGAGGCATGAACACTCATGGAAGTGCTGAGCGTCCGCCCGTCGCGCCTCTGGAGGCCTACCGCCAAAGGGCAGAGTCTCGCCCCCTGCGTTCCAAGCGAGCGTTGCGGGACATGCTGCGAGCCGCGGATAGGGTCCGGGCTGCTGGATTCCGCCAGACAGAGGAGGGCGCCTGATGGGCGATGTTGTCAACCTGAAGCGGCAAGATAGGACCATCGCCTTCCGGTACGACCAGGGCGACATCTGCGCTGCGCTGCGACTGGCGTTAGATCACCCCAAAGTGGCCGATGACTTGGAAGAGGCATTTGCCGAGCTTCTGTTCGGGGCCGATGATCTCGAGTACGACGCGGATTTTGCACGAGAGATGCTGTTCAAGATCCTCGAGGTGGCCAGCGACACGGCGCCCGCAGCGTCCAACCCGGAGGTGTGATCCATGATCGAGCAACGCGACTTCGACGAGGCCGAGCGCATGCTGGCTGACGGGCGGGGCAGACACAGTGAGGCGTTCCATGAGGGCCGATGCTATGCCATGGCCTGGTGCCTGGCCGGCAAGCCCGCGCCGACGCCTGAGCGCAACCGGGAGACGGCCTGTCCCTATGAGCGCGGGACGGCTGAATGCGACGCATGGAACAGCGGCTGGCATGCCAGCCACCGGCTGGCCGTCAATCTGCGCATCGTGGCGGCGCCCGGCGTGATCCACGAGTTCCCGCTCGACCAGGGCGGGTCTGTAGTGGTCAGGGAGCCCGAGCTGGGCGCCTACGCTTGGGAGGTGGTCGACGAAGACGGCGAGACGCTGCGCGAGGCCGGCGGCTATCCGTCGCTGGCAACGGTGCTGCGTGACGCCCTGGAGGAGGTTGTGGCGCCGCGGCCATCGCTGGAGCCAGCCCCTGCTGCCAACGATGGACGACTGAGCGCCGAGTTCGGGCGCTATGGTCCCACGGAGGAAACCTGCGCCTGGCTGCCCAGGGAGGCCGCCGAGTTCGTGGCCCTGGTGAAGACTGGTCGTGTCGCGGATCCACAGAAAGCGGCCCTGGCATGGCTGATGATGCGCCATGGCGAGGTGCTGATTTACGATCCTCCTGGCCTAGACCGGGACGACTCGCCCACGGTCGTTTATCGGCACATTGCTGAGCTGAGGGCTGCCGGCGCTGAGGTGGTGATCGACGTGGAAGAGGCGCAGTCCCGCGCCTTGATGTTCCGCGCGAACATCGAGAACGACTGAGGGCCTATGTCATGGCTGACCAACGCACCACGATCAATGCCTGGCTGATCGAACATGGCTACCTGACGTCCCTCGAGGAGCTGGCCGATGGCGAGCCGCTGGCCAGCGTCGCCGAGGCGGTGCGAGAGATCATCGAGAGCGAGGCGCCAGAGCTGGCCACCGCGGACGCGCCGTGGCTGGAGGTGGCCACCGGCTTCGCCGCGACTGGGGAGGTCTCGCCAAAAGAAGCGCCTGACGCAAAGGAGCGCGCCATGCCGACAATGAAAACGAGCTCGCAGCTGGATCGGGATTTGCTGCGCGACGCCCACACCGACCTCGAGGCGGTGCGCGATATGCTCCGCGAGGGCGATACCGAGCTGGCTCGCAAGGGGGTGGGTAGCCTGCTGGGCCGGATCGAGGCGCGTCAGTCGGACTGGCGCAACCAGCGTCTGGGTGACTGGGAGTACCGCTACGACATGGAGGCCGCGGCGGTTCTCTTCGAGAGTGCCGACGGCTACCGGGGGCGGTACCAGTTCGATGATGAATGGCTGTGGTTCCAGTGCCCTGGTGACAATGAGCCGCTTCAGCGTGGGTGTCGCGAGATGCGCGAGCCCGTCGAGGTGTTGAATAGGGCGGAGGAGTTGCGCCAGGAGCATCTTCAGGAGGAGGCAGCCCACCGGCGTCTGTCCGGCGAGTAGCCCGGAAATGAGAAGGGGGAGCCGCCGAAGCGACTCCCCCATCCCACCAAGGGCGCTCCCCTTCACCAAGGGAGCATCCTCACGATACCTCGCGCTCAAGGCCTGGTCGGGCGTGTTTTCCCACCATGAACGAAGAGAGGGCAGGCGCCGCAGCGTCTGCCCTCTTTGCTTCCAAGGATGAAACACCCACCCGGCGACGTGAGGAAGGAGAGACCTCCCGGATGGGCAGATTCACGATAGCGAGCCTCCCCGACTCGCCGAACGCCACTTTTCCGACTGCGCGCCCGAAATTTCACGCTGTCGGGGTGGTGGAAGTGGTAAGCTAATCAAGTGATCGGTTGATAGCGCCACATTTAAAGGGTTATTCCCGCATGTGTTCACACTTCTCCCAAGAGCGTGAACACCATTGGCGCCGCCTCACCCATGGCCACCATCGATCTCCACAGAGCCACCACGACAACGAGGGCATCATGCGAACCAGCCAAGCCCCGCGCCTCACTCCGCGTCGCGTCGAGACCCTGCCCGCCAAGGACAAGCCCTACCGCGTGCCCGACACCGGCGCGCCGGCCCCTGGCCTGATGCTGGTGATCTACCCCAGTGGTCACCGTGCGTGGCTGTCGCGGCTGACGATCGCCGCCGGCCACCTGCCGCCGGCCGCACCCGGTGAGCCGTTGCGCCGCCGCCCTGGTCGTCGCGTCGACGTCCAGATAGGCCCCTGGCCAGCCTGGAACCTCGACGCCGCCCGGGAGCGTCATCGCGAGAACGTCGCCGCGGCCGCGCGTGGCCACGATCCTCGCCACCTGGTGGCCGCCAGTGAGGTGGTGCCGCTGTTCGGCGAGCTGATGCGCCGCTGGCTGGCTCACCTGGAGCGCATGGACGAGCTGGCCACGTCGACTCAGGCCGCCCATCGCCAGCGCTGGCAGGCCTACCTGTCGCGCCTCGACGGCGTGCCGGTCGACCAGCTGACGCGACAGCATATCGCCCCGGAGCTGACCCGCGCCGCCGAGCGCTCGGCGGTACAGGCCCGCGCCACGCTGTCGACGCTGCGCAGCGCCCTAGAGTGGGGGCACGGCCAGGGCTGGGTTGCCGAAAACCCGGCCAGCGGCATGCGGCCGGCCACCTATGGCGGCAAGCCAGGCCGGGCACGTGACGTGGCGTTGAGCCTCGAGGAGCTGCGCGAGGTGTGGGTCGCCCTGGACGCCGGGCGTCTGTCGACGGCCACCGTCGACGCCATTCGGCTGCTGATCCTGACCGGGGCACGCCGCGCCGAGGTCGCCGGCATGGCCGTCGAGGAGCTGGATCTCGACCGGGGAGAGTGGCGGCTGCCGGCTGAGCGCACGAAGACGAAGGAGGGAAGGGTGGTCTACTTGTGCGAGGAGGCGGTAGCGCTGCTGCGCGCCCGGCTGGCCGCCATCGGCGCCGCCTCAGGGCCGGTATTCCGTGCCGGGACCGGCGACAAGGCGTTGACGCCGGCGAGCCTGAGCCGTGCCGTCCAGCGTCTTCAGCGGCAGCCGGACCGACAGGGCAAGGGCGGGGGCGCGCTGGCCACTCTCGGCCAAGCCAAGCCGTTCACCGTCCACGACCTGCGCCGCACCTGCGCGACGCTATGGGGCGAGCATCTGGCCGCGCCGCCGCATGTCATCGAGCGCCTGCTGGGCCATGCCCCGGCCAACGCCCTGGAGGCCGTCTATCAGCGGCAGCGGTATCACGACGAGCAACGCGCCCTGGTTGCCCGCTGGGGCGCTCTGGTGCGCGACCACGTGGCCAGCGATCCCGGCGCCGCGGTGGTGCCGTTCCGGCGCGACGCCACTGCCTGATTCCACCTGTCACACCGCAATACCGAGAGCCGCCCATCGAGGCGGCTTTCTTGTGCGCACGAACCCGGAAAAACGGCCGAATCGACCATGAGGCAGCCAGGTAACGTCTAGGCGTGCTCTAGAGACAAGCCGAGCACATCGAGAGGGCAAAGGAAGGGCCGGAGTGCGTCAACACGTCCGGCCCGGGTGTTCCTCAACTGAGAGCCGGCACGCCCTGCCAGGCGTGTCACCGACGAAAGCCGGCGAGATAGCGAACCATCCCGGGCCAGGCGCTGAGCCTAGCCGCAACAGGATACCAGCGCTGTCGTCGCCGGCACAGCCGGAGACGGAACCTATGCAGAATGCAGCATCGCAGATCACCCCCGAGTACCTGCCAGACGGCGACGCGGCCCGCCTGATTGGCGTTTCGGCCGCCACCCTCAGGAACTCCCGTTCGCGCGGGACGTTGCTGGGCCATGAAGCGCCGCAGTGGGTAAAGCTGGGTCGCAAGGTGCGCTATCGCCGTCGCGACCTGCTGGAGTGGGTCGAGCGTAACGCGGTCGAGTGCCGCGCCGCCCAGAGCTAGGGGGTGCGTCATGACCGTTTCAATGGATCGAGTCCTGTCCGCTGCCGAACAGGACGACGCCCGCGTGCGCCCGCCGCTGAAGATCGAGATGGCCTTGGGTTTGCTGCTCGAGGCGTACCACGAGCAGCGCTATGTGTGCGCCCTGGACGCGCTGCGTGACCACGGAGACACCTGCTGGCACAGCTCGGTCGCCGAGCTGCGTGAGAAGGGCCTGGAGTTCGTCCAGCGCGATCACCCGCATGTGCATCGCCACGGCGGCCGAGCGCTGTACCAGGACTATCGCCTGGCGGCGGGGAGTGTCGAAAAGGCCGAGATCATGCTGGCGATCTACCGGGCGGGACGCCGCGGAATCAACCGGGCTGACGTTGAGGACGCGTGCGCCTGAATCAGGGAAGTGGCTGCCTGCCGGCGATTTTTTCGCTGGGTTCGCCCGGGCAGCCCAATCGCGACGTCGAAATGTGTCACAATGGTGAGAGTCGGGCCGGGAGAGGCCCTAGAAAAGCGAAACCCCGGAATCCTCGAAAGCTTTGGCGGGCCGAGAGGATCCGGGGCTACAGACGCCGCGGAGGGCGTGAATCTGTATGCCCAGTATAACCCAACTGGCGGGGGATGACACCTGCCGTGGGCATGGGGTGCGCACATGAGCGCGACAAGCCCCGTCCCAGCACAGCTAGACCTCATCACAGAGCCGCAGCACTACCACGACGCCCAGCGCTGGGGGTGGTTCTCCGTCCTGTCGCGACAGCGACCCGACGGCGGCCGGCTGCGACAGAGCTCCTACCCGCTGAGCTACCTGCCTGACGTCACCGCCGCAGCGCCGCGCGATCGTGACACCTACATCAGCCAGGGCGAGTTCAAAAGACCGAATCGCCGCGTGCTCAATCTGACGCGCATCGGGCTGATGTTCTTGGACATCGATCCCGTCGATGGCCACCACCTTGACCCCGACCAGTGGGCGATGCGGCTGCTGATGGCGTGTAAGGATGAAGGCATCCCGGCGCCCAGCCTGATCGTGTTCAGCGGCCGCGGCTACCACCTCAAGTGGCTGCTGCAGAACCCGGTACCGCGCCAGGCCCTGCCCCGCTGGAATCTTGCCCAGCGTAACCTCGTCGAGAGATTCGCCCATCTCGGCGCCGACGCCAACGCCAAGGATGCCAGCCGCGTGCTGCGCCTCGAGGGCACGGTAAACACCAGGACGGGCGAGAACTGCCGCGTGGTCTGGCTCGACCGGGATACTGTCGCCGGGGAGCCGGTGCGGCACGATTTCGACAGCCTGTTTGACGAGCTGGTCGACATGCCCCGTGAGGAGCTCAGGGAGACGCTTCAGAAGCGCGCGAAGGACGGCCCCAAGGGCAACCCCTTCCAGATGGTCAAGGGCGGCAAGTACGGCCTGAGGCGCTTCTCGCAGCGCACTCTCGCGTGGGATCGCCTCGAGGACCTGCGCAAGCTGGCCGAGCTGCGTGCCGACAGCATTGAAGGCTCGAGGATGCTCTTCCTCCACTGGTGCCTGAACTTCATGGCTCTGGCCGAGCCGATCAAGGCGAACCATCTCCACTACGAGGCCAGGACGCTCGCCGCCGAGCTGGCTCCGGGCTGGTCGTATCACGACTGCGACCTCAGCACGCAGTTCGCGAAAGCCAAGGCCCACGCCCGCGGCGAGACCATCGAGTTCAACGGGCAGAAGTACAGCCCGCTCTACACGCCTCGCAACCAGACGCTGATCGATACGTTCCAGATCACCGCAGATGAGGAGAGGCAGCTCAAGACGATCATCAGCAAAGCTGAGGCTGCCCGGAGGCACGCCGAGCGCGAGCGAGAGCGTCGTCGCAAGGCAGGGGCCGTCGATCGAGGGGAGTATCTGTCACAGGCGGAACAGCGGCGCGAAGAGGCCAAGAGGCTGCGTGCTGAAGGGAAGACGCAGATCGAGATAGCGAAACTCATGGGGGTCTCGGAAAGGTCCGTCAGGAGCTACCTCAAGTAACCGGCAAGGTCCGTGCGTATTACTTGTGGCGTAGCCTAACAGGGGATAGGACACCGTACCCAGGTCCGTCCGTATTACTGGGGTGCGGATAATCCGCACTGGGGCTCACGCGCGCGTGGCTACCATCTCGTCATCGATCGCGACTGACCTGGAGATGTTATGCCCGCCTCGATTTCCTCCGATGCCTCATCACCGTCCTCTGCCGGGATTGCTGCACACAACCGTGCGGTCGGCGCCCGGGTCCGAGAGGCCCGGCAGCTCGCTGGTCTCAATCAGGCTGATCTTTGCCGCGCCATCGGCATCGGTCGCGATGTCCTGGCCCGCGTGGAGTCCGGCACCGACATGGAAGGTGGTGCCGCGCCCTGGATGCTCCAGCGGATCGCCGTCGTCTGCTGCGTCAAAGCCGATTTCCTGCTGGGCCTCACTGAAGAGTCCGAGCCCGACGAGCCGGGTCCGACCTGGAAGGAGATGGCCTGGCTGTCTCACCAGCGTGCGTGTCGGGAGAGAGAGCGGCACGTCGAGGACCTGGTCGTTCGTGATGCCCATCTCGCCGAGTTCCGCGAGCTCGCTGCCGAGGTCGACGCCGGGATTGATGCTGTCCAGATCGCCCTGGAGCGCGTGGCCGAGCTGAACCCCGACGAGTGGGAAGACCTCCGGGCCGGTGCTCGCTTGGTCAGCACCATCGATTCTCTGCGCTCCTCAGTCGGTGTGCTCAGCCGCCGCTCCAGCGTCTACGTCGACCGCCAGGTGATCGATGCTGCACCGGAGACGTTGCTCGACCTCGAGATTGCCGCCGCCTGACCACTGCCCAGTGGTAGACCCCGCCCGGGTCTGCCACTCGCCGCCGAGACCACCACTCCAGCCTGCTCCCAGCCCCGCCTTCGTGCGGGGCTTCGTGTTTCTGGCCCTTTCCTTTTCCGGTGGCGGAAAACTGGCCGCTGGGCCCGATTTCGCAGGCTGCATCATGGCTCGTACCAAGGCGACCAAAAGCCGCCAAAGGCCACTAACGGAGCCGCTATCGATATGGCGAAGAATCACGAGCGAGCCGAGCGTCGGCGCCAGATATTGGCATCAGCGTATGGACTGGACCCCGACTTGATCCTGCTCAACACGGCCGAGGCGGGCGATGTCCTGAGTGTTTCGAGTGGGTTGATGAAAAGTGCCCGGGCCTCTGGCCGGTTGCTCGGCCGACCAGCCCCGCCGCATGTCGAGATGTCGCCCAACGTTGTCCGCTATCGCTTGGGCGACCTCACTGCGTGGCTGGAATCCGCCCTGGAGGAAGCCACTCGCCCGTCAGCGCCGACTTGCCGCCGCACCACCCAAGGAGCCCAAGCCCATGCCTAACCCCACTATCCCCAACCACGAGCGCATCAGCGTCGAGGCCGAACTGCGCGAGTCGATGGAGCAGACCGCCGAGGAGCTGATTGCTTCGATGAACGGTGGCGAGTTGAGCGAGAGCGCGAAACACCAGGCTCACGCAGTCGTCGAGCTTGCTATCGGCATGCTGAATCCGATTCCCGCCGAATCACCGGCGCCGATGACCCAGAGCGAGGCTATCGCAGCCAGCGTCGAGGCATTCGACGGCGAGCGTCGGAATCAGGCAGTGAGTCATGCCCGACACTGCATCGACTCCACCCTCGAGGAGCTGCGCAAGGTGGCCATGGGTGACGCCCTGACCCCTGAGCGCGCGTTCCTGCTGGTGGTCGCCCTGGAGAGCGCCGGCGAGCATCTGGAGGACGTCCTGGAAGGGCTGTACGGCTGATGGCGACGTCGATCGGCTCCGTCAAAGGCTCCTCCCGGGAACTGCGTTCCCGGTTCGGCGAGGACGCCCGGCAGCGGCGCGCGGCAGCGAACATCCTGGATCCGAGCGAGGTTCAGGGCGACTACGACGCCGGGCGGATGATGGAAACCACGCTCGGCGGCGAGGCGCGGCCGATCACCAACGAGGACCTGGCCGCATTCCGGCAGAACGCACGTACTGCCGGCCGCCGCTTCAAGGGCGGTATCACGGTTCGGCAGGTCGTCGACTTGAGCCTGAGCAAAGACCGGAAGCGCGCTCGCACGGAGATTCCCTCCGCGGTGGCCGCGGCCTCCCGTCAGGTGAAAGGCGGGGCCCTCGAGACGCGATTCATGACGAGCTCGAGCCCGCAGAGCAAGCACGCTCGGCACCAGGTCATCGTCGAGTTCGTGGAGTTCGAGGGGCTGGTCGCCAACGGCAGCCTGAGCCCGCGCAAAGCCGCACGGGAGCTGGCCAAGGGCAGCATCCGCTTCGACTGCACATGCGAGCACCACCGCTACCGGCGCCGGTACATCGCCACCATCGGCCGCTACAACGCCGGCCGTCCGGAGACCGGCTACCCGAAAATCACCAACCCGGACTTGAGCGGCGTCGCCTGTAAGCACGTGCTGCGCGTCATGTCGGAGATCGAGGGCGGCAGCGCCGTCCAGATGTTCCTCGCCCGGGCTATCGACAAGGCGCGTAGCGGCGGCACCGCGGTTCAGCGCACCTCGCAGAAAGCGGCCGACCGTCAGGCCGAGAAACAAGACAGCCGCCCGATGGCGGCGAATGCCCAGGACACCGGAGACAGAGATTTCGACCGCTCCCGCCGTGCCCTACGCAAGGCCGCCAAGGCTGCGTCCACCGCCAAGCCTGCGCGGACAGCGAAGGGAAGCCGCGCCGCTGCCGCGCTGGGAGGCAATGCCAGCGCCCGCGACAAACTGCTGGCCGCTGCCCGGGATCTGGGCATCTCGCCCGACCAGGCCGCCAAGCTGCTGGCTGCCGCCGCCAAGGACAAGTCATGACGCCCCGCGACCCACTACAGCGCGACCGCCTCGAGGAGCGGCTCCACCGCCAGGCCATGAGCGGCGACCGTGCCGCGTTCCTGCGCCTGCGAGGCCTCCGCCGCCTGTGGCGCGCGCTCGACGCCAAGAAGACCGCCAAGGAGAACCGCCATGCCTGATGCCACGCCGATCCAGATGATCCATCCCGACCTCGACCCGATCACCGTCATCGACGATGCCGACCAGGTGCTGGAACAGCTGCGCCACGGTGCCGAGATGAGTCGCCGCGAGGCCTGTGTCGTGCGAGAGGCGCTGAACGTGACTCGCCAGCGCCTCGACACCGCGGGCGAAATCGACCACAGCCTCGCCGGCCTGATGGACGAGCTGCGCCTGACGGCGCTGGGCAATCCGCTGACGCCCGATCGCGCCCTCGCCCTTGTCAGCACCCTCGAGGATGCCGCCGGTGCCGTGAGTGGCCACCACCAGACGAATCGCAGCGTCCTGCGCCGCCTGATCCACGAATAAGACCCGCAATCCGAAGGAGAGACCCATGACCGACACCAACCTGATCGATCAGGCCCGCTGCCTCGACGACCTCAACTCGCCCGAGTTCACGGAGTGGCTGGGGCTGACTCGCCAAGCCGACCGCCTGCGCCACGATCTGAGCAATATTCGCGCCCAGGGCCGATTCGTCTCCGCTGTCGCCGAGCACGGCAGCCCCCAGGACGCTGTGCGCGCCGTCCAGTTCGAGGTCGACGCGCTGGCCCAGCGTCTCCACGAGGCCACTGTGGCCGGCTCAGATGCCGAGCAGGGCCGCCGTGAGCTCGACGAGCTGCTGAACCCGGTCACCAGCCGCCTGATCACCCGTGGCCGACAGCTGCGCGAGCGCAAACAGGCCCTGGAGGGCGATCACCGTGGCAACGGGCTCATCAAGCGCGCCCGAGCTGACCGCGAGAAAGCTATCGCTTCCCTGATCGAGGCCGGGCTGCCGCGCCGTATGGCAGACCGCCAGGCCAAACCCACCCTGGCCGACATCGAGGCCTTGGAGCAGGAGCTGGCCGAGATCCCGGGCGAGATCGAGCGTAACCAGGATCAGCTGACCAGCTACGTGGCTCGAGTGGAGCTCTACCTGGCCGATACCGCCCACGACGACGAGGTCGCGTAAGCGGCCCCCCCGACGGGAGAGAACGATGGCTGACAACAACGTGACGCCGCTGCCGTCCGAGCTCCACGCCGCCGCCTGTCAGGCCGTGGACGAGGCACTGGCCGAGCTGGCCACCATGCCGGCCGCTGTGCGCTATCGAGTCGACCTGGAGCGGTTCGGTACTCCAGAACAGGCGCTCAAGGCGGTGGCGATGCGTGCCCGGGATGCGCAGGCCCTGTTGGAAGCCGCCAAGGCGGTCGCACGAGAGGAGGACTGATATGGACACCATGGTGGTGACCGCCGCAGCGCCGATGAGAGAGGTCGGCTCGCTGTGGGACGGACTCAACCCCAACCTGATCGCCTCGATCTACGAGGTGGATCATCACGGCGATCCGGTGAGCGACGTTGCCCCGATTCTGCGCTGTCCGTTCGTCGACGACGCGAACCTGGAGATGACCTTCAACTGGCAGTCGCCATTCGAGAATAGTGGCGCTGGATCACTGACCCCCAGCCTCAGCGCCATGCTGCAGTCTGGCATGGTCCAGCCCATCATCGAGAACGTCCGTGGCGTACTGTCCAGCGATGAGCGGAAGAAGTTCGATGAGTCCACGCCTGGCGGGGGCTGGGCGGACCAGACAGCCGCTGCCGCCGAGCATGCGCGCGGCCGCACAGGCATCACCAAGCTGAACAGCACGCAGGTGTTTACCGGCATGGCGCCCATCAAGCTGGACGTGACGCTCATGCTGCGCGCCTGGAGAGATCCTCAAGCGGAGGTCGAGGATGCTCTCAACCTGCTGATGGACTGGGCAATGCCGAGATACCTGGCCCCCGAGGGGACGCTGCTGACCGCGGCGATGGAATGGGCGGGCAGCGACAACAAGACGGCGAAGAGCCTGGTCGAGGCCGCGCTCCCCTCAACGGCGCCGGCCCTGCTGGCGGTCAAGTACAAGCAGAGGACGTTCGCCCCGCTGGTGATCGAGAGCATCGGTGTACCGCTCAACTCACCGTCCGACAGCGCTGGGCGCTTCGTGCAACTTCAGCTGCCGGTGACGTTTGCCACCCTGACAGCGTGGGATGGAGCTGGCTGGGAGGGCGCACAGCCGCCCAACGGCTTCAACGTGAACCACGGCGGCCTGTACGGGAATGTGCAGGGTTTGCCGAGGTGATGAGAGGTTCGCCGCTGGTTTTCGGAGGTTTCTCGAAAACCAGCTTGGTTTCGCTAACTTTCGCTAACCCCTTTGCGCTAACCCAAGGCTGGTTTCGCTCTGACGCCTCCAGTGGTTACGGAGAAACCACGCTGAAACCCGCACGGTTGAGCGGTTTGAGTGACTTCCGAGCGGCTTTCAATGGGGGATTTTGCCAGGCAGTCACAGGGGCTGGCTTGACCCTTATGCGGGGCGGGGCATTTCACCCTTATGCAACCCTTATGACATACGGAGAATTTCAATGCCGAAAACCACAGAAACCCTGCTGGGAGAGATCGACGCCGATGCCCTTGGCAAGCCTCTGCCGAGGCCGGTCAAGAAGGCCATCAACCAGGTCGCTTACGCCAGGGCGCGCGCGTACCAGACCCAGCTGGCGGAGCAGCTGAAGGCGGAGGCGAGGGAGATGCTGTCGGATGGGAAGGCGCCGACGGTAGTGATACAGGAGCTGGCCGAGAGGGATGCATGAGAGGTTCTAAGGGCTCCGGAGCTCGCAGCCTGACAGCGTGTTGTGGGAGGCCGGTTTTACAACGCGCGCTTGTCGCCGGCGCCATGTCGTGACACGACCATGGGAGGCCCACCAACGAACGTGAGGCCTACCCCATGCGTGACCGCCTTGAACTTGCCCGTCTCTTCCTGGAGCTGCTGACCGTGATGCTGGATATCGTCCAGCGCCTGGCCGAGTGGTGGCCGCCGTGCTGGTTATGACGGCCGCCCCGGTCGTGTCTGGACAGCGCGGGCCCCCTAGTGTGAACTGCCCGGAAACCACCAGGGAGGGCTCTATGGGCGATTTCGCAGGACTGGCCGCCAGTCTCAAGACGGCACTCGATCTGGCCAAGGCGGCCAAGGACGTCAACGATCAGACCCGCGTGAACGTGGCCATCGCCGGGATCATGGACCAGCTGATGAGCGTACAGGCGGACTTGGCGTCCACTCAGACTGAGTACCAGGCGCTCCTCGAGGAGGTAAGCCGGCTCAAGGCGGCGCTCGACAACGAAGAGCGCTTCCAGGACTACCGCATGGAGAAGACGCCGATGGGTGGCTACGTTCTGCCCCTTCGGGATGAGTGCGCCACCGATGACCGGCCGCCCCATGCGATCTGTCCTCAGTGCCGCGAGGATAGCCGCTTGTCGGTGATGACGGAGACGGAATACCGCTATGTGTGCCCGTCGTGCCAATACACGGCCGGCAAGAAGCCCAGTCAGCGCTTCAATCGTCAGCGCCGTGGTCGGGTGATCCACCCGGGCTTCTCATAGCCCGAAATCGGAAATGGTGCGATGCACAAAATTCAAGATTACGCGGCTTATCTTGATTTTTATGGTCTAGCAAAATCAACAACTTACGCAAGTCGAGATTATCCCGCATTCAGGCCGTCTGAGCGTGCCTCAGATGGGAGTAACTCGCAGGCGAGGCGGGTCTACTTACTAAAAGAGTTATTTAAGGCAGTAGAGGCGGTGGCCACCTGAGTCAGGACCCGCGAGGGGGCTGACGTAATCAGAGAGGGGCGGACGCTTCGCCCGCCCTGGCGTTGGCTTCAGACCGGGAAGCCATGGTGGCTACCGTCAGGCAGCTCGACGTCCAGACGGACCCGGCCGCCTACTGCCTCAACGTAGCGTTTGATCGAGCTCAGGCGAAGATCCTGCCCGCCCTTCTCCATGCCGGCGACAGTCGGTTGCCTGACGCCCATGGCGTCTGCCATCTGAGCCTGAGTCATCTCTACGAGACGGCGGACCTCCGAGAGTCGCAGTTCCAGCAGCATCTCGTCGGCTTTCGCCTTCGCAGCCGCAACGACTTCCGGTTTCTCGTTGGCCAGAAGCTGTTCCAGTTTGCGTGCCATCGTTTTCACCTCACTTCAGTGATTCCAGATGCGCGGCGTATTCCCGATCAGCTATTGGAATCATCTCATCATAAAAGCGTTTCTCATTCCCGCCCTTGTCCCCGGCGCAAAGCAGCACGCCGGTTCGGTTGGGATCAAACGCGAAAAAAGCCCTGAAGGGCTTGCCCTGGCTCTGGATCCGCAACTCTTTCATGTTGGGATACCGGGAGCCGTTCACGGTGTCAGCATGCGGACGTGACAACATCGGCCCCTTCTCCTGGAGTAACAGCATCGATGCCAGGACGTTCTCGCGATCAGCGTCATCCAGCGAGTAATACCAGTCTTCAAATGTCTCGGTTTGTTCTATCGACCACATCGGCTACCTCTTCTTCTGTTTATAGGTTATATCCTATATAGGTCTTAGCCTATTGTAAAGCCCTGAATGGTCCCGGGCTCATCGATCGTGCCGCGCGCCCGGATGCGAGGGGTCTGTTCCGCCCAGACCCCTGCCGGCGAGGGGGTTATTCGGTTTAATACCCCTGGTGGTAAAGGTCGCCGCATGCTGCCTGCCTGGTGGGGTACCATGGATGGCAACAGGTAGCGCATCCGGTGAAAGCGCCCGCCCGCCGCGAAAGCGGTTCGCACCCCAGAGTGGAATGCCCAAGAGGCTCCGGATTGAGCACGCGCCCTGCCGGCAACGGTGGGGCGCCTCTGCGTCTGGCTTGCCTCACGGTACCTGTGGCGGCTTGGGCGGGTCGCCAGGCCTGTCCGTCGCCTGCCACAGCAGCCGCACCGCATACCAGTGGTCGCGCGCGGTGGAGGGTGCCAGGTCATGGGCCCTGAAGTAGCGGTACACGTGCGCCTTGCCTATCTGGCGAGGATCGCAGCCGCACCACGTCGCGAAGGCCTCCGCGCGCTTCACCTGCCGGCGCCTGGCAGCCTTGCCGCCTTTGCGGGCGTGGAGGTTGAGCCGGTGCCGGACCTCTGCCGGTAGCCTCATGCTGCCCTCCCGATGTAGGCCGTCAGGATCGCCACGCGGCTGTGACCCAACTCCTTGGCGATCGCCAGGCGTGCCGCCCGATCCGCTTCCCGGCTGGCCTGGCCGCCCAGCATCGGCGGCTGGTGACCGGTGAGCTGCTGGTACCGCTCGGCAGCGTAGGCGGCCCGCAGCTCGTGAAGGCGCCCGATGCCCGCGGCTTGGAGCGCCTCTCGGGCATCGCGTAGGCCGCCCTCTCGCCACTCCCGCCAGTTCTGTTCCGGTGGAACAAGGCTCCGGGCCCCGCCCTGGGCATCGGCGGCCCTGGTCAGGGTCTCGACTTGCTGTTGCGTCGTGACGGGGACCGTACGTGCCCGGCCGCCCTTGGTGCCGCTGCTGATCGCCACCTTGTCGGCCTGTTGGGCCTGCCTCAGTGCTGCTCGAGCGTCGATCAGCGAGGCTTCTTTGCTGCGCAGGCCCAGCTCCCGGGCCAGCTCCACCACCGCGGCGCCGCGTTCATTCCCGCTGCTGCGCAGGGTGTCGGCGACGGTGGCCACGGTGCCGCGCTCGACGCCCTGGGGCGCTTCCTGCCGCACATTCGAGCGCTTCTCGATGCCGCAGTCCTTGGTGGGGCTGACGCTCTGCCACCGCCCCTGGCTGGCCAGCCGCATGACGCTGTTCACCGCCGACACGAGGTTCTGCCCGTAGCTGGCCGACAGCTCGCCAGCGGCGACGCGCTCGGCGATACCTTGGCCATAGGCGGCCACGTGCTGCGCTGTGACGTGTTCCATGCGCCGGATGCCCTCTTGCCTGGCATAGGCGGCGAACGCCTGCCAGCGGTCGCCCAGCGCCGCCGCAGACGCATACGAGGCGACGCCCTCCCGGGCCGCACGGTTGGCGGCGAAGGTCCCCGCCTTGGCGAGATCCCGTGTTCGCAAGCCGAAGTTGTTGGCCTTGGCCATGCCCTCCTCCTGTTCCTGGTGCTCCTGGTCGACCCCATCCCCCGCCGTTGGCGGTAAGTGATTCGCTGCGTTGAGGCACGCGCAAGCCTTGGGGTAGCCGCTTGTTTCACGCCGGCGGCAGATCGGCGGACTGGTATCGCGTGTGTGGTTACGGGATCTCATCGGGTGCTATGGCGCGGGGGATGCGCGCGCCGGCAGCGTCAGGCGCTGCCAGCTCCGGCGTAGGCCAGGGGCCCAGCCCTTGCGAAGGGCCGCCCGAGATCGTCGTCACGTCGCCGTGTCCTGCTGGCACAGGGACGGCGTTTCAGGTCATGCGGCGTTGCGCCGCTGGTACTCATGGGGGAAGTCAGTTCGCCGGTTTTCGTCCGGCGAGCGTGAAGCCGAGAGGCCCGTGAATAGCGGGCTCCCGGGGTGGTAGGCCCATGCGTCTCTGTGCTGACGCGACAGAGACGCATGGGCAGGACGGCGGCACCCGTTGGCTGGGCGGCGTGCGGGTCGCGAAGAGCACCCGGGCGTCGGCGGTGAATTGCCTGTGACGCGCCCGGAAGCACTCCAGCGAACGCGCACACCACGCCAGCGGCGGAGCGTGCCGTCTTGGATCACGGCCACGATGGGCCGGGGAGGTCATCCAGCAGCGGGCAGGGCCCACGATTGGAGGAGGTCATTCGCCTGGCAGGGCGAAGCGTGCGGCATGGCCGCAGGGGATCATCCGCCTTGGGGTGGCGGTGGGGAGGCTCTAGGCCGGGTTCACATGCGACAGGGTGCCGTTGAGAGGGCGCACCTTGGGCATAGTGCCGACGCAGGCAGGCGCGAGCGAAGGCGGTTCAGGTCATCCGCCGGAAGCGGAGCAGGGCACGAGGGCCGAGGAGAAAATGCTGTGCGGAGTTTCGGGGCCAGCTACCCCGTCGCCCGTGGGCGAGACTGCATAGTCCGAATTGGTAACGAGGCCGGCATCCCCGGTCGCCATCGGCGACATCAGCATGGTCAGGCTATCGCGGTCTCGAGGCGCTGTGAAGTCCACCGTGAACGGATTCACCGTACACGGCTTTCCCGTGTACGGCCAATCCGACACTAGTAAGTACTGAAGGGTTAGCAAGGATGGAGAGGTAGTGAGGAAGGATCTTCAACAAGGCAGTGGTGAAAAATCTGCACCCCCCCCCTCCGGTGGTGAAAGCGCTTCACCAGGTGGTGAAACAGGTTCACTAGGTGGTGAAAAGGCTGCACCAGGGGGTGGTGAAACAGCTGCATCCGGAACCAGTCACTCTTCTGAACCTGTCAGGGAACCTGTCATTGAACTGCCCTGCCGACCGGCGCCGGATTATCCGGGCCCGGGCAATCCGGCGCCGGGTGAGCCGGCCCCGGCGAATCCCCCACAAGTAAGTATTGAGGGGGTAGTAAGGACTGAAGGGGCAGTAAGTATTGATGTATAGCAATGGGCATGCCTCATCTCGCGCTCCTGTGGCTGCGTGAGCGGCGAAAAGGGGTGGAGGTATGCCAGTGCCTAGGTTTTTTTGTTTTCGTCTCTCATGTGGGCTTTTAAGGCGTTTTGGCCTCTCGGTGCTCGATGAAACCCTCGACGGCCTCCCGGGATACGTCGGCAGGCAGCTGGCTCAGGTCGAGCTTCGCCGCCTTGGGCTTGGTGCCGCCCTTGGGCTTCGCCTTGGGCTGGGGTTTCTCGTCGTTCGGTTTCTGGCCGGTTTCCGGCGATGCGCCTTCCCCCTCGACCGAAGGGAGAGGGGGAATGTCTTTCATGTCTTTATTAGATTCACGTTTTTCGTGAACAACTCCTTCACGTTTTCCGTGAACCTCTCTCGTTTTTGTATTTGCACGGTTCACGGTTTTGGAGGCGCCGGTCTTCTTGAGCCACTGGTCGTAATGCTTATTGATGCCCAAAGGACCTTGGCTGTCGCCGACTCTGTACAGCACCTTGCGGCGCAAGAGCTCGGCCACGGCTTCGGATACCTTGGTGGAGGCCATTCCCAGCTCGCGAGCCATGAAATCGACGCGGACGATCTTGTGCTTGACATTCCATCCATAGGTCTCACGGGCGATGAACAGCACAATCGGATACTCAGTAGACTTCAGCCGGGCGCGCGCCATGGCGACCAGGAGCTCATTCGCAATCCTCGTATACCCATCCTCCACTTGAGGCCTCTTTGGCGTTTCTGCGAGCGCCTGCGGCTCCTCTGGCGGCTGCTCATGGAAGCGCTCGGGGAACTTCAGCACGTTGCTCATGGTGAGTACCCCCGCTCGACGATGGCGATCAGCTCGCCAGGCGCCCCGTCTGCGGAATGCAGCAAAATGAAGCGAAATGCCACAGAGTGCGGCGCGGGCGAATGGCAGGATGTGCGGCGTACCCCTACGCCACGAGTGGCTGTCGGTGCGCCGCGGGTGTCCTGCTCTGCGAGGCTGACACGCTCCGCGCGTTGTGACGTGAACGTGCCGCCAGACGTGATCGTGAAGTGCGCCCTGGTTTCGGCCTGCCACCCCGGACAGGGTATGCCGACGTGCGTACACCTGCTGCCGTCAGGTGCGCGGAACGTCGGCGACTTGATACCGGGGTCCGGCAGGGTCGGACATAAATCCGAGTCCTCCATTCTGCAGAACGCCAAGAGTGAGTTACGGGGCTTCAGTCTGGCTCGCTGATCGACCGTAGGGCTCTTCAGCTGGCGACAGACCGCCCGTAGTGGCGTCCTACCCTCTGCCTGACAGGCCGTAGAGCCTTACCTTCCCGGTGCTGAACCGCCGTAGTGCCTGCCTCCCGCCGTGCTGCCCATCCGTAGGGGGTCACAGCCGATGTGATCCCTGGTCGCTGGTTGGAAACCACCAATTTTTTCGCTGCCGAGCCGCAAACACACCGTGTTGGACCCCTTATAGAGATGCGAGGGCGACGGACATACCGGCCCTCTGGATCTCGATCACGACACGGAGGGCCATCATGGCAGCTCGCACGAAGACCACCCGCAACAACGCCGTTGTCCGCGCGACGAAGCTCAACCGCCACAAGCTGGGGGGCAGTGCCGCCCATACCTGGCGCACAATGCCGGTACCGCACGCCGACAAGGAGCGGACGCACCTCAACGAAGACTGGCGGCCGGCGTCGGGCCCTGACCAGCTGCGTGCCGCGATCAATGAGCGCCTGGAGCTGGCCGACAACGTGGCCGCCGATTCGGTGCTGGCCATCGAATACGTGGTGACGGGCCCTCATGAGGTGTTCGCCGAGCAGGGTGGCCCTGTGGAGTGGCGCCCCTACTTCCGCGATGCCCTCGCCTTCCTGGAGACCCGCCACGGTGCCGAGAACATCGTCGGCGTGAACGTCCAGCTGGACGAAAAAACCCCACATCTGGTGGTTTACGCGGTGCCACTGGTGGACCACCCGGCGACCACGCGCACGCGCAACGTCATCCTGGGGAAGTAAGGCGGCGAGTGGATCCGGGGCCCGAAGACCTTCGACGTGCCGGCTCGCACGGCGTTGAGCGCGACGCACTTCATGGGCCGCCGTGACCAGCTGCGCGAGCTCCAGACGAGGTTCGCCGAGGAGGTGGCCACCCCGCATGGTTTGCGCCGGGGGCTTCGCCACTCCGCGGCGACACATGTCACCACCAAGGCGTATCACCAAGCGTTGGCCCGTGGCCTGGCCGAGAACCTGAGCCTGTCGCCTGACGACCTGGCCCGCCAGGGGCTGCTGTGGGGCCGTGAGAGCCCCGAAGAGCACGCCGCCCGGGTGAGCGCCTTCGTAGTCGAGCACTACGCGCCTACGGTGGCCAGGGCGGCGACGGCCGACCTCGATCGCCGCCGCGCGGACGAGATGGAAGAGACAGCTCGGCGCACGGAGGCCGCCCTGGAGAAGGAGCGTGAAGCCCACCGGCAGACTCGGGAGCGCCTGACGGCTCTGGCAGGCGGCTTGTCCGCGGAGGAAGTCGCCAAGATCGAGGGGTTCGCCCGCAAGTGCCGCCGGCAGCGCCGCGAAGCCGAGGAGACTCGCAAGCGTGAGGAGCTCCAGCGCCAAGAGGCGGAGCGCGCCGAGCGTCAGCGCCTCGAGGACGAGCGGGCGGCCCGGTTGCGGCGCCTGACCCCGGAGACCCTGGCTCGACTGGAGAGTGGCGAGCGCGTAGCGGCGTGGCGCCTGGCTGTGGCTCGCGATGACCTGGCGACGACGCTGGAGAGCTGGGCGGAGAGTGGCCTGTTCGAGGTGGACGGCACTCTGACCCCGAAGGGACGCACCCTGGTCGAGGGCGGAGCGCCCAAGGCGGAGGGTAGTTCTGCCCCTGAGGCGGCCCCGGCGAAGCCTCGTCCGGGTATGTCGTCACGCTCGCCGTTCGAGCGCTGAGCGAAGGAACTTCCCTTCCTCTCTTTTTGTCCATACAATTAAATCCATGATCATCGACTTCGATCCCAACAAGAGCGCCAGGAACGAGCGCGAGAGAGGCCTCCCCTTCACGGAGGTCGAGCGCTTCGACTGGGAAGGGGCGGTGTTCTCGGAAGACAACCGTTTCGAGTACCCGGAGCGTCGCTTCATCGCCATGGGGAAGATCGGTCAGCGCGTCCATGTGGTGTGCTTCACGCCGATCGAGGACGGGATCCGAGTCATCAGCCTGAGGAAGGCCAACCCACGGGAGGTACGCCGCTATGAAAACGCGACTCACGGATAAGGACGGCGAGGTCCGCGAGCTCACCGACGCCGACGTGAAGCGTATGCGTCCCATGTCGGAGGTTCTGCCCGCCAACCTTCAGCGCACCATCGGCCAGCGTGGCAAGCAGCAAGCGCCGACCAAGGTGAAGACCTCGATTCGCCTCTCCCAGGAGGTGGTCGAGCACTTCAAGGAGGAAGGCGAAGGCTGGCAACGCCGCATTGACCAGGCCCTGAAGCAGTACATTCGCGAGCATGGCCACGGGCACGGCTGACCTTTCAGCTCAACCCCGAACCTGCGAGGAAGCCGCCCATCGAGGCGGCTTTCTTTTTTGCGTTAAAGCGTTATTTCGTTATTGCGTTATACTGGCAAGGACATCCCACCGGGTGGCGCTTTCCTGCCATAGAGCGTCCCCACTCGTAACGCTTTGACGAATTAACGCAATAACGCAAGGAGGGACGGACGCCATGGGCTACATCATCGGCGTGGTGAGCCAGAAGGGCGGGGTGGGCAAGTCCACCGTGGCCCGGGCCATTGCCACGACCTACGCTGCCGCCGACTGGAACGTGAAGATCGGCGACCTCGACATCAACCAGTCCACCAGCTTCACCTGGCTTCAGCGCCGGTTGGGCCGAGGTGTTGAGCCCGTGGTGGCCGTCGAGACATTCGGCACCGTGGGGCAGGCCCTGAAGATCGCCGACGCCTATGACCTCATGGTGTTGGACGGCGCCCCGCACGCGACGCGAGCGACCGCCGAGATCGGACAGAAATCGCACCTGCTGGTGTTGCCGTCGGGGCTTTCCCTGGATGACCTCGAGCCCACGGTGATCCTGGCCAACACCCTGGTCAGTGAGCACGGCGTGCCGGTGGAACGCATCGCCATTGCGTTGAGCCGCGTCGGTGACAGCCCTCGCGAGCTCGAGGAGGCCCGCGCCTACCTGGAGGCGACTCCCTACCACGTGCTTGACTCGCAGATACCAGAGAAGACCGCCCTTCGTCGTGCACAGGACGGCGGCCTGTCCGTGGTGGAGACCCCGTACAAGGGGCCGCGTGAGCAGGCGGATCGGCTGATTCAGGCCATCATCGACCGCCTGGAATCCGTAACGAATTAACGAATTAACGAATTAACGAATTAACGCAATAACGCAATAACGCAAGGAGTCGCCGACATGGCCGCACCCAGCAAGAAGCCCGGCAGCAAGGGGCTTCCTCCTCAGCCGACGCAGACCGCCCACG
>Ga0209300_1000421_pt1 | contig 22494 bp, 14 predicted proteins | sample Shrwel_input2_RT_FD_187535 | JGI IMG/M metagenome (GOLD analysis project Ga0209300, IMG submission 187535) | Subsurface microbial communities from deep shales in Ohio, USA - Utica-3 well 1 S input2 RT (SPAdes) (version 2) ... | reverse complement strand
TCGTGACGCAAGGTTTCCATCAAGGCCAGGTTGGCCACCGCCCCCAGCGGCTTCTGCGCATTGATTCGCGCCAGGCCCTCGGCGCTGGTCAGGTAGTCCTCGATGAAGCGACCGGCCGCAGCCTTGTTCGGGCTGTTGCTGTTGATCGCCGCGGCGAGCACGCCGACGAAGGGCCTGCCCGGGCGTGCCGGGTCCGCGGTGGGAATGTTGCCGACGGCGAAGCGAATCCCGGCCTGCCGCACCTCGTTCCAGGCCCAGGGGCCGTTGATGATCATGGCCGTGCGCCCGGCCTTGAAGCCTTCCATCATGCTCTGGTAGGTCGCGGCGGGATCGGGCAGCCCGTCGTCGAGCAGGCGCTTGATCGATTCCATGCCTTCGATGGCGCCCGGCGTGTCGATGCCGATGTCGGTGAGGTCGTAGCGGCCCTCGGTCTTGCGCAGGCTGTAGCCGCCGCTGCCGGCAATGATCGGCCAGGAAAAGTACAGGTTGCGGTAGTCCCATTCGATGGCGCGCTTGCCCTCGGCGCGCAGGCGGCGGTCGAGCGCCGCCAGCTCCGCCAGGCTGCGTGGTGGCTCGGCTACCAGGTCGCGGTTGTAGATCAGGCCGACCGCTTCGGTCGCCAGCGGGTAGCCGTAGCGCTGCGTGCCGACGGTCAGCGCCTCCCAGGCAAAGGCCGGGGCTCGCGCCAGTGCCGCCGGGCTGGGGTTGACCGGCGCGAGCAGGCCGTCATTGATCCACGAGCCGAAGCGGTCGTGGGCGAAGATGACGATATCCGGGCCCTGGCTGGTTGTGGCCTGGCGGTCGTACAGGGCGGCGAGATCCTCCGTGGTGGCCACCTGGACCGCCATGCCGGTGGCGCGGGTGAAGTCCCGGCCGATCTCACCGACCGCCTGGTAGCCCTTGTCCGGGGTGATCCAGACGGTCAGCGTGTCGCGCTCCAGCGCCGATGCGGGGGCGCTCAGAAAGGTCAGCAGGCTCAAGGCCTTGGTCAGGGTTCTCATGGTTGCGTCCTGCGTCGAGTCGGGGCGTCCACGCCGCCCCGGTGCGAGATCACTTGATCTGGATGCGCTCCAGCAGATAGGCCTTGGCGCCGGTATCACCGACGCGCGCCGCCTCGTCGGCCAGGCGCAGGGCGCGCTCGAGGTCCTGCTGCGTCAACGCCGCGTCCATCGCCTGGCGGTAGTAGGCCGAGGTTTCCGGCAGCACGCTGGGCGCCGGTACGCTCGGCAGGCGATTACCCATCTCGTGGCCGATGCTGTAGCCGGGCACATAACCCTTGGTCGCGCTCTGCTCGCCATCGCGGATCATCACCAGCTTGACCACGCCCACCGGCGAATGCCGGGCGATCGGATCGGGAATGCTCGGCGGCTCGTTGCCCAGCGCCTTGGCATAGGCCTTGGCCGGATGTTCGAGGGTGGTCTGGCCGGCCATCTGCGCCGTGCTGGTGTAGAGGATCAGGTAACGCTCGTTGCCGGGGTGATCCGGCTGCGAACGGTCGATGCGCAGGCGCGCGTCGAGGCTGTCGCCCTTCAGCCCGGTCGGCGGCACGTAGGCGAAATCGTCGGCGCCGAGCAGGCGGGTCGGGCGCCACTGGCTGTCGAGCAGCATCGCGCTGGGCGCCAGCACGCTTTGCCCGGCCTGGCTGTACAGGCGAAGCTCGAACGAGGGCCCTTCGGCCGGTAGCGCGAAGGCGCGAAAGAAGCTCTTGCCGGTTTCGAAGGCGTAGGCCGGGGCCTGGCTATCGATCACCACCTCACCGCTGAAGCCGGGCGGCAGTGGTTCGAAGGGCATTTGCGCGAGGTTCTTGCAGCACGACGGTGCCGCGGCCAGCGCCTGGCGGGCCTGTTCGACGGGCTGCTCCAGCGGTGCCGGGCTGGCGGTGAGGGCGTCGGCACGGCGCAGCGGCTCGCTGCTGCAGCCAACAAGGGTCAGGGCGAGCAGCCCGGCCGTTATCAAAGGCAAGCTGTGCATGGGATTCTCCGGAAAAAAACGCCCCGACCTGCCAGAGCCGGGGCAAAGACACCGCCTGGACGGTGGGAGCGAAAGGGGAGCGCCGCAGGCCGGCTGCGGCGAGGCGCGAATGGGCGCTGGCTTACCACCAGGCCTCGGCTTGCACGCCAAAGGTGAGGCCGTCGTCGTCACCGGCGTCGATGGATTCGCTGGCGGCCTGGTAGCGGCCGCCGTCCCACTGGGCGTAGGTGGCGAACACGCGGATCTGCGGGCGTGCCCAGAAGCTGCTGCCGGCCGACCACTGCTGGGCCAGGGTGATCTTCTTCAGGTCGCGGGTGCTTTCGCCGTCGGCCTGCGGATCGACGCGGTCGTAGCCGAACTCCAGCGCGGTGCTCATCACGTCGCTCCACTTGTACACCGGGCGCACGCCGAAGCTGGCCCAGGTCTGTCCGGAGTCGTTGTCGAAGTCGCGGTCCTCGTAGATCTGCACGTACATCATCTCGATGTTGTCGCTCAGACCCACCACGCCCTGGTTCACCAGGCGCAGCATCGTGCCCTCGCTATTGCCGGTGCTGTTGCGCCCGCTGCTGCCGATGATGCCGTCGGTGCCGTACTGCAGGGCGAGCTTGTTGTAACCGCCGAACCAGTTGCTCTGGGTGTGCTCGAGGGTGACCAGATGGCCTTTCTGGTCCTCGTAGCCGGGATCGCGTTCCTGTTCATCGGTGAGGTTGGCCTTGCCGTAGTCGTAGCCCAGCTCCAGCTTGCCGTTCGGGTTGACGTCGATCTCGGCCAGGCGGAAATCGAGGGTGTCGTTGGCCAGGTTGGTGCCGGTGCCCGAGCCCTGGTAGACCCAGTCGCCGTCGGTATTGCGGACCCAGGCCACACTCGCCTTGGCAAAGCCCAGGTCGATGTCCTCGATACCGGCGCCCGGGCCGGAGACATCCCAGTAGTAGTAGTCGTTGATGTGCACGTCGTGGCGCTTGTAGTAGCGCTTGCCGGCCCAGATCGCCGCGCCCGGCAGGCTCGGGATGAGGTTCTTGCCGATCACGTGGAACTGGCGGATGGAGGTGGTGCCGGCCTCGTCGAAGGGGTTGTTCTCGCCGCCGTTGGTATCGGTGCCGGCCGCCTCCCAGTCGTTACCCTGGTCGGAGCGATAGGCGATCATGCTGTCGACGTAAAAGCTCTTGCTGCCTTCGCTCCACACTTCCTGGCCAAGGCCGATCTCGGCGTAGGTTTCGCATTCGTTGCCCAGGCGATATTTCGCCGGCGCGCCGGCAGCCTGGAAGCAGGCCTGGTCGCCGCCGCCGGCCGTGGCGCCGACGCCGGAACGCAGATAGCCGTGGAAATCGACCGCCAGGGCCGGGCCGCCGACCAGCAGGGCGGCGAGGACACAGGCGGGTTTGAGGACGAACAGAGGGTGCGCGGTGTGCTTCATGACGGGTTCTTGTTTTTCTTGTTAATGCCGAACGATCACGCCGGCGCGGCCTGCTGCGGCAACGCCGGTCGGTGGCGCAAAGCCTCGGCGATGGGGCCTGGAGCGCCATCCTCCGGCGCGCAGATTTCGCTGGCGCAGCTCGAGGGCGTAATCGGGATGAATGCGGCGTAATCCCCGGGGCGGGGTCGCTGCGGGCGGGGCGCAGATGATTGCCAGAGGCCTTCGGCCTGGCCATTACGCCGTCACATAGCCGGCGGGGGAGGTTGGTGGGCGTGTCGCGCGGGGGCAGCCTGCCGATGCCGGTCCTCCACTGGCCGGCGTTCATCCTCGTCCGGCGCTTCGTCGCCGGTCATCCGAACAAGCACAAGAACCGGAGTAATGCGATGAGCCACACCCTGCGTGCCGCCGTATTGGCGGCGATCCTGCTGCCGTTCCCCGCCCTCGCCGACCAGGCCGGCAAGAGCCCGGCCGGCGTGCGCTACCACGGCGGCGACGAAATCATCCTCCAGGGCTTCCACTGGAACGTCGTCCGCGAAGCGCCGAACGACTGGTACAACATTCTTCGCCAGCAGGCCTCGACGATCGCCGCGGACGGCTTCTCGGCAATCTGGATGCCGGTGCCCTGGCGTGACTTCTCCAGCTGGACCGACGGCGGCAAGTCCGGCGGCGGCGAAGGCTACTTCTGGCACGACTTCAACAAGAACGGCCGCTACGGCAGCGACGCCCAGCTGCGCCAGGCCGCCGGCGCACTCGCTGGCGCCGGGGTGAAGGTGCTCTACGATGTGGTGCCCAATCACATGAACCGCGGCTACCCGGACAAGGAGATCAACCTGCCGGCCGGCCAGGGCTTCTGGCGCAACGACTGCGCCGACCCGGGCAACTACCCCAACGACTGCGACGACGGTGACCGCTTCATCGGCGGCGAGTCGGACCTGAACACCGGCCATCCGCAGATCTACGGCATGTTTCGCGACGAGCTCGCCAACCTGCGCAGCGGGTACGGCGCCGGCGGCTTCCGCTTCGACTTCGTTCGCGGCTATGCGCCCGAACGGGTCGACAGCTGGATGAGCGACAGCGCCGACAGCAGTTTCTGCGTTGGCGAGCTGTGGAAAAGCCCTTCTGAATATCCGAGCTGGGACTGGCGCAACACGGCCAGCTGGCAGCAGATCATCAAGGGCTGGTCGGACCGGGCCAAGTGCCCGGTGTTCGACTTCGCGCTCAAGGAGCGCATGCAGAACGGCTCGGTCGCCGACTGGAAGCATGGCCTCAATGGCAACCCGGACCCGCGCTGGCGCGAGGTGGCGGTGACCTTTGTCGACAACCACGACACCGGCTATTCCCCCGGGCAGAACGGCGGCCAGCACCACTGGGCGCTGCAGGACGGGCTGATCCGCCAGGCCTACGCCTACATCCTCACCAGCCCGGGCACGCCGGTGGTGTACTGGTCGCACATGTACGACTGGGGCTACGGCGACTTCATTCGCCAGCTGATCCAGGTGCGGCGCACCGCTGGCGTGCGCGCCGATTCGGCGATCAGCTTCCACAGCGGCTACAGCGGCCTGGTCGCTACCGTCAGCGGCAGCCATCAGACCCTGGTGGTGGCGCTCAACTCCGATCTGGCCAACCCCGGCCAGGTCGCCAGCGGCAGCTTCAGCGAGGCGGTCAACGCCAGCAACGGCCAGGTGCGCGTCTGGCGCAGCGGTAGCGGCGATGGCGGCGGGAATGACGGCGGCGAGGGCGGTCTGGTCAATGTGAACTTCCGCTGCGACAACGGCGTGACGCAGATGGGCGACAGCGTCTACGCGGTGGGCAACGTCAGCCAGCTCGGCAACTGGAGCCCGGCCTCCGCGGTACGGCTGACCGACACCAGCAGCTATCCGACCTGGAAGGGCAGCATCGCCCTGCCAGCCGGGCAGAACGTGGAATGGAAGTGCCTGATCCGCAACGAGGCGGACGCCACGCTGGTGCGTCAGTGGCAATCGGGCGGCAACAACCAGGTCCAGGCCGCCGCCGGCGCGAGCACCAGCGGCTCGTTCTGACGACACGCCCGCCCGGCCTCGGCTACGCCTACGCCGGGCGGCTCCTCCCGACCCAGGGTGGGCAGGGAGGAGGCCGGCGACGGGCCGGGCCGCCGATGCTGGCACGACAACCATAAAAGCCTTCGCGCTGCGCTGTCGTATCAGGAGCTGTTCATGTTGGCCCAGACCCGCTCGACCCCTTTCCGGCTTGGCTTCCTGGCCCGGCTGTACCTGCTGATCGCCGCGCTGGTGGCCTTGCTGATGCTGGTAGCCGGCACCAGCCTGGTTGCCATCGGCCGCCTGCAAGGCAATGCCGAGCAAATCTCGTCGACCGCGTCGCGGCTGCTGGTCAGCGAGAGTTTCTTCAGTGCGCTGCAGAGCCTGACGCAGAACCTGTCCGACGCCCTGGCCGAGGACCGGCCTGACCAGCTCGACGGCTATGTCGGCCGGCATCGCACGCTGCAGGCCCAGGCCCTGGAGCTGTTCGCCCAGCTGGAACGGCTGACGCCGGCACACGCCGAGACCAAGCAGCGCCTGGCGGCCCTGTTGCCGGAGCTCGACCGCCGCAGCCTGGCGCTGATCGATGCGCAGCGCGACCTGCTCGCGCGCGTGGGGCGCAACGCCGTCGCGCTGCGCGACTTGCAGCTGCAGTTCTCGCGGCTCAAGCAGGACCTGCTGCAGGCGCAGTTCGTGACTGGCGACGAGCTGGTCGCCTATTCCATCAAGCAGTTCATCATCCCGCTCGAGCAGGTCGAGGCGCTGCTGTTCGATGCCATCGGCGTGTCTTCGATCAAGGCACTCGATGAAGCGGGTGCGCAGATCGCGCAGCGGCTGCCGGCCCTGCAGAAGAAGCTGGACAACGTTCTGCTCGATCTGAAACCGCACCAGGACAGCCGTACCGATTACGCGCACAGCTTCCAGGCGCCGTTCGCCGCCATCGAGCAGCAACTGGCTGTGCCCGGCAATGGCGCGGTGGCGCAGTACTACGCCTGGCTGTCCGACCAGCAGGCCAACCGCGAGCAGAAACGGCAGCTCGGTCGCCTGCAGCGCCAGGCACGCGAGGACATCGGCACGCTCATCGCCAGCGCCCAGCAGGCCAGCGACAGGCAACTGGGCCTGGCCGCGCAGACCTATCGTCAGGGTGTGGCCGGCCTCTTGGCGATGGCCGGGCTGTCGATCGCGGTGGCGCTGGCCATGGGCCTGTGGCTGGGGCGTACCATGCGCATGGCCCTGGCCGCCGTCAGCGGCAGCCTGCAGCACCTGGCCGACGGCGATCTGCGCGGCGGCTGCGAGTACCAGCGCGCGGACGAGTTCGGGCGTGTCGGCGATTGGGTCAACCGCGTCGCCGGTAGCCTGCGCGATGCTCTGGCCCAGCTCGGGCGCAACGCCGACGAACAGGACCAGATTGCCCGCCGCAATGCCCAGGCCTGCAGCCAGGCGCGTGCCGGGCTGGAGAAGCAACGCAGCAGCATCGGGGCGCTCGCCGTCAGCCTGGCTGAGCTGGAGACCAGTTTTGGCGAGGTGGCGCAGCATGCCGGCGAGACGGCCACGCGGGTCGGCAGTGTCGAGGCACTGACCCTGCAGGGTAGCCAGCGGATGGCTGCGACCCGCATCGGCACGCAAGCCCTGGCCGAGCAGCTGGAAACCAGCGTGGCCGAGATCGCCAACGTGGAGGCGGTGAGTGAGCAGATCGGGCAGATTCTCGATGTGATCCGTGCGATTGCCGAGCAGACCAACCTGCTGGCGCTCAATGCGGCGATCGAAGCGGCGCGCGCCGGTGATCAGGGGCGTGGCTTCGCGGTGGTCGCCGACGAGGTGCGCGGCCTGGCCCGGCGCACGGCGCAATCGACCGGCGAGATCCAGCAGCGCATCGAACGCCTGGCCGAGGGCATCGGCTCGGCGGTGCGTTCGGTGGAGGCCAGTCGCGCGCAGATGCAGGGCACCCTCGATCAGGTCGGGCAGGCCGACCGGCTGATGCAGGAGATCCGCAGCCAGGTCGAGCACATCGCCGCCATGTCGCGGGAAATCGATTCGGCCACCGGCCAGCAACGGCTTGCCGCCGAAGAGGTGTCGCGCGGCATGCATGCGATCGATGCCGCGGCCGAGCTGCACATGGATAGTGTCGTGGCGATCAGCGACAGCAGCGAACGCCAGGCGCGCATGTCCGCCGAGCAGCAGGCGCTCTGCGCGCGCTACCGCACCTGAACGCGACCGGGCGGCGGCGACGGTCCGGTCGTCCCCGTCTGGCCTAGGCGCGCGGGACCTGCCAGCCGATGGCCTGCGCTTCGGCGCGGCGCAGCTCGTCGAGCAGGGCGGCGCGTTGCGGGGCCCGCTCGTGGGCCAGGGCGTCGGCGGCGAGCAGGTCGGCATGGCGTGCGCCAACCGTTTCCCGGAGCCAGGCCAGGCGCTGCAGGGTTTGCGGCGTGCAGGTCTGGCCGTCGAGATCGTCGGCCAGGTCGAGGCGATGCGAGCGCCAGGCCTCGCGCAGGTAGAGCGCCTCGGCCGAGCCGGCAAGGGCCGTGCGCCAGCTGTCGATCAGCCGGTCCAGCCGTTCGAGCACGGCCGGACTGGCGCCGCGGCCGGCCAGTTCGGCCCGCCAGCGCCGGTAGCGGTCCAGGGCGATCGCCTTCTCCAGGCGGAAGGCCGCCAGCGCCCGGGCGCTGCCGAGTGCCTCCTGGCCGAGCAGCCAGGCGAAGAACTGCCGCGTTTCGAAACGCTCGACCGGGTGGAAGCCCGGGCAGGCGAGGCCATCGCTGTTGAACTCGCGCAGCGGATCGAAACGGTACAGGTAGCCGAAGTCGAACAGCCGGATGCGGCCGTCGTCGAGTACGTTGCCGGGGCACAGGTCCCACTCGAACAGGCCGGCCGAGGCGAGCGTGATGACGCAGTCGAACAGGTCTGCCAGGCGCGTTTCATCCCAGTCGCCGACGACCTCGCCGTCGATCCAGGGCGACAGCAGCACGCCGTGACGAAAACTCGCATAGCAGGTGTCGACGATCCCGGCGAGCGGCTCGGCTAGCTCGGGTCGGGCCTTCAGCGCGCGCAGGTCGGCGCGCCGCTGGACCTCGTTGAGAAACGAGGTCTGGCCATCGGCGTTCTGCACCAGGCAGCGCTCGCGGGCGCGTTTGAGCGTCCAGCTACGGCCGGCTGCTTCGATCCGGTAGACGTGGGCGGTGAGCCCGCCGGACAGCGTGCGACTGACATAGGGTTCGCTGCCGTCGGTGGCGACCAGCGTGGCCAGCGGCAGCGGGCAGTCCTGCGGCTGGCCGACTTGCAGTTCCGCTCCGCTGGCGACAAAGGCCAGCTGCGCCTGCTGGCGCGGGTTCAGGGTTGCGTTCATTGCGGGCTCCAGGCAGGGGGCGGCTGCGTCCCGGGCTGCGTCCCGGGACGGGCGATTCAGGGGGTGAGCGATGCACCGGCCTGCACGACGACGATGCGGTCGTCGCCCAGCGTGCGGGCGAAGGCATAGGGCGGGCCGGACGACAGCAGTCGATGCGTACCCGCGCCGATCGCCGGATGGCGCGCGCGGAACTGGCCGATTCGCTGCCAGTAATCGATCAGACCGGCGATCTCCGGGCGCTCGTGCTCGTCCCAGTTCATCGGGCTGCGCGTGCCCTGGAAGGGGTCCGAACCTGTGGGCCCGAAGGCGCGGGCGCTTTCGTCGCCGTAATAGACCTGCACCGCGCCGGGCGCCAGCAGCAGGGCGGCGGCGAGCCCGCGCTGACGCGCCAGGTCGCCCTTGGCCAGCTGGTTGAACAGCGCGGTGTCATGCGACGAGGCGTAGCTCAGCAGGTTGTGCCCGGGCGTTTCGGCCAGGCGCCGGGAATAGTCGGCGTAACTGGGCTCGGCGGCAGCCAGGCAGTCGCTGGCGGCCAGCGCCTGATCCTGGAAGGCGAAGTTGATCAGCGCATCGAAACCCTGGTCGAGATAGTCGCTGGCCTCGGGGCCGTGACCGAACACTTCGCCGACCATCCAGAACGGTTCGTCGGCCATGGGATCGTCCGGGTTGGCGCGGGCCCAGTCGGCGCGGGCGCGCTCGGCCGCCACGCGCAGCTCGGCCCAGGTCGAGGGTTCGACATGCTTGACGGTGTCGGCACGAAAGCCGTCGACGCCGAACTCGCGCACCCAGCCGGTCAGCCATTCGATCAGGTAGTCGCGCACCCGGTAGCCCTCGCGCGGCTCGGCGCGGGTCTGCGCCTTGTGCGCGAGAAACTCCGGCAGCGCGACGACCGCCTCGGATTCGGTGCGGAAATCCGGGAGGAAGGCGAGCGAGCCCTTGAGTGGATCGACCGTGGCACTGGGCGGCGTGTCGTAGTCGGCGATGCCCGCCCGTACCCAGTCGCGACCCCACCAGGCGGCCCAGCTCGGGTGCTCGTAGTCCACCAGGTTGTGGTAGGCATGCAGATTCTCGTGGGCTTCCGGCTGCCAGGTTGTCCACTGCTCGGGCAGGTACTCGGCCATGCCGTCGCGCAGGGCACCGAAGCCGAGCTGCTGCATGTCCTGCAGGGTCGAGTAGCCGGGATGGTTGAGCACCACATCGAACAGCACGCGGATGCCGCGGGCATGGGCCGCGCTGATGAGCGCGCGCAGGTCGTCTTCGCTGCCCATGTTGGCGTCGAGCTGAGTGAAGTCGAGCGCGTAGTAGCCGTGGTAACCGTAGTGGCGGAAGTCGCCGCGATCACCGCCGCCGACCCAGCCGTGGATCTGCTCGTAGGGTGCGCTGATCCACAGCGCGTCGACACCGAGGCTGGCGATATGGTCGAGGCGTTCGGTCAGCCCCTTGAGATCGCCGCCGTGGAAGGTGCCGATCTCCTCGGCGCCATCCGGTGCGCGGCCATAGCTGCGGTCGTTGTCTGGGTCTCCGTTGGCGAAGCGGTCGGTGAGCACGAAGTAGACGATCGCGTTGCGCCAGTCGCGTGCGACCGGCTGCTCGGGCGCTTCGGCGCGTTCGAGCAGTAGCAGACCGTCACTGCCAGCGGCGGGTTGCAGCCTGACCCGGCCGTCGCGGACCACCGCCGTGGCGCCGGACAGCGCGTCGCGCAGGGTTTCGCCCTCGCCGAAGACCTCGCCAACCGCCAGTTCCACCGCACCACCCTGCCACGGCTTGCAGACCGCGGTGGCTGCCTGCGGCTCGGCGGCCTTGATCGGCACCAGGCGCAGGGCGGGTGTGATGCCGGTCTCGACGGTCAAGCGATAGCGCCCGGCGTCCGGCACTTCGAAGCGGTAGGCGCTGTCTTTGCCAAGCGGTTGGCGGCGGTAGGGCGCCAGGGTTTCGGCCGCGCCACCGGCGGTGGCGCGCGCAATTCGAGTTCGCCGGCTTCGAGCTGCAGTTCGGTGGCGTAGCGCTGCGCTGACAGCGCCTGCCAGTGCAGCGGCAACGGCTGCGCGTCGAGGCGGGCAGTCAGCGACGGGGCCGCCAGGGCGGGTGAGGCCAGCGCGAGGCCGAGCAGCCAGGGCAGGGCAGGCAAGCGGTGAGTGTGCATCGACAGGGCTCCGTTGCGCTTTTTTCGCTACATTTGAGCCCCGGATGGCTGCAGGGTATAGGCGTAAGCCGCAGCGCGATGGCGTATTTCGCAGCGTTGCGTGCAGCGAACTACGCCCTGCCTCTACGCCCTGACCACCCCCCACCGGGGAGGATGCAGCAGGCGACATGCGCGCCGAGGATGGAACGACTGCCAGAGCCTCAGGCCGGCAGCAGGTGGAACAAAAAACAAGAAGCCACGAGGAAAGCGAAGCATGAACAAGAAATTCTGGTGTATCGCCACCATCGGCCTGGCGGCCACCTTCAGCCTGCCACTGCCGGCCCTAGCGGCGATCGAGGAAGGCAAACTGGTCGTCTGGATCAACGGCGACAAGGGCTACAAGGGCCTGGCAGAGGTCGGCAAGCGGTTCACCGCCGAGACCGGCATCCCGGTGGAAGTGGCCCACCCGGACAGCGCCACCGACAAGTTCCAGCAGGCGGCGGCCACCGGCAACGGGCCGGACATCTTCATCTGGGCCCATGACCGCATCGGCGAATGGGCCAAGAGCGGGCTGCTCACCCCGGTCACGCCCGGCGCCGAGACCAAATCCGGCATCGCCGACTTCGCCTGGCAGGCGGTGAGCTACGACAACAAGCTCTGGGGTTATCCGGTCTCGGTCGAGACGATCGGCCTGATCTACAACAAGGCGCTGGTCCAGACGCCGCCGAAGAGCTTCGACGAGGTGTTCGCGCTGAACGAGAAGCTCGCCGCCGACGGCAAGCGCGCCATTCTCTGGGACTACAACAACACCTACTTCACCTGGCCGCTGCTCTCGGCCAAGGGCGGCTACGTGTTCGAGCAGCGCGATGGCGGCTACGACGTCAGCAACACCGGGGTCAACAATGCCGGCGCCAAGGCCGGTGCCAAGGTGCTGCGCGAACTGATCGACAAGGGTGTGATGCCCAAGGGCGCCGACTACAGCGTGGCCGAGGCAGCCTTCAACAAGGGTGACTCGGCGATGATGATCAGCGGCCCCTGGGCCTGGTCGAACATCGAGAAGAGCGGCATCGACTTCGGCGTGGCGCCGATCCCGGCCGTCGACGGCGAGCCGGGCAAGCCCTTCGTCGGTGTCGCCGCGGCCATGCTCAACGCGGCGAGCCCGAACAAGGACCTGGCCGTGGAGTTTCTCGAGAACTACCTGCTCCAGGTCGAGGGGCTGAAGACGGTCAACGCCGATGTGCCGCTCGGTGCGGTGGCCAACACCGCCTACATGCAGGAGCTGTCGAGCAACCCGCACATCAAGGCGACCTTCGAGAATGCGCAGATGGGTGAACCGATGCCCAACGTGCCGGAGATGGGGGCGTTCTGGTCGGCCATGGCGGCCGCGCTGACCAACATCAGCTCCGGGCGGCAGGAGGTTGACGCCGCGCTGGACGATGCGGCCAAGCGCATCACCCGATGAAGCCGACGCCGGCCGCCTGCATGGCGCGCCGGCGTGCACTGCCCTGCCGATAAAGGTCCGTCTCCCGTGAATGCCCATGCCGAGTTGCCCAGCCCCGTCATGACCCGCCCGACTCTTCGCGGCTTGCCCCGCACCGGCCTGCGCTGGTTGCTCTGGCTGGCCTTCAATGCCTTCGCGCTGTACCTGGTGGTCGCGCTCTACGCCCAGGGGCAGATGGCCTTCGCGCTGCTCGGGCTGGTGGTGTGCGGGCTTGCCAGTTACCTGTTCGTCAATCGCCGGCTGTATGCCCAGCGCTACATCTTTCCCTCGGTGGCGGGCATGCTGGTGTTCGTCATCTTTCCGCTGCTCTACACCGTGGGCATCGGCTTTACCAACTACAGCGGCACGCACCTGCTGAGCCAGGCGCAGGTCGAACGTTATCACCTGAGCCAGACCTACCTGGCCGGTGAGCGCTTTCGCTTCAGCCTGCATCACAGCCCCGAGGGCGAGCGGATGCGCGTGGACAAGGGCGAAGCGGGCGTTTTCGTCAGCCCACCGCTGACCGGCACGCCCGAGCCCGACGCGCCGCTGGTGCTGCAGCCACTGGAGTCGGCCGCGCCACTGGGCGAGGTGTTCTCGGTGCGCGACGTCATCCAGCGGCGCAAGGCGCTCGAGCAGTGGGTACTGCAGGCGCCCGACGGCAGCCTGCTGCGGCTCTACGGGTTGCGCGAGGTCGCCGCGGTGAAACCGCAGTACCGCCTGCAGAGCCCGGGTGTGCTGGTCGACACCCGCACCGGCGAGCGGCTCACCGCCGACCCCGAACGCGGCTTCTACATCGACGAGGCCGGCGAGCCCGTCGCCCCCGGCTTCACCAGCTTTACCGGCCTGACCAATTTCGCCCGCGTGCTGACCGAGCCGAGCATCCGCGAGCCCTTCGTGCAGATCTTCGCCTGGACCTTCGCCTTCGCCGGCCTGACGGTGGTCTTCACCCTGGCCGTAGGGCTGGTGCTGGCCAGCCTGCTGCAATGGGAACTGGTGCGCGGCAAGGCCTTCTACCGGCTGATGCTGATCCTGCCGTACGCGGTGCCGGCGTTCATTTCCATCCTCGTGTTCCGCGGCCTGTTCAACCAGAACTTCGGCGAGATCAACCTGCTGCTCAACGGGCTGCTCGGCATTCGCCCGGACTGGTTCAGCGACCCGGCCCTGGCGCGCAGCATGGTGCTGATCGTCAATACCTGGCTCGGCTACCCCTACATGCTGCTGCTGTGCATGGGCCTGTTGCAGGCCATCCCGCGCGACCAGTACGAGGCCTCGGCGATCGACGGCGCCGGGCCGCTGGACAACCTGCTGCGCATCACCCTGCCGCAACTGATCAAACCGCTGATGCCGCTGTTGATCGCCAGCTTCGCCTTCAACTTCAACAACTTCGTGCTGATCACCCTGCTGACCCGCGGCGGGCCGGACATCATCGGCGCGACCACGCCGGCCGGCACCACGGATCTCTTGGTCAGCTACACCTACCGCATCGCCTTCCAGGACTCGGGGCAGGATTTCGCCCTCGCTGCGGCCATCGCCACGCTGATCTTCATCCTCGTCGGCGCCATGGCGCTGCTCAATCTCAAGCTGTCGAAAGTCAAGGTATAAGGAGACCGGCATGGCCATGGTGCAACCCAAATCCACCCGCTACCGGCTCTGGGCGACCCACGCGGCGCTGCTGGCCTTTGTCGCGGTGATCCTCTTTCCGCTGCTGATGGTGGTGTCGATCTCCTTTCGCGAGGGCAACTTCGCCACCGGCAGCCTGTTTCCCGACAACCCGACGCTGGAGCACTGGTCGCTGGCGCTCGGCATTCCCTATACCCATGCCGACGGCAGCGTGACCCAGCCGCCGTTCCCGGTGCTGCTGTGGCTGTGGAACTCGGTGAAGATCGCCCTGGTGAGCTCGGCGCTGATCCTGCTCTTGTCGACCACCAGTGCCTACGCCTTCGCGCGCATGCGCTTCGCCGGCAAGGCGCCGATCCTGAAAAGCATGCTGATCTTCCAGATGTTCCCGCCGGTGCTCTCGCTGGTGGCCATCTATGCGCTGTTCGATCAGCTCGGCCAGTACGTCAGCTGGCTCGGTATCAACAGCCACGGCGCGGTGATCGTTGCCTCGCTCGGCGGCATGGCGCTGCACATCTGGACCATCAAGGGCTACTTCGAAAGCATCGACGCCTCGCTGGAGGAGGCCGCCATCGTCGACGGCGCCAGCACCTGGCAGGCGTTCTTCCACATCCTGCTGCCGATGAGCGTGCCGATCCTGGCGGTGGTGTTCATCCTCGCCTTCATCACCAGCGTCACCGAATACCCGATCGCCTCGGTGCTGCTGATGGATGTCGACCAGCTCACCCTGTCGGTCGGCGCACAGCAGTACCTCTACCCGCAGAACTACCTGTGGGGCGACTTCGCCGCCGCCGCGGTACTCTCCGGTCTGCCCATCACCGCCGTGTTCCTCTACTGCCAGAAGTGGATCGTCGGCGGCCTGACCGCCGGCGGGGTGAAGGGTTGACCACCTGAGTTGAACGAGGCGCGAGACCGGGGCGCGGGAGCGGTGCGAACCGGTGCGCCAGACCATGACAAGAACAAGAACGTGAACAGGGAACCGTCCATGAATGCCGCGATGCCACCTCTGCTGCCATTGATTCCCACCAAGCTGGCGATCCCCATGCTGCCGCCGGGGCTGCTCGAGCGGCCGCGTCTGGACGAGTGGCTGCAGCGCCTGGGGCAGGTGCGCCTGGCGGTGCTGCATGCCGCCAGCGGCTTCGGCAAGACCACTCTGGCGGCGCAGTGGGCGCGGGCCTTCGACGGTCGGGTCGCCTGGCTGCAGCTGCACGCCAGCGACAATCTCGCACTGCAGTTCGGCCGCTACCTGACCCAGGCGCTGGACCCGCAGCTGGACGCCGGCTGCCCCCTCGCCGTGGCGCTGGCCGAACAGGGCCAGGTCTCGCTGGACGCGCTGTTCACCCAGCTGCTGGCCGAGCTGCCGGGCGAGCACGAGGCCATCCTGCTGGTGCTCGACGAGTTCGAGGTACTGCACGACCGCGAGCTGATCGCCGGGCTGCGCTTCTTCCTGCGCCACATGCCGAGCTGGATGACCCTGTTGGTGTGCAGCCGCCGGCTGCCCGAACTGGGCGTGGCGGAGCTGCGGGTCAAGCATCAGTTGCTCTTGCTCGACGCGCGCCAGCTGGCCTTCGAGGACGACGAGGTGCAGGCGCTGCTCGAGCTGGGCGTGCCGGTGAGCATCAATCGCGAGCAGGTCGAACGCCTCAACCGGCGCATCGGCGGCTGGCCCTGCGCGCTGCAACTGGCCCTGCAGGAGGTGCAGACCAGCCGCGGCATGGACCTGTTCCTGGAGAACCTGCAGCTCGGCCACCCGGACATCCGCGACTACATGCGCGAGCAGGTGCTCGAGGGGTTGCCCGATGACCTGCGCGGCTTTCTCGAGGCGACCTGCCTGCTCGAGCGCTTCGACGCCGCGCTGGCCGATCACCTGACCGAGGCCTGTCACGGCCGCGAGATGCTCGAGCGGCTCGAGCGCGGCGGCCTGTTCATCCAGCCGCTGGACAGCCTGCGCCGCTGGTACAGCTATCACCCGCTGTTTGCCGTGTTCCTCCAGGGCGAACTGCGCACGCACCAGCCGCAGCGGGTCAACCAGCTGCACCTGCGCGCGGCTTCCGCGCTGCTGGCCGAGGGCTTGCCGGAGGAGGCCGCGCGGCATGCGGTGCAGGCCGGCGAGCCGCAGCAGGTTGCCGAAATCCTGCAGCGCCATGGGCGCGCCTTCTACCGTCAGGGCCGGCTCGGGCTGCTGCAGCAGTGCCTGGAGACCCTGCCGGAGGCGGTGATCGCCGGCTCGCCGCTGCTCACGCTGCTGCAGGCCTGGGTGTCGCAGAATTCCTACCAGTTCGATCAGGTCGAGCGCTGGTTCAAGGCCAGCGAGCTGGCCCTGCACGGCAGCTGTTCCGAGCAGGACTGGGCGCGCATCGTCGGCGAATTCAATGCGGTGCGCGCGCAGCTGGCGATGAACCAGGGCGACGAGCAACGCGCCATCGCCCTGGCAGAGGAAGCGCTCACCTGCGAACCGCTGATCATGCGCACCTCGCGGGTGGCGGCGCTGTCCGGCCTGGCCGAGGCGCACTTCGTCCAGGGCGCGTTGCCGCAGGCGCAAAAGCAGTACGAGGAAGCCGAACGCCGCGCGCGGGAGATCAACGCCTCGCACCTGGTGGTCTGGAGCCTTGGCCAGCTGTCGGAAATCGCCATTGCCCAGGGCCATCTGCAGAAGGCCTACACCCTGCAGGAACGGGCCATCCAGTACATCGAGCAGCAGCGCTTGCAGGCCACGCCCATCGTCGAATTCATCTACCGCGTGCGCGGCCAGGTGCTGCTCGAGTGGCACCAGCTGGACGCCGCCGAGCAGTGTGCGCTGCAGGGCATCCAGATTCTCGACGAGCTGGACGACCCGCGCTGGCGCCTGCAGAGCTATGCGCTGCTGGCTGGCGTTGCCTATGCCCGCGGCCAGCAGCACGCCTGTGCCGACTACATCGGGCAGATGCAGACGATGCTTGCCGACGATCGCTACCACATCGACTGGCTGGCCAACGCCCACGCGGTGATGCTCGCCTATTGGGATTCCAGCCAGGACCGCGACGCCATTCGCCAGTGGCTGGTCAGTGCGCCGCCGGTCAATGGCGGCGCCAACCACTTCTCCCAGCTGAACGCGCGCAACCACACCCGCGCCTACCTGGCGCTGGGGCAACTGGACAGCGCGCTGCCGATCCTGCGCCAGCTGCTGGCCAACGCCGAGTGCCATGGCCTGGTGATGGACCGCAACCGCAACCACATCCTCCTGGCGCAGCTGCACTGGCTGCGCGAGGAACGCCAGCAGGCGCTCGACCACCTGCAGCGGGCCATGACCCTGGCCAGCGGCAGCGGCGCGATCGGCAGCTTCCTGCGCGTGGGCAAGCCGATCATCGGCATGCTCAAGTGCCTGTTGCACGAGCGCACCCTCGACGAGCCGGAGGCCCAGCGCGCCACGCGCCTGATCCAGCTGGCGCAGCAGCAGCGCGACTTCAGCCGCGCCATCCGCATCACCCTGGACGAGGCGGTGATCCAGGACATCATCAACCGCCCCGACGTGCCCGAGCTGATTCGCCGTTCGCCGCTGACCCGGCGCGAATGGCAGGTGCTGAGCCTGATCCACGCCGGGCAGTCCAACGAGCAGATCGCCGATCACCTGAACGTTGCGCCCACCACCATCAAGACGCACATCCGCAGCCTCTACCAGAAGCTCAACATCACCCACCGCAGCGAGGCGGTGCAGCTGGCGCGCGACCTGCTGAGCAAGATCCAGGGCGACTAGCCGCCGGTCGCCAACCCTGCGGGGCCCTTGTCAGGGAGGAGGAGGGCGGCGACCGGCTGTGGCACCTTCGAGGCTTCGCAAAAACGGAGGCGCCACGATGACGATGAGTGAAAAGCAGAAGATGCTGGCCGGCGAGCTGTACCACCCAGGCGACCCGGAAATCCTCGCCGACCAGGCCGCGGCCAAGGCCTGGATGGTGCGCTACAACGCGGCGCTGGCGGCCTCGCCAGACGAGCGCCGGGCGCTGCTCGCCGAGCGGCTGGCCTCGGTCGGTGCTGGCGCGGTGATCCGGCCGCCGTTCCACTGCGACTACGGCTACAACATCCACCTGGGCGAAGGCGCCTTTCTCAATTTCAACTGCGTGATTCTCGATGTGGTCGAGGTGCACATCGGCGCCGGCGCGCAGATCGGGCCGGCGGTGCAGCTCTACGCCGCCGACCATCCGCGTGACCCCGAGGCGCGTCGCTCGGGCGTCGAGTTCGGCCGGCCGATCCATATCGGCCGCAATGTGTGGATCGGTGGCGGGGCGATCATCCTGCCCGGCGTGAGCGTCGGTGACGATGCGGTGATCGGTGCCGGCAGCGTGGTCATCCGCGACGTGCCGGCCGGCGCCACCGTGGTCGGCAACCCGGCGCGGGTGCGCTGACCGGCTCGCTGGGCCGCTCTACGCCCTCGCTCGGCGGGCCGCCTACGCCCGCCCTTTACGCCCGCACGGGCACGCCGCCGGAGGATGTTGCGACCGCATGCCGCACCTAGAGTGGCCCTGTACTCACCGCTCACTCAAGGTATGTGGCATGTCCGAGCAACTTCAGAATTGGTGGCGTGGCGGGGTGATCTATCAGGTCTACCCGCGCAGTTTCTTCGACAGCAACGGCGATGGCGTGGGCGACCTGCCCGGCGTGCTGCACAAGCTGGACTACATCGCCAGCCTCAACGTCGACGCCATCTGGCTGTCGCCCTTCTTCACCTCGCCGATGAAGGATTTCGGCTACGACGTGGCCGACTACCGCGGCGTCGACCCGCTGTTCGGCACCCTCGACGACTTCGTCCGCCTGGTCGAGGCCTGCCACGAGCGCGGCATGCGCGTGCTGATCGATCAGGTGCTCAACCATTCATCGGACCAGCACCCCTGGTTCGTCGAGAGCCGCTCCAGCCGCGACAACGACAAGGCCGACTGGTACGTCTGGGCCGACCCCAAGCCCGATGGCAGCGTGCCGAACAACTGGCTCTCGGTATTCGGTGGCCCGGCCTGGAGCTGGGACAGCCGGCGCCGGCAGTACTACCTGCACAATTTCCTCGCCAGCCAGCCGGACCTGAACTTCCACTGCCCGGCCGTGCAGGCGCAGCTGCTCGACGACATGGAGTTCTGGCTCAAGCTGGGCGTTGACGGTTTCCGCCTCGACGCGGCGAACTTTTACTTCCACGACGCCGAGCTGCGCGACAACCCGCCGAACAGCGAAATCCGCGAGGGCAGCATCGGTGTGCGCGCCGACAACCCCTACGCCTACCAGCGGCACATCTACGACAAGACGCGGCCGGAGAACCTGGATTTCCTACGCCGTTTGCGGGCGCTGCTGCAGCGCTATCCCGGCGCCTCCTCGGTGGCCGAGATCGGCTGCGACGAGTCGCTGCGCACCATGGCGGCCTACACCAGCGGTGGCGACACCCTGCACATGGCCTATTCCTTCGACCTGCTCACCGAGCAGTGCAGCCCGGCCTACATCCGTCGCACGATAGAGGGCATCGAGCGCGAGCTGGCCGACGGCTGGTCGTGCTGGTCCATGGGCAACCATGACGTGGTGCGGGTGATGACGCGCTGGGCGCTCAATGGCCGTCCCGACCCGGAGCGTGGCCGACTGCTGATGGCGCTGTTGCTCTCGCTGCGCGGCAGCGTCTGCCTCTATCAGGGCGAGGAGCTGGGCCTGCCCGAAGCGGAATTGCGCTACGAGGATCTGGTCGATCCGTACGGCATCACCTTCTGGCCGGAATTCAAGGGCCGCGACGGTTGCCGCACGCCGATGCCGTGGGAGAGCGAGGCGCACCACGCCGGCTTTACCGGCAGCCAGCCGTGGTTGCCGGTGGACGATTCGCACCGCTCGCTGTCGGTGGCCGCGCAGGATGCCGACCCGCACTCGATGCTCAACTGCTACCGTCGCTTCCTTGGCTGGCGGCGCGAGCAGCCGCTGCTCGTCGAGGGCGACATCCGCATGGTCTACCATGACGACGCCCTGCTGGTGTTCGAGCGCCGGCTGGGCGGGGAAGCCTGGCTCTGCCTGTTCAACCTCGGCGACCTGCCGCGCAGCTACGCGCTGCCGGACCGGGCCGTGCTGCTGATCGACGTACCGGCGAGCCAGGCCGAGTTCGACGGCGGCTATGCCCGGCTACCGGCGCATGGCTTCGGCTATGTGCGGCTCGCGGATTGACGGCGTGCCGGCAGCGGTGGGCATGACCCGCCGCTGCCATCGAAACGAGTGCATCGCAGCAACGGAGAACAACAACGATGGCCAGTGTCACGCTGCGCGACATCTGCAAGAGTTATGACGGTACGCCGATCACCCGGCATATCGACCTGGATATCGAAGACGGCGAGTTCGTCGTCTTCGTCGGCCCCTCCGGCTGCGGCAAGTCCACCCTGCTGCGGCTGATCGCCGGGCTCGAGGACATCACCTCGGGCGATCTGTACATCGGCAACCAGCGCGTCAACGACCTGCCGCCGAAGGATCGTTCGGTGGGCATGGTGTTCCAGTCCTATGCGCTCTACCCGCACATGACGGTAGCGGAGAACATGGCCTTCGGCCTCAAGCTCGCCAGCGTCGACAAGCGCGAGATCGCGCGCCGCGTCGAGGCGGCCGCGGCGATCCTGCAGCTGGACAAGCTGCTCGAACGCAAGCCCAAGGATCTTTCCGGTGGCCAGCGCCAGCGCGTCGCCATCGGCCGCACCATGGTCCGCGAACCGAAGGTGTTCCTGTTCGACGAACCCCTGTCGAACCTCGACGCCTTCCTCCGCGTGCAGATGCGCATCGAGATCGCCCGCCTGCACCAGCGCATCCGCTCCACCATGATCTACGTGACCCACGACCAGGTCGAAGCCATGACCCTGGCCGACAAGATCGTCGTGCTCAACGCCGGCGAGATCGCCCAGGTCGGCCAGCCGCTGCACCTTTATCACTACCCGAAGAACCGCTTCGTCGCCGGCTTCCTCGGCTCGCCGCAGATGAACTTCGTCGAGGTGCGCGCCATCTCCGCCAGCCCCGAGGCGGTCACCATCGAACTGCCCAGCGGCTACCCACTGACCCTGCCGGTGGACGGCAGCGCCGTCAGCCCCGGCGACCCGCTCACCCTCGGCATCCGCCCCGAGCACTTCGTCATGCCGGAAGAAGCCGACTTCACCTTCCACGGCCAGATCACCGTCGCCGAGCGACTGGGCCAGTACAACCTGCTCTACCTCACCCTCGAGCGTCTGCAGGACGTCATCACCCTCTGCGTCGACGGCAACCTGCGCGTCACCGAGGGCGAGACCTTCGCCGCCGGCCTCAAGGCCGACAAGTGCCATCTGTTCCGCGAGAACGGCGAGGCCTGCGCGCGGCATTACCGGGAGCCGGCGATCTACGGGTGAATGGCCGGCCGGGTGTGCTCACGGTAGTGGGGCGCCCGGAAGGCAAGCGCGTCAGGCTGGACTCCCCGCGTTCGGGGATTCTGTAAAGCCGCATCGGTCTGCACACCTATCCGCCGGGTGGACAGGACCTTCGACCTGGGCCCGCGAGGAATCGGCGTAAACGGCATCGCACCAGGCGCGACGCTCACCCATGCGCTGAAAAAACGTGCTTGCCGAGGACATCGAACGCCAGATGCTGGCGCATACGCCCATCCAATGTCAGGCGCCCCGCAGGATATGGCCAACGCGGCGCCCTTTCTTTGCTCACCTGCCGCGGCCTGGATCAGCGGCCAGAACCTCAGGGCTTCCGGCGGTGGGGTGCGGGAGCTGGGCTGAGCGCATCTGGGGGCGGCCACAACGCAGCGAGTCGCTTTACTGAGCCGTCATATCCTTACTTTGCTCCCGATCCTTGCCTCGCCATACTAGAACCCACTTATAGGGGCCACCATATCAACGATGGCCTCTGGATCTTTCAAACGTTCACCAAGGACGAATCGCATGTACGACCTGATCGGGGACATTCATGGTTACGCGTCGGCGCTTAAATGCCTCCTGCGCGAGCTGGGGTATCAGGAGCAGCAAGGCACCTGGCAGCATCCGGAGCGTAAGGTGATCTTCCTCGGTGACTTCGTTGATCGCGGGCCTGAGCAGGTCGAAACCGTCCAGATCGCCCGGCGCATGGTCGAGGCTGGCCACGCGCTAGCCGTCATGGGCAACCACGAATTCAATGCGGTTGCCTGGGCTACGCCTTGCACAGAACAGCCTGGGGCGTTCCTGCGCGTCCACTCCGATAAAAATCGCGAGCAGCACGACGCCTTCCTTGTCCAGATCGGGGAGGGTTCCCAAGAGCACTTGGACACGATCGAGTGGTTCAGAACGCTGCCCCTTTACCTGGAACTCGAGGGCCTGCGGGTCATTCATGCCTGCTGGCATCCCCAGCAGTTTGAGGCGCTGGCGCCTCACCTGGATCAGCAAATGCGGATTCGCATGGGCTCCTGGCCGGCAGTTTGCACTGTAAGCGTTCATTCCAAGACATCCTGCCATCCCGCTGACTTCCGCCCTAGAGTGACCTCGCATTCAACAACGCGAGGTTATTTCCATGAGAAAACACCGCACCGCAGAACAGTGGCAAGTCCTAATC
>Ga0209300_1000420_pt1 | contig 22533 bp, 15 predicted proteins | sample Shrwel_input2_RT_FD_187535 | JGI IMG/M metagenome (GOLD analysis project Ga0209300, IMG submission 187535) | Subsurface microbial communities from deep shales in Ohio, USA - Utica-3 well 1 S input2 RT (SPAdes) (version 2) ... | reverse complement strand
ATTGATACGGGCACAGGCGAGATCTACCTGAAATGAGGAAATTGGCCTGAAACAGGGCCAAAATCAGCCACGAAGAGACGATTTTGGGCTGAAAATTGGAAAATTTAGCCACAGGACGTCGATAAAGGACGGTTTGGGGCGTCATATTGGGAGCTGCGAACCACTTAATCGCAGCTTCCTTAACCATAGTCGTGTAGTAATGATAGGAGATTGGTTGCCCTTCACGGCGTGGACTTGGGAATACGTAGTCGGTTGGTGTCAGACCATTCAGGATAATCCATTGAGATAAGGTTTGTTGGGTCTTAGGCGTGATCTCGAAGTGTACTTCTTGATGGGTTTTCTGTTGCTTCACAATAGCTCGTGACATCACACAGCCACTGCGGCTTACGTCTTGTACCTTTAGGTTACGCAAGTCACATGCTCTGAGTTTGCTATCGATGGCAAGGTTAAACAACGCCAATTCAAATAACCGTTCCTCAAGCTCCAACCGAATGCGGATGCGCCAAATGTCCTCCAACTTAAACGCTTTCTTCTGCCCAACTCTTTTTCCTTTATTCCAAGCAACCATAATGTGCTCCTTACTTCATAAAAATCACTGTTAAGTAAGGCAGAACTCAAGGAAATTTGCGTAGTTACTGGTATCATAAGGCCAATTTTTCGAACTCAAGAAACCCATAATGAACGAACAAGAACAACTATTCCTGAAAGAGCTGGAAAGCAAGCTCTGGACAGCCGCAGACAAACTCCGTGCGTCACTCGATGCCTCTCAATACAAACATGCTGTGCTTGGCTTAATATTCGTTAAATACGTGTCTGACGCCTTCATGCTGCGCCAAGAAGAGCTAAAACAAGACTTCGCTAACCCTGACCATGAGTATTTCCTCGATCCTGAAGGCTACACGGCTGAAGAACTTGAACAAGAAATCGCGATTGAGTTAGAACAGCGTGATTACTACAAAGAGAAAAACGTATTCTGGCTACCAACTGAATCTCGTTGGAAGTTCCTGCAAGACAATGGCCCATTGGTAATCGGTGGTGCTGATTTAGTCATTGATGGCAAACCAAAGAAAATCACCTCTGTTGGACATCTGATTGATAATGCACTGGAAGGCATTGAGCGCGACAACCAGAAACTCAAAGGTGTTCTCAACAAGCACTACGCATCGCTAAAAATTGATCAGGCAAAATTGAATGAGTTGATTAACCTAATCGCGACCATTCCATTCAATCATAAGTCGCTTAACAGCAAAGATATTCTTGGTCATATTTACGAATACTTCTTAGGCCAATTTGCGCTTGCTGAAGGTAAGAAAGGCGGCCAGTTCTATACGCCTGCATCAATCGTTTCGCTGATTGTTGAGATGATTGAACCGTTTGAAGGCCGTGTGTATGACCCTGCAATGGGTTCCGGCGGTTTCTTCGTGCAATCAGAGAAGTTTATTGAGCGCCGTGCTAACCAAAAAGAGATTGACCCGCTCACGCAAAAACAAAGAATCTCGATCTACGGTCAGGAATACAACTACACCACATGGCAGCTTGCTGCGATGAACATGGCTATCCGTGGGCTTGATTACGATTTCGGTAAGGAACCTGCCAGTACCTATACCAACGACCAACACCCTGATTTACGAGCTGATTTCATCATGGCTAACCCGCCTTTCAACATGAAAGAGTGGAATACAGGTGTCGATGATAATGATCCGCGCTGGGTATACGGTACTCCGCCATCGGGCAACGCTAACTTTGCTTGGATGCAGCATATGCTTTACCACCTTGCACCTGATGGCACGCAAGCCTTGTTACTTGCCAATGGTTCAATGAGTTCAACCACCAACAACGAAGGTGAAATTCGTGCGGCCTTGGTCGAGAATGATTTGGTCGAGTGTATGGTTGCGCTTCCGGGGCAACTGTTTACCAACACCCAGATCCCTGCCTGTATCTGGTTCTTAACCAAAAACAAAAAAGCTCGTACCGATAAATCAGGTCGCAAGCTGCGTGATCGCAAAGGTGAAGTGTTATTTATTGACGCGCGTAACCTTGGTTACATGAAAGATCGTGTACTACGTGATTTCACCATGGATGATATCCAAAAAGTCGCTGACATTTTCCACGCTTGGAAAACGGGTAAAGAAGTGAATGGCGTCGCTTATGAAGACCAAGCAGGCTTCTGTAAATCAGCAACGTTAGAAGAGATTAAGAAACACGATTTTGTACTGACTCCGGGGCGTTACGTTGGTGCCGCTGAAGAGTTAGACGACGGCATTCCGTTTTAGGCCGAAATTTTTAAAAGTGTAAAGCTGCACTCATCACATAGAATAATAAAGCCCCGTAAAACAGGGCTTTTTTTGTGTCTGTACAAATTTTTAGCTTGCAGTTTGTTTTTTGCGCATTATGCTAGGTTCATAAGGATATAAAATGTGAACTAACGGATGTCGTACAACACCCAAATCATCAAGTTAGAAGACTCCGGCGAGCGGGTGACCATTATCGTCGATAGCGGCGGCATGCCGGTAGACCTCCCTAGTCGATACCTTCTTCAGAAGCGCGACAACCGCTCCGCCAAAACCCTCAGTAATCTTGCTACAAATATCTGCCAACTGTATCGGTGGTCAGAGGACAATGGTCATGACATCGAAGCAAGGATTAAATCAGGCGAGGTGCTGGGAATCACCGAAATTGATTCGCTCATTCGGTATTTGCGCCTGAATAGGCGTCAGGCCTCTCTAATTGAGAACAGCAAAAATAATGTGGTTCCCATGGGAGCCTATGTATCTGGTGCCATGCTGACGCAAAAAATTGATGCCGTAAAAGGATACCTTGAGTGGCTCGGTCGGGTTGCTTTGGAAGGACGGTTAATTACCGATCCATATTGCCAGGTCATCGCTCCGGCAATTAAGGACCTCAATGATCAATTGGACATTCGTAAAACGCCTTCAAAAAGTGCACCGCGCTATGGTTTAACAATGGGCGAACAACGATTCTTGCTGGAAGTGACAGCCCCTGGTCATGAAAAAAATCCATTTCAGAAGCGGGTTCAGGTACGGAACCACCTGATGATTAAGACGCTGCTGATGTGTGGGGTCCGGCTTGGCGAATTGCTGGCTTTGCAGATCCCTAATTGCCATTTAACTGGCGACAATCCGTACCTCTACTTTACCCATAACCTTACCAAGGATCTCGATCCGCGGACGATGCCGCCGGATGTCAAAACGCTTTCTCGGCGTATCTATATCACCAAAGAGTTGGCCGCAGAATTTGACAGCTACATCATGAACGAGCGGAAGTTCCGTGGCCGGCGTAAGATAGGAAAACTGGCGCCCTATGTGTTCCTGAATACCCAGAAGGAACCACAGCCTCTTTCTGAGCCGGGTTTTTACCAGGTCTGCGTTACCTTGCGCGAAAAGTTCCCGGAGGAACTTAAGGCTCTGCACCCCCACCGTTTGCGTCATACCTTCAACGATAACTTGGTGGAGATGTTTTCCGGCGACATGAAGGATGAGGAATTTAAGAAAATTCAGCGCTGGATGAACGGCTGGAGCGATACAAGCGAGGAGGGGAAGACTTATACCCGGCGGAGCACTGAAATGAAGGGGATGTGGGCTTTGGTGAAAATGCAGAACACGCTAATGGGCGGTACCTGTGCGGATGCCGAGTGGCTTGATGAAGATATTGATTTCTAATCATGGGAAATAGCAGATGGATGAACCGAAGGTACATAACCAGACTATTGATGATGGCGATGAGCGCTATTCATACTCGCCATTTTTCACTGAAACCTCTATCCCCAACCGGGGCACCCGGATCATTGACGTTTCCACTAACCAATGGGACATCGGAGAAACCTGTGCGCTCTCATTAAATTTCGACTTAATTCAATGTAACAATCCGGAGGTTCTGGATCAGGTGAAATACCTGATGGCACATTATGTTAAGTCCAAAAGTCCAGATCATGCATTAGCTATTTTTGGCAACATAAAGGCGTTTTTGAACAGCTGCGATCACTTAGATGGGGAAACCGGCGATGACCTGGCGGAATCGTTTGCAGATGAGCTCCTCAACTACTTCGTGGCCAATCGTAAGGCGAGCAATGAACGCGGGTTAAGTGATTTGCGCCTGATTTATCGCCTCGGCGCAAGGATGGGACTGCCGCTGTTTCTGAAGAATGTTGCCAATGCCTTACGAAAAATAAAACTAAAGGGCCATGACAAGGGGCTGGATGTTCGGGTGCATATTGAAGGGCGTAGCCCGCTTAACTCAATCCAGCTTGAGTCGCTAAAAAACATCCTGAAGCGCCACCAGGATAAATTCGCAGTTGGGGAGGCGAATTTCTGGAGGCTGGCCGCCACCTGGGTGTTTATCGTCCTCGGTATCCGCCCTGTGCAGTTGCGGATGCTTATGGTCACCGATCTGGTGATGAACACCGATAAAGAGACCGGCAAGGTAACCTACCTGTTACTGGTGCCGTCGGCTAAAAAACGTCTTGAAAAGCCCCGTTCACGATTCAAGCGACGCCCCATTCCAGCTTTTCTGGGCGAACTGCTGAGGCAGATGAAGGAACGTAACATAAAGCGTTACGTATCTCAGGGTTATGACGAATCAATGGTCCCATTGTTTATCGCAAGTAATGGAAGTGAATGTGATCGAAAGAAGCGAGCACGTCCGTTCGCGTTGATATTGGACCGCACAGCGGTGACTTATGCTTTTCGTGATTTAATCTCAGTTTTGAATAAATACCAAAGGGCGGCAGGCCATAAGACATTTGACCTGCACGTTACCCCCCGAAGACTGCGAAAAACGTTTGCGACCCAAGCTGCTGCCATGGGCATAGAGGCCATGTTGTTAATGGAGTTGCTGGACCACGAGGACATGCAACATGTCATGATCTATTACCAACTGGGCGCAAATTTTGCCGTAAAGTTGAATCGGGTATATCGAGAAGGGTTGGGTGATCTGATTGACTGCTTCAAGGGCGAAATCACTTTTCAAGAGCTTAACGAGAAAAATAGGAAGCAGCAGGTGTTCGGCCCTGCTAGCTTACGAAGACTGGTTGGCATCGGCCTGTGCAGCAAAGATGCACGTTGTCGATTGGCGCCGCCATACTCATGTTACGGTTGCACCAAATTTGAGGCCTGCAACAATAAAGAACTTCATATTGAAGTCCTTAACGCAATGGAAAATGAAGTGCAGGAACAATTCGATGCGGGCGCGACGCCGGCCAAATATGAAATTGAACACTTGAATGCTTGTCGCGATCTTATTGGGCGCCTGGAGACACAAGAATGACAGCTACTAAAAAACAAAAGGCCATTGCAAGTAATAAAGCCGATGCAAAGCATAAGGAGCCCAATAAACAAGTCAATGGACAGACGGTGATTCAGGTGTTCAACCCTTCGGCTAGCCCGACCCACAATATCCAGCAGTTCGTTAAATCCGCAAAGGCTATTCTCCCTGCTTTGTTTGAAGGTAACGTCTCATGGGACGATCATACCTGGAATATTGCGGGCTTCGAGCCTACGCTAGACCTAAAAAACACAGGCCACGACGCCAACATTCTGTTCACTTCTATGAATGGGCGCAAGCCGAGGCAAAAGGTGGCCAAAAAGGACGAAATCCCCTTCCAGTCGCCGTATATCGATACTGTCAAAGCGGTAGTTGCTCACAATCATAACAACCACAAAATAACCCATAGCGCCCATATGGTTGCAATGCGGGGCTGGCGCTACCTGTATGATGCGCTGGGAAATTCGGACAACCCCTGCGTATCACAGCTATTACCTGTACATTTTAAGCAAGCCATAGCAGAGGCCACAGACCGAGAGAAGGAGTCGACACTGTATGTCACGGGCGTGCAACTGGAGAGTATTGCAACCCTGGTGGATGAGCGCGGACTGACGAAGGTTCCATTGAATTGGCGGAACCCGATCCCGAGGAGTTATAAACATGGTGGTGCGCTGCATAACCGTGGGGGGGGAAAGGCCAAGCAAGATCGCGCTGAGAAATTGCCGAAGAAGGTTGTATTGCTCTATCTGGCTGCCCTGTGGAATCACTATGACGAGCTTGAGGAAAAAGATCGCGCTCTAACGTGTATGGCTATCATCCTACTGCTGTGCGGTTTTCGTATGGATGAATTTGTTGGCCTGGATTACAACTGTATACCAACTAGGGAGGAGTATAACCAAAGCCAGTGGGAGTTGGACCCACAAACGGGCACCTTAACGAAGGTGTTGCGGATGCGGGCAATGACAAGAAAATCCTATGTGTGGGAGTCGAAGCCTGTTCCCATATGCGCTGTAGATACGATATTTTTGGCGGTTGAACGGCTGAGGGCGCTGTGCATAAACCAACGTCGGACGGCGCAGATGTTTATCGAAGAAGGTCGTTGGAACCGTCTAGCGAACTATGACGATGATGATTGTCTGTCTACGAGAGAACTCATGAGTATTGTTGGCTTGCCCATAAGCCAGAAGTCGAGTAACGCTACTGCAAGTCTTAAGGAGTATGGGTTAAAGCCGGATCCGCGCTGGACGAAAAGACCACAAAAGTTCCGAGTTGGCGACATCCACAAGTGCTTTACAGACCGCTATAAGAAAATGATCGGGCCGCTTGTCGATGGTTTCGGCTCCGACGGTTTTGCCATCCCTTTATGGGAGTTGTTGACTCTGCGTTACGAGAATCAATACAACTACAACGAAATGTGGAACGCCTTCCCTAAGCCTCTTTCTGGCACCCAGATACAGGACTTTTTTCGAGGGCGAGATTATAACACTCGCCTCCAAAAAAGTGGTAAGGGTGGAGATAGCAAGCGAAGGCAGAGTGTATTTGAGCGTTACAACTTCGCCGAGGTGGAAGATGAGGTCGAAACTGCCCATACCCATCAATTCAGACACCTATTGAACACCCTGATGCAGGAGAGCGATTCATTTAGCCAGGAAGATATCGCCAAGTACTTCCTGCGCAAAGGGACAAAAGACAACTCGGCTTACAACCACCAAATCGAACCAAAACGATATGCCGAGCGGACTCGTGAACTGCAAGACAAAATTAAGTTGTCAATGGATATTGATTTGGATTCGGCTAAAGAGACAATCAAACGATTCCCCTTGTTGAGTCACGAGGAACTGGAGCGTGATTTGGACGAATCTGGGTCCTATCATTTCATGGATATTGGCCGGTGCCGCCATGATTATTCTCAGGGGCCTTGTGGTATGCATTACGCTTGCTTACGCAATTGCCGCAATTACAAGCGAACCAAAGGGGATCAGAAGGAGGTTGATAAAATCACAGCGCGCCGCGATAAAACCGTGGCTCAAATTGAGCTTGCCAAAAACGATGTAGATGATGGATTTATTGGAGCAAATAACTGGCTCCTGAATCATCAGGAACTGGTTGATGGATGTAATGCAGCTCTGGCGATTGAAGATGATTCCAGGTATCAAGATGGTGACGTGGTTCAGGTGTTCCCGAACGGCATCGATCTCTGTGAGGAGGCTGATGATGACTGAAAAGCGGTCAATAACGCCTGACATCGAATCTGACATCCTCAAATACATGGAAGAGTGGAAAACGGGATGCTATGGAGACAAATTCACCTGGGCGAAACTGGCTAATGCAACCGGGTTTTCTCGACAAGCTTTACAGGCGAATCATCGGATCAAAGCGGGTTACGATGATGTCAAACAACTACTGAAAGGTTCAGGCACAGAGATCAATGCCCTAGCCGATCTAGAGAAAGAGGTCGCAGCTCTGCGGTCTGAAAATTCGAAGTTGAAAAAGCAGAATGAGGCCTACAGGCAGAAGTATGTCCGGTGGCAGGAAAATGCCGCTGAGCGGGGTATCAGCGTCGATGTGCTGAATAAGCCGTTACTGCCAAGCTTCAAGGAAACGATGCGGCATAAAGACGCTGAGGACTGATAATGGCGACATCTCCTGAGTTGGAAGTACTGAAAGAGCAATTGCGTCGAATGCCTGCCAGCCCTAAAAAGAGCAAGTTCATTGAACAAGCCCTGTTGCTTTGGCTACCGCTTCAAGAGAGAGCAGACTTTGAGCGGTTGGTACACAGCGGCAATAAACTCAATCACAGGGAGATTGCCGCCGAAGTCTGCGCCACGGACAACATATGGAAGAAAGAGAGCTCCAAGACCATCCTGCGGGATATCTATTCACGGGCAAAGGAGGCAGGAGTTTTTCAGGAAGCGCAGTCTGGCTCTAAGGGCGGTTGCGACTTTTCAAAGGCGGAAGGCAACCCCATCACTGATTTGCAAACAATGCGGTTGGCCTCTCGATTACGCAAGAGCGAGGGCGACCTTTATCAGGCAAAGATTCGAATCGCCGAGCTTGAGAAAAGGCTCAAGAAGTACGAAGGCTTGGGTGAGTTAGAGCGAGCCTTGTCACAACTGATTAAGCCACGTCGCTAAGCATGAGTATGAACCTGTCGATAAAATTTAGTGGACTCTTGAGGGTTGTCAGAGTAGAGAATTATCGAAGTGGCTCTTTTAGGGCCACTGCGACGCATGTGAACTCAACAGGGGACATAGTTGATAGACAATCACTGTACTACCTGAAGTCATCACACAGCGCGATGGGTACCTTCTTCGAAGAAGGCCAGGTTTGGAATGTCACTGGAACCGACTCAGTAGGCGAAGTGGAGTTGGCTAGTGGCTATAAGCGTCGCACTCATTTAATTCAACCCCTGAAAGCCCAGATGGTGCGGCCATCAGGAAAGCACCTGGTATGGCATTTCACCCACTCCGATTGGTATCCGGGCATCGGCAAAAACAAAGCACTGAGCCTGGTTGAGCACTTGAGTGACCGAAATGGCCATGACGAGTTGTACGAGGCGCTGGACAATGCAGATGTAACCCTTTTGGCCAGTGCTCCATTAATCACTCAGTGGGATGCAGAGGTTATCGCGAGAGGATGGAGCCAGTATGGTTCAACGAAGGTTCTATCCTGGTTTGAAGAGAACTCCATCGATACAGGACTCGGAAAGAAGGTATTCGAGTTCCACCGGGAGAAGACCCTCGATGCAATCAGTGATAACCCGTATATTTTGACCTCTTTCAACATCCCCTTTGCTCAAGTCGATGAGTTGGCCCAGCGCTCTTTCCTGGTTAAGAGAGATGACTCTCGTCGCTTGGATGCTGCGGCGACCGAAGTACTGTGGGAGCAATTCACAAAGCATGGACATACTCGCATTAAACTATGTGAGTACATCAAGCTGATGAGCGGGTATTTGGGAGGAGATCTCGAGCATGTCGTGAAAGCTCACAGTCAAGTGATTGAAAGCACACGAGCGGTGATTCGCGGTGATTTCGTACACCAATTTGAAGCGGCCATCATGGAGACAGTAGTTGCTAATAGGGTGACTGACCTTTTAGCAACTGACTACACCCCACCGCTTGATAGGGGGACAATCGATCAGATCCTAAGCCAAGTCATGTTGGAAGTTGGCTACTCCTTAACTGAAGAGCAGGAAGAGGCAGTATCGCGCTCACTTCATAATCCGTTCTCGATCATCACTGGTGGGGCCGGAGTGGGTAAGACCACTGTCTTGAAAGCGCTCTATAGGCTGTACGATGCAGCAGGCATTAAACGTATTCAGTTGGCCATTTCTGGTCGGGCGGCACAGAGAATGTTTGAAGCGACTGATGAGGAAGCCCAGACTATCGCGGGCTATCTGCATCACTTTGATTGGGGGAGTGTGCCCGAACTCCAGAGGAGTAAGACGGTCATCGTTATTGATGAGGCGTCAATGGTTGATATTCACTCAATGTATCAAGTGGTGAAGAAGACTCCGAAAGATGTTCACCTAATTTTGATTGGCGATCCTTTTCAACTTCCCCCAGTGGGTGGGGGGCTTGTGCTCCATGAGTTGGTTGATTTGGAATGCCTGCCTGTTTCGAGGCTATCTGTCGTCAAGCGGCAAGGAAAAAGTAGTTCCATTCCGGTGGTTGCTACGGATATCCGCACTGGAAAGCCACCAAAGACTCTTGGTGATGATGTAGAACTCATCGAATCTCCAAGTACGCATGTGGCTCAAAGAGCGATAGAAGAGTATCTGAAAGCTCCTGGTACCTCTCAGATTCTCTGCGCACAGAACAAACTGGTCGCAATCATCAATGGAGAGGCCCAATCTCTTCTCAATCCTGGTGGACAAGAGGTTCATTACAGGCTTGAGGGAGAGGATTTTGGAACAGGAGTTCGTTGTGGTGATCCTGTCATTTGCACCGCGAACTTATACCGAGCAGAGTATGACTTAAGAAATGGCTCCATGGGTCGTGTTTTGGAGGTTTATGAGAGGCCTCGGCCACTGGAAGTAAAGACCGGGAAGAGTGTGAAGACAATAGCGTCATATGGTGCAGTTGTGTGGGATGATGGGACAGAAACAGGGTACCGAACCGAGTTGCCTTTTGAAGTAATTCAGTCAATCCAACTTGCTTACGCCATTACCGTCCATAAGTCTCAGGGTTCTCAGTTCAAAAACGCTATCTTTGCGGCGACCAGGTCAGCAGGTCTAGATCGCACATTGGTGTACACGGCTGTCACTCGGGCTAGCCAGCGAGCGTTGATAATTGGGGATCTCAAGGCCGTGAACCGAGCCATTCTTGAACCCCCTCATGCTCATAGAAGGTCGGTGGCACTTGGAAGCTTTGTCGAAGATAGGTTGCCCTAAATCAGGACTGCCATTCGCCAGAGGCTGAGGCCCGCATAGCTAGCGAGCGGGAACAGCCTGTGGTGAATGGGAGTGGTGTAGTAGGACTGCACAGTTCAGTTTACATCAGGCCTCAAAGCATCAGATAGGGGCGATTTATATGGCTATTTTCGACACGACATTTGCGGTATAAGCTATTGAAATAAGTGGAATCACACCCTTAAATTGGGAATCCAAATCGACAGACTTGTTAACTGTAGTTAGGTCAAAGGTTGTCGTACTTGAATTACCTAAATCCATAATCTCCGGTGTTAGGGGCGTACCCTAGCCTTCCAGGCCTGTTTCCCCTATGTCCTGGGGCGTTTAGAAGGCCCGCGGCATGTTTTCGCCCATATCAGGGGCTGGCCAGGGACCTGATATCCGTTTTCCCCTATATCAGGGTCAGCACCGTGGCACGTTTTCCCCTACATCAAGGCCAGCACTGGGGCGCCGAGGCACGTTTTCCTCTATATCAGGGGCTGCCCCAGGGCCTTGAGATCCGTTTTCCCCTATATTAGTGGCGGTTCCAGTGCCCTGAGATCCGTTTTCCCCTATATCAGAGGGCTACCCCGGTGCCTTGAGACCCGTTTTCCCCTATGTCAGGGGCAGTTCCGGCCCCTTCGACCAGTTACCTTGATTCTCAATGACACTGATATCATCTGGTACTAACATTCAACGAGAGACCCAGCCTGCTTTCGTAAATGACAAGATCAAGTGGTGAAGCACATGAGCACTGAAAACATCACAGCACTAGAATTAGCCATAGAGCAGTTTCCCTTTATCTATGAAATCCGGACTCCAGAGGAGCACGAAAAGGCACTGATCCTGATGGATCAGTTGACAGATTACTATGACGTCAACGTGGCGATTATCGACATTCTTTGGCCAACCATCGAGCGCTATGAGGAAAGTGCCCCGGAATTGACTAAGTTCAATGACGAACTAGCGAAGCTGGATAGGGGGGGGCGTGATTGAAACCGGTGCGCACGCGGAGGTAGGATTTTGCGGAAGGTTTATGAATTTCTTTCAATAGGTTCACGAGAGGTCTCCCCATTTCAGTCTGTTCAGTACCTCACGTAACGCGTTTCGACCTGCGAGGGTTTTCATCAGATTGGTCGGTTTACGACCACCAAGGGCTGACAGTTTAGAATGAAGCCACTCATTCAATACATTGCTGTCTTGCATAAAAACATCATTCATTTCAGACCAGATGGCTGTTAAATCACTGATGCGTTCACTCTGAGTTCTGGAAAGTCGTTTGCGATGATATAGTTTGCTCAGATTGTTGCTTTTAATGCCGATGGCTTCGGCTACGACCTGGCGGGGGAGTTGGTTCGCCACGAGTTTCAGGGTCAGACCAGTCAGCCGCTGTTCCTTAAGTATCGCTTCACCCAGAGCCGATGTTGATTCTAGCTTCCTTCCGGGTGTTAGTCTCGAGATCACGATTTCATCCAATGAAAGTGCTGTTGTAGTCATGTATACCTCCTTCTTAACTGAGTACTACAATAGCTCAAGAATAGGCATCGCATGGATACACATCAGCTCATGTGCAGCTGAGTTTTAAGCATCTGACGATGAGAACCATCTTAGAGTTAAATTTTGTTAATTAAAGAGGTTTTGGGTAGGGAACCGAGTCTTGATTAACAGCCCATCAGTCATAGATGATTTCAGGGTCATCGAGGATCAGGTTGAGCAGTCTGAGAGTGGGGCTGGTGGGTCCCTGTAGGAAAGTTATAAAGCTTCATACTGGGTAGCTATGCAGAGCTCGATCTGAGTCCTCAGGCCAGGGCTCTCCCGAGACAAAGTTTCATACTCACCAGTGCTCCTTCCCCCACCGAGCCCCGATTCTGAGGAATAAATAGTCATACTGTAGCTTGTCGACCAATGACCGCAGCGGCGCCAATACCGGTCATTCCTTGTCTACTGAGTTGGTGGCTATTCAAACGCACTCTATCGGAAGAGCTGCAGGGAGAGGGGGGAGATATCCAACTCCTGCTTCAATCCTTCAAGCAGGCTAGAGACCAGCAGGGCAATACCCCGATAGTAGGGGGTTTGTGCACCTTCAAGCATCAGTTCACAGAATCGGCCGCTCCAGGGCAACAGGTGTTCGCGCAGCAGGTCTTGGGCAACCTTTACCGGTATGCCATTGTCCTGTTTGATCTCCTCAGCCAACAGGCTGCCCAGGACGGAGAGCATCAAACCTATATGGTCGACGGGCTCTTTGCTTTGGGTCGAAACCTGAATGCCATGGTGCTGACAAAATGCGGCAAATGCTTCGGTTGAGGGGCCGCACAGCAGCCGCTTCTCATGGAGGTAGGGAGAGCCCCAGGGAATGGCGCTCAGTTCACCCGGACCCAGAAAAAGCTGGGTGTAGTCTTTTTTCAGCTGGGGCAGCAGGGAATCGTCAGATTCTGTCAGTGCTTGCTCCAACAACGCTAACCCCTGGCTTCGACAGGATTGCTCTCCGGTTTCCGGCCAGCTCTTCACGACATCATTCTCTCTGAACTGCCCCAAAAGGAACTCGCTGGGCTCAAAGTAGAGTGCGTGGTAGAGGACATTGGCCTGCGCCTGGTAGCAGCTCAGTTGTTCCTGATTCAGCATCGCCTTATCTCACTTTGTTTGTAAGGAAAAAAAAGGAGAGCCTAAGCTCCCCCTCCTTGGGGTGTAACGTCTTACACTTCGGCTGAATTTAGTACCTCACCTTCACTGCTGCCACTGGGGCGAGTGAGTCGGTTAGGCGTGATCAGCAGGTTGGGTGTGGTGACGTCGGCGGACGGCATGGGCGCAAAGTTCGGAGCCAGTGCTTCAGGGTACTTGGCTTTGAGCTCGTCCATTGGGCCGAAGTCCAGGGCACGCATGGGGCAGGACTCCACACAGCTGGGTTGCTTTCCGGCCTTGATGCGGTCGGCACAGCCATCGCACTTGGTCATTACACCCTTGGCGCTGTCGATCTGAGGGGCGTCGTACGGGCAGGCGCGGGCACAGCTTTCACAACCGATGCAGACGGTCGCGTCCACCATCACCAGACCATCTTCACGGCGCTTATGCATGGCACCGGTTGGGCAGGCCTTGGTACACACCGGCTCGGAGCAGTGGTTACAGCCCAGAGAGGTGTAGTAGGCGAACACATTCTGGCTGACGGTACCGTCAGCGGACTCACTCCAGGTACCACCGCCATATTCATATACCCGGCGCCAGTTGACGCCTACGGGCAGGTCAGAACGGTCTTTACAGGCGATTTGACAGGTTTTGCAACCGGTGCACTTGCTGGTGTCGACGTGAAAGCCGTATTGAACATTAGTACTCATTGTAAACTCCTATCAAGCCTTACGGATTTCAACCAGGTTGGTGTGCTGGGGGTTACCCTTGGTAATCGCAGTCGTACGGTGGGTGGTCAGTACGTTGACACAGCCGCCCTTGTCCACGTTTCCGCCCTGGAACCAGGCACCCTGGCCCACAGCTGCCACGCCCACCATGATGCGAGGGGTTACCTTCACCTCTACCTCGATGGTGCCGCGATCGTTGAATACGTGAACCTTATCGCCGGTTTGCAGCCCGCGCTTATTAGCGTCAATGGGGTTCATCCATACGGCGTCCTGTACCGCTTCACGCAGCCAGGGTACGTTGTGGTAGCTGGAGTGCGCGCGGCCCTTGGTGTGGTAACCGAACAGCTGCAGCGGGTAGGTCTTCTTGGTTTCGGTATCCTCATAGCCTTCCCAGGTAGGTACATACTTGGGCAGGGCGGAGATAACATCCCCCTCTTTGAGCTGCCAGGTTTTGGCTTTCTCCGCCAAGCGAGAGGAGTAGATCTCAATCTTGCCGGATGGGGTGCCCAGAGGGTTGGCATCGGGATCCTTACGGAAATCTTCCAGGACGATGTAGCTGCCGTTGGGCAGGTACTTACGGTGGATACCCTGTGTGAGCATCACCTCTTTCTCCGGCAGATCCGGGGTGGCGGCCTTGGCTTCGGCATAAAACTGGTTCAGCCAGTCTTCCCGTGACTTGCCTTCGGTGAATTCCGCTTCAACGCCCATACGCTTGGCCAGATCAACACAGACCTCATAGATGGGGCGGGCTTCGAACATGGGGCCAACGCTGGAGCTCATCTGCACCAGGGTGGCGGTGTCGCCTGCGGAGTAGCTCTGGTAAATAAGGTCTTCGGACTCCAGCCAGGAAACATCTGGCAGCAGGACGTCGGCGAACTTGGCGCTCGGGGTCATCCAGTTGTCCACCACCAGGATGAATTCACACTTGCTCTCATCCGCGATGATCTTGGTGGTCTTGTTGACGTCGGCGTGCTGGTTGATCAGGGCATTACCGCCATAGTTGATGATCGCCTTGATGCTGTTGCCCAGCTTGCCGTCACCGTTTTCGTCCAGATCCACACCTTGAACACCGTCGGCCAGTACGGTCATGTTCTCACCGTCTTCGATGGCCTGGGTGAAGGTGAAGAAGGAGATTGCTTTCTTAACCGGGTTGGAGCCGGTGGGCATGAAGGGCGCGGTCAGGTAGGAACCCTTACACAGGCCACCACAGTTAGTGCCTGGCAGACCCAACTGACCCAACAGGATGGGCAGCATGTAGCCGGCACGGGTGTTGTTTTCACCGGCCGCCTGACGGTTCAGAGAGGCAGCAATCTGGATGAAGGGCGCTTTGGCGTCGGCCAGTTCACGGGCAAGTTCCACGATGATGTGTTCTTCGATGCCGGTGATGGCGGAGGCCCAGGCTGGGGTCTTGGCATTGGCACCCGGAGTCAGGTCACCAATGGTGGTGTTGTCCAGGATGTAGGCCTTGTAGCTCTCTTCATAGCCTACGCCTGTGGGCATGGTTTTCTCATCGTAGCCGACACAGTACTTGTCCAGGAACGCTTGATCAACGCGGTTCTTGGTGATCCACTCGAAGGCCAGGGCCTCAAACAGGGCAGCATCAGTACCGGGACGGATGGCGATCCACTGATCTTCTTTACCCACGGCGGAGTCGGTGTAGCGAGGGTCGATGATGATGGTCTTGAACTGCTTCTGGCGCTTCTGCATCAGGAAGTCATAGGCTTCACCGGAGCCGCTCATGCGGATCTCGGAGGGGTTGTAACCCACCATCAGCACCAGATCGGAGTTTTGCATCTCAGAGACGCTGCTTCCCTGCCAACCAGGACCGGCAGAGCCGTATGTCTGGCCCGCGGCTTCATAGATCTGAGACCAGCTGTAATCGCCATAGGCATTCAGGTAACCGCCCTTGAGGTTCATCAGACGGTACAGACATTGCTTACCGGAGAAGTGATAACGGGCACCGGAGTTGTAGGTGAAGTGGATGGACTCGTTGCCATAGTTGTCGATGGTGGCTTGCAGTTTTTCAGCGACCAGGTCCAGGGCTTCATCCCAGCTGATACGTTCAAACTGGCCACTGCCGCGGGGACCCACACGCTTCATGGGGTACTTGAGACGATCCGGAGCATAAACCCGTTTACGCAGGGAACGGCCACGCAGGCAGGCGCGGACGTCGTGGTTACCGTACTCGTCTGTGGTGGTGAACTCAGACTCGATGCGGGTGATGATGCCGTCGCGGCTGTATACCTTCACCGGACAGTTGGAGCCACAGTTCACCAGGCAGGCGCTCCAGTTGAGCTTCTCTTCAACGGGCAGTACTGGCGGTGGTGTGGTTTTGGCGGACTCGGAGCTACAGCCGGTGACGGCGGCTGCGGCACTCATTGCGGCGCTCATTTTTAGAAAATTGCGGCGTTCCATAAGTTACCTCTTTTCTTTATCTGGGGGAGGGGAGCGGTCTCCCCTCCCTCCGGTTCGTTCACAAGGAGATGGAGTAGCTCAGCATCAGCTGATGGGCGTTGTAGTTGTGGTCCAGGTCACCCAGGGTGACCAGGCCCTCTACCGCGTCCACGGCAACGCTGGCGTAATCTGTGTCGTAGTAACGCTCGTAGCGGTAGTCCAGGCGCAGGTGGCTGCGCTCGCTCAGGCGGTACTGAGCGAACAGGCCCACTGAGTGGCTGTACTGGTAGTAGTCGTCGAACTGGCTGTTGGCTGCGCCACTGTTGCTGGAGCTGCTGTCGCTGTTGGCAAACAGGTAGTCGCCGCCGACGGTCAGCCTGTCCTGAAGCAGGCCGGCATATTCGAAGCCGCCGCCCAGGGAGACAAACTCGTCGTTGATCTCTGCGCTCCAGCCGTCGCCGTTCTGATCCGCATCGATCCACTGCTGGCCGGCAAAGCCGTACAGGGACAGCTGCTTGTTCACCAGGTAGCTGATGGCCAGCTGGTAGCCGTAGTCGGTGGCCCCGGTCAGGCCCAGCTCGGTGTCGGTGTAATCGTCGTCGGCAAACTGCAGGTTCAGGTCCACGGACAGCGATGCCATGGGCTGATGGCGCAGTTTCACCTCGGCTTCGATGCGGTCGCGATCCGCCAGGTGGTACTTACGCAGCAAGGGGTTCTCTTCGCTGGAGCTGAGATCGTTGGCCTGGTAACGGCTGCCGTCTCGCTGGCTGAGGCCGCCTTTGAGCTCTACTTTCCACAGGTCCAGGTCGGTCAACTTCAGGCCAGCCCACAGCAGATGCTCGTCGGTGGTTTCCCGTGCACTGTGGCTGCGCTCTTTGCGGTCGAACTGATAACCGGCATCCAGGCGGTAACCCTTGGCCAGGCGGTACTGCACCTTGGCGCTGCCACGGGTGTCTTCGCGATCCAAGAGCACGTTTTCTGACACCAGGCCAGTAGTGGCATTGAAGTCGTATTGGGGAAACTCGAAGCTGGAGCTCTGGTTGTCCCGCTCGCTGTAGCGTCCGGCCAGCTGAACTCGCAGACGGCTGGTGGCCATCAGGGTGTAGCGGGCGTCCATGTCCAGGGTGTCCACCTGACCATCCCAGCTCTGGATGGGGCTGGTCTGGGCATTGACCAGGGCGCTGTCCTGAATCATCCTGCCCAGGGACACGCGGCCATCGAAGACGCCGCTCTGACCACGGAGATTGCCGGACAGGGTGACCTGGTGTGCTTCGTTATCAGGCTCTGGCGCCAACAGGCTGCCGTAGGTGTTGTGGTACACCTCCTGGGTGTCGTTGTCGTAGACGCTGCCCAGGTAGGAGAGGGCGGCCAACCAGTTATCGCCGGCCACGCTGGTGGTGGCGGTCAGCTCGTCGGTGCGGCTGTCCACCGGCTTGGCCAGGTTGACCGGGCTGGGGGTGGTCACAGAGACCACCTTATGGCCCTGCTTCTCTTCTGTGCGGTAACCCAGGTCGCCATCGACACTGAAACCGGCCAGGTCGGTGGAGGCGCTGATGCCCAGTGAGACGCGGTTGCGCTCGGTGCCCAGGACCGGCGAGTAGGAAGGTCCGCTGACCAGCTGATCGCCGCTGAAGTAGTAGGGAGTGGACGCCTTATCACTGTCGAGCTTGTTGAGCTGACGGTAGTCGGCGTACAGCTTAACGCTGCCGTTGCCCGTGGAAAGCCCGGCATCACCGTTGTCCATACCCAGGTTGTGGGCGGTGGCGGTGGTTCGCCAGCCGTTGTCGCTGTTAGCGGTAACCCGGCCATTGAGGGCGCCAAAGGCACCGTCCTCTTCCTGGCCCAGGGCGTTACCGGCGTGGACATCATCCAGTTCGGTGTAGCCAGCGCCGATGGCGATGTCGCCACTGAGGTTGGATGGCGCGACGCAGCGCTTGCACTGCCACTTGTCGGCGCTGATCTTGTCGGTGTTGGCCTTGGACAGGCTGAAGTCGGCGGCCAGTACCGGCGTGGCGGCGGTCAGTATCGCCAGGGTGATGAGATTGAGTTTCATGAGTCTCTCCCCTTAGCGCTGAAGCGCTTTGCCTTGTGGATGGTTGGAACCGTGCACCTGGGTGTGGCAGTTCAGGCAGCTGCCGCCGGCGGTAAAGGCGGAGTCGCCCTCGGCGCCATAGGGACGACTGGCGTGGACATTGCCGCTGTGACACTGCTGACACAGAAGAGGGGCACGCGCTTTGAGCAGGTTGTCGTTCATGCTGCCGTGAGGGGTATGACAGTTGCTGCAGTCGTCGATGACCGGCTCGTGCTCCCACAGTTTGGGGCCACGCTTATCGGCGTGACAGCTGTAGCAGGTGTCATTGAGGCTGATGCGATTGAGGTCGGCATCGGTCTGGCTGCCGTGGGGGTTATGACAGTCGCTGCACTGCATCTCATCCCACTTCATGGGGTGGCTGGAGCGCTGATGCATCTGCATCTTCTGCTCGGTGTGACATTGGGTGCACACGCTGTTTTGCGCGGTTTTCTCAAGGATAGGGTCGGTAACCACGTGCACCTTGTGACAGCTGGCGCAGGCCACCTCCTCCAGGTTGTGGGTGGAGGCGTGCCAGCTCTGTCGCTCTGCGTCGTCATGACAGCTGAGACAGACGCTGTTCTGAGCCTCGGCGGAGGCCATGGCATCGGGGCCGAAATCGATCATCGGTTCCTTGCCGCCACGGTTATGCTTGCCCTGAGGGCCGTGGCAGGCTTCACACTGGAGTCCGGCCATCGGGCTGTTCCCGGACGTGGCGCCATGGACACCATCGAACAGGGCCATCACCTTGTCGTTTTTCTTGTGGCACATGAGGCAACTGTCTGCACCCTTGGTGGAGTAGTTGCCCTGATTGAACTTATCAATCAGTGTCTCCATCACCGCATCCTGGCCCTGGTCGCTCCAGGGAGCGGCGCTGGTACCGAAAGCGGCGGAGACCAACAGTGCGACTAGCAGAGGACGTTTCATCAGTATCACTCTCTTGTCTGCTTGGGGTTGCGGGTGGTCACCTCGGTGCCACCCATCGGCATTTGATACCTTAAGAATAGCTAGAGAGTGTGAATAAATTGGGCAGAGATATGAAAGATAAAAAACGGATTGTGAAGAAAGATGAGCAGACACTAGAATGATGTGAGCTATACTCGCTTTTTATTACCGAGACTGTTTTATCGGGGCCTACCAATGTTTAAATTTGTGAATTACCTCAATAGGATGAGGCAACCAATTGGGCTAAGAGCAAGCTAGAGAAGATAAGCGCGAACTCGCCAAGGCGTTAATAATTATCATTACCCAAAAGTCATTGGTATAGCGATATCAACCCGTCAAACTTTACATTGTCATACTATGGAGGTGCTGTTGACCGATGTTGCATCAGTAAGTTGTCCTTAGTTTCGACTTTGTGGGTATATTTTTGTGGCTCTGTGACTTGAGTCATTTTGGCAGCTTAGAACTGGCCATGATATTTCCTGGGGAGATATCATTAACGGTGCTAATGGATGGTATGCACCATCAGATTACAAGACTAATTTTATAAGTTTGAAATGAGATTGACTCGATTTCAGACAGACTCCTGATTAAGCACAGAGTCATCTATTAAGACGTCTGTGCAGCCCCTGCAAATTCGGGCGTTATCGAGAAGGCACCGATTTAGGTGTCTTTTGACTAATACCACGGCTTTATGCTGACACACTTGATTATGCTGTAGAACATCAATTCAATTGGTAATCAGAACCTACGGAAAGACATCCCACGGCTGTCTCTCGAGCACTTACTGTTAAACACTGACTATAGTAACTAAGAAAAAGAGAAAAGTTGTCAGAAATAAAAGCATTAAATAGTGTATAAAGCTTGATTTGGTAAAACAAAAAGTCCGAGTTCTTACTGAGGAACTCGGACTTTTCATGACGACCAGATTGGCCAAAATATTGTCAATCTATCTCATTTTCGTTCTGGCGGCGTCGTTGCTTTAAACTATCGATAGAAGCGGGACAGTACCTCCAACTGGTTAAGCAATATTCTGGGGTCTATCGCATTCTTCGGTGCTGGGGTAAGGTTGGGCCTAAGCACCTGGGTAAGCCCGGTGGGTTGTACAACCATCATCGCGCTCTTGCCTACGAGAGCGAAGTCGGAGTAGCTGGCAGCGACTAGCCAAGAGTAATCCGAAGCGGTAAGTAGATTGTTTCCTTCACTGTAGGATTTTGGTTCTGAGCTGATCCCCAATGCGTCCTGCACCAGTGTGGGCACAAGATCCAGATGACTGGTTCGTTGTTCGAAAATTTTAGCTTTCTTTCCTGGCCAGTGGATTACAAGAGGAACCTTTAGCTGAGCAACACTGTAGTTGCTACCGTGGCCCCAATAGTTCTGGCCACTGTCATTGAACTCCTCACCATGATCTGAGGTTATCACCACTATGGTATCTTCCATCCTTCCCTGTTGTCCAAGCAGAGTCAGAACCTGACCCACAAGTTGGTCGCTATAGTGCACCGCATTCAGGTAACGACGGAAATAGGGCTTAGGATCCGTATCCTTATTCAGCGCTAGATGATCCACTCTCTTAAGATAATCAGGATAGGCCAGAGGCTTATCTTCAGGAAAGTCATAGCCGTGCACCCCATCGAGAAACAGTAACCCAAAGAAGGATCGAGAAGGATCTCTAGTTGTTAGAAAGCGCTTCATCTCTTGGGTGGCATCGAGATCTCGCTGCCAAGGACGCTCTCCGGGACGTCGACTTTGCAGGCCTGAGACCCCTTGGTAGAGGGTGCGATCAAAGGCAGGGCTGACGATGGTGGAGGATTGAAATATTCCGATCTGATAGTTAAGGCTGTCCAATATCTCCATCAACACAGGTCGCTGCCGCGCATGGGCAAAGCCCTCCCAGTAGGTGGCCGGCAATCCGTAGAATAGGCTGAACATTCCTGCTTGGGTCGAGTTGCCACCACTGAAGTGGTCATTGAATCTTAGGCTGTTATCACCGTTGGCAAGGCGGTGAATATTGGGTGTCGCTCTTGCAGTTAAAGCGTCAGCCCGCCACGTATCAATCACTACCATTAACACATTTGGGGTGGCCGTAGCTTCACCAAGAGGGATTTTGGGATAGTGAAGATCCTGAGATGGACTTTGTTTAATGAGTCGTGAGGTTTCCTCGCGATGCTCGTCAAGGTTCACCCAGCCGAGGCGATCCATGGCACGCTTGGCGGTCATAGGGTAATAAAGAGGCAGGTAACGGTTGGTGGCGGTCAACTGGTCGTCATAACGAGCGTCTGCAACAGCATGCCAAAAATGGCAGGTAAGACTGACCACAACCCACATTACCGGAGTCAAGGAGGCCATACCTTTGGGCAGAGGACGGCGGACTAACGAGGCAGTACCCCACTGTAGGAGCACCACCACCAGCAGAGCGACTAGCCCGCAGGCCCAAGTAACCCAGGACAATTGAAAGATCTCGCTACCGCCGTTGAACACCATATCTAGGATGACTCCGTTAATGTGAAAGCGGTAGTGGGAGAATACCTGGGTGTCAGCTAGCAAAATGGTGAAAACCGCGGTGGCTAGCATCACGCTCAGTGCACGAAACAACGGCTTTGGCAGCCAACTTAAGGTCAACAGGGATAAGCAACTAAGCAGAGCAAAGGCTCCGGCTTGAGAAAACTGAGCACCACTTAAGTAAAGGTTGATGTCCCAACGACTAGAGCCCTCAGGCAATTGAAGTCGATATAAGCTTAACAGCAAGGTTAGGATCAAGGTGTTTATCAGCCAGAAACGAGCGGCCCAGAGGGCATTGGTGCTCACAGTCTGCCAAAGGGTATGTGTTTTCATAGATTAAAGTGATGGTTACGAGTATAGAGAGCCATTACATGTTCGGTCCCTTGAATACTTGGGTTCCCTTGGTAATTAAAAAGTGCATGGGTTAAAGAAACATTTGCGTCAAAAATGGGGCGAGCCAGGTTTGTCACTTAAGAAAATGAGTCAATGCATATTCCGGCCGGATCTGAACACCTATTCCGGAAACACTTGAACACCTGTTCTGGAATCATTTGAACACTGATTCCGGATTTATTTAGTACACTTTTGTGCCATTTTCCGGAATCGGTGTTCAA
>Ga0209300_1000418_pt1 | contig 22576 bp, 19 predicted proteins | sample Shrwel_input2_RT_FD_187535 | JGI IMG/M metagenome (GOLD analysis project Ga0209300, IMG submission 187535) | Subsurface microbial communities from deep shales in Ohio, USA - Utica-3 well 1 S input2 RT (SPAdes) (version 2) ... | reverse complement strand
CCGGCGGCGGGGGCAGCCGCGGCGGGGACACGTCGTCCGTGCGCATGACCTCCGACACCGACTTCTGGCGCGAGGTCAACGACGCGCTGCAGAACATGGTGGGCAAGGAGTCCGGGCGCGCCGTCACGCTCAACCCCGGTGCGGGCGTGATCGTGGTGCGCGCCACCCCGGCCGAGCTGCGCCAGGTGGCCGACTACCTGCGCGCCATCCAGCTCACCATCGAGCGCCAGGTCATGCTGGAGGCCAAGATCGTCGAGGTGGGCCTGAGCAAGGGCTCGGAGACGGGCGTGAACTGGACGGCGTTTCGCGGCATCAACAGCGGCAACGTCAAGTCCGGCGCCATCGGCATGGCCCCGGGTGTCAGCCTGACCAACACAGGCTCGCTCAAGGACAACAACATCACCGTCAACGCCGGCGTCTCGGCCGTGACGGAAAAGCTTGGCAAGGGCTTCTACGGCCTGGCCTTCCAGTCGGCCAACTTCGCCGCGCTGCTGTCCTTCCTGGAAACCCAGGGCGACGTGAAGGTGCTCTCCAGCCCGCGCATCGCCACGCTCAACAACCAGAAGGCCGTCCTCAAGGTCGGCAGCGACGAGCTGTTCGTCACCGGCATCACGACCACGCAGACCAGCACCGGCAGCAGCACCACCAGCTCGCCGACGCTGACGCTGCAGCCCTTCTTCAGCGGCATCTCGCTGGACGTGACGCCGCAGATCGACGAGAACGGCACGGTGATGCTGCACGTGCACCCGGCCATCAGCCAGGTCGCGGAAAAGGAAAAGGTCATCGACCTGGGTGAGCTGGGCTCTTACCGCCTGCCCCTGGCGTCGAGCTCGATCAACGAGACCGACAGCATCGTGCGCGTGCAGGACGGCCAGATCGTGGCCATCGGCGGCCTCATGCGCCAGAGCAACAACGCCGATCGCAGCGGCGTGCCGGGCCTGAGCGGCGTGCCGGGTGTGGGCGGCCTGTTCCGCTACCAGTCCACCAGCGAGACCAAGCAGGAGCTGATCATCCTCATCAAGCCGACCGTGATCGGCGAGGATGGCCAGGGCTGGCCCTCGGTCGAGCTGGGCGCGGCCAAGTTCAACGACGCTCCTTGAGCCAAGAGCCGGAGTCAAGCCATGTCACGCCCTCAGCGCTTCCGTCTGGGTGACCTGCTGGTCCAGGACAACCTGATCTCCAACGAACAGCTGGAGCAGGCCCTCAGCGAGCAGCGCAGCAGTGGGCGCAAGCTCGGCCAGGTGCTGGTCGACCACGACTGGATCACCGAGGCGCAGATCGCCAAGGCGGTGGCCCGCCAGCTGCGCGCGCCCTTCATCGACCTGGCGCACTTCCCGCTGCGCCCGGAGCTGGCTCAGCAGCTGCCCGAAGGCCACGCGCGGCGCCTGCGCGCCATCGTGCTCGACGACCCGCCCAACGGCCTGATGGTGGGCATGGCCGACCCGACGGACATCTACGCCTACGACGAGATCGGCCGCCTGCTCAAGCGCAACATCGAGCTGGCCGTCATCACCGAGACCCACTTGCAGGTGGCGCTGGACCGCGTCTACAGCAGCAAGCAGGAGATCGAGGGCCTGGCGCGTGAGCTGACCTCGGAGCTCGCCAGCCTGGAGACCGACCTGGGCGACCTGCTGGGCATGGACTCCACCAGCAACGAAGACGCTCCCGTGGTGCGCCTGCTGTACTCGGTGTTCGAGCAGGCGCTGCGCCTGCGCGCCTCCGACATCCACATCGAGCCGCAGGACAAGCAGTTGCGCATCCGCTTTCGCATCGACGGCGTGCTGCACGTGCAGACCGAAGCCGACGCCAAGATCGCCTCGGCCGTGGCCCTGCGCCTCAAGCTGATGTCTGGCCTGGACATCTCCGAGAAGCGCCTGCCGCAAGACGGCCGCTTCGCCGTGCGCCTCAAGGATGGCACGGTGGACGTGCGGATCTCGACGCTGCCTTCGCAGCACGGCGAGTCGGTGGTCATGCGCTTGCTCAGCCAGAGCTCGGGCATGCTGGACCTCGACAAGCTGCGCCTGCCCGGGCCGATGCGAGCGGCCTTCTACCGCGCCATCGACAAGCCCAGTGGCCTGATCCTGGTGACCGGCCCGACCGGCTCCGGCAAGACCACCACGCTGTACGGCGCGCTCAACGTGCTCAACAGCACCGAGCGCAAGATCATCACCGTGGAAGACCCGGTGGAGTACCGCCTGCCCGGCCTCAACCAGGTGCAGGTGATGGACAAGATCGACCTGACCTTCGAGCGCGTGCTGCGCTCGGCGCTGCGCCAGGACCCCGACGTCATCCTGGTGGGCGAAATGCGCGACCGCCAGACCGCCGAGATCGGCATGCGCGCGGCCATGACGGGCCACCTGGTGCTGTCGACGCTGCACACCAACGACGCCATCTCCACGCCGGCGCGCCTCATCGACATGGGCGTGCCCGCCTGGATGGTCTCGATGTCGCTGCAACTGGTGGTGGCCCAGCGCCTGGTGCGCACCATCTGCCCGGCGTGCTCGGCGCCCCACACACCCGAGGACCACGAGGTGGCGATGCTGCGCCGCCTGGCCGGGCCCGACGCCGACTTGAGCCGCTTGCGCAAAGGCAAGGGCTGCCCCGATTGCGGCCAGACCGGTTTCCGCGGGCGCACCGGCGTCTACGAGTTCCTGGAGATGACGCTGCCCTTGATCGACGCCATCGCCCACCCGCAGCCGGGCCACTTCACGCAGAGGGCGCGCGAGCAGATGGCCGGCCAGACGCTGCGCCGCGACGCCGTGCGCCTGGTGATGGAGGGGCTGACCACGGTCGACGAGGCCATGCGCGTGAGCGCCGAGATCGAGGAGTGAGCCCCGCATGAGCCGCTTTCACTACACCGCACGCGGGCCCCACGGCCCGGTCCAGGGCACGCAGGAGGCCGCAAGCGCCGCCGCCGTGGCCGAGGAGCTGCTCTCCAAGGGCTGGGTCCCGCTGACCATCAAGCCCGACGCGGCGAGTGCCGCCAAGGCCGTCTCCGCGCCCTTGCAGACGCCGAGCTGGATGGCCCCCAAGGTGCAGGACCAGGACGTGATGCTGTTCAGCAAGCAGCTCTACACCCTCATCAAGGCGGGCGTGCCGCTGCTGCGTGCCCTCAATGGCCTGCAGGAAACCGCGGTCAACCCGACGTTCAAGAACGTGGTGGCCGAGCTGCGGCGCAGCCTGGAGTCGGGCGTGGACCTGTCGGCGGCCATGGCCCAGCACCCCAAGGTGTTCGACAACTTCTACGTCTCCATGGTGCGCGTGGGCGAGGCCTCGGGTCGGCTTGAAGAGGTGTTCAAGCGCCTGGCCGAGCACCTGTTGTTCGAGAGCGGCATGCGCCAGCAGGTCAAGTCGGCCATGCGCTACCCCAGCTTCGTGGTCATGGCCATGGGCGGCGCCATCGGCGTCATCAACGTCATGGTCATCCCCTCGTTCGCCGGCGTCTTCAAGAGCATGGGCGCCGAGTTGCCCATGACCACCAAGATCCTGGTGGCCTCGTCGGACTTCACGGTCAACAACGGCGGGCTGCTGGCGGTTGGCAGCGTGGCGGCCTTCTTCGCCTGGCGGCAGTGGCGCCAGTCACCCCAGGGGCGCGCCATCTGGGACCGCTGGTTGCTGCGCTTCCCGCTGGTGGGCCCCATCGTGGTCAAGGCGGCGCTGTCGCGTTTCGCGAGGGCTTTTTCGCTGTCCTTGCGCAGCGGCGTGCCGATGGAGCGCGCCCTCACGGGCGTGGCCCAGACCGCCGACAACGCCCACCTCAGCGCCAGCATCGAGGCCATGAAAGACCGCGTCATGCGCGGTGAGGCCCTGGCTTCGGCCGCGGCCAGCACCGGTGTGTTCACGCCGATGGCGCTGCAGATGATCGCCATCGGCGAGGAGACCGGCATGCTCGACGACCTGCTCGATGAGGTCGGCGAGATGTACAGCAACGAGGTGCAGTACTCGCTCAAGACGCTGTCGCAGCAGATCGAGCCCATCCTGATCATCTTCATGGGTGCGCTCGTGCTGGTGCTGGCGCTGGGTGTTTTTCTTCCGATGTGGAATTTGGGGCAAGTCACCCTCAAGCATTGAGGCAAGTTGCCGAAAGAGCACGGGAACGTGCGTTTTTAAGCCGGTACGCAGGGTCCGGTTCACTTTTGCAGAAAAGAGGTCGCCATGAAATCAGTTCGCCATCCTTCCGCCCGTCGTCAGACCGGCTTCACCATGATCGAGTTGATCGTGGTCATCGTCATCCTGGGCATCCTGGCGGCCACCGCCTTGCCCAAGTTCATCGACCTGCGCACCGAGGCGGTCGACTCCACCGTCAACGGCGTGGCTGGCAACCTGGCCAGCGCCATGTCGGTGAACTACGCGGGCTGCTCGGCCGTGGGGCATGCGCCTTCGGCCGCCAAGTGCACCCGCATCAACGAGTGCAAATTCGCGGGCTCGCTGCTGCAAGGCGTGACGCCCGACGCCACCACCGGCGCTTTCACCATCGGCAACACGGCCTTCACCGTGGCGCCCAAGACCGTGGGCACCGACATCACCGCCAACGGCACCACCGCCACCTGCACGCTGACCGGCGTGAACGGCTCCACCACCCGCACCGCGGACTTCCAGGGCATCGGCGGCGGCAACTGAGCCTGAGCCTGAGCCTGAGCCGAGGCTGACCGTCTGCACCCTGCTGCGTGGATGGGGAGCGGGCCGCCACCGGGAGTGATTCCGTGGCGGCCTCGTTGTTTGTTTTGTGCACATGCAGCACGAAGACCCGTGAATTAGTGCGCCCTGCGGGCTTTCTTTGTCGGGTTTGGGTAACCCGAAATGGCTATGCCCTCCCACAATCAGGACTTGCCATTCGCATCCAGGGGGTTTCGCATGCGTTCGCTCAAGGGGTTCAGCTTTCACCAGGTCGTCGCAGCATGGCTGCTGACGCTGTGTGTGCTGCCCGCCTGGGCCGGCCTGTCGGTCTACACCAGCTGGAGCACGCTGCCCCCCGTTGCCGCAGCCAACCAAAGGCACGTCGACTTCGGGCCCAACACCCTCGAAGGCGAGGGCGCTCGCCTCAGCTACACCACCTCCATCGGCGACTGCAACCGCTACTACCTGCTCTTCGTGGGCTGGCTTTGCACGCTGGGCTCCGACACCGGCAGCGTGACGCAGTCTTCCTCGTCGTCACTGACCGGCTTTTCGGGCAACGCCTTGTCGGTCTACTCGGGCAACAACGACAACAGCACCTCGATCACGGTCACCTTCGCGAACCCGACGCCGTTCGTGGGTTTCCTGTGGGGCGCGCAGTTCAGCTCCGAGAACACCATGTTCATCAAGCTCACGCTGGCCGACAACAGCGTGGTGACGCTCAAGAACTGCCGCGACCCCTACAACAACCAGTGCGTGGGGGCCTATGTTTCGCAGAACTGGCTCAACGACGTCTACAACTTCCTGCTGGGCTGGCTGTTGGGTGACGCCATCCAGTACTACCCGCTGTACGTGAAGTACGAGCCCAGCAACGGCGTCAAGATCAAGAAGGTCGAGTTCCAGACTTACGAATGTCGCTTCTGCGGTTTCTTGTCGGGTGACACCCCGCAGTCGTTCAAGGTCGACTACCTGACCTACGTGGACGCCGCCGTGGCGCCCCACCACCTGCGCGTGACGGCGCCCGCCAGCTCGACCTCGGTCGGCAGCGACTTCACGTACACGGTGACGGCCTGCGGCAACGCCGACTGCAGCCTGCCGTGGACCTCGGGGGTGAGTGGCACGCTGAGCTTCACCGGCGCGACGCCCAGCGTGGCGACGCAGGCCTTCAGCATCCCGGCGGGCCCCACCAACACCGCCACCGTGACCATGCGATACAACGGCACGGGAACGGGCACGGTGGGCATGACGGCCCACTCGCCCACGGCCAGCAACACGCCCAAGGTGTTTTGCGGCATGGGGGTGGCGGCCACCAGCACGGGCAGCTGCTCCGTCAGCCTGGTCACGCCACCGCACCACATGGAGGTGACCACCTCCAGCGCCACGGGCCTGAGCTGCAACCCGGTGACCTACACCATCAAGGCGTGTGCCGACCTGGCTTGCAACACCCGCATCACCAACGGGGTGTCGGGCACGCTGGTGCTCAGCGGGGCCGCGCCCGTCAGCAGCTTCGGCTTCACCACCAACGGCGTCGGGGAGGCCTTTGTCACGGCCTACGCCACGACCCCCGCGGCGGTGACGGCCAGCCTCACCGGCCTGTCACAGGCCCCCACGAACAACCCCGCGGTTTTTTGCGGCATGGGCACGGCGGCCGGCAGCGGCAAGAGCTGCGTCTACACCACCCAGTCTTCGGCCCTGAGCTTCGACGTGCCCAACCACGCGGCGGGCACGTCCCAGAGCGTCTCGGTCTACGCCATCAAGACCGGCGAGATCGCCACCCGCTGCGTCTCCGCGTTCGCCAACGTCACCAAGGCCGTGCGCTTGACCTGCGCCTACGGCAACCCCAACTCGGGCAGCGTGCCGGTGCTCGTCAACGGCACGGGCCTCAACGCAACGGGTGGCGCGGCGGCGGCGTGCGACGGCACGGGCCAGTCCTTCAACCTGGCGTTCGACGCCAACGGGCGAGCCGAGGTGGCCCTCACCTACGCCGACGCGGGGCAGCTCACGGTGACGGCCACCCACAGTGGCTCCGGCGCCGATGCGGGCTTGAGCCTCACGGGCAGCGACACCTTCGTGGCCGTGCCGCACAACCTCGAGATCACGACGACGGGCCCCTACGTGGCCGGCGCCGATTTCGCTGCCACCGTTCGGGCGCGCAACGCCGGGGGCGGCTTGATGAGCAACTTCGGCAACGAATCCCCGAAGGTCGAGGTGACCTTGAGCAAGACGGGGCAATCGCCCACGGGTGGCGCCGCCAAGTCCGGCACCTTCTCGGGCAGCCTGGGCGCGGTCAACGCCGGCGTGGCCACCTCCAACGCGTTTCGCTGGACGGAGGTGGGGGCGCCCGACCTGAGCGCCACGGTCAACCCCAGCTCGATCTACGGCGGCAGCGGCGTCAGCGTGGGCGGCACGGCCTCGGGCGTCGGTCCCTTCGTGCCCGCGCGCTTCGATGTGGGCGTGAGCCAGGCCTGCGCGGCCGTCGGCAAGTCGGCCTTCACCTACAGCGGCGAGCCCTTCACGGTGACGGTGACGGCGCTCAACGCGCTGGGTGGCGTCACCGAAAACCACGATGGCACGGGCACGATGTCGGCCAGCTTCGCCAAGGCCGCGACCTTGAGTGCGACCACCAACGCCTCCACCGGCAGCCTGACCAACACCGCGGTGGCCGCCAGCGCCTTCGTGCGCGGCGTGGCCACGCTCAACAACCCGCGCTTCACCTTCTCCAGCCGCGCCACCGCGCCCACGCTGGTGGGTTTGCGCGCCACCGAGGTCGCGCCCGGCAGCGTCAGCTCCAGCACCGGCGCCGAAGGCACGGTGGCCTTGCGCAGCGGGCGCCTGAAGCTCTCCAACGCCTTCGGCTCCGGGCAGACCGCCTTGAGCGTGCCGGTGCAACTGCAGCACTGGAGCGGGCGCACCTGGGTGCTCAACACCGACGACAGCTGCACCAGCGTGCCCGCCAGCGCCGTGGTGCTGGCGCGCCATCGCGACAACCGGGGGGCCGACTCGGCGCCTTGGGGTGGGGTCACCGCATCGGGCTTCACGGCCACCAGCGGCCAAGGGGGTGTCTTGCTGTCGGCGCCCACGGGCGGGGCCACGGGCTCCATCGACCTGGCGCTCAACCTGGGCGACACCGCCCTCGACGCCTCCTGCCTGTCGGCCCACCCGGCCAGCACCGGGGCCCAGCGCAGCTGGCTGCGAGGCCAGCACGGCGCCTGCGTCGGCCCCGGGGACTTCGACCCCTCTGCGCGAGCCACCATCGGGGTGTTCGCGCCGGAGTCCCGCAAGGTGATGCACGCGGTCGACCTGTTCTGATGCCGCCGCGCCCGGATCGCTCGATCTGGGCGGCAATCCAGGCGCAACAACGCGGGACCCCTCGGGTGCGCCTGGGCACAATCCGTTCACGATGACCCGTTCGTCACCCCTTGCCATGCCCCAGATCCGCCCCGAGCGCGCACCCGCCACGCCGTCGCGTCTGAGACCGATTCAGACGCCGCAGCGGGGTTTCACCATGGCCGAGATGGTCGTGGTGCTGGCCATCGGCGGCATCTTGTCGGCCTTCGTGTTCCCCAAGCTGTCGGCCATGATCGGCATCCGCGACGACGCCTGGCGCGACAACCTCGTCAGCGCCATGCGCCTGGCCCAGAAAACCGCCGTCAGCCACCGGCGGTTGGTCTGCGTCACCGTGACCAACACCACCGTGGCCATGCGCATCGCCACCGTCAACCCCAGCACCACCTGCAACTCGTCCGTGCCCGGACCCGACGGCAGCGCCAACTTCGCGGTGGCCGCCAACAACCAGGCCACCACGACGCTGTCGCCCGCGGGCACCCCGGCTGGCACGCTGTACTTTCAGCCCGACGGCCGCGTGACCACCGATGGCGCCGGCGCCTCGGCCGCCGACCGCACCCTCACGCCCACGGCCGCCGCGGCCATCACGATCAGGGGGGAGACCGGCCATGTCGAATGAGCGACGTCGCGCGCGCGGCTTCACGCTGATGGAGGTCGTCATGGCCATCGTCATCATCGGCGTGGGCCTGGCCGGGGTGCTCTCCGTCTTCCAGGCCAGCGTGCGCAACAGCAGCGACCCGGTGGCCCGCAAGCAGCTCATGTCCGTGGCCGAGGAGATGCTCGAAGAGATCTCGCTGCGTCCGTACAGCGGGGCCTCCAAGCAAACCAGCGCGGCGTGCGAGCGAGCCACCTTCGACGATGTCAGCGACTACGACGCCTATCCGACCAATGGCCGCGTCTGCGACATCGAAGGCACCACGGTGCAAGGCCTGGAGGCCTACACCCTGGCGGTGGCCGTCACCGAAGGCACCTTCGTGGGCGTGCCAGCGAAGACCGTCGTCGTGACCGTCACGCGGGGCACCGACTCGGTCACGCTCACCACCTGGCGCACCCCCTACGCCCAGCCGTGACCATGCGACGCCTTCCGCCCATCACCCGCTCACGCGGCTTCACCATGATCGAGCTGGTCGTGGTGATGGTGCTGCTGACCATCATCGGCGCCTCGGTGGCCGTGTTCATGCGGCCGGCCATCGTGGCCTACACCGACACGCGCAGCCGCGCCGCCCTCAGCGACATGGGTGACACGGCCCTGCGCCGCATGGCGCGCGACATCCGTCAGGCCGTGCCCAACTCCCTGCGCACGCCCGCCGTCACCTGTTTCGAGCTGACGCCCACCCTCACCGGCGGGCGCTACCGCATGGGGCCCAACGCAGCCGGCACCGCCGCCTTCGTCGACACCTCTCAGCCCACCAGCAGCTTCGATGTGCTCTCCACGCTCTCGCGCACGCCGGCGGTGGGCGACTTCGTCGTCATCAACAACCAGAACGGCAACGACGTGCACGCCGGCGTCAACCGCTCGGCCATCACGGCGGTGAGCACGCCCTCCAGCGACCAGGGCACGCTGCGCCTGAGCATCACGGCCATGCAGGTCTCGCCCGGCTACAACGGTGGGCGCTTCCAGGTGGTCTCCAGCGCCGAGCAGTCGGTGTTCTACGTCTGCGACAACCCCGGCCTGAGCGCCGACGGCTCCACCGGCACGGGCACCTTGTACCGCATCAAGGGCAACTTCAGCGCGGCCTACCCGACGTCCTGCCCGGCCACCACCGGCGGCGCCATCCTGGCCACGCAGGTCAGCCGCTGCCGCTTCATCTACGACCCCAACAAGGGCGCCACGCAGCAAAGCGGATTCGTCTACCTGGAGCTGGCGCTCACGCGCAACGCCGAGACGGCCAGCCTCTCTCACGGTGCCCACGTGGTGAACGTCCCATGAGCCTCGACACGAAGCCCAACCTCTCTGCCTGTGCTCGTCCGCGAGCCGAAGGCTTCGGCGTGGTGGCGGCCTTGCTGGTGCTGGTCGTGCTCAGCGTGCTGGGCGGCGCCATCGCCCGCATGAGCTGGACCCAGCAGGTCAGCTCGGCTCAAGACATCGACGCCGCCCGCGCACAACGCGCGGCCAACTCGGGCGCTGAGTGGGGCCTGTACCAGGCCTTGCGCGGCACCTGGGGCACCTGCGCCAACGTCAGCCAGACGCTGGACCTGCGCACGCAACTCGGCGTGTGGGTCACGGTGAGCTGCAACTCCACGCTGTACGTCGAGGGCGAAACCTCCGTCGGGGTCAACAACAACGTGCGCGTCTTCGTCATCGACGCCGTGGCCTGCAACGGCAGCGCCACCTGCCCCGACAACAGCCGCGTCACCTCGGTGGGCTACGTCGAGCGGCGCCGGCAGGTGCAAGCCACCAATCAGTGATCGCTTCCCGCTTCGGCCTCGGCTTGAGGTCGGGTGTGTTCAGGCTCGCTGGCGTGTTCTGCCGAACGTGAGTGCGACCGCGAGTGCGCCAGCAGCAGCGACTCGAAGTCCGCCTCCCGCATCGGCTTGCCCAGGTGGTAGCCCTGGGCCTCGTCGCAGCCGTGGTTGCGCAGGAACTCGGCCTGCTCCTCGGTCTCGACCCCCTCGGCCACGATGCCCACGTCCAGGCGGTGCCCCATCGCGATCAGCGCCGCCACCAGGCGGCTGTCACCGCTGCTTTGCGGCACCGACGACAGGAAGCTGCGATCGAGCTTGAAGCGGTCCACCGGCAGCTCGCGCAGGTAGGCAAAGGAGGAGTAGCCCACACCGAAGTCGTCGATCGCGATGCCCACGCCCAGCGTGCGCAGCTCACTCAGCACGTCGGCGGCGCGCAGCGACTCGCGCACCACCACGCTCTCCGTGATCTCCAGCTCCAGCGCCGTGGCCGGCAAGCCGGTGTCGCGCAAGGCGCGTGAGACGGTGTCGATCAGGTCGGGCTGGTCCAGCTGCAGCGCAGACAGGTTGACCGCGATGCGAAGCGGCCAGCCGCTTTCCTGGCGCCAGCGCTGGGCGGTCAGGCAGGCCTGGCGCAGCACCCATTCGCCCATGGGCACGATCAGGCCGGTTTCTTCGGCCAGCGGGATGAAGTCGGACGGGGGCACCAGGCGCTCCCCATGCTGCCAGCGCAGCAGGGCTTCGGCGCCCGTGATGCGGCCGCTGCTGCAGTCGAACTGCGGCTGATAGTGCAGGCGCAACTCGTTGCGCTCCAGCGCCTTGTAGAGGTCGTTTTCCAGCACCAGCGTGTCGGCCGTTGGCGAGTCCATCTGCGCGCTGTAGACCTGCACCCGGTTGCGCCCGCGGTGCTTGGCCTGGTACATGGCCAGGTCGGCGTGGCGCATCAGTGTGATCGAGTCCGTGCCGTGCTCCGGGTACAGCGCCAGCCCGATGCTGGGCGTGACGCGCAGCTCGTGTGGCCCGATGCGCAGGGGCTCGGTGAAAGCCTCCAGCAGCTTGTGCGCAACCCGCTCGCCGTCTTCGAGCTCGGCGATTTGCGGGAGCATGACCACGAACTCGTCGCCACCCAGGCGCGCGACCACGTCCGAGCTGCGCATCGCTTCGCGCAAGCGCCGCGCCACCTCGATGAGCACGCTGTCGCCGATGTGGTGGCCCAGGCTGTCGTTGATCTTCTTGAAGCGGTCGAGGTCGAGGAACATCATCGCCATGCGGTGCCCCTCGCGCTCGGCCGCGCTCAGGCTCAGGCGCAGCTGCTCTTGCAGCATGTTGCGGTTGGGCAGCGCGGTCAGCGCGTCGTGCAGGGCCATGTGCTGGACCTGGTCTTCCGCTTCGCGCCGCGAGGTCACGTCGTAGGCCATGGCCAGGTAGCCCGTCAGCGAGCTGAACTCCTGGCTGAGCTCCGTGACCAGCAGCTCGGCCACCAGGTGCGAGCCGTCCTGGCGCTGCAGCGTCCACTCGCTGGGCACGTTCGAGCCGCCACGTGCCATGTGGGCCAGCACCGCCCCCGAGTCCACCTCGTGCCCCAGCCGCATCGAAAGCAACTGGGCTCGCTCCTTGAGCTGCTCGGCGTCGAAGAAGTGCTGCGCCGAACAACGCCCCACCAGCTCGTGGGCCTTGTACCCCAGCAGCCGCTCGCCCGCCGGGTTCACGGTCTGGATGACGCCTTGCAGGTTCAGCACGAAGATGGCGTAGGGCGCGCTGTGCACGATCACCCGGCGCATCTCGTCGACCTCATTGAGCTGGCGGTGCGCCTCCATGATGGCGCGCTCGGCGGCGTGTTGCGCGCTCAGGTCGCGCACGATGCCGATGTACTGGCGCAGCCCATCGTGCTCCATGCTGCTGATGGCCAGGTCCAGCGGGAAGTGCTGCCCGCCTGCTCGCCGGCCTTCAGTGTGGCGTCCCAGGCCGTCCATGCCCACGCGTTGAACCTGCAGGAAGGACTCCACCCGCTTGCCCGCCTCCAGCTGCCCGGCGGCCGGCAGCAGCATGCTCAGGTGCTGGCCCAGCATGGCCGATTCGTTGTGGCCGAAGATGCGGCAGACCGCCTGGTTCACGCTCAGGATGCGACCCGATGGGGCCACGGTCAGGATGCCATCGATGGTGTGGTCCATCACCGAGCGGAGCCGGCCTTCGCTGTCGCGGGCCTGCTGGCTCAGGCGCAGCGCCATCTCGGCGGCGCGCGCGTGTCGCGATGCCGCAGACCGGAACGCGGCCCACAGCGCGGCCGAGCCGATCAGCCCCCCCAGCAGCAAGGCCAGCGGGTACGGCTGCGTCATCGGCTGCACTGCGGGGCGCGTGAAGTGCAGCGTCCAGTGCCGGTTGGCGACGATGAACTGCTGCACGCGGGCGTCGCCGGCCTTCGCGTTGGCGAGCGGGCGAAACGCTTGCGCGCCGGTGCGGGCGCTGTCGTATAGCTCGCTGGCTTCCGTGCTGAGGGTGTCGTCGATGCGCAGGTGCAGCCGCTTCCAGTCCCGCCCCGTCTGGGTCTGCGCGATCAGGTCGGTCAGCCGCACCACGCCCCCCACCATGCCGGAGAACGCCGCTCGCCGCTGTTCCACGGTCGCCAGCGGCTGGCCCGGTTGGTACACCGGCAGGCGCACCAGCACCGCCAGGGGGTCGGGCCCGCCTTGAAGCAGGCGGATGGGTGGCGACATCTGCATGCGGCCGCTGTCGCGCGCAGCTTCCATCACCTGCCGGCGGATGGGCTCGAACGCGATGTCGTAGCCAAACACCACGCGGTTGGGCGCCATCGGCTCGTTGTAGAGCACCGGCAGGTACTGGGCTCGCTCGCCCAGCGGGTGAATGCGAAAGCTCGGGTGCCTGCGCTGCATCCGGGCTTCGAAGCCGTCTCGGTCGGCTTGCCGGATCAGGGGCGAGTACTGCACGGCCAGCAGGGCGGGGTACTCCTGCTGGGCGTTCAAGGTCTTGTAATGCGCTTGAAAGGTCTGTTCATTGAGCTCGCCCGTCACGCGGAACATGGCCTGGAAGCTCACCAGCACGTCGAGGTGGTGGTCGACCAGTTGGTGCAGGTGCTGCGTGAAGCTCCGAGTCTGCTCATCGAACGCGGCGTCGGCTTCGTTTTGCAGGCGCAGGCTGGCCTCGCGCCAGGTCCACACGCTCAAGGCCACGCAAACGAACAGCACCACCCACGACACCTGCAGCAGGCGCGAGGACTCGCGTCGGGTCTCTTGGATATCAGGCGGCATCCGCTTCCTCAACAAACCGCCACGCTGTGACGTCCAGGCGTGGCTCGGTGAGGATCTATCGGCGCTTTGCCTGCGGGCTTGATGCCGTGCGCACGTGCGAAGCCCCCTTGGCAAGGGGGCTTCGGGGGCGATCCGTGCGCTGCGTCACGGATCGAGCGGGGCCACTTGAGCTCAGCGACGCACCATGGCCATCAGCCGGGCGATGCGCTCTTCGGTGGCCGGGTGGGTCGAGAACAGCCCGCGCAGCCCGCCGCCCGACAGCGGGTTCATGATCATCATCTGCGCCGTCTCGGGGTGGGCTTCCGCCGCGTGCAGGGGGATGCCCTGCGCGTAGCGGTGGATCTTGTCGAGTGCACTCGCCAGGGCAGCCGGGTCGCCGCTGATCTCGGCGCCTCCGCGGTCGGCCTCGAACTCGCGTGCGCGGCTGATGGCCATCTGGATCACGCTGGCGGCCAGGGGCGCCAGGATGGCCACGGCGATGCCGGCGATCGGGTTGGTCGGGCGGCCCTCTTCATCGCGCCCGCCGAAGAAGGCCGCGAAGTTCGCCAGCATCGAGATCGCACCGGCCATGGTCGCGCTGATGGTGCTGATGAGGATGTCGCGGTGCTTGACGTGGGCCAGTTCGTGGGCCATCACGCCACGCAGTTCGCGCTCGGTCAGGACGTTGAGGATGCCGGTGGTCGCGGCCACGGCGGCGTTCTCCGGGTTGCGGCCGGTGGCGAAGGCGTTGGGCGCGGCCTCGTCGATCAGGTAGACCTTGGGCATGGGCATCTGCGCGCGCTGGGCCAGCTCGCGCACCATGCCGTAGAAGCGCGGCGCCGAGGTCTCATCGACCTCGCGTGCCTTGTACATCTTCAGCACCATCTTGTCGGAGAACCAGTAGCTGAAGAAGTTCATGCCGACGGCCACGACCAGCGCCAGCATCATGCCGGCGCGGCCACCCAGCATGCTGCCGATGGCCATGAAGAGGGCGGTGATCGCCGCCATCAGGATGGCGGTTTTCATCATGTTGAACATGGTTTCGGGCCTCCTGACCCGTCAAGCATTGAAAGACACCACCCCATGGTGGCACCTGTTTATATGCGGCGCTGTGCCCGCGCTTCAAGCCAATGTGGCCGGCAGGGCGCAGCTTTGCAGAAATTCACGCGCGGCCACGCGCTTGCCGCCGGCGCGCTGCAGCGTGTGCAGAGCCAGGGCCTGCTCGCCGCAGGCCACCACCAGCGTGTCGCCCTGGGCGTGCAGCACCTCGCCGGGGCGCCCGGTGGCCGGCGTCACGCTGGCGCGCCACAGCTTGACCACCTCGCAGCCCTTGTCGGTGGGCAGCGAGAAGGTCGCGCCGGGGAAGGGGTCGAAGGCGCGCACGCGCCGCTCGATCACGCTCGCCGGCTGCGACCAGTCGATGGCCGCTTCGGCCTTCTCGATCTTGTGCGCGTAGTTCACGCCCTCGCCCGGTTGCGGTGTGCGCGTGAGCCGACCGGCTTGAGCCAGCGCGTCCACCACGAGCCGGGCACCGAGCGCGGCCAGGCGGTCGTGCAGCACCGCGGTGGTGTCGCCCTCGCCGATGGGCTCGCGCGCCACCAGCAGCATGTCGCCCGTGTCCAGGCCTGCGTCCATCTGCATGATGGTGATGCCGGTCTCCGCGTCACCGGCCTCGATGGCGCGGTGGATGGGCGCGGCGCCCCGCCAGCGTGGCAGCAGCGAGCCGTGGATGTTGAGGCAGCCCAGGCGCGGCAGCTCCAGCGTCCACTGCGGCAGGATCAAGCCGTAGGCGGCCACCACCATCACGTCCGGTTGCGCGGCCAGCAGGGCGTCGCGCGCGGCGGCGGCTTCATCGGGGTACTTGCCATCGAGCCGCAGGCTGTGCGGCTGGGCCACTGGCAGGCCGTGCTGGAGCGCCAGATGCTTGACCGGCGAGGCCTGCAGCTTCATGCCGCGCCCGGCGGGGCGGTCGGGCTGGGTCAGCACCAGGGGCACGGTGTGGCCCGCCGCCAGGATGGCGTCGAGCGCCACGGCGGCGAATTCGGGCGTGCCGGCGAAGGCCACGCGCAGCGGGTGGGTGGTCATCGGCGTGGGGTCACTCGTCGTCGCGGGCGCGCTTGACCATCTTGGTCTTGATGCGGTTGCGCTTGAGCGGCGAGAGGTACTCCACGAAGACCTTGCCCAGCAGGTGGTCGAGCTCGTGCTGCACGCACACGGCCAGCAGCTCGTCGCCCTCGAACTCATAGGACTGGCCGTCGCGGTTGAGCGCGCGCACCTTCACGCGGGCGTGGCGGTCGACCTTGTCGTAGATGGTGGGCACGGACAGGCAGCCCTCTTCCCACACGATCATCTCCTGGCTGGCTTCGACGATCTCGGGGTTGATCAGCACGCGCGGCTCGTTGCGCTCTTCGCTGGTGTCGATGACGACCACGCGCACATGGCGATCAACCTGAGTCGCGGCCAGGCCCACGCCCTTGGCGTCGTACATGGTTTCCAGCATGTCGTCGACGAGCTGGCGGATGGCGTCGTCCACCTGGGGCACGGGCTGGGCCACGGTGTGCAGGCGGGGGTCGGGGTAGCGGAGGATGGGCAGCAGGGCCATGGCGAGCGATTCGTCCGTAAGGGGGAGACAGGGGCTGTATTGTGGGAGCAGCGCAACGAGGCCGTCGCCGAAGGGCGCGCGAGCTGGCGTAACACGGCGCAATACCGATTGCGACCGCCCGAGTTTTGCGGGCAGAATCCTTCGATGCTTGCCCGGATTTTGCCGAATCTGGTGCACCACTGTCCACGTCAAGGCTGTTATGGAGGCTGTTTCGATGACCCAGCGAGAGCTGACCCCGCGCAACCCGCTGCGCGCCCCCCGCCTGATGCCGGTCATCGCGTCCGCCTTCTCTTCACTGACTGCCCTGTCTGCCCTGGCGCTCGTGTGCTCGCTGGCGCCCGGCGTGGCGTCGGCCCAGGGCGCCGCCAGCCTGCCGATCACCCCTCAGCAGAAGGCCACGGCCCAGCAGGTGGCCCAGGCCGGCGTGCCGCTGTCCGAGCTGTCGCCCAACGCACCCGACAGCCACACCGTCAAGCGCGGCGACACCCTGTGGGACATCTCGGGCCTGTTCCTGAAGTCGGCCTGGCGCTGGCCCGAGCTGTGGGGCATGAACCTGCAGCAAATCCGCAACCCGCACCTGATCTTCCCCGGTCAGCTGCTCTATCTTGACAAGAGCAACGGCCGCGCCCGCCTGCGCGTGGGCCAGCCCGTCGGCGGAGGTGACGTCCGCCTGTCGCCCCGCGTGCGCGAGGGCAGCCTCGACGACGCCATCTCCACCGTGCCCGTGCACCTGCTGGAGCCCTTCTTCAACGAGGCCGTGATCTTCGAGTCGTCCGACGAGCTGCTCAAGGCCCCGCGCCTGGTGGCCACCCAGGAAGGGCGCGTGCTGCTGTCGCGCGGTGAAACCGCTTATGTGCGCGGCGAACTCGGCGGGCGCCGCGAATGGCGCCTGTTCCGCGAGCCCAAGCCCCTGCGCGACCCCGGCACCCGCGAGGTCCTGGGCTACGAGGCCCAGTACGTGGGCACCCTGGCCCTGACGCGCGAAGGCGCCGAAGGCACGGGCGCCGACGGCAAGGCCCTCGTCATCCCCTCGACCTTCACCGTCTCCACCATCCGCCAGGAAGCCGCCGTGGGCGACCGCCTCGCCCCGGTGCCGCCGCGCGAGTTCGACAACATGGTCCCGCACGCCCCCCTCAAGGACGTGGCCGGCCAGATCGTCTCCATCTACGGCGAAGCGCTCAGCGCCGGGCAGAACCAGATCGTCACCCTCAACCGCGGCAGCCGAGACGGCCTCGACCGCGGCTCCGTGCTGGCCCTGTGGCGCGACGGCTCCACCGTGCGCGACATGACCGCCGCCGACAAGCCCCTCATCAAGCTGCCCGACGAGCGCCACGGCCTGCTGTTCGTCTTCCGCGTCTTCGACCGCATGTCCTACGCCTTGATCCTCAACGTCAAGGAACCGGTCAAGTCGGGCGACCGCTTCACCCAGCCCTGAGGCGAGCCTGAGCCCAAGCCCGATCGATCGAGCCGAGCTCGGCGCCTGGTTGCGCCTGCTCATGGCGCCCGGTGTGGGCCCGCTGGCCGCCCGCAAGCTGCTGATGGCCCTGGGCTCGCCGCAGGCGGTGGCCTCAGCCACCCCGGCGGCCATCCGCGCCGTGCTGCCTCGCCTCGACCCCGCCAAGCTGACCCAGGCCCCCGAAGGCTGGGCCGAGCAGCTGGATCGCAGCTGGGCCTGGCTGCACCCGGAGCCCACCGAGCTCACCGAGTTCAGCGAGCACACCAGCCCCCCTCGGGCGGTGTTGACCCTGGCCGACCCCGCCTACCCCGCCAGCCTGCTGGAAGCGGCCGACCCGCCCCTGTTGCTGTTCGCCGAGGGCGACCTGTCCCTGCTGTGTGCGCCCAGCGTGGCCGTGGTGGGCAGCCGCAACCCCACCGCCCAGGGGGCCGACAACGCCCGCGCCTTCTCCCAGGCCCTGAGCGAGGCCGGCGTCACCGTGGTTTCGGGGCTGGCGCGCGGGGTGGACGCGGCGGCGCACGAAGGCGCGCTGGTGCCTTGCGAGCGGGTGGCTTCGGCGGCTCAAGCCGCCGGCGGGCGCACCGTGGCCGTCCTGGGCACCGGCCTGCTGCAGATCTACCCGCGCAGCAACGTCAAGCTGGCCCAGCGCATCGCGCGTCACGGCCTGCTGGTGTCGGAGTTCCTGCTGGACACGCCGCCCCTGCCGTCCAACTTCCCCAAACGCAACCGCATCGTGGCCGCGCTGTCGCGGGGCACCCTGGTGGTCGAGGCGGCCGTGCAGTCCGGCTCCCTGATCACGGCCCGCCTGGCCAGCGAGCTGGGTCGTGAGGTGCTGGCCATCCCGGGCTCCATCCACTCGCCGCAGGCGCGGGGCTGCCACGCCCTGATCAAGCAAGGCGCCAAGCTCGTGGAGACGGCGCAGGACGTGCTCGAGGAGCTGCGTCTGGGTGCCGCGCCGGCTTGGCAAGCGCGGACCGGTGGAGGCCCCGATGGGGATGGTGACGACGCCGATGCGGGTGCAGACACCGATGCCGATGCGCCGGTCGACCCCGTCCTGCGCGCCATGGGCCACGACCCGGTCAGCCAGGAGGCGCTGTCGGCGCGCACCGGCATGGGCCCGGGCGAACTCGGCGTGCGGTTGCTGGAGCTGGAGTTGATGGGCCAGGTGGCCCGCCTGCCTGGACAGCTGTTCCAGCGGCTGGGCCGGGCCTGATCCGGGCTCGGGCTTCGAAGCGGTGGTAAAACCGCGGCGTGACGACGCTTTTGAACCTGGGCCTGGCGCCCTACGAACCCACCATGCGCGCGATGCAGGACTTCACCGAGCAGCGCGACGCCGACGAGCCCGACCAGATCTGGGTCTGCCAGCACCCACCGGTGTTCACCCAGGGCCTGGCCGGCAAGGCCGAGCACGTGCTGCTCAACCCGCCCGGGCCGGCACACATCCCCGTGGTGCAGACCAACCGCGGCGGCCAGGTCACCTACCACGGCCCCGGCCAGGTGGTGGCCTACCCGCTGCTGGACCTCAAGCGCCGAGGCTACTTCGTCAAGGAGTACGTCTACCGCGTCGAGCAGGCCGTGCTGCGCACCCTGTCTGACCTCGGCGTCACCGGCCACCGCGTGGCGGGCGCCCCCGGCATCTACGTGCGGCTCGATGACCCGTTCGCGCACGCCGCGCTCACCGGCCCCGCCGACCCGGCCGACCCGTTTCGCGGCCTGGGCAAGGTGGCCGCCCTGGGCATCAAGGTCACGCGCCACTGCACGTACCACGGCGTGGCGCTGAACGTGGACATGGACCTGGCACCCTATGGCCGCATCAACCCCTGTGGCTACAACGGCCTGAAAACGGTGGACCTGGCCAGCCTGGGCGTGCACGTCAGCTGGGACGAGGCCGCGGCTCGCCTGGCGCAGCACCTCGAGCGCGCCCTGGCGCCTTGACCGTGCTGCCTTGACCCTGAGGCCGTGACCCCGAGGCCGTGACCCCGAGGCCTTGACCCCGAGGCCTTGACGCCGCGGCAAGCAGGGCCTTGCGGCACACCGCACACCCGCGCAGCCGCCCGATGGGCTACAGTTTCGGGATGTCCGAGACCACCCCCTCCTCCACGACCCCGGCGGCGCCACAAGCGCCTGCCACCGGGGCTCCCGCCGCCTACGACCCGTCGGCCAAACAAAAGGCCCAGGCCAAGACCGCGCGCATCCCCATCAAGATCGTGCCGGCCGGCGAGGTGCTCAAGAAGCCCGACTGGATCCGCGTCAAGGCCGGCTCGCCCAGCACCCGCTTCTACGAAATCAAGAACATCCTGCGCGAGCACAAGCTGCACACGGTGTGCGAAGAGGCCTCGTGCCCCAACATCGGCGAGTGCTTCGGCCAGGGCACGGCCACGTTCATGATCATGGGCGACAAGTGCACGCGCCGCTGCCCCTTCTGCGACGTGGGCCACGGCCGCCCCGACCCGCTCGACGTCAACGAGCCGGCCAACCTGGCCAAGACGATCGCCGCGCTCAAGCTCAAGTACGTGGTCATCACCTCGGTGGACCGAGATGACCTGCGCGACGGTGGAGCCGGCCACTTCGTCGAGTGCATCCGCCAGGTGCGCGAGCAGTCGCCGGCCACGCGCATCGAGATCCTGGTGCCCGATTTCCGGGGCCGCGACGAGCGCGCCCTGGAGATCTTGAAAGCCGCGCCGCCCGACGTGATGAACCACAACCTCGAGACCGCACCTCGCCTGTACAAGGAGGCGCGCCCGGGCTCCGACTACCAGTTCAGCCTGAACCTGCTCAAGAAGTTCAAGGCCCTGCACCCCGATGTGCCGACCAAGAGCGGCATCATGGTCGGCCTGGGTGAGACGGACGAAGAGGTTTACCAGGTCATGCGCGACATGCGCGAGCACGGCATTGACATGATCACCATCGGCCAGTACCTGGCGCCTTCGGGCCACCACCTGCCGGTGCGCCGCTACGTGCACCCCGACACCTTCAAGGCGTACGAAGAAGAGGCCAAGCGGCTGGGCTTCACGCACGCGGCGGTGGGCGCCATGGTGCGATCGAGCTACCACGCCGACCAACAGGCGATGCACGCTGGGGTGGGCGTCGATGGCTCGAACTGAGAGAGCAAACCTCGAAGCTGTGCAGGTGAACGGGTGACATCTGTGGGGCTCCCTGTCGCGCGTCGCTGGCTGCTGGTGATCGCCCTGTTCCTGGCCACCTGGCAGGTGGTTGCACCTGCGCACGCCACCTCGTCCTTGAGCCACCCCTGTTGTGAGGGCGTGTGCGATCAGGCGATGCCCTGTGGCCTCGCTGGGTGCCCGGTCTGCGCCGACAGGGCTCTGGAGCTGAGGCCGCAGCTGGCCCCCCTGGCGCCCGTGGCCGATGCCTGCCCGCCTGCACGCCGCCTGGGTGTGCTGCCGGCCCCCGTGCAGCTCATCTGGAAGCCGCCCAGGCCAAGGGCCTGACGCACAACCGAACCTTTGACATCCAAACTGGAGCTTTCAACATGAGCAAAAAACTGACGAAGGTCTTCGCCGCATTCGGACTGATGAGCCTGAGTGCCGCCGTCTGGGCCTCCGAAGCCTGCTGCGCAGACCTGGCTTGCTGCCTGGAGCAACTGGCCTGCTGCCTCAACTGATGCGGCCTTGACCGCAGCGTGAAAACGCGAGGGCCATCCGGTCAACGGATGGCCCTTTTTTGTCGCTCGACCGTGAGCGGCTTCAGATCATGCTGCTCAAGCCGGTCCAGGCCTCGGGCAGGTGGTCGAGTACCCAGCCCTCCAGGGCCTTGTCCCACCCCATGAGGATGGCCACCCCGGCCAGGCCCAGCAAGGCACCGAAGCCCTTTTTGACGCCGTCCATGCTGCGCAGGGCCCGGTCGCGCCAGCGCTCGAACCCGGAGCGCGAGGCGTACGCAACGCCCACCAGTGGCAGCGCCGCACCGACCCCGAACGCCCCGAGGATGATGGCGCCCGACACCGCCCCGCCTTCGCTGACCACCAGGGCCAGGGCCGAGGCCAGCAGCGGGCCGGAGCACGGGCTCCAGACCAGCCCCAGCACGCCCCCCAGCAGGAAGGCGCCTTTGAGTGAGCCGGCGTCCAGGTCGGCGCTGGCGTTCTGGGCTGACGTCGCCAGGGGCATGGCCCACTGCGCGAAGCGCTCGCTCCAGACCGGCACCCAGAAGACGCCGGCCATCAGGATCAGCAGCACCGCGCCGAAGGTGCGCACGTGGTCGGTGTCCAGGCCAAGCACCGGGCCCAGCGTGCCCACCACCAGGCCGATCAGGGCGAAGGCCGAGGCCATGCCCACGCCCATGGCCACGGGCGCCAGCCGGTTGCGCTGGGTGGCGCCGCCCACCACCAGCGGCAGCAGCGGCAGGACGCAGGGCGACAGCGTGGTCAGGCCGCCTGCTGCCAGGCTCAGGCCCAGCTGAGTCAAGGACAAGGAGGAGGACATGGGGGGCGTTCCTCAGAGGGCCGACTTCAGGGAGGCCTGCAAGGCCGCGGGGTCGGTTTCGCCGGCGACGAAGGCCGTCTGCTGGCTGCCCTTGTAGACGATGAGGGTGGACTGGCTGCGCACCTTCAGGGCCTGCTTGAGGGCCTTTTCTTTGTCGTGGTCGACGACGAACAGGGTGACGTCCTTGAGCGCCGGGGCCCCCTTCATGCCCAGAAAGGCCCGCTCCTGGGTGCGACAGGTGCTGCACCAGGTGGCGTGAAAGTGCAGCGCCACGGGCTTGCCGGCGGCCTGGGCTGCCTTGAGCGCCTCGGCGCTGTAGGGCGTGATGTTCAGGGCGAAGGCCTGTGAGGCCGCGAAGGTCAGGGCAGAGATCAACAGGGTTTTGAGCATGATGAGGTCCATTTTGTGAAGGGGCATGGACTCAGTCGGAGCTGCATCGAAAACCTGACATTTTTTCTGGCGAGGGGTCTTG
>Ga0209300_1000414_pt1 | contig 22899 bp, 19 predicted proteins | sample Shrwel_input2_RT_FD_187535 | JGI IMG/M metagenome (GOLD analysis project Ga0209300, IMG submission 187535) | Subsurface microbial communities from deep shales in Ohio, USA - Utica-3 well 1 S input2 RT (SPAdes) (version 2) ... | reverse complement strand
ATCATAATCAAGAGAATAAAATTTAATTTTTTTGTCAGGTCGCAGTTGAGCCAGCATTGTAATTTCTTTTTCTATTGCCATCGGCATTACAAAGCCATCATTATAATCTGTGTGCTCACCAATTAAATTAACTCTTCCCGGGGCCTTATAGGCTCCACTTTCTAAATCAAAATCTCTAAAAGTCTTTCCAAACTTATCCCACAACTCCTGTTTATTCATTTTTCCACCTCTTTTTAAATTTTGTTATAGTCTATTCTTTGCTTTTAAATTATTCTCTTAATAGGCCGACAGATTAGAAGTCAGCTGCTCTATTTAGATCTCCAATTATTCTTCAAAGCCACCTGATTTATGCCACTGCCAGGCGGTAGAAATTATTTTTTCTAATTCCGGATACTCCGGCTGCCAGTTTAATTCTTTTTGAATTTTATCAGAACTTGCAATTAATACTGCTGGATCTCCAGCTCTTCTCTCCGAAACTTCAACTTCAAAATCACGGCCGGTCACTTCCTTAACTGTATCAATAACTTCCTTAACTGAATAACCTTCACCATTACCCAGGTTATAGATTGAACTTTCTTTACCATCAGCCAGTGCTTCTACGGCCAGCACATGAGCTGCTGCCAGGTCGTTAACATGGATATAATCTCTAATACAGCTGCCGTCTCGGGTTGGATAGTCATCTCCAAAGATATAGATCTTATCTCTGATTCCTAAGGCTGTCTGCAGCACAATCGGAATTAAGTGAGTTTCTGGATCATGAGCCTCTCCGATTTCAGCCTCAGGATCTGCCCCGGCTGCATTAAAATAGCGGAGAGAAACAAAATTGATATCGTGAATATCATCATAACGCTTTAAGGCTTTTTCGAAAAAGAGCTTGCTTTCACCATAGGTATTTGTAGGCTCAGTCTGATTATCTTCCTTAATTGGAATCTGATCAGGCTCACCGTAAACTGCAGCAGTTGAGGAAAAAACAATATTTTTTATATCATTTTTGGCCATTGCTTCTAAAAGGTTAATTCCATTGGCAAAATTATTGCGATAATACTTAGCCGGGTTTTCCATTGACTCTCCAACCAGACTGTCTGCTGCCAGATGAATTACCCCCTCAATCTTATTTTCCTGCATCACCTGTTCTAAAAGCTCCTGATCTGATAGATCTCCCTCTACAAATTTGCCCCCGGTTACTGCCTCACGGTGACCCTTCTGCAGGTTGTCAAAAGTTACAACTTCGTGTCCTTCTTTCAGTAGTGCCTTTAAAACATGACTGCCGATATAACCTGCTCCACCTGTTACTAAAATATTCATTATTCGTCCTCCTTAAATTTTAGAATAAACTTATATTTTTAATTCAAAAAAATTATTTAAAACTTTTTCTGCCGCTCCTGCAGCACCAGCAAAATCCTGATAATAAGCTGTGGTAATTTTCAAATCTTTAACAGCCTGGGCCAGCGAGTCCTCTTTTACAATTTTAAAAAGTGGTTCAATTAATAATTCATCGTATTCAGCAAATAAACCGCCAATAATTACTGCCTCTGGATTTAAAATATTTACCAGATCGGAAATAGCCCTGCCGAAATACTTTAAAGCATCATTAATTACTATCAAGGCTTCACTTTCTTCCTGCTGATAGCTGCTCATTATTTTTCCAAATGTAATTTTATCTTTTGTATTTTTTAATCTCTGATAGCGTTCAATAATGCTCTCCTTAGATGAAAGAGCCTCAAGACAGCCTCTTTTACCGCAGTGACAGAGGGGACCATCATCAGTGATTTTCATATGCCCAAATTCTCCGGCTGCATAATTATTTCCATAGTGCAGCTCCCCCTTAAATACGAGAGCAGCTCCAATTCCAGATCCGGTATTAATAAAGATAAAGTCATCTCTGTCCTGCCAGATTTCTCCGGCTGCCATCATCCGAACATCATTATCAATAAAAATTGGATAATCATACTTTTCTGCTAAAATACTTTTAATCTCAAGCTCACCCCATTCAAAATGGGGGGTGAAAATTGATTTTCCTTGATCCGGGTCAACCAGACCGTGAATCCCCAGACCAATACCAATGATTTTACTGCTTATCTGCAGCTTTTTTTGATATTGATCAATTAAAAAGAACGTCTGCTTTTTATATTCCTCTAGAGTATATTGCTGCGGCTCAATCTGATCTTTAACAATTATTTCTGCTTCAAAATCGATTAAAACAGCTTTAATCGACTCAATCCCCCATTCAATCCCAATTACATAGGCACCTTCTGGATTCAGTTTGAGCAGCATCGGCCTTCTGCCCCCGCGGGATTCACCCATTTTTGACTCTTCAACCAGTTCAAGTTTAACCAGTTCCCTAACAATATTGGTTACAGTGGCCCGAGAGACATCAAGTTTTTCTGCTATCTGCGCCCTGGAAATACCATCCTCATTTTTAATTAAAGTAAGTATGTTTTTTTGATTTTGTTTTTTCATGTTTTTAAAGCTGCCTTTTTCCATTTTTCTCACACCCGTTTCTTTGTTAATTTATTAAATTAACTAAGTTAATTATAGCACTATTTTGAGATTCTGTAAAGCATTTTTAGAGGGGATTTTATTATTTTTCTTAAATTAGCTGATTTAGTTGCTTGAAAATTATAAATATAGTATAATAAGGAAAAGAGATTAGAGGGGTGAGCTAAATGTTAGCACTTTCAGCACTTAACAGCCAGCCGGTTCCTGGTTGGGCTATTAAATCAGATATTAATAACAGCAACTCTCAGTCAAAAGATATTGATATAGGAATCAACACTTCTGAAGATAAAAGTAGTCAAAATAATAGTTTTGATAATGCTGTGGATAATTCCTCAAGTTCTGCCGAGGGGCAGAATCAAAACTATGAAAATAAAAATGAAAATTCAACAGAAAATGAATTCAGCAAAGCTGAACAGCGGGAAATAGAGAAGTTAAAGCGCAGAGATCGAGAAGTTCGTGCTCATGAAATGGCTCATCAGTCGGCAGGTGGACAGTATGCCGGCTCAGCCTCTTATAGTTATACAACTGGTCCGGACAACAAACGCTATGCTGTTGGTGGATCGGTAGATATTGAAACTTCTCCCGCCAAAACACCGGAAGAAACTGTTAAAAAAGCAGATCAAATTAAAAGAGCTGCTATGGCACCTGCCCAGCCTTCGGGAGCTGACATGCAGATTGCAGCTAAGGCAACCCGGATGAAGATGGAAGCACAGGCTGAATTAAATCAAAAAGAATTCAGTGGTGAGGAAAAAGAAAATGAGGATTCAACTGAAATAAAGAAAAATGAGGATTCAAAATTTGAAAATAAATATCTGCTTAATAAAAGAGAAAATTCCTATCAAAACTCTGCTCAAGAAATAAAAATTAAGCAGGGTTTTGCCGCTTAAGCTAAACTCAATAGAAATTGTAAAGACTGCTGAACTATAATATTCAGCAGTCTTTTTTAAATTATTTAACTTTAAGTAGAATTGTTTCAAAGGGACTTAACTGATAATCGATTTTTTTACCTTTTAAAGCTCGGTAATCGAATTCAGGATAATTACTTAAAATAATTTCTGCAACCTGATAGTCTAAATTGATCTCAACCTCTTTATTTTTAAAATTAGCAGCTAAAAGCAGCTTCTCTCCTTCTTTTTCTCTGAGATAGGCTATCAGATTTGGATCTGATTCTAAAAGAGGCTGATATTTGCCATCAACAATTATTTCCTGATAGGGGCTGTTTTTTCTGAGCTTGATCAGTTCTTTATAAAAATAAAAGATAGAATTATCATTTTTTAGATTTTCTTCTACGTTAATTTCCTGATAATTGGGATTAACTTTGAGCCAGGGCTCAGCTTTAGAAAAGCCTGCATTTTCAGCATCAGACCACTGCATTGGGGTCCGACTGTTGTCCCTGCTTCTTCTCCAGACAACCTCCATCACTTCTTCTTTGTCATAACCTGCCTTTAAGGCTTCCTGATATAAACCGTGGGTTGCCAGATCCTGATAATCATCAATATTTTCAAATTTAACATTGCTCATTCCAATTTCCTGCCCCTGGTAGATAAAGGGGATTCCCCGCTGCAGCATAAAAACAGCTGCCAGCATCTTAATTGAATAATCATTGATTTCAGCTTCACTTAAATACTTATTTAGAGAACGGGGCTGGTCGTGATTCTCCCAAAAAATAGCAGCTCTCCTGTCATCAGCATAAGTTTTTTGAATCTCATTTAAGCGCTCTTTTAGCTCAACTAGATCCCAGTCTCTTTCCTTAAACCACTCACTGCCCTCACTTAAATCTAAATCAACATGGCGGAAATCAAAGACCAGATCAAAGGGGCCGTCATCACCGGCAAACTCCTGCATCCTTTTGTTATCTTCTGCATATAATTCTGCCACAGTTAGAATCTGATAGTTGGAAAAAGTCTCTGCCTTTAATTCATTTAATAAATCTAAAATCCCCGGCTGATTGGCAGAAGCCTCAAAAATGCTGCCCAGTCCGTCAGGACCATTGACTTTTTGATCTTTAAATCTACTCTTTTTTATGTAGCTGATTGCATCTATTCTAAACCCGGCCAGTCCCTTCTCCAGCCACCAGTTTACCAGCTGATATAATTCCTGCCGCAGCTTTTTATTTTCCCAGTTTAAATCAGGCTGTTCTTTAGCAAAGGTATGTAAATAATACTGTTTAGTATGCTGATCATAGGTCCAGGCTGAGCCCCCAAAAATTGAGCGCCAGTTTGTAGGTGGGCTGCCATCTGCCTTTGGATCCTTCCAGATATAGTAATCTCTTTTTGGACTAGCTTTAGATTTTCTGGATTCCTTAAACCACCGGTGCTGATCAGAACTGTGATTAATTACTAAATCCATCATAATCCCTATACCTCTTTTGTCAGCCTCAGCTATCAATTCTTCCATCTCCTCCATTGAGCCAAACTGCTCTGCAATGGCATAATAGTCATCAATATCATAACCGTTATCCTTCATCGGGGAAGAAAACACCGGACTGAGCCAGATTAGATCTATTCCCAGCCGATTTAAATAATCAAGTTTTTCTATAATACCCCGCAAATCACCAATGCCATCACTATTGCTGTCATTAAAACTCTTTGGATAAATCTGATAAATTACTGAATCATGCCACCATTTTTCTGTCATTAAAATCATCCTTTATCTATTTTAGATTAAATATTATAATTCAGCTGCCTTATTTTGAGTAATCATTTTTAGATAATATGTAATTAAAATTGCTGCTCCCAGAATAATAACCAGAAAGATAAAGCCCGCCTCAATTGCAATAAAATCATTGATAAATCCAACCACCCAGTTGGAAAGCACAGTTAAACCAAACATCCCGGCAGTCTGAGCAAAACCTACCACTTTAATACCACTGCTGTCAAAACTATCTAAAATTGCTGCCTGCAGTGTTGGCACCTGACCTGCCAGAAATAGTCCGGAAATTGGAATTAGAATTGTAAAGTTATAGCCGCCAATTAGGGCTGTAGAAATTAAAGAAGCTGCCAGTGATCCCGAAATGATCATAAAATTGTAATAACCAATTTTTTCAACTATAATACTGGCCGCAAATCTGCCTGCAGTAAAGCAGATAAAAAAGAGGGATAAATAGAAACTAACTGTTAGATCAGATCTTGACTGAGCATCTCTTAAAAAGGGGGCCAGCCAGGTCACAATCGAAAATTCTACTCCCACCTGAAAAAATACGATTAGAGAAAATAAAATTACCTTTTTATCCTTAAGCAGCTCTGAAGTTGTTTTCATTATTTTTTTACCACTGCTCTCGATATCCGGCAGTGAAGCTGAGTTGAATTCAAAAAAGATAATTATTAATAAAGCAATTGAAAACAAAAATGAATAATTCCAGCTGAAACCGAGCTTAATAACTGAAGTTACGAAATAAGGAGCAATAATACCACCAGCTCCATAAAATAAATGAAGCAGGTTGATCATCTTTCCTCTCTTTTTGCTGTAAGAAATTGAGGTGAGATTAATAGCAGCAATACTTAAAAGGGTAATACCAGAACCAACCAAAAAAAGTCCAAATATTAAAGTATAATAGTTCGCTGATAGAAAAACAATTGTTAAGGCCAATATATTATGAATTATTCCATAGAAGAGTATTTTTATCAGTCCAAATTTTTCGATTAATTTACCACTTACAAAGTATACCAGCATTGAGCCAATTGATATAAATGACAGCAAAAAACCAAGTCGGCTGTAGTTGAGACCAAAATCATCCATAATATATGGGCCAACTTGACCTCTGATATTATTAACAATTCCATTCATAAACATTATGCTAAATGCAAGTATAATTATCTTCTTTTTATTTTTAAGCATTCTCTAAATCCCGCCTTATCTTTATTTATATTTAAGCAGCCAGTTTCAATATATCTCTTATAATCATCACACAAATTAACTATATCGTCAATGGACAAAAAGACAAAAAAATGCTAAAATTAATTAAAGGAATATTTTTAAAATTAAGTTAAATTTATATATCAGTAAAATAATACCGCTAGTTTAAGAAAGGAGTAAAAAAATGAGCATTGGTATTTTAACAGACAGCACCTGTGATTTGAATCAGGAAATTTTAGAAAAATATAAAATTGAGGTCATTCCTCTTTCAGTTCATTTTGGTGAGGAAGAATTTCAGGATGGAGTTGAGATTAAGGCTGACAGTTTTTTTGAAAAACTGAATCAAAATGAAGAGCTTCCTCATACTTCAAGACCAGCTCCAGCATTATTTGTTGAAAAATACAAAGAAATGCTTAAAAAATATGATCAAATTATTTCAATCCATATTTCTTCCGAATTAAGCGGTACCTATGAATCAGCAAAATTAGCAGCTCGTGAGCTAGAAGCTAATAAAATTACTGTAGTTGATTCTGCTTCTATTTCCCTGGGGCTTGGGATGCTGACTGTGCTGGCAGCAAAATTAATCGAAAAAAATAAGAAAATAGATGAGATAATAAAAACTTTAATTCAGGCCAAAAAGAAACTGCACCTCTATTTTACAGTTAAAGACCTGACATATATGGAAAAAGGCGGCCGGATAGGTAAAGCCAGCTCTTTTTTGGGATCTATTTTCAGTATTAATCCTGTAATTTCGATCAGCACTGAAACCGGTAAAGTTAAACCAATTGCTAAAGTTAGGGGGCAGCACCGGGCCCAGGATAAGATCATCGAGCTTGTCAGAGAAAAATTAAAGAATGATAAAAATGCCTGGCTCGGCTTTGCTCACGGCAGCCGAGAGGAAGATCTGGAAGATACCAAAATAAAACTGATTAAAGAGCTGAAGGCTGAAAAAAATATAAATTTAAATATTTACGACAGCCGGATCAGTGCAACCTTAGGCTGTCATGTTGGTCCCACAGTCTATGCGGTTATTGTTTTAAGTGGAGATTTTTTAGTCTGAACTTTTAATTAATCATCAGAGCAGACAGCTCTTTAACTGCTTAAATTTGCTAAATTTTAAATTTAATAGTTAATATTTACTGACAATTATCTTTTTAAAAAGGTAATTGTCTTTTTTTTGCTCAAATTTTTTAAATTTTTTCATAATCGAAATCACCGGAATAACGGCAATTTTCAGACTTTAACCAAATTTGGGTCCAAATTTTATAATTTTTTTCACCAAAAAAGCAGGAATTTTGGATAAAGCCGCGAATAAATATATTAGAGCCTATTAAAAATATAGATTTTAATAACGGAGGTGGTCAGTAAAAATCTTATAGTTTTATTGTACCGGTCAAAACCACAAAAACCTTAGGAGGAATATTAGATGTTTATCAAAAAATCATTAATCTTAACCTTAGCTCTCTTTTTTGTTCTTGCCCTAACTTTTTCAGCAGCCGCAGAAGAACTTGTCTTATGGCACACCTCTTTTACCAGTGAATGGTCAGGTCTTGATGAAACTGTAGAATTCTTTGAAAGCAATACTGACTTAGATGTTTCGACAGATTATGGACCTCCTCTCTATCGCGATATTTCACAGCAGTTGATTGTCCAGGCAAGAACTGGAAATCCAGATGTTGTTGAAGGTGTTTTAGAGCAGATGTTTACTTATGCCAAGGCAGATTTAATTATGCCTTTAAATGATTTCTGGGCAGACTATGAAGATAAAGATCAGTATTTAGATAATGTTATGGAAGCTGTTACAATTGACGGCGAGATTTATGCTGTCCCCTATAATACTAATGTAAGATTACTCTTATACAGAAAATCAATTTTTGAAGAACACGGTCTGGAAGTTCCTACCAGCTGGGATGAACTGGTAGAAACAGCCACCTACATCTCTGAAAATGTAGAAGGTATGGATGGCTTTATGTTTACAACTAAAGAAAGAGAAGTTAGAGCCTTCCAGGAATTTATGTCTTTCTACTTACAGTTAAACAAATCAATGTTTGATGTATCAGGTGAAAGTGTAGAACTTACTGCCACAGTTGAGCAGTTAGAAGAGGTTTTAAGTCTCTATGACAGAATGTTCGCTTCTGGTGCAATTTCAATGGATAACCGTGGTGCAGACTGGAAAGCCTTAGATTACGGCTACACTTCCGGCAATCAGGCAATGGTAACTGTTGGTCCCTGGATCTGGTCCCACCGCTATGAAGATGAAGGCCGAGCAGAAGTAATTGATGATACAGGGATTGCAGCTATTCCAGTAAATGAGAATGGAACAGCAGGAACCTACATGGAAGTTAAACCAATTATGATCAACAAGTATACAGAAGATCCAGCAAAAGCCTGGGAATTAGCTAAAGAAGTAACAAGTAAAGAATTCCAATTATTAGTTGACTCAAATGCTGGTGTGCTCTCTCCCCGTAAAGATGTAATGGCAGAACCTGAAATGGCAGAAAACTGGTGGCTGCAGGGCTTCAGTAATTTTGCAGATACCGGTGTTGCACTTGATCCAATCAGCTGGGAAAGACCACAGAATGCAATTATTGGTGCAATTCAGGAAGTAATTTATGATGAAGGCACTCCTGCAGAAATTGCTGAAGAATTACATCAGGAACTCAGTGATATCGCAGCAAACCTTTAAAATAATTAGTTAAAAATAACCCTCCGGACAGGTCAAACTGGCCTGTCCCCCTCTATAAAATATTCATCTGACTTTTAGACTTAATTTCCTCAAGGAGGCAGCTATGATCAATAATAAGAAAAACAATTTAAAAGGCTATTTAATTCTATTACCAACTCTCTTAGCCTTTGGCTTAATAATCTTTTATCCAACTGTTAGAGCTTTTCTGCAGAGTTTCACCAATGCAAGTATCTATAATGAAGCAAGTTTTATCGGTCTGGAAAATTATATCAAAGTATTAAATAATCCTGAATTTTGGACAGCTTTTATGCACACTTTTATGCTGGTTATTCTGGCAGTTTCTCTGCAGTATATTCTGGGAATGTCTATGGCACTTCTATTAAATGAAGATCTTAAAGGCTTGGGCTGGGTCAAATACACAATTATGATCCCCTGGGTTATTCCTGTAGCTTCAACTGTTGTTATGTTTGACTGGCTTGTTTTACCTGATTATGGACTTATAAATATGATTTTAAGAAATATCGGACTCGGAAATTTAACTAGATACTGGTTTGGTGACAAAAACTTTGCCTTTCCTTTAATTGTGATTATGCATGTCTGGCGGAATATGCCCTTTTATGCAATTACCCTGTATGCAGCTATAAAATCAATTCCAAAATATTATTATGAAGCTGCTGATATCGATGGTGCAAATGCCTGGCATAAATTCTTTTATATTACCCTGCCGAACTTAAAATATCCATCAATGATTGTGATTGTCCTGCATGTACTCTGGACCTTTAATAACTTTGACTTTATTTATCTTTCTACCGGTGGGGGTCCTGTTGGGTCAACAGAAGTTCTGGCAACTCAAATTTATCAGACAGCCTGGAATTACTATGAGTACGGCCACGCCTCAGCCATGGGAATTTTAATGATGCTGGTTATGATGGTCTTCTCCATCTTCTATATCCGCCTTGTAAGGAGTGATGACTAAATGCATGAAAAAAAATCAACTATAATCTTAAAATATATTGCTCTAATCAGTCTGACAATGTTTATTTTAGTTCCTTTTATCTGGTTATTCTATTCCTCTTTTAGAACTGAATCGGCCATGTTTTCCGGTAAATTTTTTGAAAATCCAAATGGCCTGATGATCAAGCATTATTTTAATGTCTTCCAGTCAGGTGGAGGTACAGGAAATTTCATCGGTTATTTTAAGAATTCAATTTTTATTGCTGCAATTACAACTCTTGTAGTAGTCACAATCTCTGTCTTTGGAGCCTATTCGCTGTCCCGTTTTCACCTGAAATTTAAAAATGCCTTTATCATCACCATGCTCCTATCCAATATGTTTCCCTGGGTGCTTCTGGTGATCCCAATTTTCGGTCTCTTATTTACAATGAATTTAATTGACAGTTATGCCGGCATAATCTTTACCCACATCATCTTAGGACTTCCCTTTTCAATCTGGCTGATAAAAGGTTATTTTGACGGGGTGCCCAAAGAACTTGATGAAGCAGCAATGATCGATGGCCTGGGACCATTTCAGACTTTAATCAAAGTTATACTGCCTGTTGCAGCACCTGGTATAGTGGTAGCTTCATTCTATTCTTTTATGGTTTCCTGGGGAGATTTCCTCTTTGTTTCTGTTATCTCTCAGTCGATGGATACCAAAACTCTGCCAATCGGACTAAATAACTTCTTCGGTTCAACTCAGGTAGCCTGGGGTTCAATCAATGCAGCAACAGTTATTTCTATCATTCCAACTATTTTATTATTTTCAATGCTGCAGAAGTGGATTGTAGAAGGTTTGACAAGTGGTGCAGTTAAAGGTTAATTTGATTTACAAAATAAATTAGAAACTGGAAGGGAGAAAAATTATGGCAATTGATTTTAATCAGAAGAAAGAATTATTTCACTTAAAAACTAAAAATACAAGTTATATAATAAAAATTATTAATGATAAATATCCTGCTCATCTCTACTGGGGTCAAAAATTAAACGGCAGTTTAGATTTTGAAGATAAAATATTATATGGTGACCGACCTGTAATGACAATTATCAAGGAAGATAATCTTTCTTTAGAACTGCTGCCACAGGAATACCCGGCCTATGGAAATACAGATTATGGAGTGCCGGCTTATAAGATCCTGCAGGAAAATGGATCCAGAACAACTAATGCTCTCTATTCTGAACACAGAATCTATGAAGGAAAATCTAAGCTAGCTGGTCTTCCAGCTTCTTATGCAGAAGCAGATGATAATGTAGAGAGCCTGGAAATTGATCTAGTCGATCAGACAGCAGATTTTAAAATAACTTTAACCTACACGGTATTTGCAGACTATGATATTATCACCCGCTCGGCTAAAATTATTAATGAGGGGCAAAAAGATTTAAAACTGCAGTCTGCACAGTCGCTGAGTCTTGATTTTGAGGACAGTGATTTTGAGATGCTGCAGCTTTCTGGAGCCTGGGGTAGAGAAAGACACCTTAAAACCCGCCCCCTTGTTCAGGGCCTACAGCAGATTGAAAGTAAAAGAGGTGCCAGCAGCCACTATCAGAATCCATTTATTGCTCTAACTCGCCCCAATACAGATGAATTTCAGGGAGAGGTCTATGCAGCCAATTTAGTTTACAGCGGTAATTTTAAGGCTGCTGTTGAAGTTAACCACTATGATCGGACAAGATTATCCTTAGGCATTAATGATTTTGATTTCAGCTGGCTTTTAGAAGCCGGAGAAGAATTTCAGGCACCTGAGGCAGTACTTGCCTATTCAGATCAGGGTTTAAATCAGATGTCACAGCTCTACCATAAATTCTACAGAGAGCGGCTCGTTAAAAGCAAATTCAAAGCTGAAGAAAGACCGGTTCTTTTAAATAACTGGGAAGGAACATATTTTGACTTTGATGAAGATAAAATTGTAGAGATTGCTGCCAGTGCAGCTGACTTAGGAGTAGAATTATTTGTGCTCGATGACGGCTGGTTTGGCCGGCGCAATGATGATACTTCCTCTCTTGGTGACTGGTATGTCAATAAAAATAAGCTGCCTAATGGGGTCAGCGGTCTGGCAGAAAAAATAAATGAGCTGGGTCTTGATTTCGGAATCTGGGTTGAACCGGAGATGGTTTCTCCTGACAGTGACCTCTACCGTGAACATCCAGACTGGGTAATAGAGGTTCCTGACCGAAAAAATTCAGAGGGCAGAAACCAGCTGATCTTAGATTTTTCCCGCAGGGATGTGCAGGACTATATTATAAATATTTTAAGTGAGCTATTTGCCGGTTCAGATATCTCTTATGTAAAATGGGATATGAACCGCAATATGACTGAGATCGGCTCAAATAAATTAGCAGCTGAAAGGCAGCAGGAAACAGCTCACCGCTATATGCTCGGTCTCTACAGAGTCTTAGAAGAATTAACTGCTGAGTTCTCTGACATCTTATTTGAAAGCTGTGCCAGTGGAGGCGGCCGTTTTGATCCCGGAATGCTCTATTATATGCCGCAGACCTGGACCAGTGATGATACAGATGCAGTAGAAAGATTAAAGATTCAGTATGGTACATCTTTGGTTTATCCAGTCTCTTCTATCGGAGCCCATATTTCTGCTGTGCCCAATCATCAGCTCGGTAGAATCACTTCTTTAGCTATGAGAGCAGATACAGCCTATTATGGTGCTTTTGGCTATGAACTTGATCCAACAGTAATGAGTTTTAAAGAAAGAGAAATTATTAAAAAACAGATAAAGAAATTTAAATCTCTGAGAAAATTAATTCAGTATGGAGATTTCTACCGACTGCTCAGTCCATTTGAGGTTAATGAAACAGCCTGGATGACAGTTTCTGAAGATCAGAGAGAAGCTTTTGTCAGCTATTACAAAATCCTGGCTGAAGCAAATGTCTTTACTGGCTCCTTCAAACTTAAAGGCTTAAACCCTGATTTTGATTATTATATTAAAGAAATTGATAAAACAGTGAGCGGCAGTCAGCTCCTCTACTCCGGTCTGCCTATTGGAGAGCTAAAACAGGAAGATTTCAGTTCAAAAAGCTGGCATTTACAAGTAATATAAGTTATTATAATAAATGAGGGTAAATATTTACCCTTAAAACTTAAAGTCAGGTGATTTAATATGGGAGTAACATTAAAAGATATAGCCGAAAAAGCTGGTGTCTCGATTTCTACTGTCTCACGAGTAATTAATAATGATCAGTCAAGACCGGTAAGTGAGCATACAAGTGAGATTGTCTGGAATTATGTAGATCAACTCGGTTATAATAAGCATAAAAAGAATAATCAGCAGAATTCAACTACCACTAAAAGTATTGGTTTTATCTTAAATGATACGCCAAAAATATACAACCACCCCTTCTTTTCAGTTATGCTGGAGGGTTTAGAAGATGAAGCCCGCAAACAGGGTTATTCTATAGCTTTTTCTTACACTCAGGCTGATCTGGAAGTTCCTGCGATTGAGCATAAGTTAGTCAGTCAGGAAGAGGCTGATGGGGTAATTATAATTGCCGAATATATTGAAGAAAAGTTTTTTAATGAGCTTAAAGACAGCTTTGAAAATATCGTTATCTTTGATAACCGCAACCCAGATATTCATGATTATGATGCAATTAATGTTCAAAGACGGGAAGCAGCAGCTGAAATTGTAGAATATTTGGTTGAACTCGGCCATCAGGAAATTGCTTTTATTGGTGCAGCTCTGATTGGTTCAAATCATGACACAGTTGTCCATGAAGACCGCTATCTTGGTTTTGCAGATGTGATGAAGAGGCACGGACTGCCAATTAGAGAAAAATATGTTAAAAAAGCAGACTGGGAAATGGGTCTTGGCTATGAAAAAATGAAGGAAATTCTGGAATTAGATGAACTGCCGACAGCAGTTTTTGTGGCCAGTGATTATATGAGTATTGGTGCTATGAGGGCAATTCATGAAGCTGGTTTAGAAATTCCAGCAGATATTTCAATAGTTTCCTATGACAACATTAAAATGGCTCCATTTACCAATCCACCTTTAACTACAGTGCATGTTCCTAAAGAAGAAATAGGAAGACAGCTGGTTAAAACCTTAATTGACCGCATCAATGGTGATATCCATATGCCCTTACAGATTATTGCTCCAACTGAATTAAAAATAAGAAAAAGTGCAGCTCCTCCCCGCCAATAGGGAGGCTGCACTTTTTTTGCAATTATAAATTTTATTTATTTTGAGCCTGTACTGCTGTAATCGCTGTTAAATTAACAACATCTTCCACTGAACAGCCGCGAGATAAATCATTAATCGGTGCCGCCAGCCCCTGTAAGATAGGACCAACTGCATCTGCACCTGCCAGCCTCTGTACAAGCTTATAACCAATATTACCTGACTGCAGATCAGGAAATACCAAAACATTTGCCCTGCCTGCAATTTCACTTTCCGGAGCCTTTCTCTGACCAACACTTTCTACTAATGCTGCATCTGCCTGCATCTCTCCATCAATTTTTAGATGAGGAGCGTTCTCATGGGCAATTTTAACTGCTTCACGCACATTATCTACGTTTTCATGACAGGCACTGCCCATTGTTGAAAATGAGAGCATCGCAACTTTAGGCTCAAAATCCAGCAAGCTCTGAGCTGTATCTGCTGCTGCAATAGCGATCTCTGCCAGCTGCTCTGAATTAGGTGCCGGATTTACCGCACAGTCAGAAAAGACCATTACTCCCTCTTCCCCAAAGCTTTTATCTTTTAAAACCATAATTAAGGCACTGGAAACTGTCGAAATACCTTCTGCTGTTTTAACAATCTGAAAAGCCGGTCTTAAGACATTACCAGTTGCATTAGCAGCCCCGGTAACCATTCCATCTGCCTTATCAGTATAGATCATCATTGTTCCAAAATAAAGTGGATCTTTCACTGCCTTTTCTGCCTCGGCTTTAGTAATTCCTTTATGTTTTCTCAGTTGATAAAATTCGTCTCTAAATTCTGCTATGTACTCAGAATCTTCAGGATCAATAATTTCAACTCCATCCAGCTCAACACCATAGTCAGCTGCCGAATCTTTGATCGACTCTAAATTCCCCAAAATTACTATTTCAGCAATTTTTTCAGCTTCAATCTCTGCAGCTGCCTTAACTATTCTTTCGTCATCACCTTCTGCAAAAACAATTTTCTGCAGATTGGAAGCTGCTCTTTCTTTAAAATTTTTCAGTACATCCATTTAAATACCATCCCCCGTGTTTTAGAATTTAATCATAATTAATTTAATCAATAGTTCCTTCTCCAGATTTTAGTAAAGCATATTTAGTTAACAGAGGTCCAAATATTTCTGTAACAGCCGCTGTTAAAATAAGTGTATTAAAAATCAAAAGTCCTATTTCTGGTGCCTCCACATACTGCTTCTGGACTGAATAAGCAAGGGCTATTGCAACACCACTCTGCGGCAGCAGTCCAAGCCCAATATATTTTTTAATATTCTCAGCTGCCCCAGATATTTCTGCTGCAAGTGAAGCCCCTCCAATTTTACCAATTGTCCGGGCAATAAAATATACTGCTGCAATGACAAAGAAACTTTTTGATCCCATTTCAGAAAACCTGATTTCTGTACCTGCAATAATGAAAAATAGGGCATAAAGTGGGATTGTAATCGTTTCAAAATACTCTGAGATCTGAAGATTCTTTTTAGCAAAATTTCGTACTGAAAACCCTACTGTCATATTGGCAATCAGAGGAGAAAAACCCATATAAATTGAGATCGATGTGCTCAATAAAATCATTAAAAGTGCTGATAGCAGCTTTTTTATTTTCTGATTATAACCACTTATTAAAAACTGTGCCAGATAGCCGATAACCAGACCAATAATTACAGCACCTGTGATTTCAATTAGAGGGTGAATCATCATTTCTCCAAAATGAATTTCTGCTCCCCCTTTATACTGAGCAAAAGCTATAGGACTTATTAAGCTGAAAACAATTAAAGCCACTGCATCATCAATACCTATTACAGCCATCATAGTGGAAGTTAAAGGGCCCTCTGCCTGATATTCCTGAATAACCATAACTGTTGCTGCTGGAGCCGTTGCAGTAGCAATTGCACCTAATAATAAACCCATATAAAGCGGCCAGCCAAAAAAATAAACAGCTGCAGCAACCAGACCAAAGGCAGCAAATGACTGAATAATTACTATATAAAAAATACTTTTACCCAACCTTCTGATTGTTTTTAGCGAAAGTTCACTGCCGATTGTAAAGGCAATAAAAGCCAGAGAAATCTGGGTGATATAATTCATATTTGTAAGTATAAAGGTATATAAATTTTTCAGATCATTATTTATATAGGGTAATAAACTTAAAATATCAGGACTCAAAATAATTCCTAAAAAGACATATCCTACAACAACCGGTATATGAAACCTTTTAGATAAAAGTACTGTAAAAAATGCAAGCAGCAGAAAGATAGTAATTAAAAATATTTCTTTATCTGCGATACTTTCGATTACAAACCATTCTTCTAGTTCATTTAATTTGAAATCATAAATCAAATTTTCATTCATAATTTATAAATCATCTCTCTCAATCTCGTTATTTTCAGCTTTATTTAAAAAAATCAAATAATATTTTTCAATCTAAACTCTAGAGAATAAAGACCTGCTGATTAGCAGATCTTTATTAGCTCTAAATAAAATTAAATTTACCAGGCTTTACCACTGCTACCCAGTATTTTAATTTTTTCTTTTGCCTTTTCAATTACTGCATCTCTACCAGGTCCACAATAAGTATGCACATCATAAACTTCAGGGTCCTCTGCAAAAATTTCTTTGACTCTTTTAGTAAATGCCTGCTGGAAATCAGTATTAAAATTAACCTTATTCACACCATATTTAACAGCAGTCTTTAAATCCTGATCAGAAACACCAGAAGCACCATGTAAAACTAGAGGCATATCCAGTAATCTTTTTATTTTATGAAGCCTTTCAAAATCTAATTCTGGCTTGCCCTGATAAACACCATGAGCTGTGCCAACTGCAACTGCCAGGGCATCAACTCCAGTTTTTTCTACAAATTCCTTAGCCTTATCAGGATCAGTATACATCGCATTTTTTTCTTCAACTGTATGACCATCTTCAGTTCCAGCAATTGTACCCAGCTCTGCCTCAACACTTACTCCAACACTGTGTGCTACCTCTACAACCTTTTTAGTCATTTCTATATTTTCCTCAAACTCTTTTGTTGAAGCATCAATCATCACAGAAGAAAATCCAGCTCTAATTGCAGCTATTATACTTTCAAATCTGCTTCCATGATCTAAATGCAGTGCCACCGGAATTGATCGATCTTTAATAACTGCTTCTGTCATTCTGCTGACAGTTTCCAGACCTATATAAGGAATAATTCTTTCACTAACCTGCAGTATTAAAGGTGCCTTCATTTCTTCAGCACCAGCAGCAAAAGCCTGTAAAAATTCCAGATTATTAATATTGAAGGCCCCCACAGCATAATTATTTAAGTGTGCTTCCTGCAGAAGTTCTTTCATCGGCTTTAAATTCATTTTTCTACTCCTCTCAAACCTTAATTTACTAGTTCAGCTTTAATTAATTTTATCTTAACTGCTCTTAACCCAAAATTGAAAGCAGAGTACCGGCTGCAATTGCAGAACCAATAACTCCGGCAAAGTTGGGACCCATCGCATGCATTAGAAGGTGATTGGAAGGATTTTCTTCCTGGCCTACCTTCTGCACAACTCGGGCTGCCATCGGTACTGCAGATACTCCTGCTGCACCAATCAGTGGGTTGACCTTACCTCCACTGAGCCTGTACATCACTTTACCAAATAAAACTCCTACTGCTGTACCAAAGCTGAAAGCGATTAAACCTAAAACTAAGATACCAATAGTTTCGGCATTCAAAAATGCCTCTGCACTGGCTGTTGCCCCAACTGTAAGACCTAAAAATAAAGTCACTATGTTCATTAAGGCATTCTGGGTTGTTTTAAGTAAGCGGTCAACTACTCCCACTTCCCGCATTAGATTACCAAACATCAGACTACCTAAAAGCGGTAGGGCTGAAGGTACTAATAAACCACCAAGTAAAGTTACAGCTATCGGAAAAATGATCTTTTCCTTTTTTGTTACATGTCTTAACTGCTCCATTTTTACCTGGCGCTCTTCTTTTGTTGTTAGAGCCTTCATAATCGGCGGCTGAATAATCGGTACTAAAGCCATATAGGAATAGGCTGCTACTGCAATCGGACCTAATAGATGTGGTGCCAGCTGACTGGCTGAAAAGATAGCTGTCGGTCCATCAGCTCCACCGATAATTCCAATTGCACCTGCTTCTGCAGGTGAAAAACCTAAGGCTATTGCTCCAAAAATAGTAGCAAAGATACCAAACTGGGCTGCTGCACCTAAAAGGGCAGTTTTAGGCTGGGCGATCATCGGCCCGAAGTCAGTCCAGGCTCCAACTCCCATAAAGATAATTGGAGGATAAATTCCTAATTTAACTCCCTGGTAGAGGTAGTATAATAAACCTCCTACCTGACCATCTTTCCCGGCTGCCATCAGTCCTCCTAAGGGCAGATTAACTAAGAGCATCCCAAAACTGATCGGCACTAAAAGCAGGGGCTCATATTCTTTGACCACTGCCAGATACAAAAGTATGGAGGCAATGATGATCATTATAAATTGTCCAAGCCCCAGGTTTAAATAACCTGTTGACTGGATAAATAGTGAGATCTTATCTAACATGATTTAGCCCCCTATTCAATTACCAGCAGTATGTCTTCTGCATCAACACTGTCTCCGACTCTTACTTTGATATCTTTGACTGTTCCTGCTTGAACTGCAGTAATTTCGTTTTCCATCTTCATTGCTTCTAAGACTATTAAGGTATCACCTTTGCTGACAGTTTCACCTTTTTTAACATTGATCTCTAAAATGCTGCCGGGCATTGGTGCCACAACATCACCTTCACCAGCTTCAGCCGGAGCTGCCATCTCCTGCTCTTCTTTTTTAGCTTTAGGGGCAGCTTTTTTGGGTGCTGCTTTTCTTTTAGGAGCGGCAGTGCTGCTGCCTGCACTCACTGTGCTCTGAGCTGCTGTTCCAGCGCTCTCTTCACTTCCTATTTCCTCAACATTTACAATAAATTCTTCACCATCTACCTCAACTCTAAATTTTTTCATTCTCTATTCAGCTCCTATCTCTTCCAGTTTTGATTACTTTTTTGAATGGATATTATCCGATAATTTTTTTGATCATTTAAACTTTCATAAATAGCTGCAGTTACTGCTGCTATCTTCTGGGGAGATATCCCCTCTGCTGCAGCTTCTATTTCAGCTTCAGCTGCTGACTTATTTTCAGCTTCTGAAATTTCTCTTTTCTGTTTAACCTTATTTTTACTTTTCTTTTTCGATCCACTTTCCGGTCCAAATAGTCTTCCGCTGAAATGGAGGAAAACTGAGAGCAGATAAAGGGAAAGGAAAACTGTTCCCATTCCTATTATCAATAACTCCAGACCAAGAACATAATTATTCATACTTTCACCTACTTATTACTATTTTATAGTTAAATAATCTCATTATTTTCTTTTAGATCAGCTTAATAACTCTGATATATATCAAAATATTTTTAAGCGGCACTCTTTAAAGCGGAATATTGCCGTGCTTTTTCTCCTGACCATCTTCTTTTTTATTGCTCATCATCTCTAAACCATTGATCAGCTTGGCTCTGGTCTCTTCCATCTTGATGACATCATTGACCATCCCTCTTTTTGCTGCTATATAGGGGTTGGCAAAATTATCTTTGTAATCATCTATTTTATCCTGGCGCAGCTGATCTGGATCATCTGCTTTAGCGATTTCTTTTCTGTAAATTACATTGGCTGCACCCTCTGGACCCATAACTGCTATTTCTGCTATCGGCCAGGCATAAACTAGATCAGCTCTAACTGAGCGGCTGCCCATAGCGATATAGGCTCCACCATAAGCTTTGCGCATAATTAAAGTTATCTTGGGTACTGTTGCTTCTGAGTAAGCATAAAGCACCTTAGCACCGTGGCGGATTACTCCTCCATATTCCTGTTCTGTACCCGGCATATATCCCGGCACATCAACTAAAGAGATAATCGGGATATTGAAGCTGTCTAAAAAGCGGATAAAGCGAGCTATTTTAGTTGAAGCATCAATATTTAAACAGCCTGCCAGATGCTGGGGCTGGTTGGCTACTATACCAACACTGCGTCCGTTGAGGCGGGCAAAGCCGACTACTGCGTTCTGAGCAAAGTAGGGCTGAACCTCCATAAAGCTGTCTTTATCTGCCAGAATATCGATAACATCTCTGACATCATAAGCTTTCTGCGGGTTTTCCTGAACAATTTCTTTCAGCTCTTCAGTGCTGCGGCCCGGATCATCCTGAACCTCAAGCTTTGCCGGCTCTTCTTTAAAATTATCCGGTATGTAGGATAAGAGGCGCCTGATATTATCTAAGGCAGCTTCTTCACTGTCTTCCATAAAGTGGGCAACACCGCTGACCTGGTTGTGGGTGGCTGCTCCACCGAGTTCTTCTGCTGATACCTCTTCTCCAGTTACTGATTTAATTACACTGGGTCCGGTAATAAACATCTTTGAGGTCTGGTCGACCATAAAGATAAAGTCTGTGATCGCTGGTGAATAGACTGCTCCACCGGCACAGGGACCTAAGATCGCTGTAATTTGAGGTACTACTCCTGAAGCTTTGGTGTTGCGGTAGAAAATCTCACCATAGCCGTTTAAGGAATCTATGCCCTCATTGATGCGCGCTCCACCGGAATCATTAAGACCTATTACCGGGGCACCGTTTTTAACAGCTAAATCCATTACCTCAGAAATTTTATTGGCATGGGCTTCACCAACTGAACCTCCCATAACTGTAAAGTCCTGAGCGTAAACATAGACTAAGCGGCCTTCAATTGTACCATAACCGACTACAACTCCCTCTCCTGGAACTTCCTTTTCGTCCATTCCTAAAGATGTGCTGCGGTTTTCTACAAACATATTCAGTTCATTAAAAGTACCATCATCTAATAGATATTCTATTCTTTCTCTAGCGGTTTTTTTATTCTTTTTATGCTGTTTTTCGATTCTGGCCTGGCCGCCACCAAGACGAATCGTTTCTTTTTTATTTTCTAATAATTTTTCTTTTTCTTCTACGGACATCTAAAAACCACCTTTCGCAAATTAATAAATATAATCTTTGTTAAAAAATTCATTAAACAGCTTAAACATATTCAAATTTAGACATTAAAGAAATAGAAGCCCACTTTTCAATTGAATCTGCAAAAAGGGACTTCTATTTTATAGATTTATTTTTTAAGTGTTAACCAAAATCAATTAAGCTTCTTCACCAAATAATTCTTCATCACTTGGGATCTCAGCTTCAATTGGTTTTGAAAGCCAGGTTACATTTAAGAAATGTTTAAGGGTAATATTCTCTGTTGTAATATTACCGCCCCAGGTTCCACAGCCTAAACTTAGGGTAAAGGGCATACCATTATTCCAGTTACCACTATTACCATAACTTTGAGACTGTCTAACCATAATTCTGCTTACTGGAGCAAAAGCACCCAGCTTTTCAATATGCTCATCATTTGTAGAGTGAATTCCACAGGAATGGCCTAAGCCCTGGAATCTTAAGATCTCTTCAACTCGCTTAAGTGCATTATCAAAACCGCTGTATTTATAAACTGTTAAAATCAGTGACAGTTTTTCGCCAGAATAGGGATACTCTTTACCTACCCCATCTTCTTCAACAATAAAGAATTTAATATCATCTGAAATATCAAGCCCTGCTGCATCTGCAATTGTTTTGGCAGAGCGGCAGATTAAATCAATATTTAAATGGTAGCCGTCAACAAAGAATGCATCCTGCAGCTGCTGCTTTTCTTCTTTTGTTGTAAAATAACCACCCTGTTTCTGCAGTTCTTCCATTAATTCATCATAAACAGATTCCTCTACTATCAGTGAGTTTTCTGTAGAACAGCTGGTACCATTATCAAAGGTCTTACCATTCATAATTTTTTCTGCTGCATCTTCTAAATCAGCTGTTTCATCAACAATAATTGGTGCATTTCCAGGGCCAACTCCATAAGCAGGAGTTCCCGAGGAATAAGCTGCCTTAACCATGGAGCCTCCACCGGTAGCTACTACCAGATCACTCTGTGACATCAGCTCATTTGTTGCTTCAATTGAAGGTTCTTCAATAATCTGGAATAAATCTTTTGGTGCACCTGCCTCTTCTAGAACATCTCTCATTAAATTAACAATTTTAGTCGATGTTTTTTTGCTGCGTGGATGAGGTGAGAAAACAATAGCATTTTTCCCCTTTAAAGCCAATAAGCCTTTTACAGGAGGAGTTGCTTCACAGTTGGTTACAGGTACTATACCACTGATTACCCCTACTGGTTTAGCAAATTTAATAATTCCCTCTTCTTCATCTTCTTCAATTTTACCCATAGATTTTAAATCTTTAATATCATTCCAGGTTCCTTTTACTTTTTTAGTAATTTTAACCCGCTTATGTTCTACAACACCCATTTTGGTTTCTTCTACAGCTAACTCTGCAATTTCCTGAGCATCTTCTTCATTTGCTGCAGCTGCTGCTACTTTATTACATAGTTCATCAATTTCTTCTTGGCTGTAATCTGCAATCTGATCCATTGCTTTCCTTGCTCTATCTATCATTCCCGAAACTAAGTTTTTTGCTTCTTCACTCATTAATAAACACTCCTTTTATAATAATTAAGATTTTCGGCTAAATAAGCCCTTGATTGATAAGGCTTAATAGCACCTTTCAAAATTTTTCACCCCAACCTGAAACCAATATTTCCCTTTATCATTAAGCATCTTAAACGGAATAAAAACTGCGA
>Ga0209300_1000413_pt1 | contig 23066 bp, 25 predicted proteins | sample Shrwel_input2_RT_FD_187535 | JGI IMG/M metagenome (GOLD analysis project Ga0209300, IMG submission 187535) | Subsurface microbial communities from deep shales in Ohio, USA - Utica-3 well 1 S input2 RT (SPAdes) (version 2) ... | reverse complement strand
AAACCCTAAACCGGTTTAATAGCGCCCCGTTGCACAGCAGTAGCGCAACACGCCCGGATAGCTCAGTCGGTAGAGCAGGGGATTGAAAATCCCCGTGTCGGTGGTTCGATTCCGCCTCCGGGCACCATTTTTACCCTCCCCCAAATAACGTAACCCCTTGTCTAAAAAGCAAAAATCGACACCCTGATCTGTCGTGATTGCCATTTTTCTTGCTTCTCGTAACCCTCTGATTTTCCTAGATTTGGAAAAATCCGGTAAAACCAGTCACGACAAAATCACGACTGCACCACCCTCTTCCTAATATTCCTCCGACCGTAATTTTTGGGCGTACGAGCCCAACCACTGGCCGTCGCATTCGAGTTTTCCGATGCATGGAGGGATATCAGTGGCTAGCTTCAAAAAAACCACCACCGGTTGGCGAGCGGATGTTTTCAAAAAAGGTATCCGGCGCTCCAAAACTTTTCGCGCCAAGCGAGAAGCCGTTGCCTGGTCTAACCAGATCGAATATGAAATCGAACAAGGCCACCACGATACCGGTGCAGCACCACCCAATGCGACCATGTACCACATACTGGAACGCTACCGGGATGACGTCTCCCCCAAAAAACGAGGCGCAAGATGGGAGGTGACGCGCCTGAATCAAATGATGCGGGATCCGCTGCTGGCCGACGTAAAACTATCGGACGTTGGCCCCCGGCATTTCTCGGCGTGGCGTGACAAGCGCTTGAAGGAAGTTTCCGGCTCTACCGTGAATCGAGAGTTCAATCTTCTAACTCACGCCTGCAAGCTCGCATGGAGGGAGTGGCAGTGGCTCAAAGAGCACCCAATGGTCGGGGTTTCGCGACCACCCGAGAATAAACCGCGAGACAGGGTCATTACCGATGCTGAAATCGAATCCTACGTCGAAACGAGTGGTTTCAGTTTCAAAACACCACCAGCAACGGTCCTCAGCCGCGTTGGTGCCATGTTTCTGTTCGCCTCAGAAACGGCAATGCGGGGCGGCGAAATCTGCAAAATGAAAAAAACAGATATCGATTTCAACAAACACGTGGTTTATATCCCTGAAACCAAGACTGGTGTACCAAGGTGGGTTCCGCTATCAACAAAGGCCATCAAGATACTCAACCATGTGTTGGACTACACCAAAGGCACACCAACAGTATTTTGCGTAACGGCCAGCCAGCGAGACGCTCTCTCACGGAAAATCATGAAGAAGGCCGGCCTTGAGGGCATCAACTTTCACGACACCCGTAGAACGGCCCTCACGCGGCTATCGCAAAAGTTCGGGCCGATGGAGCTTGCCAAAATTTCTGGTCATCAGGACCTGAAGATCCTACAGTCAGTTTACTACGCGCCGGATCCTTCCGATTTGGTGGAAAAACTCGACTAGCCCCAATGAGTTAGTAGCAATTAGTATTTCGCGTTACTAATTGCTACTAAAGAAGATGAAACCGTTCAGGCAACAAGCGCCCAGTCTAAAACTCTGCGATCCGTACCCTCCTCGAATAGATACTTCGAGGAGGTCAAAATGAGAGAGATTTCCCAGTTCGAACCTGAAACTAACGCCATCCCTCAAACTTTAATACAACTCACTCAAGTGCTAGAAAAGCTGCTGGAAAAGACTGAGCCGGACACTGAGGAGCGACTCTGGACTCCCGCAGACGTAGCCAATTTTCTGCAGGTCAGTGAGGCGAGTGTGATGAAAAACTATTATTACATGCCGGACTTCCCGAAAGGATTCCGGTTGCCCTCCAAGAAAGGCATGGGTAGCCGCCGGTGGTATCCAAGCGACATCAAAAAATGGTGCGAGCGGCAAAAATCCTTCTGAACGATGAGGTAGAGCGTGATTCACCCCATGTTGATTGTTGCTGCAGCGTTGGTGATTGTGGGATTAACGGGCGCAGTGCTGTATTTAATCGCCAAGAAGAAGGAGTAGCCTTCTCTTTGTGTTCTGCTGACTCCTGCGAGGAACGGGATTATCAAAGGGTGGCGAACGGAGTCACCACCCGAAACCCGTACCGTCACCCCGCTTTCCAGTAGAAAAATCCTGATTCTTTCCCCAGAACGGCCACCGATGAATGTGCATCACAGGGTTTATTGGCCAAGCCATAACAGACATGCAACGGCAGCAGGTGTTCTTCCCGGGGATGGCAGAACCTGGCATGGGGCGCCTGTTCCCAGTGAACCAATCGTTCCGCGCGCTCCGATTCGCTCATATTGGGGTCGCCACAGGTTTCCTCGAGCCAGTGCTCAAACGCCTCATTGCGCGCCTGAATCTCCGGTGTCTGGGTCGCGAAGAACGCCCGCATGTTGTGGAAGGAAAACCCCGAACCAATCACCAGCAGGTTACCATAGTCCAGGGCCTGGAAAGCACGGCCGATGGCCAGGTGGGTGCCGGCGTCCAGGCTGCTTACAAGCGACAGCTGGATGCACGGGATATCCGCTTCCGGGTACATCAGCTTGAGCGGTACAAACAGGCCGTGGTCAAAACCACGTTGGTCATCAAGCCGCGCCGTGATCCCGGCTGCCTCCAATGCATGGTATACCTGCTTCGCCAACTCGGGCTCCCCCGGGCAGGGATACTGGATTTCGTAGGCCTCCGCCGGGAAGCCGCCGTAGTCATAAATAAGCCCGGGATTGGCTCCGGAGGTGATCGTCGGCACCGACGCCTCCCAATGGGCGCTGATCACCAGTATCGCCGACGGTTTGTGGAGCTTACCGGCAAGCTCGGTGAGTTTTTCCACCATCTCACGGTGGTCCGGATCGCCCAACAGCGGCATGGGCCCGCCACCATGGGAAAGGAACAGCACATCGGTTGTTTTCGTCATGACTATGCCTCCTCCGTTCAGAGCTTGCCCGGCCCCGCCGGAACAATGCCGCTCGGGTTCAGGGCCTTGATGGAGTAATACCCGGCCTTGATATGGTCGAGATTCACCGTATCTGCAATACTCTCCAGCGCCAGGATCCGATGCATGTAACCGTGCAAATGCGGCATGGCTTTCAGCGTGTTCCGGTTACACTTGAACAGGCCGTGGTAAGCCGCGTCAAAACGCACCAGCGTTACAAACAGGCGAACATCGGTTTCCGTCAGTTGATCCCCGAACAAAAACGGGCCACCCGCTGCCAGGCGTGACTCCATGGCATCCAGCGCCGCAAACACCTTTTTACAGGCTTCGTTGTAGGCAACCTGGCTGGAGGCGAAGCCGGCCTGGTAGACCCCATTGTTCAGATCCGTGTAGAGGTATTCATTGAGGCTGTCGATGTCCTCCGCCAATGCCTGCGGGTACAGATCCGGGCCTTCATCCACAATGTCGGTGAAAGCGCTGTTGAGCATCCGGAGAATATCCGCAGACTCGTTATTAACAATGGTCCCGGCCTGTTTATCCCAAAGTACCGGCACCGTGGCGCGGCCAGAGATGTGTGGATCGGCCCTGGTGTAAAGTTCGTGCATGTAACGCGCACCGTTCAGCGTGTCCTCTTGCGCGCCGGGGTAGCCGCCGAATTGCCAGCCCTGATCCGTCAGGCGTGGGTTAACGACCGTTACCCCGATGATGTCCTTGAGTCCTTTAAGCTCACGAGCAATCAAGGTTCGTGATGCCCAGGGGCAGATGTAGGCCACGTACAGATGATAGCGCCCCGGCTCTGCCTTGAACCCGCCCGTCCCGGTAGGCCCCGGGGCGCCATCCCTGGTGACCCAGTTTCGGAAGGAAGAGGTCTGGCGGATGAAACGTCCCTGTTCATCCTTCGCCTGTACCGGTTGCCAGTTGTCTTTCCAGACGCCGTTGACCAGCATGATTCAGCCCTCTTTGTAAAACAGATTGTCTACTGCAAACCGGCCCGCGCCCTGCATCGCCAATGCCACCGTGACAACCAGCAAGGTCAAAGCGTACTCATAACCATTATTCGACATGAACAAACCGTTGCCGATATGCACTGAGAATATAGCAACCAGCATGGTAAACGCCGCAACCAGTGCCGCCGGCCGCGTCAGCAACCCAAGCACCAACGCCAGACCGCCAAAGAACTCGGCACCGCCAGCCAGCAAGGCCATCAGGTACCCCGGCTCAAGACCAATGCTTGCCAGCCACTGCCCGGTGCCTTCCAGACCGTAGCCGCGAAACCAGCCAAAGAGTTTCTGAGCACCGTGGGCTGCCAGAACCAGACCAACCGGTACCCGCAATACCAATGCCGCATAGCCGCCATTGGAGCGAAACAGTCTCTGTTAAAATTGCGTGTTCATAATCGTCACCTCGAATTTTTCTCTCATTGGTTTATCCCGCCGCTCCCGTTTGAAGCGATGAACCCACTTTACTATCACCAATGGAGCAGACTAAGACGGATACTGTTGCTTTATTATCAACTTTATATTGATAATCAGATAACACCCTCAAACAGGACAGGCCAATGGATCGCATCGAGGCCATGCGTGCCTTCGTGGCTGTGGTCAATGAAGGCACCTTCACCCGCGCCGCCGACCGGCTGGACACCTCACCACAGCTGGTCAGCAAATACGTCTCCCAACTTGAAGCACACCTGGGTGTGCGGCTGCTGAACCGGACCACTCGCCGAACCCACCTGACGGAAGCAGGCACTCACTACCATCAGCGAGCCCAACAGGTCTTGGCCGACATTGACGACATGGAAAATCAGCTCGGCAACCTGCAAACCCAGGCCCAGGGGCTGTTGCGCATAAGCGCACCAGTCTCTTTTGCCATTCGCCACATGGCACCTCTGCTGAGTGAATTCCAGAAAGCGCACCCCGCGGTGGGCATCGACCTGCAGCTGAACGACCGGAAAGTGGACATCTTGGAAGAAGGATTCGACATCGCACTCCGAATTGGTCACCTGAAAAACTCCTCTTTAATTGCCAAGCGACTTGCACCAGTCCGACTAGTGCTTTGCGCCTCGCCCGACTATCTAAAGCAACACGGCACGCCACAGAGCCCTGAAGAACTGAGCCATCATCGCTATCTGCAGTACAGCTACATGGACATTGGCCCTGGCCATCCACTTCAGAAATGGCTGCAGACCCAGGGGCGAAAGAGTGATGGAAGCATGATCAGCAATAACGGCGATGTGCTGGTGGAGTCGGCCATTGCAGGAGCCGGTGTAGCCCTGCAGCCAACCTTTATTGCTGGTGACGCCATCAAGGACGGAAAATTGCAGGTGATCCTTCCAGAGTACGAACCGCAACCGATGGCGCTTTATGCGGTCTACGCCCATCGGCAGCTGCTGGCCAGCAAGGTACGAGGTTTTATCGACTTTGTTGATGGTTTCTTTGGCAAAACACCTTATTGGGATCAGTTCTAAGCACCTACGAACGTAGAAGTAACAGAATCGGCAACGGGAATGCTGGAAGCAATGCGAAGATCGCAAGTTGCCCAACCAGCGCAACACCAGACCACGCCGCCAGAGACATGACAAATACCGTTGCCGTTTGGCACAGCCAACACATAAAAATCGTGAAGCCTCAATTTTATTGAACACCTCTGCCAAAAAGCTCTGTTAGCTTCAAGGATCGATATACGCTAAAATTTATAGTTAGTACACGTATCGTTAATTAGCTTATAGAGTCAGCCTTTTCATACAGGGTTATGGCCTCATCCCTCTCAACCCAAACCACCTTCGATTGCATGCCTCGATCCTCATTATTCGCAACCATTGTTTTTTTAGCATTCACTCACAACTCTGCGCCCGCCAGCGCTGATGTTATTAATTTTTCCTGGGATAACGACCTTTTCCTCGGCAGTGATCAGGGGTACACCAATGGCGGGCGAATTTCCTACCTGAACACCCCGTCCGAGGGGCCTGAACGGGAATCTTCAGGTTTCGCCGCAGCTGTTAGGGACCACCTGGCATTTCTGCCTGGAATAGACGACGAATCAAATCAGCACGCAACCAGTTTCAGCCTGCGTCAGCTAATTGTTACGCCCAAGAACATTTCAAATCCTGAACCGCAATATGACGACCTTCCCTACGCGGGCTATCTTTCCTTAAGCAGCTCGCTTTGGAGCTGGCGTGCCGATCAAATCACCGGCGCTGGGTTACACCTGGGAGTTGTTGGGCCAGAGAGCGGTGCAGAAGCTACGCAGAAATGGGTGCACAAAGTAACCGGCAGCGAACGTCCAAGAGGATGGGAGTACCAACTCGGTACTGACGTGGTAGGTGGCGTGCAGGCTATTCATGGCCGGAAACTTCTGCAGCTGGGAAGCAAGGGGGAGGTCGAGCAACAGGTATCTGCGATAGGCTCGGCCATGCTGTCAACATTCCAGACCTCTGTGCAGACCGGCCTGATATGGCGTATCGGCCACAACCTGCCAATGAACTTTGCTCCGGACTACGCAGGGAGCTCCACCTCCATTGCCCTACCGGGGTCATTCAGCAATACAGAAAGCAGCTGGTCTGTGTTCATAGGAGCCGGGGTGGAATACACCCCCTATTCCTACATTGAGGAGCATGCCGCCCCTTACCGATTCGACAATGACCCCATTATTAGCCAAATCGGAGTGGGGGGCACCTGGCAGTGGAACAATCTGCAAGCCGCCCTGACACTACGCACTACCACAGGAGCAGGAGATCAACACAAAGACAACTTCAGCTTTGGAACGCTCTCTTTATCCTGGACTTTATGAGCCAGATTCCACGTTGTCAGCACAGACCGTCAGCCAGCAGCAATCTTGCAGTTTTCACCTTCCAGAGAACGCTCGTCAATATCGTAGTCAATCTCGCTTCTGGCCTGCTCCAGCTCGTGCCGCTGCAGCTTTCGAACCTTGCGCCGCAAACGCCCCTCCAGGAAACGGCGAATCTCTTCGTCACTTTCGAGTAGCAGCCCTGGTATAGCTTCGGGAGATTTTGTATCTCTATTCAAAGCAACCATGGTGAAGTAAGACGTGTTGGTGTGACGAATAACGCCCGTCTGGAAGTTCTCAGACTCCACCCGAATACCAATTTCCATCGATGACTTGCCGGTGTAGTTCACGGATGAATACAGAGTCAGAATCTCCCCCACTTCCACCGGGTTCAGGAAGTCCACTTTATCGACCGACGCCGTGACGCAATAGCATTTGGAATGCGAGGCTGCGCAGGCGTAGGCGATCTTGTCCATCAGAGACAGCACCACGCCGCCATGCACCTTTCCACCGAAATTTTCATAGGAAGGAACCATCAGTTCCTTCAGCACGATCTGGGACTCGCTAACGGGACGAAATTCGCCACTTTTACTCATTAGAATCCTCTCGGGAAATTTGATTAGCCCAACAGCTTGATCATCACACCCGCTGCCACCGCAGAGCCAATCACACCGGCCACGTTCGGTCCCATGGCGTGCATCAGCAGGAAGTTCTGCGGATTGGCCTCCAGGCCCACCTTGTTGGACACCCGCGCCGCCATGGGCACGGCGGAGACACCGGCCGAGCCAATCAGCGGGTTGATCTGCTCCTTGGTCAGCCTGTTCATCAGCTTGGCCATCAACACACCGGTGGCGGTGCCGACACCGAAGGCGACAATGCCCAGGCCCAGGATACCCAGTGTCTGGGCGTCCAGGAACTTGTCGGCCATCAGCTTGGAACCCACGGACAGGCCCAGGAAGATGGTCACGATGTTGATCAGGGCGTTCTGGGCGGTGTCGTTCAGACGCTCCACCACGCCACATTCGCGCATCAGGTTACCGAAGCAGAACATGCCCAGCAGCGGTGCCGCGTCCGGCAGGAACAGCACCACGGCGATCAGCACCACCAGCGGGAAGAAGATCTTCTCCTTGCGGCTGACCGGGCGCAGCTGGTTCATCTTGATGGCGCGCTCTTTCTGGGAGGTCAGCGCCTTCATGATCGGCGGCTGAATCATCGGCACCAGCGCCATATAGGCGTAGGCCGAGACCGCAATCGCACCCAGCAAGTGCGGGGCCAGTACACTCGATACATAGATAGAGGTGGGGCCATCCGCGCCGCCAATGATGCCGATGGCCGCGGCTTCCAGGATGGTAAAATCCAGGATGCCCAGCCAGTCCAGCAATGCCGCACCGATCACGGTACCGAAGATACCGAACTGGGCGGCCGCGCCCAGCAGCAGGGTTTTCGGGTTCGCCAGCAGCGGGCCGAAGTCGGTCATCGCCCCCACGCCCATGAAGATGAGCAGCGGGCCCACGGTACTGCCGATCACCACTGAGTAGAAGTTGTACAGCATGCCGTTGCCATAGCCGTAATCCTGGGCAATGGCATTGGCCATGGCCATTTCGGAGTAGCTGGCTTCTTTCACGGCCACCTTGAACGCTTCTTTCAATTCCGGCGTGATCGCCTGCCCGGCCTGGTAGCTCACGTCCAGTGGCGCGGCCAGTGCCGCCAGAATCTGCGAGCCGCCGTCTTTCAGGGCGAAGTGGATGGCGTTCTCGGCCGCCGTCAGGGCCAGCCCCGCTTCGGGAATGTTCGCCAGAATGCCGCCGAAGCCAATCGGCACCAGCAGCAACGGCTCGAATTTCTTGGCAATCGCCAAGTACAGGAGCAGCAGGCCGATGGAGATCATCACCACCTGCCCGATCTCTATGTTGAACAGGCCACTGCCTGTCCACAGCGTCATTAATTTATCCATGGAATGCTGGCCCTTATGCGATTGTCAGCATTTCATCATCAACAGCGACGGCATCACCGACCTTGATGAAGATTTCACCCACGGTGCCGGCTTTCGGGGCCCGCACCTCGGTTTCCATTTTCATGGCTTCCAGGATGATCAGCACATCGCCTTCCTCAACCTGGTCACCCGGCGACACTTCCACTTTCCAGATGTTACCGCCCAGGGGTGCCTTGACCGGCTCGCCTTCACCGGCCGCCGGCACGTTGCCCGCAGCCGGAGCCGAGGCACCGCCCTGCCCTTCAATCTGGGTGATCTCACCGCCTTCGCTCACGGCCACCACGTACTTCTGGCCATTCACTTCCACGGTGTAGGTTTCCGGGCCTTCAGACTTTTTGGCCGGCGCCATGTCGTCGGCGCTCGGCACCGGCTCGAAGGCGTCCGGGTTGCCCCGGTTTTCCAGGAACTTCAGGCCGATTTGCGGGAACAGGGCGTAGGTCAGTACGTCGTCCACTTTCTGGTCCGCCAGCTCGAAGCCTTTCTCTTTCGCCAGCTCTTCCAGCTCGGTGGTCAGCTTGTCCATTTCCGGTTCGATCAGGTCGGCCGGGCGGCAGGTGATGGGTTCGGCGCCATCCAGGACGCGATCCTGCAGTTCCTTGTTGAAGGGTGCCGGCGCCGCGCCGTACTCGCCCTTCAGGATGGCGGAGGTTTCCTTGGAGATGGACTTGTAGCGCTCACCGGTCAGCACGTTCAGCACCGCCTGGGTGCCGACGATCTGGGAGGTCGGGGTCACCAGCGGGATGAAGCCCAGGTCTTCACGGACTTTCGGGATTTCGGCCAGTACGTCGTCGAATTTGTCGATGGCGTTCTGCTCTTTGAGCTGGCCTTCCATGTTGGTGAGCATGCCACCTGGCACCTGGGCGATCAGGATGCGGGAGTCCACGCCCTTCAGGCTGCCTTCGAATTTGGCGTACTTCTTCCGTACTTCGCGGAAATAAGCGGCAATCTCTTCCAGCAGATACAGGTCCAGACCGGTGTCGCGGTCGGTGCCCTCCAGGATGGCAACCACCGACTCGGTGGGCGAATGGCCGTAAGTCATGCTCATGGAGGAAATGGCGGTGTCCACGTTGTCGATACCCGCTTCCGCGGCTTTCAGCGCGGTGGCGGTGGACATGCCGGTGGTGGCATGGCACTGCATGTGCACGGGCACTTTCAGCTCTTTCTTCAGACGGCTGACCAGATCGTAAGCCACGTACGGCTTGAGCAGGCCGGCCATGTCCTTGATGGCAATGGAGTCGGCCCCCATGGATTCCACGTCTTTCGCCAGCTCCACCCACTTCTCGATGGTGTGTACGGGGCTGGTGGTGTAGGCAATGGTGCCCTGGGCGTGCTTGCCGGTTTTGCGCACGGCCTTGATGGCGGTGTCCATGTTGCGCGGGTCGTTCATCGCGTCAAAAATACGGAACACGTCAATGCCGTTCTCGGCGGCACGATCGACAAACCGCTCTACCACATCGTCTGCGTAGTGCCGGTAACCCAACAGGTTCTGGCCGCGCAGCAGCATCTGCTGGGGCGTGTTGGGCATGGCCTTTTTCAACTGGCGGATGCGATCCCACGGATCCTCGCCCAGATAGCGGATGCAGGCATCAAAGGTAGCGCCACCCCAGGATTCCAGTGACCAGAAGCCCACCTGATCGAGCTTCTCGGCTATGGGGAGCATGTCGTCCAGTCGCATGCGGGTGGCAAGCAGGGATTGGTGCGCGTCGCGCAGAATTACGTCCGTAATCCCCAGCGGTTTTTTCGTGTCAGTCATCGTGTCAGCCTTCTGTTAAAAGGTTCTAGTCTTTCACCGTCACTTCTTGTGGCGTGACCGGTATTGTGCAATTGCCTTCTTGATGGCCTCGGCGGTGTCAGGATCAACCGACGTGGGCGCCTTGGGCTTGGCACGCTGGGTGCTGGCCGGGGTCACCGGCTCTGGCGGCGCAAACCGCAGGATGAGTTTGGACATGAACGTGGTTGCGAACACCAGGATGATCAGGAACGCAAACACAAAGCCCATGCCGGCAATCATCAGGTCCACGGCTTGTGACATCAGCTCATTCATGATTTCTTATAACCTTTAAGTGGAAGGGAGTTAGCAGTTAGCGGACATTTCGATGTTGCAGAAGTGCATGCACCGTACGGGTATAGGGCGCTTCGATCCCAAGGCTTTGGCAGCGACGAAGTACAGCACCGGAAATGCTGTCCAGCTCAAGCGGCCGGCCTTTTTCCTGGTCCACCAGCATGGAAGTTTTGATGGCATTGAAGCTGCTGATCAGGTCAAACATTTCATCCAGATCACGCTCAGTCAGGTTCACGCCATCGGCCTTTGAGGCCTGGACGGTTTCCGCCATCATGCCGTACACCATTTTTCCGAATTCCGGATGGTGGGTCAGAGTGCGGGTGTCCAGGTGGGTCAGCGCCGACAACGGGTTCACGCCATTATTGATCACCAGCTTGCGCCACAGTTCGTAATGAATGTCGTCGGTCACACGCGTGGGTATGCCAGCTTCAGTGAATTCTCTCTCCAGTCTCGCCAGCAGGCCGGTGCGCGGGTCGTTCCTGGCCTGTACCGGCCAGGCCCCCAAAACAATCTGAGCCACGCCTTCGGCGTAAACTTTGCCAGGCTCTGTGATATGACCACCAATGCGCACGGCCAGACCGCCCAGCACTCGCTGTTCACCAACCTCCCGGGCGATACGCTGTTCGTTATCCACCCCGTTTTGCAGGGACAACACGGGCACTGAGCCACCCTGCAGCCACTCTGACAACTCAACCATCACCGAATCCGTGGCGGTGGATTTCAGGGCAATGACAATCAGGTCGAAATCATCCGCCCGGCACGTTCTCATCAGAGCCTGGTGATCAAACGCCGGCAGATCGTGGTGAGTGACAGCCCCCTCATAATCAACGACCAGCCCGTTTGCCTGCAGGGCTTCAAGGTGCTCGCCCCGGGCAGACAGGACGATGTTATGGCCCGCTTGCGCCAGCTTTGCCGCATAGTAGCCACCGATGCCACCGGCACCAATCATCAGAACATTTAAAGCAGTCAAGCAAACCTCTGATTCATCAAGTTCATCCAATAACGCTCAGCAATGATGCCCGAGTATATCAGGGCAGCACCCGATGCTACGTTCAATGGCCTGCCCAATACCCAGCAAACTCTCCTCCTGCCATGGCCCGCTCAAAACCTGCAAGCCCACTGGCAACCCGGCCTTGTCCAGCCCCACCGGCAAACTCAGCCCGCAAAGCCCCAGATAATTGCCGATTGCCGTGTTACGCAGGGCCTGCATATTGGCGGCCGAGTAGGCCTTCGGGTCTTTCAGGCTATCCACAGCAGGCGGGGTCAGGGTGACGGTCGGGGTCAGTACGGCATCAACCTGTTGCATCTGGCTGGTCGCCTCGGCGGAGAGGCGCGCCATCAGTTTCAGGCGTTGAATATACTCCCAGGCTGGCAGCTCTTCCGCCGTGCGTAACCTCGCCGCCACATTGGGGTCCAGCGAGGCCACAATTTCCGGCATGTCTTCACGGATGAAGGCGGCCAGCTCGGGTGCGGCTACCCCGCCCTTCAGAAACAGTTCGTGAATCCGTTCCACACCCGGCAGCTCAAAAGGCACCAGGCGGGCGCCGACACGCTCCAGCATCCCAAGTGCTTTTTCCACTGCTTCCGCAATACCGGGGCTGCAGTTTTCCCAAAAGAATGCAGCTGGTACGCCGAATGTCAGGTCAGCCAACTCGGGAATGCCTGGGTGCACCAGCCGCTGCTTGCTGACAACCGGATCAAGAGCGCGAAAAGCATAGGCCAGATCATCAACCCGCCGGGCCATTAATCCCGGTGTATCCAGCGTGTGGGACAGCGGAACAATCTGTCGTGTGGGCCAGCGCCCGGCTGTCAGCTTCAACCCTGCTACGCCTGTCATGCTGGCTGGCACCCGGATGGACCCGGCGGTGTCGGTCCCCAACGCCAGCGCCGCTGTTCCGTTAACCAGCGACACCCCGGCACCCGAACTTGAACCACCCGGCACACGGTAAACCTGCTTGTCCCAGGGGTTTACTGGCGTTCCCCAATGGCTGTTGGTACCAAGCCCGCCAAATGCCAGCTCCACACAATGGGTTTTCCCCATCACCGGTGCCAGCTGGGCGCTTAGCGCTTTGATCACAGGCCCTGCTGCCTGCCACCTTTCCGGTAATGGCTGGGCACAGCCGGCATGAATGGACAGTCCCGGCACACCGAAGAGGTCTTTCACCGACACCGGCAGCCCCATCAAAGGGCCGGTAAAAGCACCGGCCTTCCGGGCCCGGTCACTGGCTTTCGCCAGCTCCAGTGCCTGCTCCGGGCACCATTGAATGTAGGCATTGTCACCGCTGTGCTGATAAGCCTCGATGGCGGAGGCGACCAGCTGCTCGCTGGTGAGATTTCCGGCCTCCAATGCCTGTGCCAGTTCACTTAAAGGACTTGCCAGTAATGGGCCCGCTGTCATTTCGTGTTCCGCAACAGTTGGGTTGCGTGAGCCGCCGCACGGGCACACTCAATATCCTGATCTTCCGAGCCTCCAGATACACCAATACCGCCAACCAGCATCTGGTCCCGAAACAGGGGCACTCCACCGCCAACGACAGTAAAGTCCTCAGTTGAGGTAAGACCATTCAATACCCGGTCAGGGGCTGATGCCAGCAGGTCTTCCAGTTCCACCGTTTCGGTGGCCATTCCTGCGGCCGTGATGGCTTTTTTGCGGGCAAGCTCGGAGGACACCAGAAATGAGTCCGTCATTTTCAGGTAACCCAGCAAACGTCCGGACGAATCCGTGACAGCTATAGTCGCGCGAATGCCTAAATCTTCAGCCTTGCCCACTGCTACCTGGAGCATGGTCAGAACGGCTGTTTCAGTCAGTCTCGAGGTTGCTTGGAGAAATTCGTGTTGGCGTGATTCCGACATAATGCACCCATTGCCTTTGTTACGACCATCAACCCTGAGCCGGCGCAAAATACGCCGGCTCAGGGTTGTCTGTTTGCCGATCGCGTTAACCTGTCGGGTTTAAAAGGCTTTGGTTAAATGCAGACGGAACAGGTTGCCTTCGGGGCGATTCTTGTTGGCGTACTCGGTGTACACCGCGCCGCTTAGCTGGGCGCCAATCGCTTTGACCGGGAAGGTAACCTCGGCACCAATGGCGTGCTGTTCAACCTTCGGGGCTGGTGCAGGCGCCCCGCTGTCCGACTCCAACTGCCAGCCGTCGTAGCCCGCCAAAGCTACTTCCACGCCATTATCCAGAACCTTGCCAAGCGCCCACTCGACAATCCAGCTGTCACCCTTGGTGATGTCAGTATCTTCCTGCTCGGTTTTGATTTCATAACGGGACAATGCGGAGAACGACCAGTCTCGCTGCTCGTCAAAATACCAGGTCCCCCCAAGCGTCAGCATCGTGGTGCCATGGCCTTTGCCGATAGAGGCTGGGTTCGTAGCATCATAGTCACCGGTATCAAACCAATGGCCCGCGGCAAACACAGAATCCCATTGCTTGCCATGCCACGACAGAATTAATGGACCCAGAAAAACATCACCAATATCGGTTTCGGTTTCATCCACGCCCATGCCTTTGAAGTCAAAGTCATTCCGTTGACCGATCACAATTGCCTCCATGCCATAATCGGCACCGAGGAATTTTTTATCAGTCACGTAGATGAACCGGTTAGCAAAGGCTGTAACGGAGCCCTCATTGTTGCCTGGCACCTTGTTACCGTCGCCATCCTGGACACTGTCTATATCGTAGTGCACCAGATAACCGCGGTAGTAGAGACCTTCCGGCGGAACCGTTGGCCCCTTGGTGCCTTCAATGCCGCCCACATAGTGGCCATTCACGGCATAAGTCGGGGCCGCGGACAGGGCAAGGCCGAGCGTACCGGCAACGGCAAGCAGTTTGGTCGTTCTCATAATTAACACCTTTTTTGTATTTGTAGTGGTTTTCTCAGTGAGTTCGGGTAAGGGAGCCGGATCTGCTCCCCTGGTCTTAACGCCCGAGCTTTTCTACCGATCGCCCGCCAATACCAAAGTGCTGTTTGGGCATCTCGTTGATGATTACCCGCACACTTTCGAGGGGTGCATCCAGCGAACGTACGATGGCCTCGCTGACTTCCCTGATCAGCGCTTCCTTTTGCTCATCAGTCCGGCCTTCCAGAATGTTGATCTGTGCAATCGGCATATTGCCTCCTTATTCGAAGCGGGCTGAGACTGTGCCCAGACCCTGATAACGAACGGTGATGTTGTCGCCGGCTTCCACTGCGATGGCGGCGGTAATCCCACCCGTCATGATGAAAGTACCTGCGGGGATGTGTTCACCACGTTCAGCCAGCAGGTTGGCCAGCATGGCCACGCTGGAAGCGGGATGGCCCAGCACGGCTGCGCCGGCGCCCACATCGACCACCGCACCGTTTTTCTCGACCACAACGCCCAGGGTTTTCAGATCCACGTCCGAGACATCGGCCATCTGGCCACCGGTAATAAAGCGGGTTGAGCTGGCGTTGTCCGCCACCACACTTACCAAATCGAATTTGAAGTTTTCATAGCGTGAGTCGATCACTTCCACGGCGGGAATGACGAAGTCCGTGGCCGCCAGAACATCACCGATATGGCAGCCCGGGCCGTGCAGCGGGGCCTTGGTAACAAAAGCCACTTCCGCCTCGATCTTCGGGTGAATCAGTTCTTTGGTGTTGACCACACCGCCGTCCGGCACACTGAAATAATCCGCCAGGAAACCATAAATGGGGGTATCCACGCCCATCTGAGCCATCTTGGCCCAGGAGGTCAGGCCCATTTTCATGCCAACGACCTTGTTGCCCCGCGCCTCTTTGCGACGGCGGATTTCCCACTGCACGTCGTAGGCATCTTCGAAGGTCATCTCCGGGTAGTCGTTGGTGACCTTGGTAATGTCGTGGGCCTGCAGCTCGGCGTTTTCCACGTGCTCGGCCAGCGCCAGCATCTGTTCATTGCTCAGTGTCTTGCTCATGCCTTTTGCTCCTTTTGCGCTTTCAACAGATCCAGCGCCACGTCCACAATCATGTCTTCCTGGCCACCCACCATGCGGCGCTTGCCCAGCTCCACCAGAATATCCACGGTCTTCAGGCCGTACTTCTTGGCCGCCACTTCGGAATGCCGCAGGAAGCTGGAGTAAACACCGGCATAGCCCAGCGCCAGGGTTTCGCGGTCGACTCTGACGGGACGGTCCTGCAGCGGCCTGACAATGTCGTCCGCAGCGTCCATCAGGGCGTACACGTCGGTGCCGTGATCCCAGCCCATCTTGTCGAAGGCGGCGACGCACACTTCCAGTGGCGCGTTGCCGGCGCCGGCGCCCATGCCGGAGAGGCTGGCGTCTACCCGGTCACAGCCCTCTTCCACCGCGACGATGGAGTTGGCCACACCCAAGGCCAGGTTGTGGTGAGCGTGAATGCCGGTCTGGGTTTCCGGTTTGAGGACATCTTTCAGGGCGCGGAAGCGGTCCCGAATGTCGTTCATGTTCATGGCACCGCCGGAGTCGACCACGTACAGGCAGGTGGCCCCGTAGTCCTCCATCATCTTGGCTTGTTCCGCCAGGCCCTGTGGGGTCTGCATGTGGCTCATCATCAGGAAGCCAACGGTGTCCATGCCCAGTTTGCGGGCGTGTTCGATGTGCTGTCGGGAGACATCCGCTTCGGTGCAGTGGGTGGCGACGCGCACGATTCGGGCGCCGGCTTTGTAGGCGTTGTCCAGATCCTGGACGGTACCGATACCGGGGAGCAGCAAGGTGGCGATTTGCGAGTGTTCCACCACTTCTGCGACCGCTTCGATCCACTCCAGATCGGTGTGGGCACCAAAGCCATAGTTGAAGCTGGAACCCTGCAGGCCATCGCCGTGGGCCACTTCGATGGAATCGACTTTCGCCTTATCCAGGGCACGAGCAATATCCTGCACGTTCTTGATGGAGTACTGGTGGCGAATCGCGTGGCTGCCGTCGCGCAGGGTCACGTCGGAGATGTAGAGTTTTTTTCCGGGATTAAAGGTCATTGTTCGTTCCTCCTCAGTTGACCAGCGATTCAGCGATACGCTCGGCGGTGCCCAGCGCGGCGGAGGTCATGATGTCCAGGTTGCCCGCGTATGCCGGCAGGTAATGGGCAGCCCCTTCAATCTCCAGGAAGATGGAGGTTTTCAGGCCACTGAAATACCCCAGGCCCGGCACGTTGATGGGCTGGTCGTCGGGGATGTCGTCGAACTGGACCTTCTGTTTCAGGCGGTAACCCGGCACATAGCTGGCCACGGCCGCAGCCATTTCTTCCACGGACTGCTCTACCTTCGCCTGGTCGGCTTTGTCGGACAGCACATAGACGGTGTCGCGCATCAGCAACGGCGGCTCGGCCGGGTTCAGGATGATGATCGCCTTTCCCCTTTCGGCACCGCCGACCACTTCGATGGCCTTGGAGGTGGTTTCAGTGAACTCGTCGATGTTGGCCCGGGTACCGGGGCCAGCGGATTTGCTGGAAATAGAGGCCACGATTTCGGCGTAGTGCACCTTGGCCACGTTGGACACGGCCGCCACCATGGGGATGGTGGCCTGGCCACCGCAGGTGACCATGTTGACGTTGCCTTCTTTGAGGTGCTTTTCCAGGTTCACGACCGGGACACAGTACGGCCCGATGGCCGCTGGCGTCAGGTCGATCATCTTGATGTCTTCCTTATAACCGCGCAGGAACACATCGTTGTGACGGTGGGCACCGGCGGAGGTGGCGTCGAACACCACATCGATGTCGGCAAACTCCGGCATCTTTACCAGGCCTTCCACGCCGTCGGCCGTGGTGGCCACGCCCATGCGATTGGCACGGGCCAGGCCGTCGGATTTTTCGTCGATACCGACCATCACGCCCATCTCAATGTTCTGGCCGTTGCGCAGAATCTTGATCATCAGGTCGGTGCCGATGTTGCCCGAGCCGATGATGGCAGCTTTGATTTTCTTACTCATAGCAATGTCCTCTTTGTTCTTGTCGCCAGCCAACGGTCATGAGAAACAGACCGACGCACTGCCAATGCCACCGATATCTACCCGCATGTGGTCCCCGGCTTTCACTGGCTCAAGCGGTACCAAAGAGCCGGACAGAATCACCTCTCCGGCTTTCAGTGAAATACCGAACTCACCGAGAGTGTTGGCCAGCCAGGTAACGCAGTTCACCGGCGACGCCAGAGCCGCCGCACCGGCGCCGGTGCTGATAATCGAGCCGTTCTTTTCCACCACCATGCCGCAGGTCACCAGATCCACGTCACGCGGTGAAACGGCTTTGTCGCCCAACACAAATAAACCGCAGGAGGCGTTGTCGGCGATGGTGTCCTGAATGGCGATCTTCCAGTCCTTGATGCGGGAATCGACAATTTCGAAGCACGGCATCACGCACTCGGTGGCTGCCAGCACGTCGGCATTGGTGACGCCCGGGCCCGTCAGATCCTTCTTGAGAATGAACGCAATCTCGCCCTCAGCGCGGGGGGCAATCAGGCGGTCACTGATGTTCACTTCCTCGCCGCTGTTGAACACCATGTCGTCGGTCAGGTAACCAAAATCAGGCTGGTGCACGTTCAGCATGTTCATCACGGCTTTGCTGGTAACACCGATCTTCTTGCCGATGATGCGGGCACCGGCCTGCTGCCGGCGCTCCAGCATGCGCAGGGAAATGTGGTAGGCGTCCTCGATGGTGATATCGTCGACCCGGCTGGTCAGCGGTGGCACCGCTTCACGATTTACCAGGGCCTCATACAGTTCATCGCCAAACGCCTGGATCTTTGCCTGTTCCATTACTTACCTCCGGCGGCTTGATCCGCTTCGTGCAGAAAATCGTTCACCAACCGGGCGAACCGGCCGGCGTGTTCAATCTGGGTCCAGTGGCCGCAACGGCCGAAGACATGGAGCTGCGCCCGGTCAATCAATTCGGCGAGCTTGTAAGACGCTTCCAGCGGAATCACTTCGTCTTCCCGGCCGTGCAGAATCAGGGTTTCATGAGGCAATTTGCGGATGTCCTCTTCCGGGCTGGCCAGATTGTCCACCCAGCGCTGGCGTGGCGCCGGGAACATGGCGGCAAAGGATTCCTGGAAGCCCGGGCGCACGCTGGCCTGGTAACGCATTTCCGCCAGCTCGTCGGTCAACAGGTTTTTGTTATAAGCGAACACATCCATCAGCCGGCGCATATTCTCTATGGAAGGCTCATAGCCCCAGACTTCATCCAGGCCTTTGGTGATCGGGAAACTGACACCCACCGAGCCCATCAACACCAGGCGGCGCACCCGCTGCGGGTGCTCAATGGCCAACGCCAGTGCCAGGCCGCCACCGAAGGAATTGCCCACCAGGTCGACCTGTTCGAGCCCCAGCTCGTCCATCACCCCGACGGCATGTTTAACCCAGCGTTCACGGTCGTAGATCTGATCTTCCGGGCGCTCGCTGTAGCCGAAACCCAGCATGTCCGGAGCCACCACGCGGCGATGTTTGGCCAGCTCCGGAATAACCAGGCGCCAGTTGGCCCAGGCGGTAACGCCGGGCCCGGAGCCGTGAATCATCATTACCGGGAAGCCGCCTTCGCCATGGTCATGGACGTTGGTGCGGTAACCGGCCGCGATTATTTCCCGCCCTATTTCCGGGCTGTCTACAGATGCATTCATGATGACCTCACAGCTTGATGCAGACGTTTTTCATCTCGGTGTAGAACTCCAGGGAGTGCACACCACCTTCACGGCCGATACCGGATTGCTTGCTGCCACCAAAGGGCGTGCGCAGATCCCGCAGGAACCAGCTGTTCACCCAGATAATGCCGGCTTCGACCTGCCCTGCCACACGGTGTGCGCGGCTGACGTTCTCGGTCCAGATGGCGGACGCCAGGCCATAGGGCAGACGGTTGGCCAGCTCGATGGCTTCCTCTTCGGAATCGAAGGGCTGAATGTGACAGCACGGGCCGAAGATCTCGTCGGTGACCACCGGCGAATCCTCGGACAACCCGGTCCAGATGGTTGGTTGTACCCAGGCGCCGCCGGCGTATTGCTCCGGCATGTCCGGCACACCACCACCGGTGACCACGGTCGCGCCGTCTTCCACCGCTTTCTGGTAGTAGGACAACACTTTCTCGCGGTGCTTGAGGCTGACCAGTGGGCCGAAGTTGGCAGCGTCGTCATCGGGCGGACCAATGCGCAGCTTTTCGGCCTCTGCTTTCAGGCGGGAGACAAACTCATCAAAGATGGAGCGCTCCACGTACACCCGTTCGGTGCCCAGGCACACCTGGCCACAGTTCACGAATGCCGAGCGCATGGTGCCTTCAATGGCCTTGTCCATGTCGCAGTCGGCGAACACCAGGCCGGCGTTTTTGCCACCCAGCTCCAGGGAAATATCCCGGATGCCCTTGGCGGCAGATTTCATGATGGTTTCACCGGTGGTGGTTTCGCCGGTGAAGGTGAAACCGTCCACGTCCTGATGTTCGGTCAGAAACTGGCCGGCGGAATCACCGCCGAAGCCGTGCACCACGTTGTACACACCATCCGGCACGCCGGCGTCTTTCATTACTTCGCCCAGCAAGGCGGTGGTGGTGGGCGTCTCTTCCGAAGGTTTGACCACCACGGTGTTGCCACACGCCAGTGCCGGGCCGACTTTCCAGGTCATCAGCAGCAATGGCAGATTCCAGGGGCTGATCACACCAATCACGCCTTTCGGGCGACGCACCGCGTAGTTCAGCGCACCGGGGCCGTCCGGCGTTGCCATTTCAAAGGATTCAGCGGGCACGTTCTTGATCATGTCCGCGAACACCTTGAAGTTGGCCGCGCCCCGGGGAATGTCGATATGGCTCGCCATTTTTTTCGGTTTGCCGGTATCCAGACATTCCGCTTCCAGGAATTCGTCAAAGCGCTCGTTAATGCCATCAGCAACTTTGTGCAGAATCCGGGTGCGCTCATCCAGCGTCATCTTCCCCCAGGGACCGTTCAGGGCGGCGCGGGCGGCTTTCACCGCCGCGTCCACCTCTTCCCGCCCGGCTTCGTGAACCCGGGCGAAGGTCTGGCCATTCACCGGGTTCACATTGTCGAACTGCTTACCGCTGGCAGAACCGACATACTCACCGTTGATGTAATGCTTGATCTCTTTCATTGCTGCATCATCCTGTTCAATCGGTTTGGGATCAGGTCAATACCGTCAGGAACCGCTCATTCAACACGCGATCGTGGTAGAAGATGGCCTTGCCGAGTTCGTCGGCTGTCCAGGTAACAGGCTTGTGATCCGGATAGGTGTAATCACCACCGCAGAACACCTCGCAACGGTTACCTGACGGGTCGAAGAAGTAGATGGTTTTGCCGTGGGTCAGGCCATGGCGCGTGGGGCCGATATCGATGGAGGTATCGGTCATGGAAATCAGGTCAGCGGCACGCAGCACGTCTTCCCAGGTGTCCAGGTAGTATGAGGTGTGATGAAGCTGGCCGGGTTCGTCACTGTGGATGAAGGCAATGTCGTGCTCCTTCATCGATGCAGTCAGGAACTGGGCAATGCGGTTTCCATCCGGGTCCATCACCTGTTCGGCCAAGTGGAAGCCCAACACGTTGGTGAACACATCCAGCACTTCCGGCAGATTCGGACCGTAGAACAGGCAATGGTCAAAACGCACCGCCTTCATGCCACTCAGGCCGCGGGGCCAGGCTTCCGGGTTCACATCGCTGACGCCCCACTTGCCGGTATATTCCTTGTCGGCATACAGTTCGAAGGCGTGGCCGGAAGCCACGGTAAAGCGCACGCGGCGGCCGCAGCCTTTGAGTTCTTCAGCCGGAATCTCTTCAACCTCCAGGCCGAAATCTTTCAGGTCCTGGGTCAGGCTGACCAGCGTGTCTTCATCCAGCACCTTGAAGCCCATGAAGTCGCAGCCGGGCTGGTCGGTTTCACGCAGAACCACGGAGAACTTGTCCACCTCGGTCCAGGCTTTGAGATACACACGGCCCTGGTCGTCACGATCGGTTTCAATCAAACCCATCAGGTCTGTGTAATGTTCTACCGCTTCTTTCATGTCCAGAACGCGAATCTGGACGTGGCCGGGACGCATAACACCTTTTTTCATGACAGTTACCTCATCGCTTTTGTTGTTTGCTTTGCTTGTGTTGCTTGTTGCACGACGGCGTCCACCGGTTGTGGCACGCATTCGATTACTAAATCAGCTTGCGGATAGATGCGGCAGGCCAGTACTTCCCCCTGCGCAAGGGCTTCGGGCGGTACATGAACCTTGCTCATCTTTCCGCACTCGAAATCGCCCTCCACTACCCGGATCTTGCAGAACCCGCAGCCTCCGCCGCGGCATCCCACCGGAACACATTTTTTGCCCACCAACTCCATGGCCTTGAGCACGCTCTGGTCACCGTTACAGGTAAAGGAATCACCCGTGGTTCGGTTGAACACCTGGTATGCCGGCATGGCGCACCTCCGGTCAGATCTTCTTGAACAGGGCCGAACGCTGGGCGTCTTCCGCACCGTCCGCCGCTGTCAGAAATTTCTCCATAAAGATGTCACGCTCGAACAAGCGCCCCTGCATCAATGCCGTGATGGCCGCGTCAATCATTGGCGGTGGACCGCACAAATAGGCCTTGTTGCCAGCGAACCGGCTTTCGTAATGCTCCTTGGCCGCCTCGTGGACAAAGCCCTTGAAGCCTTTCCAGTCGGGATCGTTGTCGGCGTCGTTGAGCGCCGGAATGTAGGTGAAGTTGTCGTGATCCCGGGCGAGTGTTTCGAACAGGTCGCGGTTGTAGAGCTCGGGCACATTGCGGGCCCCCTGGAACAGGGTGATCTGGCGACCATCGTTGCGCTCCAGCAAATCCAGAATCATCGACTGTGGGCTGGAAAGCCCCGAGCCACCGGCGATAAAGATCAGATCGCCCGGCTGGGAATCGCGAACGAAGAACTGCCCGTAGGGTCCGGAGAGGTTCAGTTCATCGCCAGGTTGGAGCTGTTCGTGAATGTAGGTGGTGGCCGCACCGCCCGGGACCAGGCGCACATGCAGTTCCACTTCGCCTGCCTGGCTCGGCGGGTTGGCCAGCGAGAAGGCGCGCGGGCCATCCACACCCGGTAGCTCCAGGTTGATGTACTGGCCGGCCTGGAAGGTCATGGGTCGGTCCAGCTTCAGGCGCAGTCCCTTGATGGTCGGTGACAAATCCGTGATCTCGGTGACCGTCGCGGTGTAGTCCTCCACCGGGTAGCCTTCGAAATCCGGGTCGACATCGATATCCGCTTCGATGGTCACGTCGCTTTCCACCGTGGCGCAGCAGGCCAGCACCTTGCCTTCGTCCCGCTCTACGTCCATCAGGGCAAAAGGCGAGGCGTCGCCGACGTCCACATCACCATCCACCACCTGAACCTTGCAGGTTCCGCAGGTACCGTGGCCGCAGGCAAATGGCAGCCAGACACCCTGGCGCAGAGCCGCCTGGAGGATGGTTTGGTCTTCCTCCA
>Ga0209300_1000412_pt1 | contig 23137 bp, 21 predicted proteins | sample Shrwel_input2_RT_FD_187535 | JGI IMG/M metagenome (GOLD analysis project Ga0209300, IMG submission 187535) | Subsurface microbial communities from deep shales in Ohio, USA - Utica-3 well 1 S input2 RT (SPAdes) (version 2) ... | reverse complement strand
TTTGCATCGTCGCGAGCGCGACGCGCTGGCGTGTGGTGAGGACTGGTCGACGTCACTGAGCGATCCAGCGCTGATCTCGCATGTCGCCGACCGGGTGGCTCACTATCTTTCGACCCCGATCGTCGCGCGAGTTGTCGACGAGACTCACCATCTTCAGCGGCACCTCACCCACAGTGACTCCCTGCACGATGGCGGCCACGCTCGTTAACAGAGCCATAGAGTACGTCACTCTGAATACTTCAGGCGCTCAGAGACGAGTTGATCCTCGGTATTAGATACCATCTCTCCTAACCGGTCACAAACGTCTCATTGGGCCGTTTGTGGCCGGTATTCGGTTTGCGTCTTGAGGACCCCGTAAGCGATGTGAAGCAGCTTACGCATCGCCGCCCCCAAGGCCGCCATTTTGCTCTTACCGTTTCCTGTGAGCCGTCGGTACAACGCCGAGATATCCGGATTTCGCCTCAGACCGACGACGGCCGCCATGTACAGGCTCTGACGCAGCTTCGGATTGCCGGCTTTCGACAAACGGGGACGGCCCCGGACGGAACTGCCCGATTCCCAACGGATGGGCACGAGCCCTGCGAACGCCGCAGCCTGCCGGGCACTCTCGAAAGCGCGACTACGCAGCATCGCCAGTAGCCGGAGTGATACCGCAGGGCCAACGCCGGGTATCGTTTGCAGCAAGGTGCGATCCTGCTTTAAACCCGGGTATTGATCGAGGTGGTCATCGATCTCCTGCTGGAGTCGATCCCGCTCACGCGTCAATGCCAGCAGGATGTCATCGATAGAGCGGAGGATGCCGGTGGCCATGGCAAACTCGGCTTTCTCACGCCGGTTGCGCTCACGCTGAATGTCCTTGTCCAGGGCATCGAGTCTCGCTGCCAGCGCCTTGAGCTTGCGCACTTCCTCGGGCTCCGGCTGCCAGGCGTCGGGGTGTTGAGTGGCGCCATAGCGTGCCAGCACCACACTGTCCTTCTTGTCGGTCTTGCCACGTACCCCCAGGCTGCGCGAGAAATCACGGACCTGCGCCGGATTCAGGACAGAGACCTGGACGCCGGCTGCATGCAGCCAATATGCGAGCGTTTCGTGATAGATACCCGTGGCTTCCATCACCACATGCCACTGGTCCTGTGACTCCCCGGTCTGGTGTTCGAGCCACTCGAGCAAGCGCGGAAAATCCTGCCGACGATTGGGGAACACGCGAGTCTTGACCTTGCCAGTTGCCACATCGCGTAACCAAGCGCAGTCGAGCTTCTGCTTGCTGACGTCGATACCGATCATTGCCATGCTCTCGTCGCCTTTCCTTGTTCGTGCAGACTCACTCCCGTTCAGGAGGGGCTTGGATACCATTCAAGCTATCGAGATAGAGGGGCATCAGGGGGCATAATCTAGCGCCCAGGCTATATGCCTCAGGCTCTGTGGATGCTTACCCTGATGCCAGAGCCTGCTGGTAGCTAATCAACAGGCCCGGAGAGACACAAGGCTTTGTCTGAAAACTGTCTGCGCTCGGTCATGCGGCGTTGAAAATCAGCTCAAAATGCTCATTTACACTCCGTAAACTCTGCTTTTTCGCTGATTTTCGCCTTGCCTGATCTTCGCTCGCCGACTTTTCGGACAAACCCTAACACCCAATTGCTCGGCGAATGCCCGCTGTGACATGTTCAGGCGAAGACGCAGCGCCTGGACCTCCATAACCAGCTCCTCAACCGAAGCAGGGGCTGGCTCACCGGGTGAAGGTTGGTTTGTAATGTTGAAAAGGGGGCAGGAGGCGTTTTTGACAGACGGGTTCGTGGCCCGGGCTGTCTCGTTGAACCTTGCCGGCGCTGGAGGCGCCGACCGAGAGACTGGCGTTGTCCCGATGGCGGCTTCGTGGGACTGGGTTTTACGGGGGCGTTTGAGGTGCGGGTGCTGTTCTTCGAACCAGCGCAGCCACCTGTCGCTGTAGGAATCGCTCATGACGAGCCTCCTTGGTAAGGAATTGGGATAACAAGCCAACTGCGGCACTGCCGCCATGGCATGGGCGCGGGCGGAAATCAGCGGGTTTTGACAGGCAGTGCCGTAGTCAAGACGGCACTGCCGTTATGCCCGGGTCAAGGCAGGCGGTCGGCAGCCGCCGATTAATACTGGCGAGGTCGACCCAATCGGGCGCTCTGGAGGGGGCGAGGGATAGGACTGGTCTGAAAGGCGCGGCCGGGAACGCGCAGTGCTGCACAGTCGTCGACCTTGATCAGATAGCGGATCGCGGTGTCGAGATACCCCCGCTTGGTCAGGTCGTGATAGGCGATCTCGCCCATGGCATTCTGGACGTAGATGTTCTCGGCGTTCCGATTACAGTTATGGTAGTCCCCCTGTTTCCCCGTGATGGACTGCGCCCACAGCTCTCCGATCCTCTTGCTCAGCGTGACCGGCTCTTTTCGCCGGTTGGCATCGAAGAAGAACACGAAGTGGTAATGAAAGCCCTTGTCCATGCCCCACTCCAGCTTCCAGGCGTACCCCAGTTGATGAGCAAATAGGTCATTGGTGTGAAACTGCTGGCAGAGTCGCTCACGGTGATGCTTGGCCGTCTCGTAATCGATCCAGGCACCATATTCCTGGCTATACCCCAGATCCACACGCAGCACGAGCAGGCAACCATGGCGCTCGAACAGCGTCTGAATCAGGTTTCTCAGGCGCTTGAGATTATCGCGACTGTTACGGTGAACGCGTTGACACTCGTAGGTAAAGTCCGGCAAGGACAGTTGATGATACCAGGCGCGTAGCCGTTCATTCAGATCCTCAACGGCCCATTCGGCCCGTTCGCGAGTCATCACTGGGGCCCCGTTGAATATTGCCTCATGCAAATAGACACAGTCCTGAAACGATCGCAAAAAGCGGTCGATATAAGGGCTGGGCGCATAGTGTTGACCGAAGGCGTTATTTCCGAAGAGTGTCAACAGGTCGGCAAGGAGATTCTCGAGCCTGGTCAGCAGCGGGTGACTCGCCAGCCGAACCTGGTCGCTACCCCAGGACACCGGTTGAATCAGTTGCTCGCTTTCCAGGTACCGAGCTTGCTTTCCCAACGCTCTCAATTGGTTGTCCGCCTCGATCAACCGTCTCGTCCAGGCGTGCCGGGACGAGACAAGACGGTCCTCATTTCGGGAATCCGTTACCACCTCGTACTCATTCAGGCAGCCCAGAAATTCCTGCATGCCGCTGTCGCTCAAGCTATCGTTGTCAAACTCGCACATGGAATCATCCTTTCGTTTCGAGAATTTATGACGTCTTGCTCGTAGGATGATTCATGGCTATCAAAAAACACGGCAAAGCCGTTATAGCTTTGGAATTCATTGTTCTTGATTGTATAACGGTTTTAGAAAGTAATTTCTTGTGAAGGTGTAATGCATAGACTCAAATAATAATTTCCCCATTAGCAAGGCTGAGTAGGCCTTGCTGATACCTGTATAGAAACCCCTTTTCTATCCAATAACAAAGGACCCGAAAGTCGAAGACTTTTCGCTTCCCGGAAACGCTGGGATTTCGAGTATGGATAACGCAATGATTACGGGGATTGCCACCCAAATCCCGTAAAAAAGTTAGCGTCGTTAACGGAAGCAAAAGTGCCGAATTTGCTGTGCTTGCCTGCTGGGTGGATTTAAAAGATTTTCAGCCGCGTACTACCTCCTTGAAGTCGGGAAGCCATCGCTTCTGCGACGTGTCTTTTGGCAATCAGGAGGTCAGCATGATGATCACGTGTCCGAGCTGTGGCTCGCTGCGCACGCGCCCCTTGCATCGGGGACGCAAGACCGGAGCCGGCATTGGCATGGCCGCCGGTTCCGTGGGAGGGATGGCCGGGGCCCTGAGTGGTGCCGAGAGCGGTGCCCTGGTCGGTGCCTGGGCGGGGCCGCTCGGGCTGGCCCTCGGCAGTCTCACCGGTGCCGTGTTCGGCGGCCTGGTGGGCGGCACCGCCGGCGGGATCACCGGTGCCCGGCTGGGTAACGAGCTCGACGCCCGGGTGCTCGACAACCACGAGTGCCTGGCCTGTCAGCACACCTTCCGCTCCACCCCCTAGCGCCCGAGCGCATCTCGCGCTAGTCCGCTTTTTCTTCGCTTTCTCTTCAAATGCCCGCGGCCTCACCGGCGGCGGGTTCGTTATGCCGTATTTCGATAAACCTTCAAGGAGGTATTTCCATGGCTCATCAGATCGAACGCATGGCCTACGTCGGCGACACCCCCTGGCACGGCCTGGGCCAGCAGCTGTCCCGTCATCAGCCCCTCGAGGTCTGGCAGCAGCAGGCCGGCATGGACTGGCAGATCGAGTCGTCCCCGGTGCGCTTCATCGCCGAGGAGGCCGGCCAGCTGGGCAGCATCCATGCCTTCCCCGAACAGAAGGTGCTCTATCGTTCGGATACCCGCGCGCCGCTGTCGGTGGTCTCGCAGCGCTACAAGGTGGTCCAGCCGGCGGAGGTGCTGGAGTTCTATCGCGACCTCACCGAGTACGCCGGCTACGAGCTGGAGACCGCCGGGGTGCTCAAGGGTGGGCGCAAGTTCTGGGCGCTGGCCCGCAGCGGTTTGAGTACCTCGCTCAAGGGCCAGGATGCGGTCAACGGCTACCTGCTGCTGGCGACCTCCTGCGACGGCTCGCTGGCCACCGTGGCCACGCCGACCACGGTCCGCGTGGTGTGCAACAACACCCTGACCATTGCCGTGGACGGCATGAGCCAGGGGGTGAGGGTCCCGCACAGCACCGCCTTCGATGCCCAGCGGGTCAAGCAACAGCTGGGGATCTCGGTCTCGCAGTGGGACGACTTCATGGTACGTCTCAAGGCACTGGCCAACCGCAAGGTCAGCCACAAGGAGGCCGAGGCGTACTTCCAGACGGTGGTCTGCAATGCCGAGGAACCGCTGGAGGATCCGTCGACGCTGCCTAACTATCGTGCGCTCAACCGCGTGCAGACGCTGTTCCACGGCGAGGGTCGGGGCAGCGAGCTGTGTACCGCCAGGGACACCGCCTGGGGCCTGCTCAACGCGGTCACCGAGTACGTCGATCACGAGAAGCGTGCGCGCAGCAACGACTACCGGATGGACTCGGCCTGGTTCGGCCAGGGCGCGGCCCTTAAGGACCGGGCTCTGGAGGCGGCGATGGCGCTGGTCGATTGATGACCGATGAACCTTCGCAGCCTCCAGCTGTGTCAGTTTCCGATTTCATCTGCCCCTTCGATCCCTGTGCCTTCCCCGTTCTTTCGTTCCTTGCCCATCGCGGCATAGCGCCCGGCCCTCCAAGGCCGGGCGCTTCTGTCTGGAGTGTCACCCATGTCCCATTCGTTGCCCTTTGCGCTGTGCCAGTCGCTGACCCGGCTGGCCCGCCAACTGCTCGAGAGCGAGCGCCAGGAAGCCCGGACCCACGTGCTGGCCCGGGGCCGGATCTATCGCGTCACCGTCGAACTGACCCCGGTGCCCCCGGAGCAGGTCCGTGACGTCATCAACGCCTATGAATGAACCGGGAGAAATCCTCATGGCTACCCCCAGAACCCATCAGTCAACGAACGAGCCGACGCCGGTCGTCGCCCCGTCCCAGCCGCACAATGACAGCACAGCGATCATCCAGGTGATCGAGCGTGCCGCCCTCAACCCGGACGTCGACATCGACAAGATGGAGCGGCTGCTGCAGATGCAGGAGCGCATCCTCGACCGTCAGGCACTGATGGCCTACAGCGCCGCCATGGCGGCGATGCAGACCGAGCTGCCGAGCATCGCGGAGCGCGGCAGGACCAACAACGGCCGCTACGCCACCCTCGAGGACATCGTCGATACTGTCCGGCCGATCCTCAAGAAACACGGCTTCGCGGTGAGCTTCCGGATCCAGACCCAGGAACGCGGCATCCAGGTCACCGGGGTGCTGCTGCACCGGGAGGGTCACCGCGAGGAGACCAGCCTGCTGCTGCCCGCCGATGTCAGCGGCAACAAGAACGCCGTACAGGCCTTCGGTTCCTCGACCAGCTACGGCAAGCGCTACGTGCTGTGTGCGCTGCTCAACATCACCACCCGCGGTCAGGACGACGACGGCCAGGGCGCCGCCGCGCCGCTCCGAGTCGTCACGCCCTTCCAGGCGGGCCAACTCCAGCAGCTGATCGGCGCCTGTCCTCCGGCGACCCAGGAGTGGTTCGTCGGCAAGTACGGCGAGGTCGAGCGGGTCCCCCGCAGCGACTTCGACAGGCTACGCGCCTCGCTGCAAAAGCGAGCACAAGCTAACCGCCAGCACCACTGACTAGACGGCGAGGGACGCTCCCTCGCTGGCTATGCCGCTTTATCACCAAGGAGATTGTCATGCAGATCCTGACCATGGACCAGGGCACGCCCGAGTGGCAGGCCGCCCGCCTGGGCCTCGTCACCATGTCCGAGCTCAAGACCCTGCTGGTCAAGGGCAAGGGACCCGCCGGCTTCGGGAACGGGGCCCTGAGCTACATGCATCAGCTGATCGGCGAGCGCATCACCGGCGAGTTGGCCGATGGCTTCACGGGCAATGCCCACACCCAGCGCGGCCACGAACTCGAACCCGTGGCCCGGGAGCTCTACCAGGAAGCCACCGGTCTGCCACGCCTCGAGCAGGTGGGTCTGATTCTCAACCACGGGGTGGGCTACTCGCCGGACTGCCTGGTGGACAGCGATGGCCTCGCTGAGATCAAGACCAAGCTACCCAAGTACCAGATCGAGCTGCTGCTGGCCGATGAGCTGCCCCAGGAACACGTCGCTCAGTGCCAGGGCGGCCTGTGGGTCAGCGAACGGGAGTGGATCGACTTCGTCAGCTACTGGCCGGGCATGCCGCTGTTCATCAAGCGCGCCTATCGCGACGAGACGCTGATCCGCACCATCGCTGAGCGTGTCGATGCATTCCATGAAGAGATGGAACGTCGCCTGGCTCGGGTCATGGCAGCTTAAGAAAAGGTCTCATGTATCTCTGGAAGCACGGTGTCAGTAGACGGAGGCAATAGGCGTCTTTATTTCAAACTAAGAAAATTGATTCGGGCTACTAAGAAAACAAATCTATCTACTCCTGAAAAAATTTTTACTCCGACAAAAGCCATTCGTAACCCTGAAACCTCTAGACAACCCACGCACCCCTACTCTTTCTAAGCGATGGCCTATCGAGAGCCTCTAGCGCATGGCGACATAATACCGTCACGGTCTCCCCGGGGAGACCGTGACGGCACACTAAGAAATTTGTTTTTTTGTGAAAATCACAGACAGCTTCCTAAAATGGCAATAATTTATTTTCGAAGCAGCAAGCCAGTATCATTGACTCGTGCAGCCCTGCCGACTGATCCAGAGAATAGATCGGACCTTAATTACAAAGGTATTTATGAGCATCAAAAAAATGCGCTCCAAATGACACTTAAAACAGAGCGAGAAATCCTTAAAAAGAAGACCCATTGACCTCCCTGGCTTCAAAAATCACTAGCCATTTTCAAAGCCGACCGTTAAGCGATTATTGCCTATTAGCTCAGAGCTTCTGCATCTCGTTTTGCTATCTTCTCAAGTATCCACTCTTGGATTTCATCTTCGACCCAGGCAACGTTCCTTTCACCCAAGGAGACAGGCCTAGGAAAATGGCCCTCAGAAATATATTTGTAGACGGTGGAACGGCCAAGACCAGTGGTAAACAGGACATCCTTAAGCTTAAGCAATCTCATGACACGCAGCTCCGAAATTGGTTCATGAGATGTCGGAGCCTTGTAATAATTAACCTTTGTTTAAAAGTAATTTCAAAAATCTACAACCTCCGAGCCGCCGAGTATCGGCGCACGCCTCTTACTTTCCAATCATCAGCAGCCGTTTAAACCAAGCAGCTAGTGAAGGAGATCCCCTGCAACCGCTGAGCAACATAACAGCTCTTAGATACCCCCTTCCCATAGAAGCTATGCCTAGACTGGCGGCCTAGGCTTAGATGGGGCAGAAGCTTCCTAGAGGGTACACCCAACCTACGTTGCATTTTCTGAAGACCATTTCCTACAGGCGATAACCAAAACCCGGGCCGATAGCAATGCAGAACAAACACATAAGCCATTGATTTATCATTGAACCATCACACATTGCTCTTAAAAAATACTACGCAGTCTCCCCTGAAATCACTCAGAAAAGCCTTCACAACCCATCAGAAAAACCATAGAATCGCTACTGCAAAGTTACGTAGTTCTATCCAGTGAACGTCGGGTAAATAGCTTTCTATAAACAGGGGAAGGGGGATTAGGTGGCAGTTCATAGAGGCAATAAAAAATATCGACATCTAGATATGTCGAGCGAGAGAAACTTGAGAAAATACGCCCATTTTATTCAACAAAAAATAGGGGTAAACCTTAACTCATTTGCCAAGCTGGAAATAGAAAATGCCTTGGATAATCTCCATCACTTGAATGAAGACACGAAGCATCTCTTCATTAAAGAAATGGCAAGAGACTGCGATTCTTCGCTATTGGGTGAAGAGGAATTTACTTGGCTGAAAAACAATGTCCGAGCATGCAACTGGACATGGTTAGCATTAAAATCCATGAGCAGTGAAGCATTAGTCGAAATGTCAAACCCAAGCGAAACGGATAACAGTCGCTTTCATCCAACACCAATCTTTGACCATGTTGTCACTTTAAAGCAAGTTTCAAGTACAACAGAGCGCTATAGCGAAATTATTGAATACTTTGATTTACGACAATCTTCAATTTCTGAAAAACAAAATCTTTTAAATTCCCTTAAATCCATCTGGGCTGAGATGACGCCTCACCAAATTGAGCTAAAATGGTTAGATAATAAAAATGATGAGCAGTGCAGTTGGGCATGGACCTACATCTTAAATAGCTATATTTCTACAGAAAACCTCACCCCAATTACCCTTACTGATGAATACGACTCGATTTATGCTTCGCTAGACTTTTGGAACGCACATCCCGATAGCAAGATACTATTTTGCCAAAAGCTAAAGAAGGCATGGGATCAAAAAGTATTTCGGAAAAAGCAGGGAAACAAGGTACCACTTAACACTTATATAACAAAGGAGGCTAGAGATATGCTCCGACTACTATCCCAAGACAAAGACCAAAAGATGCACGAAACCCTTGAGGAAATAATCAACAATGCATTTAATAGATATTAAATTTAAAATGTAGGTGTCGGGTCCCTTGTGATTGACTACTCGCTTGGCAAATAACTCAGGCCGTTTGGTCTGCCATTCCTTCATCACTGCAATCGGTGGTTGATGGTGTAGCGCCTTCTGCAGGATGTAGTAATTGTACAACTATATATAGCGCTTCAACGTCTGCTCCAGATCTTCCCTGAGCTATAGCCCCGCGTCGCCAGTACGTCGCTGATGCGGCCATTGAAGCGCTCTACCATGCCATTCGTCTGCGGCCTTCCCGGCTTGATCAAACGGTGATCGATACCAAGGGTCTGGCATTCTTGGTCGAACGGGTGGCGGTCGCTTGGTTTGCGCTCCCAGCCCGCGTAAAGCGATCCGTAAACGACTTGCCATTGTCGGTCAGTACCGTCTGGACCTTGAAGGGCGATTTCTCCTCCACCCGTTTCATGAACAGCCGCACATCCTTCGCAGATTGCTGCATATCACCTCCAGCTGGACGAAATGTGGCGAAGTCGATTGCGACGTATAGTAGCGTTACCGTCCCTCGTCGGGCATCAGGAGCAGATTTCGCCTATTCGACGTGAGAAGGGCATTCCTGTAAGCATCATCCGGTTCTCCTGGAGAGGTTGGTTCGCACCTTCCATCTTCCCAGGTAAGATGGAAGTCATTCGACCGATAGACCGCACCGGGGGCCGTTTCGCCACCTCATTGGATAGGTGATGGGGGTCTTGAGTAGGATCTGCCCTTCCAGGCTTCGATTGGGTAGTAGACTGGAGAGTATCGACGAGAACCACCCTGGCATTATGCCAACAACCTATTGATATCTCTAAATAAAAATTCACCGTTACAGATTAAGATCCAGAATATCGAGTAATGTTCCGGGGCCAGGATTGATGCTCAAGCTGTCGACTTGCCTGCCACTTGCCGAGCAGTCGATAGCATAAAGAGAGCCATGATGCAGAGCCGGTCCTCTTTCCCTGAAGCCGGCGAGGCCGAGCGGATATCGGTACCGGCTCTGGATGAAGTGGCCACCCGACCATGCAGCTCTATACCCATGGCCCTGCTCCCGAATGATTGCTGAAGTCCCCGAAGACCAGCAACGAACAGCTGCCATAGGTGGCCCGATCATTCGGAGCCTGAGAGATCGGCAAAAGATCTCGGACGGCCATGAGAAAAAATGTCCGTGGCAACCCTGGTCCCGAGGATATAACCTGGTATCATGCGGGAATCAGAAAATTTTTTCGATTGACCACGGCACTCATATCACAAAGGGGCGGTGGTAGAGCTATGTGGAGCGTAGCCGAGGTGGCCGAGGCGGCCACTCCTGATAGAGGTTGACAGCCTCGACCAGCTCAGGAATGTCGGACAAGTGGTCACGATAATGCTTGAAACCGCACTCCCATACTATCAGAACACGCCATCCCGAGTACTCCAGCTCCTTGCATGCTTTTCGGTCTCTACGAACGTTTGCTTCAAACTTTGACTCCCAGAATGATGCCCTGGTACCCGGGGTCGTGGCGTAGAAACAGCCAGCATGCCGATGCCAGAAGCAGCCGTGAACGAAAATGGCCAGATGATGACGTGGCAGCACAAGGTCCGGGGAGCCCGGCAAATCCTTGCGGTGAAGCCGGAACCTGTATCCCAGAGCGTGAAGATACTTGCGCAGGGCAAGCTCAGGCTGGGTGTCATGACTTCTTATGCCACGCATCATGCGTGACCGTGTCGAGTTGTCGACGACATCGGGCATGGTTATCGCCCTCACTATATCGTGAATATATTGCAGGTTTTCAGTAATGAAGAAGCCGATTCAAATAGTTGACCTCTTTGCTGGCCCCGGGGGGTTGGGTGAAGGTTTCAACTCAGTCCGCAACACCGACGGCAGTCGTCAGTTCAAGACGCTGGTTTCCGTGGAAAAGGATCCCGCCGCTCATCGCACGCTGACGCTGCGTGCGTTCTACCGCCTCCTGCATGACAGCGGCATGGGCATGTCAGCCTACTATGACTACCTGCAGGGAGGCGAGCATCCGTCAGAGCGCACCGAATTACGACATCTGTGGAAGCAGGCCCAAGAAGAAGCTCTCTGTCTAGAGCTTGGGAATGAAGATGGCAATCGGACTCTCGAGGTCCGCCTTGAGGAGCAGCTCACAGACCACGAAGACTGGGTCCTTATCGGAGGACCTCCCTGCCAAGCATATTCGATCGCCGGGCGAGTCCGCAACCGAGGAAACAAGCATTATCGCCCCGAAAATGACAAGCGTCACTTCCTGTACCGCGAATATCTTAATGTAATAGCCAAGTTTCTTCCGGCAGTTTTTATCATGGAAAATGTCAGAGGAATACTGACATCGAAGGTAGGCAAGCAAAGGATATTTGGACAGATCCTGAATGACCTTTACGACCCAATCAAGGCTTCAGGGCTTGATAACGTGAGAGGAGCGGCTCCCGAAGGAGAGCACTACACGATATTCTCTCTTGAAGACTCCAGAGTCTATTTCCCAAAAGAGAAGGGGCTTTTTGCAACTCCTGTCCCACTCGAAGCGAACGAATACAATTCTTTCGTCATAAAATCAGAGCATCACGAAATTCCTCAAGCCCGACACCGAGTCATTCTGGTAGGAGTCCGAAACGATATCGTCAATCGCATTGGAGAAACGAATATTGCCGAGACTCTGGAGATGCAAAAAACTGATGAAGAAAGCTTTCTTCCAGCCGAAAGGGTGCTTGAAGACCTTCCTGCTCTACGGAGCGCATTGAGCCGTAACGACTCCGATGACGCCTGGTATTCAACCATCAGAAAAGTAGCAGTGAAAGTGGCGGAAGAGATCCTTCAACACCAAAGCGACCATGTTAGCCTGAATGACAGGAAGCGTATAGCGGAAGAGCTTGTAAAAATATCAAAATCACCGCACGAGGGCCTCAAGAGGCGCTACCACCCTGTTACCAGGGCTAGAACTCTCAGACCAACGACAATGCTGGACAAGTGGTATCATGGCTCTCAGGATCCCGACGTTACAGGCCTGTGGTGCAACCATGAAGCAAGAAGCCATATGGAGGAAGATCTAGCCAGATACCTCTACTGTGCGACTTTTTCCAAGATCATGGGATACTCACCTATTGGAAACAAGGAGATGTATCTCGATTACCTTGCTCCCATGCATGCCAACTGGAAATCCGGAAACTTTGCTGACAGATTCAAGGTGGTTATAAAGCACCGCCCATCAAAAACCATCACGAGCCATATCTCCAAGGATGGCCACTACTTCATCCATTACGATCCTAGACAGTGTAGAAGCCTGACTGTACGAGAGGCAGCTCGGCTGCAGACGTTTCCGGATGATTACTATTTCGAGGGAAACCGCACAGAGCAGTATGTTCAGGTGGGAAATGCCGTTCCTCCGCTTCTCGCTCGGCGCATTGCCGTCAAGGTGATGGAGGTTCTGGACCAAGCTCAGGAAAAAGAGGAAGAGCAGGATCAGGCAATGCAAGCCTGATCCAAAGTGTCAGAGCTTGCCCAGCTAATCGCAACTCCATCTGAAGTGAATCGCGCCCTCTGGGCCACCTGAGCAATCAACTCATGATCGAGTACCGGTCGGACCGCCCGCTGACGTACCTCCGTGGCATAGCCTTTAGAGGCGTCGCGGCTCCATCCTCAACCGGTACCATTCAAACTGATCATCAACTAAAGGATTTCTCAACTTCGCTCTCAGAATGCACGGCAAACCCATCTTCTTTCAATTTCTCGAGAGCTTTCATAGCGATAGTGCACTGCCTCTCCGATGGGATATAGCTTGGGATTTTGCTACACTTTTCCAGAACCCCGGCTTCTATTGGGGTAAGAAGCTTATATTTCATACCCCACTCCATGGCCTGCTTCCAGAAGAAGCCTCCGCATTCGAAAACGAATAAGTAGGTATTAACCTCTGAAATCTTGGCTTTCTCCCTACGTTCTTCATTAACGACTGATGCAGCTTCGCCAAGTGTTGCAAGATACTCTTTCAACTCTGATGGATATTCCATTTTCCGCTGCTGCATCTGGGCCCAACAAGCCTGCTTCTTGGCCCATTCGCTCATATTCCTGACACCTTCCGGCGGATGGGTTATGACTTCATGAGCCTCAGCAGCCGCGAGGAGGAGTGCATCTTCCACAGGTTGGGGGACTGACTGTTGACGCCAGATTCTGTCCAGATCGACAACCTTACCCAGTTGGTCGATGTCGTAGGCCAGCTTGGCCATGGAGTAGGTGACGATATTTGCCCTGTAGCCACCTTCATACCATGGCTGTTGCGGAACTGCCTTTTCGAGCCGGCGGAAGATTATCGCCTTCGCTATCATCCGCTTGAACCAAGTCTCGTCAAAATGTTTCTCAGACTTTTTCCATTCTTTGGCGATTTTCCTTTGAAAATCGACAAAGTTCTTCTGTGCCCCTTGGCTAACAATATGGGGAAACCCGGCCCATGAATTCTCGAACTTGGCCAAATCAGTCTTGTTGAAATACTGCGAGCGCGGGTATTCGAGATCAAATTTTCTACGCTCTGCATCGGTTCGCCGACTACGTTCATCAGGATATTGCCCTCGTGCTCTCTCGTAGAACCACTTCGTTTCCTGATATGCGCTGCCACCTTTTGGTGCCAGGATTCGTCGGGAAAACTCCTGCAACCTCATCTGGAACGGATGATTCGATGCTAGATCAGCGTCGTTAACCTTATTCTGGCTGTTTGCATACAGTGATATATTCGGAATGACTTCTTCTGCAACATCAGGTGGAACAACATTCAGCTTCATCTGGACATAAACCTCGTCGAGACGTGCCTTAGGTCGCTTGGGACGCTGTTTTCGTGCCGCATGGATCGAGGCCGTTGTCTGACCACCATTCACAATCTGCAGATTGTCTGCGCGGACGAGGGCCGGACCGTGTCCTGTTTGACGAATCTCAACCTCATCCGCAGTTGCTGTGATACCATTGTTATAAGCAAAAAACATCTCTGGCTGATCTTCCAATGTATCGCGAATCCCTCGGTTCACCTTTCCGCGCGCCTGAAGGAAGCTACGCACGTTGGCCTCGAGAAGCCGCGTACCCCATTTCTCATAGATATCACCCAGCTGGCTTCCACGAATGACTGCTATGTAACTTTCCAGTGCTGAATCACCCATCGATGCTCTCAACACAGGGATTGCACCACCAAAATCCTTCTCGAAGTCGATGAGAAGATCTTCTCGTGTTTGGCCAGAACGAATAAACTTCTCAATTCTTGCCAAGTCCCAGACGCTATATGTAACTGGTCTATCTTCAACTGTCCCCGCGGGGAGGCTATCAGCCCTTACACGTTTTTCCGCATTGGTGATCAGGATCATCTTGATCTTAGTTATGCTGGGCCAAGTCGTTGCAATAAGATCAGTCAGCATGAACCCCGAGCTAGTTTCTTCCAGCTTCTCTCGGAAATCATCTCTAAGAGCATGCCGAAGAAAACCAATCAATCGGTTGAAAGATGACTTGAGCTGATCTCCTTGGATAACACGCACTTCTTCCGTAACTTGAAAATCACAGAGTATCAAGCTAAGAACGCCCTGAGCATCACGTGGATCGCCCCCATAGCCGTCCACCTGTAGTGCAGTGTTTCTTTTTCCGGTTCCCTCGAAATACGCATAATCCGCGCCATCCAGTTCGCCCGCCTCGGTCAGGATGTCGCCCATCTTCTCGAAAAAGGCCTCTGTTGTGTAGATGCCTCCAACATCTGCCTCACCTTGGATGTCGGCAATAAGCTCCCTGTGGAACTCCTCGAGCTGCGACATGTATCATTCCCCTTCTGTATCAATGGAGGACTGTGTCCTTGCAATTTTCGCTAGAAGCTCCTCATCCTCGATCATGAACTCAGCGCAAGCATCGAGTGTGACTGCATACTTCACATTGAGAACGCCGATGGGAACAGGCGACGGGATGCGAGGAAACCCCTCTACAATGCGATAAGCGGTCCGCTTCCCGACGGTCCAGCGCCGATCACTGTAATCGTGCGTCCAGTCGAAGCCCGTTGCCGTTATGAGCCGCTCCCATGTCCCATAGGCGGACAAGGTCGCGGATCGAAAGATATCCTCGAGGACCTGGACATGATCCGAAAGCGTCATTCCCTCGGGCTTAATTGCGGCATCGACGTCATGAACCAACAGGAAAAGACCAGAGCCAGCTACATCAGCAAGCTGGTCAGAGGATGAAATCTGCACCTGTGGCCTTGCGGCGCCCCGGCGTGCCTTCACTTCCATGCACATGCCATGAAGCTCGAAGTCCTTCGCTCCATCTTCTGGGCCGCGCCAAGCTTCGATCGCCGCTTCTGCTCCAATCTCTGTGCAAAGCAGATGGAGTATCTGAAGCTCCCCGACCAGCCCCCTCTGTTCCTCGACGCTCAAACGCTCCGAGGAGCCGCCCCGCAGTAGATGGTGCCATCGCAAAGTACGGCGCACGGTACGATCGAGAGCATCGGGTGGCGTTTCTCCTTGCTCACCTGCCGAGACGATGTCCACGCAGAAGTTGGCAAAAAGATCGATCTGCTCCGGATCCCGGAGCGCCACGAGCAGCGCGTCTCTCGCCCCCAGTTTCCTATATCCTATGTCCAGGCTCTTGATCTTCGGAAGTGGCAGGATCCTCTCAGTACCGTCCGGCAGAACAAGTGCAAGCGCTACATTGTCGTTTTCGACAACCGCCCAGAAAAAATCATGGCGTCCTCGCTTATCGACGCGACGGGCCTCATCGAATCCGAGCCCCTGCCACGGATGAAATTCAGGCATCTTCCATCTCCGCATCCTCATCTTGGTCTTCCTCGCCGAACAATTCGCGGAGCATGGTCGTATTCATGACATACTCGACTTTTTCATCCGGTCGTGAGGAGACAGGGAAGCTGATCCCGAAAGCAACGACCGGCTCCTCCGGCAGAAGGTGCTCATACCTCTCGCGTTCATGATGCTCGGTCTTGTCGGGAAGCTTGACCGAAAGCAGGAAAATTACGAGGAGTGGCTTATTGCGTTCCCTCCGGTAGATATAGTCCGGAAAGCTTGTCTTTCCGGAATTCTGGAGATTTTGAGCCGCAAGGAAATCAGCTTCGGCACGGGCTACAGCCTCTGGTTCCACACCGATCTTTTCAATGCCTCTCGAGGCAACACGTGAACGTCGTCCGCTGATCGACAATATGCCGTCATCAAGATTCTCCAACCCGATGCTGCGATGTGAAGGACCAATTGGCCAACCCAAGGCATTACTGATACCTTCGTTCTCTTTCACGCTGGTGAGGAAGACATCCCATTTGTCCAGTTCGTCATGGGCTCTCTGATCAATATACTTGCGCAGCGGATCGGTTGTCGTTCCAACACTCTCCCGAGCATTCCGGAACCGGAGCAGGAAGTCATCGACGAGGGCGACATCGACGTCCCTAAAGAGGTAACCTCCTTTCTCGGGTTTGGTATTACCCGGTTCATGGCCGTCTTCACGTAGAGCGGTCACGAAGCCTCGGGCCGCCCTCCTGTTGCCCTCCAGAACATCAGGTGTATTGATCAGCTTGTGCGTCTCGACATAACCGTTCGAAAGGCCAATTTTCACATGTTTCTCTCCTGACCCCAGCTTGTTTCGTGCGGTGACCAGGAGGGACGAAGGATGACTGCGCACCGCCAGCCCGAATTGCAGGGGCGTCGCCCGATCTCTCTGCATTCGCCTGAGCTCTGCATGAAGCTCCTCGGTGGCCTCGGCTATATGCGCATACCAGCCAATTGCCTGAGGCGGCATCCAGATCCTGCACAGATCCTCATAGTTACCCCTGTAGCCGAACCAGCGCCCCATCTGCATGAGAGTGTCATACATCATCGAGTTGCGCAGAAAGTATGAGACGGTAAGCCCTTCGAGGGTGAGGCCCCGCGACAGCGAGAAGCCCCCGACCGCGATCACTGTCAGTCCGCGGTCACCCGCTTCGGAGTAGTCGAGATCGTTGATTCGACTGTTCACCTCAACGACTTTTGCGCCCCCTATCGAGCTGAGCATCTGCGCCTGGATCTCGCCCCAGTTCGGCCATGCTTCTTGAAACTCCACAGCCCATACATCGCGCAGCGCGGCAATCTCCGGGTCACGGATGCCCCGCTCACCCAGAGACGCGTTTACGCGGATGGAATCCCGGATAGTGTCAAGCGCCTCCTGAAGCCTGTTCCGGATCAGACCCTGGATTCGGGTGAAACGGCTGGCATTGACCAGCATCGAGGCGTGCTGATCACGCTGCCCCCGCAAGTCGCGGATAGTCCGCGCAACAAGAAATGCACGGAGCGCCTCGATCATGCTGGGGGGGACCGAAACGAGTTCATCGTCCTTCTTATGTCGAATCGGCAGCACATCCTCGTTGTCGACGATGTTGCGCAGATAGAGCGGCTCTTTCTCATCCGGCATGCCGTCCAAGAACACCTTGCGCGGCCCGAAATAATTGTTCGGGGCATCGAGGCCAATAATGAAATCCCGTGGAAAAAGGTCTTCCTCCTCCATCGCCTCATCCTGTTCGGGATCGATGAAGATATTCGCAAAAGGAGTCGCGGTATAACCTACATAGCAACTGCGACGGAATAGTCCGAGCAACTCCCGGATCTGGCCATTGATCCGGGATACCTCGTTCTTTCCATACTTTACATTGATTGATGCATTGTCGGCCTCGTCATCGATCAACAACATCGGCTGATCGACCATCTCGGACGAGTGGTTCGCACTGTGTTCTCGCAGCCACTCGGTCAGGTTGCGCAGAGTATGCGTATTTTTCTTGATCACAAGTATCACGGGGACTGCATAGGAGGCGATCTGGCTTGTATTCGAGGTGGCGGTGGACTTGTTGAAATCTTTAATTGTATTGGTGAGGCTGACCGGGGTGAACCTGCCGTCGAACTTGGCAACTCCGATAAGCTTGGGCCTTTCGCGGGTTCCCATTTGTGCGAGACGACCAGTGTCGCGCCCAATAAAGCCTTCATCGATTCGGGCTTGGGTCTGGTTGCGCAGGTTATTGTGGATACCAGCGATCACAATGATCAACCGATAACCGACATCAGCAGCCTTGCAGACAAGACCGGTATAGTTGGCAGTCTTTCCGCTCTGGACATGCCCAACGACCATTCCCTTACGATCCCAGGAGCGTTTGTCTCTTGGGTTCCCTAGGCGCCCGAGGATCGTGTCAGTTACTTGGTCAGTCCCATGAATGACATCTTGGGGAAGCTTCTTCTTGAATAGCAGCTTCTTGTAGCGTGACCAGTAGTACCAAGGATCGGATCCGCTTTCGATTTCCGGACGGACGATTTCTAGCCATTTCTCGAAATTTTCAGAGTCTACTACCGATCCCAACCCCATGCTGACGCCGATCCTTTCCTCGATCTCGCGAGCCAGCATCTCGGCATCATCATTGGTAACATCTGGGAAATAAGGCAATTGGACAACGCTTGCAATTAACTCGCGGATTCCTTCCGGGGTCCTTCGAGCATTATCCTCAAGCCCTTGGGACACCATGTTATCAAGCATGTCGAGCTGATCTGTCATTCCGGGTCTCTCTTTTCGAAAATTCCTGCGAGCACGGGCTCAACCCGCTCCCACTCATTGTGAAACATGTCTGTGGTCTTCAGCATGGAGCGTATGCCCGCTTCCGAGATTCCCTGCTCAAGTAGATGCGGCACCATCGAGTGCAGGGCCTGCTCGAGAGCTTCCACCTCGGCATCTATAGCCTTGACGGTCTCGGCCTGGCCCAGCATGTCCGCATGAAGTGAATCCATCGGCAGGCCGGCGCCGACGAGCGAGATGCAGTTCCTGAAGTCCTGCCGGAGCTCTTCGGGCAGGCGCTCCTCGAACTCGACAAGGGTCGGATGGTCAATGTTCGGCTGATAGACGATCGCCCCTTCCTTCAGGATCCGTTGCCACATCGGCACCCTGGACTCATCCGTCAGCTTCTGCCCCTTCTTTCTGTAAGTCCGCTTGGATGTCTGGACGAAGCGTTCGATAATCCTCTTGAGCCGATCGCGCACCGCCGGTGGCAACTGGGCGGACGCCTTCTTGACGTCGATTTTCCAGTCGGCATCCATTGTGTTCGGGATGTCCACCCGGATACGGCACAGCTTGGTCAGTTCGGTCTGCCGTGCAAGGCCGAGCCAACTGCCCCTGATAATCAAGCGATCACCCCGGTAGATATAGAATCCCTGTGATCTAAGGTGACCTTCGGGTCCACCAAGCTCATCCCATTCATCCCGCTGCATGGCTTTGTGGTGGGGAATAGTGAAGCTGCGAATACGCACGACGCCATGCGCGAGAGGCAAAGATTCTTCGGGGTCGACCTGGGTTGCGGGATGCTTAGTTGCGAACGGGTCGATCGGATCAAGGACACGACCGTTGATGGAGATCGAAAGCTTGCCCTTGCCGCTGCGTTCCATGAAGCGGTGAAAGACAATCCGCAGATGCCTTTCCGCGCTTACCAGTGCACTATTGATGTGCTGTGCTCGTTTATGAGCATCGTGGCGATACCCACCATCGATTCGATCAAGTTTCTCCCAAAGAACTAAAGTCCCGTCACCGTGCAGCATGTCGGCGTTGGGGATATTGCTGCCATCACCAAGCAACGATATTTCCCATCGGTCGGTCTCAGCAACTTCATCGAGATCCCATCGGGCACCTGTCATCACACCGTCACGTCGCGACAGGACTGTCAACCTGCGGCATTGAGAAAAGCTGGCACTTTTTAGGCCGAGACCAAAACGCCCAAGATCAGATGGAGCCCTTTCCTCACGAGGGCTCCTGCTTCCGGGGCGCAACGCCTCTATTAAGTCTGCATGATGCATCCCACTACCATTGTCGACAATGGCAACTAAGGGGTTGTCAGTAAGAGTGTCTGCAAAAATTTGGACGGTGGATGCACCGGCAGTTATGGAGTTGTCGATGATGTCAGCGAGCGCCGTTGAGAGCGTATACCCTATATCCCTCAAACTTTCTATCAACGCAGAGGCTCGAGGTGTCGCATCTGCTTTCTTTAAATCATCATCAATCAAGGATATAGCCTTACCATTGAGCCCGGGGAGAACCAAAGAGTGACATACTGTCTGGGTATATTCGCTTAGCCGGATGACGACACTGGATGCCCAGCTGCCTTGCTGATAGCCTGGATACACCTCCATGAAGCCCTACATCGGCATATAGATGGTGTATCTACCTTCGTCTGCAATGTTGGCAATGGGCTGCACGGCTGCTTTGACACAGCTTGAGCATAAGCTGGCCTTGCGGCGCATTCGCCGGACAATGAACCACATGCAGGATATGCCCTACTAGCATTGTCAGCTTAGTCCAAACTCTAAGACTAATGAACCCAAAAATGCCAACCTGATCACCTCCACGCCGGGGTCCGCTGAGCCCCCGCACGGCCCCGGCCTCGCCTGCCGGCAGCCATCAGGCCGAGGCAGGGTTCGAGACGGGTTCCCAGCCCAGGCGTGCCCGGGCCACGGCCACGTCGTCCTGCAGGTCATGGTTCCAGAGCCAGTCGAAACGGGTTTCCAGTTCGTCGGCGAGACGTGATGCGTCATCGCCGATGCCGGGCATGCGGTATTCGTAGAGATCGCCGGCCTCATGGGAGGTCCGCTGCACCTGGCAGGTTCGCGCATGGCGAACCGCCGCGAAGGCCGCCAGTACCTGCGGGGCGTTGTGCCGGGTACAGGCGTCATCGGTGAGCAGGCTGGCGAGCACCCAGGCGTCTTCCAGTGCCTGACCCGCGCCCGCCCCCTGGTGGGGCAGCATGGCGTGCGCCGCATCGCCCACGATCAGCACGCGATCGCGGTGATAGTGCGGCAACGCCGGCAGCTCGTGCAGCGCCCACCGCGTCGGCTCGGTAATGCAGGAAAGGATCGCCCGAGAGGCCGCGCCCCAGCCGTCGAAGACGTCCAGCAGTTCCGCCTGGGTCACGGCGTTTACCCAGGCCTCGCCCTCGGCCAGCGTGGGGGTCGGCGTGGCGCGATCGGTCAGGAAGGCCACCACATTGATCAGCTCGGACTGCTTGACCGGGAATGTCAGGATGTGGCGATCGTGGCCCAGGTACATCTGCGGCACCACGGCGAGGCGCGGGTTGACGCCCCGGGTCTCCATGGCCGCTTCCAGCTGCCGGACGGGTATCATGCCGCGATAGGCATAGGTCCCGCTCCAGAACGGCTCGAGAGCCCCGTAGTGAGCCGAGGGCAGCACATGCTCGCGCACCGCGGACTTGATCCCGTCGAAGCCGATCAGGATGTCCCCGGTGAAGGTGGTGGCGTCGTCGAAGTACGCCGTCGCCCCCCGCTCGTCCTGCTGCACGTCGATGCAGCGCTTGCCGAACTGCGCGATCCCCTCGGGCAGGTTGGCCACGATGGCGTCCAGGAAGTCGGCACGGTGCACCGAGGACTGGCCACATCCCGGTGCCAGGCTGGCGGCAAGGTACGTATCGTCGCGGCCGCGACGCCACTCGAACCAGACGTCCTCGAAGGGCGCCGGAGAAGCATCGGCAATACGACGGTAGGGCTCTTCGAGTCCGAGCAGCCGGATGGCCTGCACCGCGTTGGGTCCGAAGGACACCCCGGCACCGATCTCGGAGAACCGCGGTGCCGCTTCGAAGAGCGAGACCTCGAGGCCCGGGTCCCGCGAGAGGGCCACGGCAAGGGCCACGCCGCCGATGCCACCGCCGACGATACCGATGGAAAGCCGCTTGCGTGCAGATGCGTTGGACATGTCGAGATACCTGTCAGGGGTTGTGATATCCCTGACGTTATAAACCGGGCTCGCCTGCAGCCACACAGCGCCCGGAATACACGCTATAAAGGGCGTTGATAAACAAAGGAATCAAAGGCTTGCCTATCGACCCACGCCTCGATACGCGACCTTTGTCCCATGCCCACAAGGGGTGAAAGCGCCTCAGGAAGACGGCAATACCATGATCAAGCTTTCGGAAATCGACATGAACCTGCTGGTCGTGTTCGATCTTCTCTATCAGGAACAGAACACCCAGCGCGTCGCCCGCCGCCTGGGCATTACCCAGCCCGCGATCAGCCATGCGCTCAAGCGACTGCGTACCCTGTTCGGCGATGAACTCTTCGAGCGCACCTCCCGGGGGCTGATGCCCACGCCGCTGGCCTCCGACCTGCACCCCTCCATCGCCGAGGCCCTGGCGCTTCTCCAGGAGACCCTCAATCGCCCGGACGACTTCGACCCGCAATCGAGCCGGCGCACGTTCACGATCGCCATGACCGATATCGGCGAGATCATCTTCCTGCCGCGCCTGCTCGAACGCCTCTCTCGAGACGCGCCCGGCGTCTCCTTGAGCACGGTGCGCAGTCACAGTGACGACCTGAAGCGGGAGATGGAGGACGGCCATGTCGACCTGGCGATCGGGCTGATTCCTCAGCTGGGTGCCGGCTTCTATCAGCAGCGGCTCTTCACGCAGCGCTACGTCTGCCTGTTGCGTCGTGGCCATCCCCTCGCCCGGGGGCACTTCGGGCTTGACGCGTTCATGGCCGCCCGGCACGCGGTGGTCGTCGCCAAGGATACCGGGCACGGCCTCGTCGAGGAGCAGCTGGCTCGAGCCGGCATCGATCGCCCCGTGAGACTGAAACTCCCCCACTTCGCGGCCGTGCCCTACATCATCAGCGAGAGCGATCTGGTGGTGACGGTGACGGACAAGCTGGCCAGGGCGACCCGGGGCCGGCTCGGTCTGGCAATGCATGAGCACCCCCTGCTGTCCCAGGAAATCCCCATCAACCTATTCTGGCATCGCCGCTTTCATCAGGACCCCGGCACCCGCTGGCTGAGACGGGTGATCTTCGGCATGTTCTCCGAATAACGGCATTCATGGGCAGGCTGCCGGCGCCTGGCGCCGGAAAGATCCCGATCCCGGCTATCGGGGCCGGCAAGCCGCCAGGGCACCCGACGTGCCCTGGCCTGCTTTCGCGTGTCCGCGGGACGCGTCACGACTTGCCGGCGGTGAAGCCCCCGTCGACCATCAGGGTGGTGCCGGTGGTGAAGCTGGCCTCGTCGCCGGC
>Ga0209300_1000410_pt1 | contig 23180 bp, 31 predicted proteins | sample Shrwel_input2_RT_FD_187535 | JGI IMG/M metagenome (GOLD analysis project Ga0209300, IMG submission 187535) | Subsurface microbial communities from deep shales in Ohio, USA - Utica-3 well 1 S input2 RT (SPAdes) (version 2) ... | reverse complement strand
GTTATTGACAGATTCTAATAGTTTACTGTATAAACGATAACTATATATATTATGCGTGCATATTATTAACTAGAGGCAAGTTATGCCTGATAAAGGAGGATTAAGGAAATGGAAAAGATCGGTGAAAAGAAAACAAGTGTTGGAACATTTAAATATTATCTTGATTACACAGATAGACCAGAACTCGTTACGAAGCTTGGTGACAAGGAAACTAGGACGGAGCATATAACAACATACCGAGATACAAAGTGCGTATTCATTACTGAACTTAATGTAAAACTGAACGGTGAGCAAGTGCACCACAACGCTCTCCCATTCGAGGTTGTTGAAACATTTGAAACAGCTAAGAGAAAACACGAACTAGAAAATATTATGCTTGTACACGTTGACAGAAGCATGGAAACCGGCATAGATTATTACAGTCTTAGTACACGTGTATCAAAAGATCTGTGGGCAAAAATCGCAGAATTTTTTGATTACCACAGAGCAGACGAAGAAGAAACATGGTCAGGATGTGCTCTCAAAGGCTGGCTGACAACACAGTTCAATGTAGAAAAAATAGAGAAAATCCTCGCAGTCAAAAAAGAGAACACGGTAGACTATAGAAAGGAACAGAGTGAAAAGGCAAGCAAAGAGAGGGTGGAACAGGAAAAACATCTTGATGAAAAACTAAAAACCATCGACGATGCATTCATAAATGCTGAATACCCAGCTTCATATGAAATGTTCGACATCGAAGGAGAGGAAATCCAACACCCACGAAACCCAAAAAACATATACGGCGGCGGCGAGTGGTGGACAATCACTGAAAAATATATCTGGCACATAAAAAACAATGGCATGGACGGGGACGATTGGAGCAGAAACAATGTGAAAACTGGTGGCGCTGGCGCAATTGGCAGGCGGATTCCACACCGCGGAGATGTAGCAGAGATTATAAGAGATGTAGAGGTCAAATAATGCCCCGTCCCACAAAAAAAATAGAAATCCCGTGGCATGACATTAAAGGCATAAAAACGCAACTTGAAGAAGGAAAATCACATTCAGAGATTGCGGAGTATTTTGGTGTCAGTCAGGATACTATTTCACGGAGAGTCAGGCAATTCACATCATTACAAACCTGATATCCCAATTATCCGGAACCAAAAAAACATCATCCGTTTGTGGTTCCACAAAATATATTTTTTTATCAGTTGCAATAAAAACATTCAATGAATGATATTTCCCATCGTCCCGAAGTACCCATGCTATCCCAAATGCAAGATCCGAATCCCACCTGGTAACATCACCTAAAAGAATGAGGGCAAAATCATCACAGTCATTTGAATCTGATACATATTTCCTTGAATTCACAGTGTTTCTGGAAAGGAAAATCTTCAGCTGATTGATGTCAACAAGTTTGTACATGGTATCGGTCAGCTTGAGATCATCTACGTTCTTGAAAGCCTGCATCACGTAGATTTTTGACATTGTTGTTTCAGAAGTCTGCAGAGGTACAGGGAAAACAATATTCATAATCTCGGCAAGCATCAGTCAGTCCTCACAAATCCTATGAAATCAACATATATGTTGTTAGATGTGCCGGTCGCTTTTTTGACATAAATATAGATTAGATCTCCAGCATCGGAACTTGAAATTGTGAAATCTGCAGTGACGATTGCATATGTCCCATACGGCGATGCCAGGGTTACTGTAGTGGAATCTATCGTAGTGGAGTCATTGTAGTTATAGACATTCAATCCAAAGTCATTTACTACGTTATTCATATCATATGCACGAGCAAACATTGTGTAATTTCCGGGTGGGAGCACAATGTCTGACTGATACAGTTCGATTCTCACATCCTCCCCACCGGTATTAAGAAGAACACCTGTCCCTCCTGACGCAAACGACTGTGTACTCTCAGTTCCAGTGTGTGTGCAGTCTTCGGCTTCGTAGAACTGTCCCTCTGTCTCACTCTCAGCCACAACATCTAATGTCAGTGGGGAATGGGTACCCACAGCAACAGGAAGATCAAAGTCTCTTATTCTGGCAACTGTGGCTGTGTTCTGAGCACCTAACATGAGGTAGATCTGTTTTCCTCTTAGGTACTGTAATTGCCTGCGAAGTGTGTCAACATTATCTGAACTGATCTTTCCACGGAGAGGAAGTTCGCGAGCACCCAGACCGCGATTGAATGCTTTGAGTGATCCATCAAGAGAGCTCTGGTATGTGACTACTTCGGCAGATGCACTGTTGCCTATCTGTTGTAATGTGTCTATGAAGACAGTTGTTTGTGAATCCGGATGATAGATTATGTTAGGGTAGATCATTCAATCACCGCCGGTAGTGCTATCATAGTTTCATCACCATTTCTACTGTTGACGAGTTCGATGGTACCATCTCGTGGATTTATGCTGCCACCCGCTGACCATGTTATGAGGTAGTCTATTCTCATCCTTTCGTTGATCCTGATTTCAGCATCGCTTATGTGATACCACCACATGAAAGTACGAGTGAGACTTTCTGGCCCGTAATCAGACAGGCCAAAATTGGTATCATATACGGTTGTCTGTGGAATTATCTCACGCTCGTTACCATCTGAGTCAACCGCGACCAGTTTAATATCACATGATGTAACTGTTATGGAATTTCCATTGTTGATGTCGGGCATTGTTACTTTGATTTTCACGGTCCCCCATGCGGTACCATCATAGACACTGACAATATCAAATGCCTCTGGGAATATCAGTGAGAATGTTTTGGTTCCGCTGCTCGGTGAATTCGGATAGCTCTGCACGATTGATGTGTTTATGCCGACCTCGTCGGGTACCGTGACGTCATCAGAAAGCATCATGTCATCGTGAGTTGTGCCACCCCATGCGTACTCCGACCCGGTGAATGTGGCCAGTCTGTACTTCTGTAAACCACGGAAGGCCATTATAGCCACCTCGGTGTTACTCTGATCTTGTCGGCAATTGCGCTCTCTTTCATGATGTCACCGGTTGTTCTTTTTCTACTACCAGATGAACCGGAGGCACCGGTTACTTCGATGAGTGTGTCAAGTTTCGATGCAATCGTGTTCAGTCCATTTCGTGTAACATCGATGAGCGTGACCGTCGGTGCACGAATTGAGTTCGTATCAAGACTTGCACTGACAATGCTTTCGATGCTCTGATCACCGCCGACATTCGACGACACACCCGAAGCTGCCAACATATCATCAATGTTCTTTCCACCGATTTCGTCAAGTCTTGTTCTGATGTAATCGGAACGTCCAGCCCAATCCGGAATTTTTGCAGAAGTTGTTGCACTTGCTGCTGCATTTGCTGCTTCTGTTGCGCCTTCCATACTATTCTTTGCACTGTCGGCAGCATTTTTAGCATCTTTGAAGAATCTAGAAAGAGCATAATCTCCACTTATCCGTTGAATCTCTTCAACTTCCATACCAACCCGCTGCATGACAGGAACTAGGCGGTTGTAAGCATCAATCATCAGGTTAATTGCACCCACAAAGGCAGTTCTCATTGCATTGTGTAATTCACCAAGGACTTCGAGAACATCACCAACACCCTTCAGCAGGTGTTCAAGGACATCATACTTATCAATGATTCTAAACGCGAGTACAACAGCCCCGGCTATATCCAAAAACAGGTTTTTGACACTCGTCAGGTCAACATCTTCAAATGCTCTGGCCATATCTCCAACTATATTCTTGGCAAGTGTGAACCCTTCCTCAAATGCTCTACCAATAGCCGAAAAATCAATCTGGTTCACATAGTCGAGAACATCCTGCAAAGAATCTTTCATACCATTGAACAGCGAACCTTCTCTGAACTTGGCACTATCAACTTCAAATCCCATGAACGCGAGACCGGCTTGGTACATCGAATCTTTGATGTTTGAACCGATACCTTTTGCAGTTTCTGACTGTGCCTGCATTAGACCACCGAACTCTTCTTCGAGGTACTGCTGAACGAGTGGCATTGCCTCCGCGATCGGTGTGACAAGTGCTCCTCTTGCATCGAATTCGAGTTCTTCAATGTTTTTCAGGTTCACTCCAATATCTCTGAACATGGCTATTGCCTGACCAGTATCACCAACATTTAGTCTACCATAAGCATTCACAACCTGATCTATTGGCTTTGATGTAGCAGCTGCAGTGTCACCGAGTACCTCGAGAACATTCTGAGCTTCGAGTCCAAATGCTTTCAACTTTATAGATGCATCTACAAGGCCGGCGACTTCAAAAGGTGTACTTCTGGCAAAGTCGAAAATCCATTCTAGTTGTTCTCCGGCTCGTTCTTGCGAGTCGTAGAGGACACCGAGTGAGACCAGGTATTGTTCAACGTCTGTGGCAGCTTTGGTAGAGTACACCCCAAATGCTGTCATTGCTGCAGCAGCTGCAGTGACTGCAACCGTGACAGCACTAAACGCAGATGCCATTATCGCACCAGATGCCTTTGCACCGTTTGATGTGGATCTGGTTGTTCTGTCGAGATCTTTCATCTCTTCCTCTACCCGGTCGAGATCTCGTAGTGCTTTCTTTACATCTGCTTCAATGCGAATTACTGTTTTTTCAATCGTCTCGCCTACCATACAACCACCGACTTTTTATAATTCTTTTTCGTTGTTTCAATCATGTCAAAATATTGTACTTTCTGCCAGAGACAAGTAGAGCCAGTCAAAAAATGGAGTGGGTGGAATACTGTATGCGTTCCTATGGGCCGTGTTTGGCAGCGCAGACAGATGCCCAATATGCAAAGGCAAGTCACTCATCTCACAGCCACCTGCCTCCGCAAATTCGACACAACCAGACAATCCTCAGCAACAGTCACAACATCAGCAGTAGCCCGGAACACCCACAAATCACCAGCATCAATAACACCAGATGCAACCGAGAATGACTGGTCAGATGCAACATACATGTCACTTCCGAGAGTGAGATAGTTCTCTGTATCAGTACTCTGATCAGCAGGCGACAACACCGAACAGGTCAAATCGACCGGACTGTTGATGTGTGGTACTCTTCCTCTTTCGATGGTGATCTCAATATCATTCGATGTTTTGACCTTCACAACATCTTCAGTAACATCAAGAACAGTTACCCGATCAAATGTTCCTGCATCAAAATCATCTATTTTTATGTAGGCTTCGTTGTAGTAATATACAGATATCGTATTCTCTGACAATGTGACCATATACTGACCATTCAGAATACTGCAATTACCAGAGAATATATGATTTACCGAGTAGACTTCTGTGGATCCATCCAGACAGCGAACATCATCTGCAGCTGTGACAGTGGCAAGATCATAAGAACCTGTGATCCCGAAGTCATTTGATCTGGTCACTGGATTAGCTGAATACTCTTCTTTGTACTGTCCCGCATCAAACCAAGTACCTTCTACGAGTACAGGCCAGAGAGTACCGGGATTGTCGTCTACATCCACGGAGACAACGGATATCCACCCAGAACGACCCTTGATATCACTGACATGATTATATGCAATTCTCCGACCTATGAGAGCTTCAGCATCTTCTTTCAGCTGATACAATGTTCTTGTGGAACCATACTTCTGCAGGAGATATCCTTGAAGTGTGACCTGTGGAAGTTCTGGTTCAAACTCTGCAAGGTTGTGACCACGGGAACCCAGACCAAGAAATGTTTCATTCGCAGCTGCAATGTCACCGACTTTGAATGTAGCGATTGCAGGAAGATCTACATTACCTATTTGCACTCTGATTCCTCCTACTCAAAAAGATAGAATCCTGAATGTACTGCTCATAAGACATCATATCAAGTTCGTCCTGTGTGATTCCCATTGATTCCCGCATTACAAAGTCTGACAATTCCGGCAGTTCACATCGTTTCCCTTCGTATGCATAATCTACTCTTGAGTGGAACCACCAGGCTGGCCGGGTGAGCTCGTACACTCTGATGTCTCCGGCTGGTTCTTCCGGTTCGTCAAGTTGGTACCTGAACCGGATTCGTCGAAAAAATTGACAATGCCTCCAGTCGCTTCTTTGCATTTGACAACAAACTCATCAAACTCTTTGACCGACAGTTCATCCTCGAGGCGTTTCACATCATCATAGGTCAGAGCAGTTGCCAGCATGATCTCTTGTGCATCTTCAATGTCCTGCTGGAACTCGAGGAATTCACACATGAGTTCAGGATCCTTCTTGATACACTCATTGAATGCTTTCTCAAAGGACATCTGCTGGTCCAGCTTGTCGAGTGGCATGTGTTTCAGATACCAGCGATTCTTAAGACCCTGAACCCGTTTCACAGAGCCTTTGCGAGGTTCTTCGTATATTGTGATATCTTTCATTGAATCACCATCATGCAATTGCTATCCGGGTAGCTTCACCATCGCTCGTAAATGTCATTCCTACCCTGGAAGCCGGACCCATACCGACGGTTGGATTGTTAGTCCACTTCAATGCAGAGAAAGTGAAATCCTTTGTATCACATGTGAATGAGATTGTGTGGTCATCTCCGGTGATGATGTCATCATGTGCTCCCATGGCCATGGCTGTGGCACTTGTCTCCACCTGAATTGAGCGCGAGTTGAATGAGAACTCTGCTATCTTCGATGGTGCTGTTTCTGACAGGTCAGTGACGCCTTCCATGTCATATGAGAGTGTCATCTTAAATGATTCAATAATCAGGTTTGCCGTGGATGGTGCTGCACTGTCATATTGGAATGATGTCAGGTCAGCAAGTGTGTAAGGATCGTCAGTAGGTGCGCTTCCATGTGAGCCTGTTCCGATGTAGTCAGTTGCAGACCAGTCTCCCTTATCCTGGCACATGTACGTGAGCGTCAGTGTATTTGCTGATCTCATGTCCGGGAAGTCCCATATTGCTTCCTGGAGAACACAGCCTTTGTAGACACAGAACTCATCATCAGAAACAAGTCCTATACTGATCGGATGTTCAACCTTTCCAGGTGCATATGTGGTTGTATCAGAAGCCATCAGTGCATATGGCAGCCATGTCAATGCAGATGCACGGAGTGTAATTGTAATTGAATGTGTTTCTCCCGTCTTCACAGTCTTACCCGAACTGAGTGGATCTGTATTCGTCGCACCTTCGAGGACAGGATAACTGTCGATCTCTGGACCGGATGTTACTTCAATATTGGTTAGTTCTCCCGGGAATGCACTCATTGTCGGATCTGTTGGGGTAGTTCCGAATGTCGATTCATCTACCCAATCTGCAAATTTGACCGTTCGGCCGTCAATTACTGCCATTATAATTCACCTCTGATGTATGTCTTGTATTTCTCCTGCGTTGCTTTGAGTGTGTCAATTTCCTTCTGCCTGGTATCCTTCAATGCCTGTGTTTCGGTTGCTGTCAAGCCTTCCGGAATTTCGAGCAGTGTGAGTTCTTTCTCATGAATTGTTGTCGAAAGTTCAGCAGCTGCTTTTGATAGTACTGTCTGGCCCTGCTGGTTCTCCTGCAGAAGTCGTGTCTGTTCCGCGATCTGTGCTTCCAGTCCGGCCTTTTCGGCTGTCAATTGTACCACTTTGGCCTCGGATATCTCCAACTGTGCTTGGAGTATCTCGGCCTCGGTTGGTCCGGTTTTTTCTGTTATGGTTTCTGCCATGGTGTAACCTCATGAATGATAGAGTGTAATTGAAAGAATGTAATCGAAAATGCCTTCGTCAAAACCCATATTGCCAATTGCATTGATGTCTTCGTCGGGGTTGAATATACGAACATCTGATGTCAGTGGAGTAGTCCAAGTTTCAATCTCTGCAATGATGTCAGATGCGAACTGTTCAGCTATTCTGGCACCATTGTAACTGTCAGTGTTTTCCGTAAGAATGTGAATGGTTAGAGTACAAGAATAGTAGAGAACGCCGTCAGAAACGTCTCTTATGTCAGTTGCCTGACCATCGTTTGAAAAGTTGAGAGTAATTGTAGGATAGGATGTTATTGCCTGATTGACGTAAATCTTTGATGCGTTAATGGTATCGGTATCAATTGTGACCGATGCAGGTAACTGAGTAAAAATAGTTTTTTTCTGATCGTTTGAAATTGCTCTTGCCATGTGGGTACTCCACGTTTTTGAGGACGTTTTTCAGGAACGCAGGTTCTCTGCACACATGGCTTTCGTTTTGGAGTATTTAAAGGAAAGTTGAAAATTATCTGTCAGTGACAATTTTCTTAATCTGCTTTCGGTTACTGTTCAAAGCAGACCTCATAAAAGACCTCTCTGGAATATTAGCCCGTGGAGCTCCAAACTCATGGTGACGAGCAACTGCAGCACGGGAACCAAAAACACCTACATCTACATAACCGGGTCCTGACTTATGATCAATCTGGTCATACATCTCACCTTCGTCCATCAAAGGCTGTGAACTCTTTTTTCTCGCAATTGTTTTCGGGTCAAGTGGGGGCGATAACCACGAGTCTATTTTCTCTGTCATCTTTGATTCCAGGAACACTCCGGCTTTCTCAAGGCGACCCTGGGTACCATTGTCGATATCATCACGGAGTTTTTTCAATGATTTGAGAGTACCCGAAGTGTCAGCATTTGCACGTAACATTTCGTAACTCCTTCTGGTGATCCTCTTGACATCCTTTAGAACAATATGGAAGTACAACTTGTCGGTACTTGACAAAGTACACTGAATTGAATTTGCGTTTTTGAATACGGGTCATGGGGATAAGCGTATCACAGTCAGGATTTGCACAGGACACTAATGTTGTTTCTGTCATGGTTTACAATGTCGTTGATGTAGGCGTCTTGGTGGGTTTCAACTGTAGGGAACACCGAGATACAAAAATCATCTTCGGTGGTCTTCGGTGACATGCATGATGCATTGAGCGTCGAGATCAAAAAAGGTATCTTGTGCTGTTCACAGGTACTTCTATAAGGACAGTCTGATGTACAGACTCGGAGCAATCCATCACGTCGGCAAACGAACATCGTAATTACATAATACGCTCTGTTAGAATATAATTATTTCCTTACTAACAAAAATGTTGACCTCGAACTATCCAGATATTGTTCCATCAAATTAGATTCTGATAACTTCGCATTCACGATCCATTCTGTTTCTGTGGAATCTTCTTCAGTAATCTTCACCCTGTCACCAACGACCAGACCAACATCTGAACGGCAGGTGAGTTTTCTGGCTCCTTTCTCCAGAACAGCTGCATCGAGGTACTGTCGTTCTTTCAGGGTGATATCACTGATATGGGCATCAATTTCCGTTTCCTCTGTGGATTCTGGAACCCATGCACCAGTTGTTTGATTAGTGTAGCCCTCGGTCACGTCAACGTTTGTGACTGTTCTCGGATAATCGAATAATGCAAATGTCATGTTCACTCCACTATGTTTATTTTTCTTTCACTTCACAGTGATTTTCTGATATACTCCCACGACTAAAGTTCGTGGGGTTCTACGGTTGATTGCTTTGTAATTTATGCAGCCTCTTTTGATACTGATCTGTGTCCCCCTCGCAAAGTGATACTGATCTGTGTCCCCCTCGCAAAGTTCATTATCTCTTCCTTATTAGCCTGCACATATGAGTCTATCGCGAGGATATTATCAAGTACATTCCCGTTATCTGAGTGGGGGAATGTCCACCACAGCGCAGCTTCTTCGTACTGCCACAGTGTATGAGGGTCTTTTGACGATTCATCTGTCCGGGATATCTGTTCAATATTCCATCTGCAGAGTATCCTTGCTCTGCCACCTTTGATTTTATCTATTTCAAGTTCTGCTGGTTCAATTGTCGATTCTACCATGGTATTTCCCCATTTGATTTTGTCTACCTTGTAGCCAGTGACGACTATCGGGATTTCAAGGACATCTTTCAGTTTCATCTTTTCACCGATAAGATGTTTCTTGCCCCTAGCAAATTCACTGAATTTTGGTATCTTTTCTTCACTCATATGGCAACCTCAGTCACTGCGGGATAAACTCGAAGCGAGCGCCGATAGTCCGATTCGAATTCGAAGACCCGCCAGACGAAAACAGATAACCGACCCCCGGAGACGACCCGTAATACCAAGACCCGCCGGAGAGCAGAATGTTTGTTTCTCCTGCATCATGCACATAGAAATAATCACATAGATATGTGCTACTGCTGCCAGATACCTCTGACCCTATCATCAGATACTGCAGCAGATTCTCTGTTTCCACATCCGATTGGTAGCCGTCTGAGAGTATAGGCTCTACGATGCTTGCCTCATATTCCCCTGCTGCAAGATCTCCTGCAAGTACTCCTGTCCCGTCACGTGGAGTGATACGGTATTCTGCATCTACTGCATTGTATCCGATACAGAATTGCCATACATTCCCCCATAGATTCTCAATGCCTCTGTACACAATAGGTGTTTCGCCATCGACTCCTGTGCCTGTCCCTGTTCCGTTAGTACCGATATTCGTATCTGCGGAATCTGCACCTGTGTTGAGTCCGGCAAACCCAGTACCAGCATCTAAATCTACTACACCCCTGCCAAGTGCGGTTTGACTGTCCAAACTACCCATTTCTGTATAGAACAAAAGACGAATTGCCGACATTGTCCATATATTCATACATCCATACCCAGAACCAATATTATTTGCGTATGTTTCTGCATCATCTATTGTGAATCTACCTGAATTAGGAAGATCAGGATATGCGACGTCTCCGGTCACGGGTGTTTTGTTTGTTGCACTCACGAGTTTGAAAACTGTATCAAGTACCCCGGCTGCCTCGTATGCAGAGAGGTATATCTTTGGTCTAACCGCCCCTCCACGCATTTTGAACATTGGATGCACCTCGAAACCAGACAAAGCAATTGGGCTGACCCACCATTTCCGGATATCACCGGAAGATTCAAACTTCACGTAGAATTTTGGTATTTCTACCATAACGTTTCCAGATGCGCCTGTTAGATCAAGCCCGTCACCTCTCGGGTTGCTACCATAGGACACCTCACCGGTGTCTGGATCAACCACACACCTCCACATGCTGCCGAATATTGCATGATTGTCGAAGAATGAAGTAGTTGGTGTTATAGTATTGCCATTGATATCGATTTGTGTTAGCGATGGAGATGAACTGGAAGTATCCCACTCAATTCCCACGGGCATGATGTCCTTTCCTGGTGCAACAGGTGCCAACTGTGAATATGGTGTGGATCCATCTCCTATCTTCAAGATGCCATTGTCACTATCGTAGCATGGTTCACCTGCTGCAAGCACGGGGTTTTCAGATGCCCAGTGTGCCGTAGTATCTCGCCTGATTTGTATTAGTTGGTTTCTTGGCATTGTTATCATCTTCTGTATATTAATATCTGTGTCACCTAATCCAGCCCATTATCCCGGAAACTATTATGGCAATACCCCCGGCTACACCGGTCCTATAGATATCTTTATGTTCAAGACAGGTAACCCGATCATCGAGTGTTTCCATTACATCACACAGTTGACTGTCCGCTTTGATAGAGTTGTCAACCTTCTCCTCTATCCTCCCGACAGCCCTGCATACTTCTTTGATATCCTTATTTAATTGCATTAGGAGATCATGTTCTGGCATGTATGAACCTCAGAAATGCTCATCAATCATTGCAGATGCTTCATCAATTGTGATATTCCTATCTGCCAGTGCTGCCAGTGTGTCCTTGACAAACTCTTTCTTCTGTTCCTTTGTCTTGCCTGTCCACCAGGTACGAGCTAGAACAACACCTGTTCCGATTGCACCCACGACGAACCCGGCTACAGTTTCGATGTGATTTTCGTACATTTTGTCACCTCTCTATGAATTGTCCGCACCATCCATCAACAGGCACCATTGGGAACACTCTGCCCGTGGCAGGTGCGTTCTTCCTACACTCGCCGTCACCTAATGTTCGTGGATGGAAAAACCTACACATCGAGCAGTCTTCAATCATGAATCCTCCGCATAGAATGTAGATTCGTTCACGTAGCTGTAGCTTGTCCGTGCCGGCCTGATCACCAGCTGCTTCAAAATGCTCTCGGCTTCAGTTGCATAGTCTTTGAGTTTTCGACCAGTGTCAAAGAATTCCACACTAGCATCGTTTTCTGAGATCTTCTTGACATCAGTCTTAACAAGATCAGGACTGGTAGTCAGCAGCTGGTCAATGCTCTTGAACAAAACATACTTCGTTGCAAGATTGGCTGCTGAACCTGTGAACGCTGATCTCTTTGTCCGGATCTTCAACAAATCTTCTGCGGTCTCTGCAATAGTTGAGATGATTGCATCTGTGTATCCAGTTGGGAGTGTCAGCTGCAGCTCATCTTCGATATCCGCCTTAGTGATCAGGGACATCTTGTCACCTCTGTAGTATTACGCAGTCCCACCGTCAATTGCTTCGTTGCGCACACGGATCACTGGGTATTCCCCACTATCATCTATTGTTCCTGCGATGGACTGTAGGTATTGCTCTGCCAATTTTCCCGGGATCCACGGTTGATCTACCATTGATACACCTCATAAAAACCATGGCGGACGGGGTTAGCCGTCCAGGCCTGTCAGTTTGTACACTGCCTTGTTGGTGGAACTTCCAGTATCGTGGATGTTAGAGACGACTTCTCTCCAGACATCGATCTGGTACACCTCTGCACCACTCATAAGGTCCTTTCTGCGGACCTTGACAGGACCGTTACCAATCACTGCGCCAGGTGCTTTTGATGCAACTACAAACGTAGCGTCATCTGCAACGTTGTCATCCACTTCTGAACTGACGTAGATCGGAAGGTTATAACCCGGCACGACGGCGACGGCGTTGGCAAACTGGCCAATGTTCCCTGTGCCGAAGTTGGCGATAGAACTGTTTCCAACATAGTTGGCAAATGCGGTTGAACCCATGAGACAGTAGTCTGCCTTGTATGGCCTGAGTGCAGCTACTGCAGTTGCGATGTCTGCAATTGGATTGTTGGCTCCGGACCAATCAGCACCTGCAGAAGTCTGTGGTGTGGTGTTCATAGCAGTGACAATCTTCTTGTTCAGGATCTGTGCAAGTCTGTCGGATGCACCACCTATCTGAAGTGTGAGAGGATCACCAGCACGTGACTTGTATCTGGCCTCGTCAGTTACTGCAACCTTAACCCTGTCTTTCTTGAGGTCAAAGTCCACATTGGTGAACTCGGAACCGTCAATTTCAGACTCTTCCATCGGTTCAAGGTCTTCGTTTCCGGCAGGTACTGAGTACACTGGCACGGTTGCCACGAGTTCAGGAACCTGCACGGACATACACATCGGTGCAAGGTCGGTCTGTTCTATTGCGCCCTTGAGGACACGCATTGCTATGTACTTGGCATCAAGTGAGCCATCGATATTCGAAGGAGTGATTGTTCCTGCCATGTTAGTTCACCATCCCTATCCATACGGTACCTGTACCAGAGGCACTGAACGCCTCCATGGCTGTTCCAAGTGTTTCGCCATACACGCCATAGTCAGATGCGAGCACTGCCCCACCTGCACCGGCCATTACGGTGGCACCTTTTGCGATTGTAGCGTCTGTTGCTGTGACTTCTACACGGCCCCAGATACAAACACGAATTGTTTCATCTGCTCCACTCGCTGCATCGAGGGCTACACCGAATTTTCCAAGGTCTGTAAGAACCGCGGGGGCCCACTTACCATCTGCTTCGAGGTGAACGACCTGTCCTTTTGTGACGGTTGCTCCGGCAGTTACCGTGATGACAACACATTCCTCACCTTTGAGATCACCAGCTGCCATATTATTCCACCTCGATTGATGTTATGCCGAGACTGGCATAGTCAATGTCATCACCAGTGCTCTGGCTTACAGTTCCACTGTTCGCACCTACATGTTTTCCAGCAGTCTCTTTGATTGCTGCGAGGGTACTCTTGAGAATAGAAACTGGTGCATCTTTCAGTCCGTCAAGTGTCTCGGGTGAAACACTAGATTTGAGTTCAGTAAAAACTGCTTCACGTTCTGCGTTATCCTTGAGTTGTTTGTCATGTGATTCAAGAGCAGCTTTTACGGCCGCGTTGACTGTACTTTCTATCTTTCCATCCTTCTCGGTCAACTCCTTTCGGAGTTCATCGATAGTGGACTTGAGATCCTTGTTCTCTGTTTTGAGATCAGAGATAGTTGATTCAAGTTTTGCGCTTTGGTCGGCTTCAGTTATGTTTACCCCTCCAGGAGTATCTACGTCAAAATTTTCAGTATGGCTATATAAAGGAAAGTTGAAATCCGGGTCACATGATGCAATTGGAAGGCCACATCCTTCCTTCATCGGGCACGCCGGCTTGAATGGGTAAAAAACAAAAGTTGAACCTGTTCCTTTCAGCTGCAGGACTTTATTTCCATCTACTTTGACAGGTTCAGATTCCTGTGATACTCCCCTATATGCCTTCGAATTGATTGCATCGACTGTTTCAGGGGAAAGTCCTTCAAAAGTAGCATAGACATAAGGATCCTCGAACCATGACTTTGTCATCTTGCCTTTTTCTTTGACCATGTGGTTGACTGTGACAATACCACCGGTCCACGATTCGCCACTTGATTCAAGTGCTTCTTTTGTCAGGATGTACTCTTTTCCTTTACTGTCGTATGCTTTTGTTCCGGATTTGCATATTTTTAGAGTGACCGAGTTACCTTCGATTAGAGGTTTCTCGGATAGAACAGTTGAAATTATCATAGAGGAAACTTTGGAGGGTGACTATTTAAAGGAAAGTTGAAATATCTTTGAGGACTATATGGAAATATGGACGAATACAAAATCAAAACAAAATACACCCACGCAAACGATATACTCAGTGAAATATACGCCGAGTACAACCACATGCAAGCATGTGCAGATAATCAAGTGGACAAGGCATGGGGTGCTGGTGGGTGCGAAGCTATCAGAAAGGTAATCAAGTATTTAGAGGATAACAAAGCCTAGTCGAACGCCCAATCTTCTTTTTCATCATCCCAATACAAGCCAGCTTTACTTTTTTGTTCTTCAAAGAATGACATAGGGGTATCCAACTTTGGATCACTGAATATTGGCACTTGCCGATGACGACAATTTGGTTCTTCTAACAACGAAAGTGCATAGTTGCCCTGCTCGGTTCCATACTCGTAAACAAAGCCAAGCACAGCTACATGATCCGGCCGGGACCTTTCGTCAGTCGGACCAACTATTCTGAACTTATCAAATCCCATCCTCTGATATTCAGTTGCTCTTCCATGCTCCCACGCCGTATGTGTAGCTGTCCTGCCAACCATGTCAGAATATGCTTTGACATTTGTCACGTATGGTCGTTCGATTGTCTTCTCAATTGTGCGAATTGTGCCGTCCTTGCCAACTTTCATAACGGTTCTTGTCTTTCCACGATTGTCAATTACAACATGTTCGGAACCTTTGAAGATGTCATCAGCATACTTTTTGACCTCCGCAGAAACTTCCTTGTAGCCCTTTCCATCTGCTATTAAGGTTCGTGCCTTGTCCTTGATTTGTTCACCAATGTTGTTGTTGAATTCAGAAATATAACCGAAATATTCGGCTGACAGCCTCTTAATAGCGTTTTTCTGTACGTTTGTAAGACCGGTGGTATCTCTGACATCGTTCGAACCAGCACGATAATATTTCTTGATCTGTTTTGAGATTGCATTTGATTGTGCTGCAGTGACGGCAAGGATAGCCTGGTCTATCTGCTTTTCAATCGTTTCTGGAGGAACTTCGTCGACCATGTTCACAGTTCCTTAATTTTTGAAATGCCTTTTTTGTATGCCTCGAACAAAGCATCCGGTAGGTCGTCTTCGTCAGTAACCTCGGAAGGTTCTAACTCTTCAGATGTACTCTGAACACTGGTCGAAGGCATGTTGAATGGGATATTAGGTTGTTCCTGAGCATTGTCGTAATTGTCAAGGTCGAGCATTCCAAAGCCATATTCTTCTCCAAGTGCCTGGATATCAGACCGATCTGCACCAACCTGTTTAGCAATCTGCAGTGTCTTCATCTTCTGCATTTTGGCCTGAGCTTCTTTGAGTTGGTCACTTACATCAGTAACAGACAATTTGAAATGACAGGCCATATCATCAAATGTGAAAGTGCCTGTGTCGGTTCCACCGTCTTTTGTGGGTACTTCATACTGCCATGACATGCCCTCAAATCTCTCTCTGATGAGTTTGTCAGCTACTTTCTCATATTCTCTTCTCACACCTGCATAGGTTGTGTTGAAAAGTTCCAGGATAGTACGTGAAGTTGCCAATTCAGAACCATTCGCCTTCACAAGTGCAACCGGGAAACCGAAAGACTGTCCAATCTCCTGATCTAGTAGGTCTAGCATTGTTTTGATGAAGGCGGAAGGGACAGACCTGCCAGATTCAACAACTTCAAGTTCTGTATCAGGACCTGAACTGAAGATTCCCCCGTCCTTCAGTGATGTGAGTACATTCTTTGCAGCTGTCTTACATGCTGTGACCCATGCATTGTAGATTGAACTCTCGGCTGCATATCTCTCTGGATCAGTTGTCGACATTTCCTCTGGTGGTTGCTGCGGTACCGTGGTGATGAGATCCTTTCCACCATCTGCACCAGTGACCTCCATGACAAGGCCGTTTTTGATATGGACAAATGGAGATAACACTCTGAATATAATATTAGGTGAGTTGGTGAGCAGTAACCTCTTAAGCCAGATTGCCAGAATTGCAGAATCAATCGGTGCCGGCTCATCCGGCTCTACACGATGCATGGCAACAATACGGTCTGATGAATCTACCCGGAGATTGGTGGTATCTGTGATTCCATACTTCATCTTGATGAAATCAAAATGTGCTTTTGCACCGCGGTCTTCATATTCACCCTCGATGTATCGGCCACCATTTGGAATGAACCACGAATTGTACTCAGATGTTGATGGATTCTCCGTCCACGAATCATTTACGTAGATCTTCTGATGGTATGCTGCAAAGGTGCTGTCCCATGGGTCCCGATATGTTGTGATTGTGGCATTCTTGAGTGGTGCCAGGGATTCTATATTGTCCTTATCAGGATCCTTGCGACGATATGCATGACCATGGACTATTGTCAGGTCTTTGAAATCATCTCTGAATGCATCCAGTAGACCAATCTCACTGAGATATTGTTTTATCTCTCTGATGGCAGATTCATATTTTTTGTTATCTTCTGTTACCAGCTGGTAGTCACCCAGGATAGAATTCTTCAGAAATGGTGTGATTGTGCCTTTCAGGAGAGGATCTGTTTCAAATGCTTCCTCCCTCATAGACGGCGTGACTTCGAATACAGAACCGTCTGGCATTTTGGCCTTTGTTTCTTTGATCCACTTTAGGGTGGTGATGTAGGTTTGGTAGGGGTCATCACCTACATACGCACCGACCGGGACATTCTTTTTTGATGTTGTGGTGGGTGGAGTTGATGAGAAGAGTTTTGGTAATCGCATGTAGAAAAATGGTGAGTGTGGAGTATATAAAGGAAAGTTGAATTGTCCGATTATTGTTGGAAGATACTCGGGGATTATCTTCCTCTATTTGGCGATCTCGGTGCCACCCATATTCATATTCTCATTCCACCTGACAATCCAAACCCAGGTGAGAACTTCGGAACACTCTGTCTCGGTTTCTCCGGTGGCAACAGTTCAGTCAAGGCCCACACCAAAGCGTCAACACGGTCCGGTGAATCGCTTATACCAGGAACCCAATCACACATCTGATCTTCCAGTGCAGGGAATGAACCGACATGATGAATCCGTCCCTGCTCATAGTAAGAGGATATCGGCTCTGCTCTGGTCTGCTTCCCTCTCGATGCATGAACAGACTTGAACGGTATGCCCGGATCAACTGTTCTCAGTGTATGTTCGACCATCTCACCACCGTTGTTCGTTTCTCCGACTACCCGGTCAGCCTGGTGTTTGTTGAAAGCTGCAATTGCTTCAATGGCCCATTGCTTGGGTGACAGGTGGCAGGTATAGTCCCCGAGGATGTACCCATGTTTGTTCTTATCAATACCTGCGACGACAATACCGGTATCATCTGCGCCCTGTTTTGACGTGGCTGCTGGATCCACACCGACGACAATTCGTATGAGTTCGGGTACTTTTGATACCCGGTTGTCGTCAATATCTTTACGTTGCCAGAGTGCATCGGGGTTGTCGTCAAGGATCTCTGCGTTGAGTTCTTGTCGGCCTAACCGGGTACCCTCATACTTCCCAACGATGGCTTCCAAGAAGGCAGGTGCAAGGTTCTCCCTGTTCTCATAAGTTGAACCTTTTGTGATGTATGCATTCGGATTCCTGACAAGCTCTTTGACCATAGGTGTTGGTTTCGGCGTGGTTGTCACGATGACCCTGGGATCATCACCAAGGCGAAGGCCGAACTGTAACATGTCCCATGCTTCAGGATATCTCCATGCAGCGAGTTCGTCACACCATGCAAAGTCGTGTTGTGGTCCTCTCAGTCTTTCCGGTTCATCTGCTGAATATGCTGTGGCAATTGCACCATTTGGCCACGTCAGGCGTCTCTTTGATGGTTCGTATGAAGGCTTGTTCCATTCCGGACACACCGAAAGCAGGCCGGACTCCCCTTCTATCATAACATCCCTTGCATCTGCAGATGTTGGTCCGACCAGTGCAATTCTTTTTGCTTTTCCAGATTCAACCTGTTCCCGGACCCATTCTGCACCCGTCCTCGTTTTGCCGAACCCTCTGCCTGCGAGGATAAGCCAGATGCGCCAATCACCTGGTGGAGTCCTCTGTTTCGGCCTCGCGTTGAATCCCCACGAAGCATCAAGTATCTTGAGTTTCTGTGGTGTATCAAAGCCTGCATCATTCAACGTCTTCAAACGCTGCTTCGGTGGCTTCAATGCCAGCAACTCTCTCATAGAGAGCTCGGAGTTCTCCATCTATGTTCACCTGGTTTAGATTGACCTGTACGGCCGGGTTGGTTTCATACTTTCCAAGTAACTTGTCGAGGCTATTCAATGCGGAGGTTGCTTCCTTCAGAGCATCGACGGCGACTTTGAGATCACCTTGTTCAATTGCCAGTTGTGCAAGGTCCTCGAGTTTTTGGATGAGGTCCTGCCGTTTTCCTACTGTATTGATCTCGGCCTCTGCGACCTTGGCCTGTAACTTTGACGACATAGCAACTGCCTTCTGTCTATCTCTGTCACGTGCTTCAAAGAACCTCTGAACAGATGCCTTCGATATCTTCTCGCCAGACTCATCAGACAGAGTAGTTGCGATCTCGTTGAATGAAAGTCGTTTTTCTCCCCGGAGGTGTACGGCCCTTTCGTCGAGGTCAAACTTTACAATTTTATTTATATTTGCCATTTTTACCACTTGTATCGGTAATAATTCGAAATAAGCGTTCTAAGGATGTTTTCTTAACTCACCCATACTTAACTCTATGCGTTGGGGTGGGAAATCTTTCACCACAACGCTCTGTGTCAATCCTCACGTGTAACTTCATCCAATTCAGCAAGACCTTGCAAAAATGCCCGAGTATGTGGCATATTTGATTTATCAATGGTCCGGAGTTCTCTCCACATACCTCTTGCTTCTTTCAGGGGTACTGCTACTCTGAGGAGGATGTCGACAAGTTCAGACATTTCGTGACCTCCTGTACATGGCCTTTTGATAACAGTTTTTACAGTACCCTTTCACAGCTCCTCGACTTTTGCAGCCGGGGGTGATACATTGGCCGTATTTTTTGTAACCCATGGTTACTTTCCTCCTTTACAATCAAACCTGTCACATTCGTCACAGTTCAGGTACTTCGGACACCTCTCAAGAAGTGTCTGTTGTGGCCATGGCCTGAAATCCCTCTCAAGGATCTTATTGACATAGTAAGATGTCTTTTCGTAAGTGAAATCAGATTGACCACTAAATAGAGCGATAAGTTGTTCTCTGTCAGTCATGCCGAAACTGTGATACTCTCTGACAATAGCAACTCGCATTTTGTTGCCTTGTTCTCCAGAGAGATCTTTCTCCAAAGCTGACATTATGCAGGGTCTTACTCCGTTCAGTTTGACGTTAATTGTTTTTCCTTTGTTCTTTTTCTTGTTCTGTCTCTTTTTAGGAATCTCAATGTCTGAGATATCGTAGACTGGAATGTCCATAGTTTCACCTTCCCATCCATGAATAAAAGAATAGACTCTGTGTTTTCTGTGGAATGCAAATGGCAATTTTACGAGGTTACCGTACTGATTATCCTTGTTCCACTTGCGCTGTTTTGGATTGACTTCACCATCAAAACCGGCTTCTTTTGCGATTGCATTAGCGAAATAATGCGCTTTTTCAATGGCAACTTCTTCAATGAATAACCAGATATGATACGAATGTGGAGAACCCGAGGACTCAACAAGGTACTTCAAACCAACACTATCAAGGAATGACGTTAGGTTTTTCAGGTCTTCCTCTGCTTTCAACTCTTTCTGAATAACGTCTTCTTCTGTATCGTCTTTCTTCCGATGTGCATCAACATCGTAACATATCCATTTGCATGTACCCTCGGTACTCGTTGAATATGCACCAATTGTGATCTTACCGGCAATGTGGTTCTCAATTACCCTGTCAGTCAATGGAACAGAAACTCGAATGTATTGAGTACCATTGTGGTTCTGTTCAGCAAATGTATCGAATCTGTTGATTAGGTGGTTTTTGATAAAGTCGAATTTGGAACTGTCTAAATTGAATCTAATATTTGCACTGATTTGCCCTATAATATAATATATAGGGTAATTCTGTGCAGTTTTTAGATTGGTTTTACATTTGTCTAAAGGTTTTTTAGTCTGTTTATGTGTATTAGCAAGGTTTAACATCTCACCAAACTCCCTGCATTTTACAATCTCTGGAAAAGTAATCACATTCTTGTCAGCATGAACTCTGACAACTCTCTTCCTGTCACTCTGATCGATCTCAACTGTCCGGTTGAATCCCCACGTAACGATGTTTTTGCACTGGTCGGCGTTACACCCAAGGGCAAACACCAAACTCGGAACCTCACCGTTGGGATCCTTGACCCGGGACCATGCCTGCCAGGTATCACAATGCACCGCTTCCTCACGAAGTACAAGAGATTCCTCTTTCGTATCAGTAATGGCATCAAAAGAGTTACTCGGCTTGTCAGCTACACCGACAGCAATCATCACACGAGCATCTGCAGAAACACCCATCATTTCAGGGGCCTTGTAGTACGTCACTGGATGGGGATGTCCGAACCTTTCAAGCTCGTCCTGCAGTTCGGTAGCTTCCTTAATGCTCAACGTGATTATGATGCAGTCGTCATCGCCGTACAAATCAAGTAAAGTTGTTATCTTCTCAAGAATCTCATGCTTTTTGTTGTACCGGGAGTTCCTACCAGTAGCACCATATTTCTTCGAATCTGCCAGTATCAGCATTTTAGAATTGGTATTCATTGGATCCCCACCGGTACCAAAGGTAATGTTCTGGGGTCCAGAATTGCCCATGAAGTATTGGTCATAATCATGACTGCAGATAGTGGCCGACGTGAGCAGTGTCCTCTTTGCCTTGTTCTGAATGCTCATTATGTACGACCTGAGCATACTCGTGAACATCTGGTCAACTGCAACCATCCTGATCTTAACGAAGCCACGGTCACGGATACCATGTATGACTACTCTCTCACTTGTGACCACACCGAGGATCTTATACAGGTTCAGTACATCCACCATGGAAAGGCCGTATCGTTTTCTGTCCTTGGTCAGGTGAATAATTTCACTGTAGACGGCCATTATGAACTTCGTCTGGTCGTCCTCGAATTCGTGGTATGAGTTCTGAATAGTAATGCTGAGCTTGTGCCGGTAGTATCCCTCATCCGCTGCATTGTTGTAGGTCTGCAGGAGAGCACTCTTAACGGCCTGCTCACTCCTCAACATCTCGAAGTTAGCAACGATCTTCCGTATATGTGGAAACTCGTCCATAACGGGCTGAAAGTTCGATGTGTCCAGCTGTTTCTTATCCTTCCTTGCATCATTGTAGATGATTATGGCCGTAGACTTGCCGTACTGTATCTCGTGGACCTCATCGAACAGTGCATTGTGAACTCTTGAGATTGTATCAAGTACATGCTCTGCCGTAGTGTTCGGCCTGCTCATCGAAGCCATCATTAACGCTACAAGCTTCTGGTAGGTCAGTGCAATACCATCACATGTCCTGCCTTCGTGAATTATCCGGGTGACCGGACAATCATAGTATTGTTCACATTCTGAACACTTCTCAGCAAGGGGCAGTATAGGCAGTTTTTCAAGGTCGGGATATAGCTCGCACAGTTCTTGATTCTTCAAACACGCATGATTCGATGGGATGTGAATAACATTGCACGAATCTCTATCCGAATATTTGATAGAATCTGCAATGACAGTCTTATCGGCTATTTTATTAGTTGGTACGACAACTAGGAATTGTTCCTGGCGGTTCAGTGACTCCGCTACAGATGCTGTCGTGCATCCCGCCCGAGTGGTCTTGTGAACCAGATATAACCCTTCTTGATATGCGTTCAGGAGGTTATACGCGGTTGCAACGCGGGGATCTTGGTTCTCGCGGGGGACTGTGAGGGGGGTTTGGAACGGTGATGTCTTGGTGGTGCTTGCCATCACGTTCGGACCCCCTGAACTCTTTCACGTTTTATCGTATCACCTCAGAAATTTTTCACAGATCATTTTAAGTCCGTTCCATTTGCAGTATTGGTTTTCCGTTTTGCATTCTTCGCAAGTACAATTAGGATTTACATAGCCTATTTTATCACCTGCCTTTACTTGGCGGTTTAGTAAAATCTACCTCTTACATCATATGCCACACAACCGCAGTAATCAGAATACAGATTACATTGTTCCAAATCATGACATTCTTGGAATGTGTATTTGAACGGGCATACAGGCACTATTTCATTCACATCATCAACTTTGCTTAAATCCCACATTATAACCATTTCAATTTCTCCTTATATTGGCGGAATCTCTTAGCTCCTTGATCTTATTTACAAGAGTTCTTTCACTCATCACAACACCATGTTTTTCATAATAAGAAAGGATTTGTTGATATGTCATACCAGCATCTAAAAGAGTTTCTAAACTAAGAAGATCCTTTCTCATAGGAATGTCAATAGATGGGCGAGGCATTAATTATCAACACCATGAATCGGTTGATATTTTTCAATGTCAGTAATTTCTAACCATTCTTCTTCGGTGATTTGAACGCACCGAATGATGGGTCTGTTATATTTAACATACCACATATGG